>Ga0335084_10005014_pt1 | contig 13063 bp, 8 predicted proteins | sample Lox_Sample_44_FD_206721 | JGI IMG/M metagenome (GOLD analysis project Ga0335084, IMG submission 206721) | Soil microbial communities from Loxahatchee National Wildlife Refuge, Florida, United States - Lox_Sample_4.4 | ecosystem: Environmental > Terrestrial > Soil > Wetlands | place: USA: Florida... | reverse complement strand
ACTGCTTCGCACGCGCTCCTGCGCGAAATGGACATGTGTGTCTGTCCTTCGAGGGCAGCGCTGTAGCTTGTATCGAGAGGCTGATCCGACGCCATGGCTTATTTTCTGCAGCAGTTGATCAACGGCCTCACGCTTGGGTCGATGTTCGGCCTGATCGCCATCGGTTACACGATGGTCTACGGTATCATCGGCATGATCAACTTCGCCCACGGCGACATCTTCATGATCGGCGGCTTCATCGCCATCATCGCCTTCATGACGCTCGGGCTGGCCGGCATCACCTGGATGCCGCTCGCGCTGCTGTGCATCCTTATCCTCGCCATGGCGTTCACGGCACTGCACGGCTGGACCGTCGAGCGGATCGCCTACCGCCCGTTGCGCGGCTCGAACCGCCTGGCGCCGCTGATCTCCGCCATCGGCATGTCGATCTTCCTGCAGAACTACGTGCAACTGCTGCAGGGCGCACGCAATAAGGCGCTGCCGCCGGTGATCCACGGCAGCATCGAGCTGATGGATGTCGATGGCTTCACCGTGCAGCTCGGGTATCTGCAGATCGTGATCATGCTGCTCACCGTGGTACTGATGATCGGGCTCACGCTGCTCATCACCCGCACCTCGCTCGGGCGACAGCAGCGCGCGTGCGAGCAGGACATGAAGATGGCATCGCTGCTGGGTGTGGACGTCGACCGCACGATCGCACTGACCTTCGTGATGGGCGCTGGGCTGGCCGCGGTAGCCGGTCTGGTGTGGCTGATGTACTACGGCGTGATCGATTTCTTCGTTGGGTTCATGGCGGGGATCAAGGCCTTCACCGCCGCCGTGCTGGGCGGCATCGGCTCTCTCCCGGGCGCCATGCTTGGCGGTATTCTGATCGGGCTCATCGACACCTTCTGGGCGGGCTACTTCAGCAGCGACTACAAAGACGTCGCCACCTTCGCAATTCTGGTGCTGGTACTGATCTTCCGGCCGACCGGTCTGCTCGGGAAGTCCGACGTCGAGAAGGTGTAGCAACGATGAGCTCGACGTCGGCCGCTCCGCCGCCTGCAGTCATGCCGCCCGCCACAGCCCAGCCTCGCCGCGCCGCGCTGGCTCTCATCGTGAAGGATGCGCTCGTCATCGGTGCGATCGCGCTGGCCCTTGCGATCCCGCTGGTGGGGTTCAAGACGGTGGACCGTGGCTCGACCACGCTGCTGGAAACCCGCTTCGGCCCGATGCTCTGCGGCGTGTCGGTGATTGCGCTGGGGCGCCTGGCCTTCTCGCTTATCAATGCCGGTTACACGCGCACGGTGTTCACTGTGGCCGCGACGCTGGCTTCCGCCTGGCCACTGGCCGTGATCCTGGGCGCAGCGCCGAAGGGGTGGTTACCACTCGCTTGGATGAGCTGGCTGGTCGCGTTGTCGCTGGCGTTGCGCGCCGCTTATGTGGTGTGGAGCGAGCGTGCAGCCGCTGGCGGCAACTTGGCGCCGGGCGAGCGCATGGCGGCGACGGTGCAGCGGCTCTCCGCGTTCATCGCGCCAGTGCTGATCGCCTTCGCCGTGGCCATGCCCATGCTGCCGCTCGCTGACCAGCGCTGGGTGGACCTCGGTATTCTCGTCCTCACCTACATCATGCTCGGATGGGGACTAAACGTCGTGGTCGGCCTGGCAGGGCTCCTCGACCTCGGCTACGTTGCCTTCTACGCGGTGGGCGCCTACAGCTTTGCAATCTTCGCCAAGACGTTCGCGCTGAATTTCTGGGAGGCGCTGCCGATCGCGGGCCTGTTGGCGGCCACGTTCGGCGTGCTGCTCGGCTTTCCGGTGCTGCGCCTGCGCGGCGATTATCTGGCCATCGTGACGCTCGGTTTCGGCGAGATCGTGCGCGTGGTGCTGCTAAATTGGAGCGATCTGTCCAACGGTCCGAAGGGGATAGGCGATATTCCGCGCCCAAGCTTCTTTGGCATGCCGTTCAGCGCTGCGCCGCCTGCGGGCGTGACATCATTCCATCAGTGGTTCAGTCAGCATCTCTGGGAGGTGAGCTTTTCGCCGATCCAGCGCGCGATCTATCTCTACTACATCATCCTCGCCCTGGCGCTGCTCACCAACTGGTTCACGCTGCGCATCCGCAAGCTGCCGATCAGCCTCGCCTGGGAGGCGCTGCGCGAGGATGAGATCGCCTGCCGCGCGCTCGGCATCAACCCCACCAGCACGAAGCTGACAGCCTTCGCCATCGGTGCCATGTTCGGTGGCTTTGCGGGCGCTTTCTTCGCCACGCGCCAAGGCTTCATTAGCCCCGAGAGTTTCAACTTCATGGAGTCCGCGATCATTCTCGCGATTGTGGTGTTGGGTGGTATGGGCACCCAGATCGGCGTGGTGATCGCCGCGATCTTGCTGATCGGCGGGCCGGAGTGGTTCCGCGACCTCGAGAGCTACCGCATGCTCGCGTTCGGTGCGCTGATGGTGTTGATCATGATCTGGCGGCCGCGAGGGCTGCTGGCCTTCCGCGAACCGACGCTCCGGCTGAAACCGGTCTCGGCGAAATCTCCATGACCGCAGCCTTGCTCACGGTCGAGCATCTCACCATGCGCTTCGGTGGCCTGGTCGCCGTGGACGACGTGTCCTTCACGGCCATCGATCGCCAGATCACCGCCCTCATCGGGCCGAACGGCGCCGGCAAGACCACGGTGTTCAATTGCGTCACCGGCTTTTACCGGCCGCGCGTTGGTCGGCTGGCACTGCGCGCCGCGGACGGTCATGAATTCCTGCTCGAACGCATGGACGGGTTTCGCATCGCACAGCAAGCCCGGATCGCACGCACATTCCAGAACATCCGGCTGTTCCCGCGCATGTCGGTGTTGGAGAACCTGATGGTCGCTCAGCACAACCGCCTCATGCGCGCGTCGGGCTACACGCTGGTCGGACTGTTCGGCCTTGGCGTCTACCGCCGCGCGAGGGAGGCAGCGTTGGAGCGAGCGCGGTACTGGCTGGACCGGGTGCACCTGCTCGACCGCGCAGACGACGAGGCGGGAAATCTCCCCTACGGCGCGCAGCGGCGTCTGGAGATCGCGCGTGCGATGTGCACGGAGCCGGTGTTGCTCTGCCTCGACGAGCCGGCCGCAGGCCTCAACGCCCGCGAGTCAAGCGAGCTGAATGAGTTGATACTGTTCATCCGCGACGCGCACCAGATCGGTGTTCTGCTGATCGAGCACGACATGAGCGTGGTGATGAAGATCTCCGACCACATCGTCGTGCTCGACCATGGGCGCAAGCTCGCGGACGGCAACCCCGCCGCGGTGCGCAGCGATCCGTCCGTGATCCGCGCTTATCTCGGCGAGGAAGAGGACGAAGAGCTGCCTGCCGAGGTCGCACGCGATCTCGGAGTCCGGAGCTAGCCTATGCTACGGGTCGAAGGCGTGCGCACTTTCTACGGCCGCATCGAGGCTTTGCGCGGCGTGGACATCGAGGTGCAGGAAGGCGAGATCGTAGCGTTGATCGGCGCCAACGGTGCGGGCAAGTCCACGCTGCTGATGACGATCTGCGGCACACCGCGCGCTGCCGAGGGCCGCGTGCTGTTTGACGGGTCTGATATCAGCGGCCAACCGACGCATCTCATCATGCGCGCGGGCATCGCGCACGCGCCGGAAGGCCGGCGCATCTTCCCGCGCATGAGCGTCTTGGAGAATCTGCAGATGGGTGCGCTTACGGCAAAGCCTCAGCACTTCGAGCAGGACCTGGACCGGGTGTTCGCCCTGTTCCCGAACCTCGAATCACGCCGCGACCAGCGCGGGGGCACCTTGTCGGGCGGCGAGCAGCAGATGCTCGCCATCGCCCGCGCGCTGATGAGCCGCCCGCGCCTGCTGCTGCTGGATGAGCCCTCGCTGGGCCTGGCGCCGATGGTGGTGAAGCAGATTTTCCGCGTCATCCGCGACATCAACCAGGCTATGGGGACCGCCATTTTTCTGGTTGAACAGAATGCATTCCGCGCGCTGCGCCTCGCGCACCGCGGCTACGTGATGGTGAACGGCAGAATCGTACTGGCGGGCACCGGCGAGCAGCTGCTGGCGAACCGCGAAGTGCGGGCAGCCTATCTCGAGGGCGGACACTAGCATGACGCCAGGAACCATGGCAATCATGGCTTTGTTCTGCTTCTTCGGCTACATGAGCGGCCAGGTGCTGGCCGAGAACTGGCGGCCGGCATGGCAGGTGGCCGTCTACGGCTTGCTGCTGTCGGTGGGCGCGCGCGTAATGGCTTTGATCCTGTTCGCTCGCCATCTGCGTGGGCCGATCGACGAGGTGATCGCGTTTTCGCTGGTCGCCCTGATGATTATTGGAACCACGGCACTTGCGTTCCGGCTCACATGGGCCCGCAGAATGCCGTCGCAATATCCCTGGCTCTACGAGCGTCGAGGGCTGTTCGGCTGGCGGGAGAAGCGGGCAGATGTCACACGAGACACGCAAGCGTGAGGCCGACGCGGGCGAGTATAGTACCTTTAGGGAGAGCGAGGAATGTCCGGCGCCCCCAGAGTGCAGCGGGGCCGCTGCGAGTGGTTTTCCGGTGGGTGTTTCTCTAACCGAAAGGAGGGTCAGACGATGCGCAAGTTTTCGACTTTGGTGATCCGCGCTGCGGCTGTCGCTGCTCTGACGTTCGCGCGGGCCGAGGCGCAGGATATCGTGGTGGCCACGGCCGGGCCGATAACGGGCGGCGAAGCCGTGTTCGGTGAACAGTTGAGGAGAGCCGCCGAGATGGCGGTCAAGCATATTAACGCAGCCGGTGGCGTGCTGGGCCGCAAGCTCAGACTCGAGGTCGCGGACGATGCCTGTGAGCCGAAGCAGGCCGTACCCGTTGCCACTTCGCTGGCGCAGAAAGGAGCCGTGTTCGTCGCCGGACACTATTGCTCGGGCGTGGCGATCCCGGCCTCGGCAGTCTATGCCGAGAACAACATGATGCTGATCACGCCGGCCGCCACCAACCCGCGCCTCACCGACGAGGCGAATGCCAAGGGCTGGAAGACGGTAGCGCGCACCTGCGGGCGTGACGACGTACAGGGCGTGGTCGCGGGGAAGTTTTTGGCGACCCAGTACAAGGGCAAGAAGATCGCCATCCTGCACGACAAAAGCCCCTACGGGCAGGGCATCGCCGACGAGACCAAGAAAAACCTCAGCAAGTCCGGCCAGACCGAGGCTCTGTACGACTCATTCCAGAAAGGCGACAAGGACTTCACCGCGCTTATCAGCAAAATGAAGGCGATGGGCATCGACGTGGTCTACGTGGGCTCCTATCACAACGAGGTCGGCCTGATGGTGAAGCAGTCCCGCGAGCAGGGCTTCAAGGCTCAGTTCGTCAGTGAGGACGCCGTCGTTACAGACGAGTTTTGGAAGGTCTCAGGGCCGGCGGGCGAAGGACTGCTGATGACCTTCTCACCGGACCCGATCGCCAACCCAGCGGCCAAGCGCGTGGTCGATGCATTCAAGAAAGAGAACTACAACCCCGAGGGCTACACGCTCTACGCCTACGCCACGTTCCAGGTGTGGGCCGCAGCCGCAAAGGCTGCCGGCAGCACCGACGCGCAGAAGGTCGCCGCGCAGATCCACGGGAAGTCCTTCGATACCGTGGTTGGCAAGCTGCAGTACGACGATAAGGGCGACGTGAGCAACGCCGAGTATGTCTGGTACGTCTGGGGCAAGGACGGCAAGTACTCTCCAGTCAAGCGCTGACGAGCCTCTGGTGCGTAAGATACAGCATGAAGTGCTCTGGCTGCCAAAGCGACCTCCCGCTTGATGCACGGTTTTGCCCTAAGTGCGGGTTGCCGCTGGGCTCGATCTGCCAGCACTGCAAGACTCCGAACCAACTCGGCGACGCATTCTGCAAGAGTTGCGGTCAGCCCCTCGCGCCTGCATTGTCTGCGTCTGCGCGCTTCGGCGCGCCCGACACCTACACACCGAAACACCTTGCCGAGCGCATCCTCACATCGAAGACCGCACTGGAAGGCGAGCGCAAGCAGGTCACGGTGCTGTTTGCCGATCTCAAGGGCTCGATGGAGTTGCTTGCGGATCGTGATCCGGAGGAAGCGCGCAAGCTGCTCGATCCCGTGCTCGAACGCATGATGGAGGCGGTGCACCGCTATGAAGGCACGGTCAATCAGGTGATGGGCGACGGAATCATGGCGCTGTTCGGTGCACCCGTTGCACATGAGGATCATGCGGTGCGCGCGTGCTATGCGGCGTTGGCAATGCAGTCGGCTATCCGCGCGTACAGCGAGCAGGCTCAGCGCACGCACGGTCTCGCGATCTGGATACGAGTCGGACTCAATTCGGGAGAGGTTGTCGTACGTGCTATCGGCGGTGATCTACACATGGATTACACCGCAGTGGGGCAGACCACACATCTGGCCGCGCGCATGGAACAGCTGGCTGCGCCCGGCACCACCTTGCTGACCGCAGCGACGCTCGAGCTCGTTGAGGGCTTCGTTTCGGTCAAGACCAGGGGCCCAGTGCTGGTAAAAGGTATGACCGAGCCGGTGGAGGTCTACGAGCTCACCGGTGCGGGTGAGGCGCGCTCCCGGCTCCAGGCGGCAGCAGCGCGAGGCCTGACCAAGTTCGTCGGCCGAAGCGCGGAGCTTTCGCAACTCAGTCAAGCGCTGGCAGGGGCACAGGCGGGCCATGGCGAGATCGTCGCAGTGGTGGGAGAGCCTGGCGTGGGCAAGTCCCGCCTGTTCTACGAATTCACTCATTCCCACCGCATGGACCGTGCACTGGTTCTGGAAGCAGGTTCGGTCTCCTATGGGAAGGCTACCGCCTACCGCCCGGTCATCGATCTGTTCAAGGCCTATTTCCAGATCGAAGAGCGCGACGACACGCGCAAGATGAGAGAGCGGGTCACGGGCAAGCTGCTCACCTTGGACCGCCAGCTCGAGCCGCTGCTACCCTCCCTGCTGGCGCTGCTCGACGTGCCTGTGGAGGACTCATGGCAGCGGCTCGAGCCGGCACAGAAGCGGCTGCGCATTCTCGATGCGTGCAAACGCCTGTTGATCCGAGAAACACAGGTGCAACCGGTCGTGGCAGTGTTCGAGGACTTGCACTGGATCGACAACGAGACCCAGGCCTTTCTGGACAGTCTGGTCGAGGCGCTGCCTGCCACGCGCTTGCTGCTGCTGGTGAACTACCGGCCCGAGTATCAGCACCGTTGGGGAGCGAAGACCTACTACGCACAACTGCGCATCGACCCCCTGACAGGGGACAACGCCGATGCGTTGCTGAACGCGCTGCTGGGCGATGACGTATCTCTGCTGCCCCTCAAACGCCTGCTTATCGAACGCACCGAAGGCAACCCGCTGTTCGCCGAGGAGAGCGTGCGAACGTTGCTGGAGACCGGAGACCTGCAGGGCAGCCGTGGCGCCTATCGTCTTAGTGCGCCTGCCGCCAGCATTCAGGTACCTGCTACAGTGCACGCCATCCTGGCCGCACGCATCGACAGGCTCTCGCCCGAGGATAAGCGTTTGCTGCAAGCCGCAGCGGTAGTCGGCAAGGATGTGCCCTATGCACTGCTACAGGCGATTGCCGAGCTACCCGAAGAGCCGTTGCGCCAGGGCTTGACCAATCTTCAGGCGGCGGAGTTCATCTATGAAATGAGTTTGTTCCCGGATCTCGAATACACCTTCAAGCATGCGCTCACCCATGAGGTCGCCTATGGCGGCGTCCTTCAGGAGCGGCGCCGAGCTTTGCATGCCCGAATTGTCGATGTCATCGAGCGGCTCTACGCCGATCGGCTGACCGAGCAGGTCGAGCAGCTGGCTCACCATGCCTTCCGAGCCGAGGCGTGGGAGAAGGCAGCGAGCTACCTGCGGCAGGCCGGCGACAAGGCGTGGAGCCGTTCGGCAACTCGCGAAGCGGTCAACGCCTTCGAGCATGCGCTGACCGCGTTGGCTCATCTGCCGCAAACGCCTGAGACCTTGGAACAAACCGTAGATGTGCAGTTCATGCTTTGCGGCCTTTTCGACGCACTGACCGAGCCGGTCCGATCATTCGACTACGCACGGAAGGCTCAGGCGCTGGTTGCAAAGCTTGATGATCCGCTACGGCGCGGCTGGGGAGTGGCACACCTGTGTTATGGATACGTCATGCTGGGTGAGCCGGCAGCAGCGGTGGAGCACGGCGAGGCGGCCTTGGCTATCGCGACGGATCTCGCTGACGCGCAGTTGATCCGTTTGGTGAACTTCTGGCTCGCGCTCGCCTACATGCAACAGGGCAGGCATAGGAGAGCGGCCCAATTTCTCCTGGGCTCTTCCCACGACCCTACCGCCAGTGTCCCGCAAACGTCTTCCGACAGCCGCGGCGAAACCAACCGCGCCGTGCACCTCGCTGGCGAAGACCTGCGGCACCAGGTCTGGTCGCGAGCTCAGGCGGCTCGTTGCTTCGCCGAACTGGGCGCATTCGACAGCGCAATCGCGTGTGGCGAGGATGCAGAGCGTGCCGCTGTCATCACCGAACGCCCATGGGATCTCGGCGGGACTGACCTTGCTCTAGGGTATGTGTACGTGTACAAGGGCGATCTTGACCACGCCGTTTTGCGTCTCGAGCGCTGCATTCAGATCTCCCGGACAGCAGACGTCCCGATGCTTTTCATCAATGCGGCCCCTCAGCTGGGTTGCGGTTACAACCTCCTCGGTCGCATCTCCGAATCGATCACGCTGCTCGAGCAGGCCAGGGATATGGCCGAAGCAACCCGATACATGCCGCGGGCACCACTCATCTACGCCCACCTGGGCGAAGCATACGCTCTGGCGGGGCGCATGGAGCAGGCGACTGCGGCCCTGCAACGCGCACTCGATCTCGCCCGTCAGCACGGCAAGCGCGGCTTCGAAGCCTGGGCGCTCTACCTCATGGGGAAGGTGTACACTCTGCGCGACCCCGTCGATGAGGAACGCGCTCGGCAGAACTACACTCAGGCGCTATCGCTAGCCGAAGCGCTCGAGATGCGGCCACTGCAAGGCCAATGTCATTTGGCTCTCGGCCTCCTCAGCACTCAGTCAAGCAACGCCGCACTGTCTCGCAAAGTGTTGACTACCGCGGCCACGATGTTCCGCGAGATGAGTATGTATTTCTGGCTCGAGAAGTCGGAAACGGCGCTGAAGGCGCTGTAATAGATGAACATGCTCCTCGCGCCTTTCAAAGATCGGGGCGGAGGAATCATCGAACACCGGTAGTCCCGACCGGGCATGCATGCGCTATCGAAGCTGCCCCAGTAGTGCCGCTGCCTCGAGATGATCTTGAGTTGATCGACCCTCAGTGAACCAGTCATACACAGGCTCAAGGAGGTCGAGCGCGGGCTTTCGCTTGCCCTGACCGAACCATAAGCGTGCAAGGGCGAGCGCCGCCTGCAGCTCGAGAGACTTCGCTTCCTGCCGGCGCGCCACTTCGATTGACTCACGGTAATATTTTTCGACTTCGACCTGGGCACCGCTGGAACTTGCGAACAGCATGTCTCCGAGTAGCCGGAGGAAGAGCGCTTCCCACCATCCTTCTGCGTGCTGCAGTGTCAGTCGTAAACCGCCCCGGCTCGCTTCCAGAGCGATGTGGATGTCACCCAGATGCAGGTAGGCCTGAACTAGAAACGTGTGGCAAAGCAGGGCCGGCTCCAGGGCACCGGTCGCTCGCAGCGAGTCGATGGCTCCCTTAAGCTGCGCAAGCTCTTGGCTTCCCCCTCTTCCTTGCTGGATGAGCGAGTGGGCTCGATAGGCCGCGCCAAGGGCGCTCCAGAAAGGGAACCCCTGATCCGCCGCAACGGCGATGAGCGCATCGGCGTACTTCTCGATGGGGCCTGGTTCACGTCGAAGGTCGTGCGCCATGCTAGCACCACTAAGTGCGAAGCACCGACTGTAGGGATGCGAGATCTCCTGCGCAGCAGCTTCGGCCTTAGCGCAGCAGGTCAGAGCCTGGTCTGGATACCCGAGCGCCCAAAGGGTCAGAGCCAGCCACGTGAGCGCTTCCACCTTAGGGTCCGAGCCGTAGATGAGGGCCATTGCCCCGTGTGCCGCCACGTCATACAAAGCAATGGATTTCTCGAGATCGACGCGAGCAGATGCGAAATGGCCCAGGCGGTGCCCACTGGTTCCCCGAGCCACATGGGCCTGCACCAGCAGAGCGGAAGAGCCGGACCGCTCCGCAAGGGCGACGCAGCGCTCGGAAAATTCGTGGGCCGAAGGTATCTCTCCGCGCACCAGGCTAAATGCTTGGAGTCCCAACAGGGCGTCGAATAGCGGGCCGGTCTCGCCGACCTGTTCGCAGAGTGCCTGCGCGCGCGTGAACGCGCGCAAGGACTCCAGCGCGGTGTATCCCTTGGTCGGAATGAACGCGTAGCCCAGCCCGATCTGGAGACCGAGCTCCAGGGCGGCAACATCGGTTGCATCAGGTTGGGTGCCGACAAGCTCGATGCCGCGCCGGAAGTACGCGATCGCCTCGGCGTAGGCCAATCGTCCGCCGGCACGTTTTGCTGCCAGATGCCAGTAGCTGATAGCTTGTTTGGTGAACCCGGCGCGCGTGAAGTGGTGAGCGAGCAGCTCTGGCTCGTTTGCCACCGTGTCGGAGAAGTCCTTCTCCAGCACCTGTGCAATGTGCGTATGGAGCTGAGCGCGCTTGCTCTTCAGCAATGAGTCATAGGCAGCATCCTGCACGAGTGCATGCTTGAAGATGTAAATGGCATTCGGAGGGATGCCGCGTCTGGACACCAGGCCGGTCTTAGTCAGCTGCTCCAGGGCCTCGTCAAGCCCCACGCCCTTGAGCGGCGAGACCGCAGCCAGCAGCTCATAGGAGAATTCGCGTCCAATGCAGGCGCCAATCTGGGCGATTTCTCGGATCGGCGCGAGTCGGTCCAGGCGCGCCAGCAGCGAGTCGCGCAGCGTGGTAGGTATCGCCAATGCGGGCAGCGGAGCATCGAGGAGATAGCGGTCATGCGCCTCGCGCAGCAGTATCGATTCGAGCACTGACTTAGTCAGTTCCTCGACAAACAATGGCACGCCGTCGGTGTGCGACAGGATCTGCTCTAGTACCTCTGGCGGCAGCGCCTTGCCCCCACTAAGTTTGGCCACCAACTCCGTCCCCTGACGCCGATTGAGTCGGTTGAGGGTGAGGCTCATCACGTGGGGCTGTCCCACCCAGGGCGCGCTGTACTCAGGCCGATAGGTGATCACCAGCAGGACACGCTGTTGCGCGAGACGCGAGACGGTGAGCTCGAACGCCTCCTGGGTGGTCGGATCGACCCAGTGCGCATCCTCTAACAGCATGAGCACAGGGCGCTTGGCCGACAACGCTTCCACACGGGCGTTCAACGCTTCCAGCGTTCTCTCTTTCTGCTTCTGCGGCGACACGTTCAAAAGCGGGTAGCGCTCGGCGGGCAAGGAGAGCAGCGCGGCAAATAATGGTGCGACTGATCTGACTTCCGCCACCGCTTCGCCCAGCAGCGCCTCCATCTTGTCGAGCTTCTCCTCCTGCGTGTCTTCGCGCGCGAAACCCGCGGTGCGCTCGAACTGCTCGATCATCGGGTACAGAGCGCTGTGGGTGTGAAACGGCGAGCATTGGAAGCGCAAACTGGTGTGGGGCTCAGCGGCGATGCGCTCGCGCAGGACCTGGGTGATGCGGCTCTTACCGATACCGGGCTCACCACACAAGAGCACGACCTGACCCTCGCTGGTCTTGGCCAACGCCCAGCGGCGCAGCAGCAGTTCTACTTCCTCCTCCCGCCCCACCAGCGGCGTCAGCGTCAGCTCGCCGTGGGCGGCATCGAAGCGGCTTTCAGTCACACGTGGACGCACGATCCGGAACAGCTGCATCGGCTCGGAAATACCCTTGAGCACCTGCGCGCCCAGATTGGCGTAGTCGAACAACCCTTCGGCGAGCAGGCGCGTGCGCTCGCTCACCACGACACTGCCCGGCTCGGCCAACGCTTGCAGGCGTGCGGCGATATTGGGGGTCTCCCCCACCGCGGCCTTCGGCACAGACGCGTCGCCTTGCCCGGTCTCGCCCACCACCACCAGGCCGGTATGAATCCCCACGCGGGTGCGCAGCGGAGTCGATGAGGCCAGCTTGGAGACAGCTTCGGTAATTTCCAACCCCGCGCGTATGGCGCGCACTACATCGTCCTCATGCGCTTTGGGCCAACCGAAGTACACCATGAGCCCATCGCCCAGGTACTGCGCCACGTGGCCGTCATATTTCTCGACCACGCCTCGGCAGGCGCGCTGATAAGCCTGCATCAGATCGCGCAGTTCCTCGGGGTCAAGTCGCTCGGCCAGGGCAGTAGAACCCACGAGGTCGCAGAACATGACGGTGAGCTGGCGTCGCTCTCCGCTCGGACTCACGGGCTCGCCGGCATCTGGCACGCTGGCAGCAGTGTTCGTGCCCAATGCCGTGATGGCCCGGAGAAGCCGTCGACGGTCCCCCAGCACAAGCCCCAGCTCGCGCAGATCTTCTTCGCTTAGGGTGGGCAAGACATCGAAGTCGATCGCATGCTCGGCGAAGACCGCGGTGTAACGCGACAGGCCGATCTGTCCGAGCCATTCCGAGAACAATGTCAAGGCTCGATTCCCAACTGAGGTTGCCGATCCGGACTGGTCATGCGCCGCAGAGCGAGACCACAGCAAATCCAAGATCGTGGTGACCTCAGGGCGCGCACTATCGCAGCTCCGCCAGCAGTGCCGCTGCCTCGAGATGATCTCTGGTGGAGCGGCCCTCGGTGAACCAGTCATACACCGGCTGCAGGAGCTCGAGCGCTGGCTTTCGTTTGCCTTGGGCGAACCAGAGGCGCGCCAGGCCGAGCGCCGCCTGCAGCTCGAGAGACTTCGCGTCCTGCCGGCGTGCCACCTGAATGGACTCCTGGTAGAAATTCTCGGCTTCGGTCTCAGCGCCATCGGAAAGTGCGAGCAGAACGTCGCCGAGTGACCGGAGGAAGTGCGCTTCCAAGCGCCCTTGCGCCTGCTGCCGCGTCAGCCGCAGACCTTCCTGACTCGCATTCAGAGCAGCGTGTATATCGCCGAGATGCAGATAGCCCCGAGGTAAAAACGCGTGGAAGTAGAGCGCCGGCTCCAGGGCACCGA
>Ga0335084_10005013_pt1 | contig 13063 bp, 10 predicted proteins | sample Lox_Sample_44_FD_206721 | JGI IMG/M metagenome (GOLD analysis project Ga0335084, IMG submission 206721) | Soil microbial communities from Loxahatchee National Wildlife Refuge, Florida, United States - Lox_Sample_4.4 | ecosystem: Environmental > Terrestrial > Soil > Wetlands | place: USA... | reverse complement strand
ACCAGTTGTAGAAGAAGCTGTCTGAAGCGTCGGCCGTGCCGAAGACGTGCTCGCCTTCGCTGTAGAGCTCCAGCTTCCGCCAGCTCAACGAGCCCTTGTAACCCGGGGCGATGCCCCGCGTGGCGCCCAATACGAGGCCGGCGATCGGCGTGAACTCGAGGACCAGCGATTCGCCCGCGCCAAGGTTCCAGCCGATCCACGTCGAGCCGGTCTGGAGATCCTCATAGTTGTAGCGCGCCTCGAGGTGCAACTGGCCGCGATCGGCGGTGAACGTGGGCTGCACGTAGTCCTGATCATGGGAAACCAGGTAGGTATAGGCCGACGCGCCGAATGACCATGACTTCCCGGCAACCCGCTCGATCCCGGAGGGCGGTGCCTCGGTCGGCGCGAGGGGAGGCGTCGCCGAAGCGGCCGCTTCGGAGCATGCGAGGAGCAGGCCAATCATGATGCAGGACTGCCAACGCATCAGAAGTAGTAGCGCATTGAGATCGCGGCGCCGCCGGCCCAGACCGCCTGTGCCCGCGAATTGTCTCGATCGAGCACGCCCAGGATGTCCACGGAGATGAGGAAGTCAGGCCTGCCGTTGTACGCAAGACGCAGCACGGTTTCGGAGGCGTCGCCATTGTCCGTCGTGGTGATGACCGGCAGCGACATCCGCCGGTAGGCGAGCGCGGCGCCCAGAGGGACGCCCCAGGCCGCTCCAGCGTCGAAATCCATGCTTGCGCCCAGCGCGTACTCCCACGAGTCGGGGGAGCGTCGGCGTGGCGATTCGCCGTAGGAGCCCTCGGTCAGCACGGTGACGCCAAACGGCCGGTTGATCGCCCACGCGTAACGCAGGCTTCCCGCGGTGCGCACCGTTGGCACGTGGTCGATCAGTCTGGCCTCCGCGACGCCGTTAGCCACGTCCTCCGCAAATTGCTTCGGGTCGATGACGGTGACGGTCTGGTTCGTTACCGCGAGCGAGCCGCACAGCATGGTCCTGGTCGTCGCGCGCAACCGCGCCAGCCATCCGAACTCGAATCCATTCGTGACAGTCACGCCCTCGCTGACGAGCGAGGTGACCTGGGTGCCGAGGCGGGACCGCATGCCAAGGCTGGCGCGGACAGCCATCCAGTCGCGGATCGCATGCTGATATTCGAAGCTGAGCAGGGCATAGACCAGATTGCCGTTCAGGGCCGACAGCGTGTCGCCGGCGACCACGCGTGGAGGGTAGTCGATCTGCGCGGCTTGGGCGTATCCGACTGAACTGCGCAGGTAGCTGCGCACGAACGCGTCGGGCACGAGATCTGTGGATACGAAAGTGTGTCCCGCCAGCGACGGCCGCGGAAGTTCCCGGGCGGCAGCGGGAATCGAGGCGTGCAAGCTCAGCGCCGCCGCCAGCACCGGAACGAACCGCGGGATCGCGCATGGCCTGTCGCAAGCCCGGCGACGCGCGCGGCTCATCACCGTCCCCCGAACGGGAACAGGATCGCCGCCATCAGCTGCCAGCCATTGGAATGAAAGCGATCCGGCAGATTCCGAATCGGGCTCGCCGACTCATCCCCGGCCAGGTTGACGAGCCCCTGCACGTAGCGCAGCTCGGTCGTGAGACGGGGGCGCCCGACCGGAATGACGACGCCGAAGCCGAGCACGGCGCCGACCTCCATTTCGCTGAAGAACGACTTCACGTCCTCGTCGAACCCCTGGCCGCTGATCCGGGCCGAGGTCAGGTATCCGACGTTCACGCCGCTCGCGACGTAGGTACGTCCGCCCGCTGCACCGAACTTCAACAGCAAGGGGATGGCAATGTAGTCGAGCGACAGCTGCAACCGGCTCTCCCCAGATGTCTGCATGTCATCGACGGCCTTCACGTCCGTGATGCGCCGCGTATACATCGGCTGGACGCTGAGGGAGATGTCCCCGCCGATCCCGATCTCTCCCTGAAGGCCGGCGATCACGCCTGTCTTCCCGGCATACTCGGTGTTCGGGGGGGCGTCGCCGCTGATCGAGCCGCGATCGAGTCCAAGGACGGCTCCAAGTGCGGCGGCCCGCGCCGCGTGCACATCCAGAGCGAAGCCTCCTGCGGCCCACAGGGCGAGCAGCAGATGGACCGAACGCGCCGTCACGCGCACGTCCCTGCCCCGATTCTTCCCCATGACGGGGACTGTGATCTTTCGATCGCCCGTCATAATGTTCAGAGCCTGGCGGCTCGAGCCGGAAATCGACACGCTCGCCACGTGGTCTCGCCCCCCTCGAACTCGGGAGATTGAGGATGCTGTCCACGAAGCCGCCGCGCGATTGGGGCGGGACGCGCATCGGAAGCGCGCGGCCCTGCCGATGGCTCTTGTGCATGGCCGTCGCACTGGCTTCCTCGCTTGCGCCGGTCCGCGCCGCAGTTGCGGCCGACGTTTCGGAGTACTGGCCCGAGGCCAACGTGTTCGTGACGTTGAAACCGCAAACACGCTTGTTCTTCGACATCCCCTACGCGGACGGCAAAGAGTCGGCCCACTCGGTGTTGGAGCTGGCCGCCTATCTCGACGTCTCCCTCAAACCGATCAAGAAGCGATTGCAATCGGAGGACTGGCAGCGCAGCCGCTACTTCTGGGCCAGAATCGGCTACGACCGCGTGTTCAATGACCTGGGGACGAGTGATGCGAAAGTCGCTGAGAACCGCGGCATCGTCTCGTTCTATGGCAAGGCGCTGATGCCTGCCGCCATCGTGGGGGAGGGACGCGTTCGCGCCGACCTCCGCTGGCTGGGCAGCGGCTACTCGACTCGCTACCGCCTGCGCGGCGAAGTCACGCGCGAGTTCAGCGTGCTCGACCATACGATCGTCCCGTTCTTCAATGTCGAGTGGTTCTACGACACCCGCTACGGCGCCTGGGCCAGAACGCTCTACCAGCTTGGCCCCGAAGTCACCATGGGCCCGCACTTCCGCTTCGAGATCTACGTGGCGAGACAGAACGATCGCCTGCCTGAAGAGAGCACGCTCCATGCGCTCGGCCTCAACCTCAAGTGGTACTACTGAGACCTGGCGCCGCGACGAAACACCGTCTTCCAATCGCATGCGGCATCCTAGTCCCCGTCCGAGTCCCGTTCGAGCCGCTCCAGCCGCAACAGTGTCAGTCCGTGGGCGTAGAACTGCCCGAGCACGCCCATCAGCGCCGCCTGATCGCTGAACCATCCAGTGACGTCCGTGACGGCAGTCGGCCCGCCAATGTCGTGAGCGGTCAGGGTCAGGCCATCAAGACGAGTGGCCCACACGGGTTCCAGCCGGCCTTGAACCCGGATCCGGTACCTCGCCCGCTGGTCCGCAAGTGCAGCCGTCATCGTCTCGTCACTCCGCTACAGTGCTGGTTCTGGCAATGCGCGCCCTCAGAAGGAATTGTTCCGGCGACACGGTCGGCCGGCGCGAGGCATCGTGACACGCCTCAGCCACGACGGCGCCATTCGGTGATCACTTCACGCCCCATTCCTGGAGTCTTCTGGCGGCGGTGCCGTAAGGGCCAACCTGGAACACGGCGGCACCGGCCGGCGAGAACGTGAACGGCTTGAACGGCTCGGCGAGCATCTTGTCGAGGTACGCCTTGGGGGCGACACCGATACTCACGTGTGGATTGAAGTTCTTGCCGGACATGTTCGGCACGTAGCCCGAGACGTAACGGATAATCCCCGAGTCCAGCGCGGTGTCGCCGTGGGACGCGGTGAAGGCGCCGATCGGACCGGTCGGCTGCATGTACGGTTTGACCGCGGCGATGACGTCCGCCTGGAGCTTGAGCAGCTCCGGGGTCGGCCGCGCGCAGATCCCCGCCACACCCGTGGCGCCGGTGGGGGCGTAGTAGTACTTGAACGCCTCCAGCTTCATCGCGCCGACGCGCGCTCCGGCGAACACGTTCTCCTCGGCGGCGAACACCTTGTCGAGGTCGACGGTACGGACGAAGCACTGGATCATGGTGATGTGCGGGCGATGCGCGGCATCGAGGGCGAATCCATTCGGGTAGACCCCACGCAACCGCGTGTTATCGGCGCCGGCGTGCTGGAGCATCGTGGCATCGGGCTCGAGCAGGATATCAATCGCGGTGAGCGTGGACGGCGCGGTCACGAACACGGTCTTCCAGTCGCGCTTCATGCTGACGACGGTCCAGCCGTCCTTCCTCGCGTGGTCGTCCAGCGCGGAGTTGAAAAAGCCGAGCTTCACGTCCGGCAGCCCGCGCGCCGGTCCGTAGGCGAACTCACGGGTCGCGTCGTCGTGCAACACCAGCAGCTCGAACCGGGCGCCGGGGCCGCTCTGGGCGTATTCCAGCATCTGCTGATCGCCGTTCGAATTCCCGAACGCGGCGATCGGGCGGCGGCCGATGTGCTCGTTGATGCCGACCGGCTTGCCGCCCTTGTCGTCGTTGAAACGTGCTTCCGGCAAACGCACCAGCACGGCCTTGCCGTCACGCAGCTCGAACTTCGTGTTGACGCTGCTGCCGACCACCTGCTCGGGCGGGATGCCGTAGGCCTGCTCCGTCCACGGCCGCATGAATTCGATGCCGCCCCCCGAGACGACGAAGGTCTTGAAGCCGTTGGCGCGCAGATAGGCCAGCACCTCGAGCATCGGCTGGTACCTCATGTCGAGGAAGCGACGGCCGGTGGTCGGGTGCTTCGCGGCGGCGATCCAGTCGCTGACGATCTTCGCGAATTCATCGGTGGTCATCCCGGTATGGGTGGCCATCAGCAGGTCGACGATCGCCTTGTCGCCGCCGACGAGCGCGGTCTTGTAGTCGCCCCTGAGGATCGAGGCGAACGGCTCCTGGGTCTTCCATTCGGGATGCTGGGGCGCGAGCGTCTTGACGCGATCGACCGCGAAGAAGAACTGCACCGGCATGGGCTGCTCGCACCACAGCGTGCCGTCGTTGTCGAACGTGGCGATGCGCTCGGCGACCGGCACGAAGTCCGGCGAGCCGGGCCGGGTGACCTTCTCGACGAAGCCGATAATGGACTGCTTGGCCGCGCCCTCGTTCCACGACGGCAGAGGATCAGCGGCGCGGGCCGGAGTGGCAGTGAACGCCAGCGTGCCGAGCAGTGCGATCGTCATGAGGTCGCGCAGCCGCGCCGGCGTTCGGTTGGCGCGGTGCCTGGACGTGCGGTTCATGTTCGCGTCACTCCTTGAACGCGGGACCCTGGAAGCGGAAGCGGGCGTCCGTGGACGATCCTTGTCGACCGCCCACGGGCACGCATCCCGGTAAGGACGGTCTACTTGCTCGACACCCCCTCGCGCAGCTTGGCCAGCACCTGATCGATGCTGAAGCTGGCCGACTTCTGGCTCGGCGGGAACTCCTTGAACGACGCCAGGAACTCCGCCACGCCTGCCTGCGCCGGCACGAAGATGAACGCGTGGTCGAAGATCCAGTCGTAATACGTGTTCGACGTGATGTCCGCGCGCTCGTAGGGATCCGTGCGCAGGTTGTAGAGCTTGGGCAAGCGCAGAGAGACGAAGGGCTCGGCCCAGATCCGGAGCGTCCCCTCGACCCGCTGCTCCGCGAACACGACCTTCCAGTTGTCGTAGCGCAACGCGACCAGGTCGCCGTCGTCGTTGAAGTAAAAGAACCCCTGCCGCGGGTCTTCCTTCGTCTGTCCGCTCAGGTAGGGCACCATGTTGAAGCCGTCCAGATGGACTTTGAAGGTCCTGTCGCCCACTTTCATGCCCTTGAGCAGTTGCTGCTTCACGTCGGGGACGCCCGCCGCCGCGAGCACCGTCGGCAGCATGTCGAGATGCGACACGATACCGTTCTCGATGGAGCCGGCCCGGAAGTGCCCGGGCCAGCGCAGCATGCTCGGCACGCGGTAGGCGCCTTCCCAATTCGAGTTCTTCTCGTTGCGGAACGGCGTCATCCCGGCGTCGGGCCATGTGTTCATGTGCGGGCCGTTGTCGGTCGAGTACATCACGAGCGTGTTGTCGGTCATGCCGAGATCGTCGAGCGCCTTGAGCACCGTGCCAACGTTCTGGTCGTGGTCGATCATCGTGTCGTGATAGGGGCTCTGCCACCGACCCGCCTGCCCAAGGCTCGACGGCTTGGTGTGGGTGCGCAGGTGCATGTGCGTGAAATTGACCCACACGAACACCGGCTTGCCGGCCGCGTTCTGACGCCGGATGAAGTCCACCGCGTGCGTCGCGATGTCGTCGTCGATGGTCTCCATCCGCTGCTTGGTGAGCGGGCCCGTGTCACGAATGGTCTGCTTGCCGACCTTGCCAAAACGCGGGTCGACCGTCGGGTCATCAACGGTCGTCGCCTTGCAGTCCAGCACCCCACGCGGTCCGTAGTTCTTGAGGAAGTTCGGGAAGTCCGCGTCCTTCGGGTAGTCCGGCAACTCCGGCTCTTCGGAAGCGTTCAGATGGTAGAGCGGACCATAGAACTCATCGAACCCGTGCACGGTCGGCAGGTGCTCGTTGCGATCGCCGAGATGATTCTTGCCGAATTGAGCGGTGGCATAGCCCTGCGCCTTGAGCAGCTGCGCGATGGTTACGTCGCGCGCCTGGAGGCCCTGCGCCGCGCCCGGCATGCCGACCTTGGTGTTGCCCGTGCGCAGCCCGCACTGCCCGGTGATGAACGACGAGCGTCCCGCGGTGCAGCTCTGCTCGGCATAGTAGTCGGTGAACAACACGCCTTCCGATGCGATGCGGTCGATGTTCGGCGTCTTGAATCCCATCAGACCATGCGAATAGGCGCTGATGTCCGACTGCCCGATATCGTCCCCCCAGATGATGACGATATTGGGCTTCCCGCTCGCGACCGCGGCGCTCAGCGGTGCGGCCATCACCAGCGCGAGCGCCACCATCGCGATCACGTTGCCTCTCGTTGTCATTGGCTGTCTCCCAATCATTTGCGGGTTTCAAGACCGGGTGCGCGGTCCTGGTCCAAACTCCGCCGCCCCCATGGATCCTGCCGAGATCTGAAGCCTCCGAGGTGATCGGGCCGGCGCGACGGATGCGGAAGCGCTGCTCGCGCCGGCCACGATCAGATTCGGGTGCGACGGCCCCTCAGTTCCGCTTGGCGAGCGCCTTCTTCAGCGCCGCGATGTCCTTATCGTCGAGATTGGTCTCGATGACCTTCCCGCCGAAGGGCGTGACAGCCGAAGTGAAGTCGGCGATGCTGACCTTCTCACCCACGAGAATCAATGCCGAGGTGTCCTTGGCCAGCGAAGCCGCGAACTCGTCCAGCCGCGGATCGTCGAAGGCAACCTCGCTGCCGACGCCGAACATGGCGCCCATGGAGCCGCCCACCGCTGCGCCCGCCAGCACGCCGCCCGGTCCCAGCAGCACGCCGAGCAAGGCGCCCGTCAGCGCGCCAACGCCGGTGCCGACGCCGACCGCGCTGTCGTCCTGCGCCCAGGTGCTGTGAATCCGGACGATGCCGAGCTTGCTGCGCGACACCACTGCGGCGTCATCGATCCACGGGTAGACCGGCATGTGGTCTTCGAGAGTGTCGAACGCCCTGCCTGCAGTCTTCTTGCCGTTGAATACGAACGCTTTGAACCCGTACATGGTCACCTCTCCTTGAGCTGCTCTGAGTGTCCTTCGTGTGCCGAAGGCCGCTCGGTCCGCATCTTGGCCGCCGGCGAGACGCCGTCACACGCGGCTAACACGAACATCCGCCTTGCTAGTCGCGAAGCAGCGCCCGACGCGCTTCCTGCTCGAGATCCTCGTACGCTGCTGGCTCGACCGTGACACCGACGAGTTGGATCGTCCCGCCATGGAACGTGCCGGGCGTCTTGTATTCGGCGCTAACGGCGTCGCCGCTGTCGAAGCCGACACAGAGCCCATCACCCGACAGCGTGAACTTGGCGGGCTGGGTCTTCATTGGGCCCTGGGCGACGACCTGGTCGTTCACGTACAGCTTCATCGTGCCGAGCGATTCCTTGTTCGGCCCCGCGCCCGTGCGCGTGAACTCCATGCCGAGCGTGTACTTGCCGGGCTTCAGATCCACCGACGAGACAAATTCCTGCTCCGGCTTGATGCCGAGGAAGTTGTAGACGTAGTGGAGCTTGTGATCCTTGATGAACAGCGAATGTCCGCCGAAGCGCGAGCCGTGGGCGAAGATCACGCCGCCGGCATCCGCATCGGTGAGCTCGACATTCGCCAGGATCTTGTACGAGCGATTGCGCACGCTGACGGCGACACCCTCGGGGACCGGAGCTGTGTTCGGGTAGTAGACGTACCGGTCACGCTTCGGTTCGGCTGTGGGACGTTCGACGCCGAGCTGCTCCATCGCGTTGCGGTCGTCGATCGGCAGCGCCAGATTCTTCCCGGCCTCCTCGAACCACACCTTCTTCAGCGCTTCCAGCTTCTCGGGATTCTGCTTCGCCAGGTCCGTCGATTCCGATCGGTCCGCGTCCACGTGGTAGAGCTGCCATGCGTCCTTGTCGAACTGGCCCTTGCCGAGGAACGCGGCGTGCACGGCCGAAGCCAGCCAGCCGTTCTCCCAGATCCCGCGAGTGCCGAGCATGGCGTAGAACTGACGCGTCTTGTGCGTCGGCGCGTCGGGCGCGGCATCGAACGTGTACTTCATCGAGATACCGGACATCGGGAACTGTTCCACGCCGTGGAACACCTTGGGCATCGGGATGCCGACGACGTCGAGGATCGTGGGCACGATGTCGACCGAATGATGGTACTGGTCGCGGATCTCGCCGCGTGCCTTGATGCCCTTCGGCCACGAGATGACGAGCGGACAGCACGTGCCGCCGGAGTACTCCGAATAGCGCTTGAACATCTGGAACGGCGTCGAGAATGCGGCCGCCCAGCCGGTCGGAAAGTGCCCGTAGGTGTCCGGCGAGCCGAGTTTGTCGATCATTTTCATGTTCTCGGCGAGGTCATCCGGATAGTTGTTGAAGAACTTGTCCTCGTTGACCGAACCGTTCGGCCCGCCCTCGCCCGAGGTGCCGTTGTCCGCGGCGTACAGGACCAGCGTGTTGTCGAGCTGACCGGATTCCTTCAGGTAGTCGATCACGCGGCCCACCTGCGCGTCGGTGTATTCCGAGAATCCCGCCCACACCTCCGCCATGTGCGAGAACAGTCGCTTCTCGTCCGGGTTGAGGGTGTCCCACGGGCGGACATAGTCGGCCGGGTTCGACATGTCCTTGGGCATTGGATTGAGCGGCGTGAGTTTGGTGCCCTCGGGCAGGACGCCCTTCGCGATCATGCGATCCAGCACCCAGGTGCGATACGCCTCGTAGCCGTCGTCGAACTTGCCCTTGTACTTGTCGATATATTCCTTCGGCGCTTGGTGCGGAGCGTGATTCGCACCCGGGTTGTAGTACATGAACCACGGCTTGGTGGGATTCGTGGCCTTCTGGTTCCGGATCATCGTGATCGCGTGATCGGCGAGGTCCTTCGACAGGTGGTAACCCTGCTCCGGTGTCGCCGGCGGCTCGATGAAGTGATTGTCCTCGACCAGGTCCGGGTACCACTGATTGGTCTCGCCGCCCAGGAACCCGTAGAAGCGCTCGAATCCCCAGCCGAGCGGCCACATCTTGCGGTCGCCGCCCTCGGCGACGTCCTGCTCGGGAACGTTGTGGTTCTTGCCGAGCCAGAACGTGCTGTAGCCGTTCTCCTGGAGGATCTGGCCGATGGTGGCAGCCTGGGGTGGCAGGCGGCCGCTCATGCCCGGGAACCCATTGGCCCCTTCGGAGATGCTGGCAAAGCCGTTCAGCGTGTGGTTGCGCCCGGTCAGCAGCGTCGAGCGGGTCGGCGAGCACAAGGCGCAGGTGTGCCACTGCGTGTACATCAGTCCCTGATCCGCGAGCCGTTGCAGCGTGGGCATGTTGACTCGGCCGCCGTAGGGCGACCACGCCGACAGACCGGTGTCGTCGTACAGGATGAACAGGATGTTCGGTGCGCCCGCGGGTGCCTTCTTCGGCGTGAACGGACCCCAGTCCGCCTTCGAATCACGAACGTCGAGCTTGATGACGCCCTTGAAATCCTTGTACGGCCCGACTGCCTGGGTTGAGGCGCTCTTCTGCTTCGCGCCCACCGGCGGAGCTGACGCGCTCTTCTGCTGCGCGTTCGCCCCCGAGAGCGGCACTACCGCCCACGTGCACGCGAGGGCGATTCCGAGCCATCTGATGACTCCCCGTTGCGGCATCCAGGTTGGTGTTCTCACGTCCATCTCCTTGGTTGAGGGGTCAACCCCGGTTGAGGCTGGCCTTGCCTTCAGTGCCCATAGCTGGGTTCGCGGCTGCGTGTCGCGAACCTATTGCTCTCGGGCGGGGTGCAACAGTCCCCGCGACGGGGGATAAACGGGGTAGGGGCGCCGGCATCAGATCACCCACTGCAGGCGTGTCTGGAAGCTGTTCGTGGTCCCGGTCGTGCCGCCCTTGTGAAGCTGGATGTGACCCCACCCGAATCCGAGCTTCCATCCGTAAGTGGCCCACCAGTTGAAGCCGAGCCCGAAGCGATCGAATGCAGCGCCATGGACGACGCCGTCCTCCAGATCCACGTGGGAGAACTGCGCCACCAGCTCGTGCGCTCCCCAGTGTCCTGTCGGCACGACGCGGCGGGCGTAGCCTTTCGTGCGGTCGTAGGGTCGTTGCTCGCCCGTGATGAACCAGCTGAAGGTGCCGTACCAGGCCGAGAAGCGTGGGTCGCCGGAAGTCGGGGCGTCGACCCAGGCGGGGTCGTACTCGGCGAGGAAGGAGTACTGCTTCTCACTCCAGAGCGCCTCGAGCCCCGCATTCAATGAGTGGTCGGCGGGAAAATGGCCGGTATTCACGTAGTAGCTTGTGACGCGTGACTGCGGCCGGCCCCGGAAGATCATGGTGTCGCTCGCCGCCCCCTCGTAGCGGAGGCTGGCTCCGAGGTAGAGCCAGCGGCGCGCTCTCGGATTGGCCACGGCGACCGAGGTGTAGCGCGCGGTGAAGTCGGTAGCCGCGCGATTCAGGCCTCCGCCATTGACCCAGGAGTCGTTGAAGATGCCACCGGAGAGGATGGAGGTGTGCTTGGCGCCGAAGACATGGGTGACCTTCGCTCCCACGTCCCGCGCCACAAAGAACGGATCCGCCGCACGCTCCTGCTGCGCCAGATTGGCGGCATCGCCGACCATCTCGTAGAGGTAGGTCTCCTTCGTCTTGCCGACGCTCAGCATCGTGGCGGGGCCGCCCAGCGGAAAGCCAAAGCAGACGTCGTACCACTGCCAGAGCTCGGAATAATTGTTGTTCAGCCCGTTGTAATTGAGCGCGAGCAGGTAGGTGGCCTTATAGGACGTCCCGAGCGATCCGGCGAGGAGGAAGCGAAAGCCGCGCGAGTCCCATTGATCCTTCTGCTTGCCGACCTGCGCGATGCTGGCCGAGTTCTGCGTGAAGGCGGTGTAATCTTCGATCACGACGAGCTGCGGCTTCATCACCAGCCAATCCAGGGAGACGTGCACCTTCTGCTTGGTGCTGCTCGCCAGGTCGGGAACCGCATAACGATTCGTCGGCAGGGAATCGGGGACGAACTTCCCGGGCGGCGGCGGTGGCTCGTTGTAATCCCCCTGCGCATGGAGCGCCGGCGGCGCGGCGATGCTGAGGAGCAGCGCCATGCCACCGGCCGTCAACGTCGCTGAGAGCTTCGGTCTGAAGGTCTTCATCGGCGGCTTCGCATCCACTGGTTCCTCCCGTAAACGAGATCAGCGCAGGGCGCGCGGCCAGCGACGGCCCCGGCGGTGATCATGGAATTAGGGATTTCGCCTGGCCTGCGGCGCTCTTCGCCAGGACCATCAGGTCGATCCGCGCCGGCACCTTGATTCCGGCCGCGAGATTGCGGTGCGAGCGGGCCCACAGGATGAGCGTGATGCGGCCGAGCCTCGCCCCATCCAGACCCTGGTGGCGCAGGGCATCCAGTTCCTGCTCCTGCGCCTGATAGATCTCGAAGTCGGGCTCGAGATGGTCGCGCAGCGTGCGGATCGTATCGACCCGGCCGGCGAGCTGTTTCTCCGCAAGGTCGAGCGCAGCGATGGGCGGCTTCCTTCCCGCCGGCAGAAGCTCCGCGATCTCCGGATTTTGGGCGCGCAACATCTCGAGCGCTTCCTCATTCCCCCGGCGGTACTGCTTCAGCAGCGAAAAGTCGCCCGCGGCCTGAACTTGAAGGATCTGGAGCACCTCGAGCTGCTGCTTCAGCGGCTCGAATCCGGATTCGATTCGAGCGTTGATATCGTCCGCCGCGAGATTGATGCGCACTTCCATGCTGTCGTATGCGGCATTTCCGTAGGAAAGAGCCGCGGACACGATCGGCTGGGCGGCTCCCAGTGCTTTCAGGAAGGTTGGTGCGAGGCGCACGCTGGTGATGGCGGAGTCCAGATCAGTCTGGGAGAAGAACGCCTCGGTGGACGGGCGCGACTTCAAGCTGGCCCGGATGGTCTCGTCGAGATAGAGGGCCAATTCCGCCGACTTGCGGGCATCCGAAACATCCGATTCGTATATCGAGACAACTTGCGTGGAGTACAGCGCAACACTTCGCATCAGAGCTCGCGTCGGGAGGATTGCGCGCCGCGCCTCGATCACCGACGGGAGGGACTCGTAGGGTCGAAGGTGGACCCAGACGACCGGCTGGGTTGTGCGCTGCACCTCCCCGATCAGACCGATGGTGTTCTCGGCGAACGGTCCGACATCGAGGCGCGTGGACGATCTGAACGTGGCGCAACTCGTCACCGAGGCGAGAAACGCCATGACGAGGATCGTGCGCAGGTGCGCGGCGGGGCGGTTCATCGCGTTCCGAGCTCTGATCATGTGTCGTCACCCCGGGCCATCCGGCCCTCTGGCACGAAGACTTCGGTGCGTTACCCGGTGCGCGGCCATCCCAGCAGGCCGATACCGCGAAGCTAGTGGGCAGCGGGTGGGGGCCAACAGTCCCCGAGGCGGGGGAAAAACGGGGTAGGGCGCGAATGAAAGAAGACGGGGGCGGACCGCGAGGAGCGGCCGTTAGCTGCGGGGGCTGATCAGACGCTCGGCCTGGGCCCGGTTGACGGCTTCCCGGCGCCCGTGAACGTCGAGCTTCTGATAGAGATTGCGGGTGTGCTTCTTGATCGTTTCGGAGGACACGTTCAGTCGCTCGGCAATCTCTTTG
>Ga0335084_10005011_pt1 | contig 13066 bp, 8 predicted proteins | sample Lox_Sample_44_FD_206721 | JGI IMG/M metagenome (GOLD analysis project Ga0335084, IMG submission 206721) | Soil microbial communities from Loxahatchee National Wildlife Refuge, Florida, United States - Lox_Sample_4.4 | ecosystem: Environmental > Terrestrial > Soil > Wetlands | place: USA: Florida... | reverse complement strand
CGAGCTGCCGGAGTGGTTCGAAGCGCTCAATCGTGATTTCCGCTACCAGCTGACGTGCATCGGCGGTGCCGCGCCCGTCTACATCGCTGACGAGGTGAACGACCACCGCTTCCGCATCGCCGGCGGCACGCCCGGGCTCAAGGTCTCGTGGCTGGTCACCGGTATTCGCAAGGACGCCTTCGCCAACGCGCATCCACTCGTGGTCGAGCTCGACAAGCCCGCGGAGGAGCGCGGCAGGTATCTCTATCCTGTGGAGGCGGGACTGCGGCCTCCTTGTCAGTCGATGGTGCGAAGCAGGCCGCTGCGCACGCGCACGGGGAGTAGGCTGCGGGTGCACCGGCGCCCGGTTGGTCGTCGCCTTGGTTCAACCACCGGGCGGGGGTGCGGACATCCGGAGCACCCGTACCAGATCGCAGCAACATGGGTGTCTCAAACAAACCTCTCAGGCCGACGAACCGACTCCCAAGGACAAGCCCAAACGCGAGACGACAGCCCAGAAACCGTTTTCGCCTGCCCGGCTTCACTCGAAGCTCAACACATGCCGGAAGGAGCCTGGCTGGCCGCTGATGTCGAAGCCATTGCCAGTGTCCGTGACGGTGTAGTCGCATGCTTGAAAGAAAAAGTACGTGCCGGGTGCGAGCGTGCCGCCCGTGTCGATAGGGGCCGTGGTCTGGATAATGATTGGGGGCTGGACAACCGGCTGTCCCCGCCAGAATTCAACGCGACAGCCACTACCGGTCAGATGCCATGTCAAGTCGCCACCAGTTACGTCGAAAGTCACGCTGGAGAAGACGTCCGCAGATCCTGAGATCCAGCCTCCCTCATTGGTTATCGCGCCAGCGTCCAGCGCGGCGGAGAAGTCCCAGGCGAGCCCGGTCAACGTAACCGTCGCAGCAGCGGTTGCGAATGCGCCAAGGTAATCTGCCGTCGATTCTACGGAGAAAGACCCGATACCGGGAGGCGACTCATCTTCGTCGCCCATGCCGTCACAAACTCCGCTGGCATCGCAGCCACCGGCACCTGCGTTAGTCGAGACCAGGCGATCGGTTATCGTGACGGTGACGGCCGTGATAACCACCGTCGCTGTCGCGAACTTGCTTGGGTCTTCATTGCTCGTTGCCTTTACCTCGAATGTGCCTGCTTGGTTGCCCGCCGTATAGAAACCGCTCCCGTTAATCGTGCCTCCCGTAGCGGTCCACGTCACTGACGGGTCCGTCGCGTTGAGGACCGTCGCGGTAAACTGCCCGGCTCGTCCTCGCGCGAGTGCGACCACTCCAGGGTCAACGGTTATCTGGATTGGTGGCCGGACGGTAATCGCGACGCTGCCCACGGAACCATCGAACGAGGCCAAAGCCGTCGCGTTGCCTGCGCCAGTGGCCGGCGCCTGATAAGTGAACTGCGGTGCCACTCCTTGTGTGTCCGTGGTGCCCGAGTTCGTATTCAGGGAACCGATACCCTGAACCGAATAGCTGACGTTGGCGCCTACCATAGCGTCGCCGGCGACACGGGCACGCAGGTTGATGCTGTCACCTGATCTGATGTCGACAGCACCGAGGGCCTCCAGCTCAACGCGGTCGCGGACAGGAATACTGAGCGCCTGGAAAGCAGTAAGAACCCTGAGTGAGTCATCATTCGCGGCGTCAGTCAGCTCGACATGGAGGTCGAGCAGCCACGTCCCTTTGTCTGTGGGTCGCTCGCTCGTCTGCCACTGACCGTTGACCGAGGAGTCGGAGTCAATCGGCACGCCCTGGCCGTCGGTGACATCGTCAAGGCGGTAGGTGAGGGAGATACTGTGATTTGCGGGACCGTTCCAGAAGGCGACGCCTGCATTGACGCCAAATGTGTTGTCGCGGTTGACCGCGAGCACGGCCGCGTGGCTAACGCCCTCTATCACGACGTGGGCGCAGGCGGTCGGTAGATCGCTCTCGGCGGGCAACGGCTGCTGCTCATAAAGCAATCCGCCAATGTCGATTCCCAGAACCTCAAGGAATGCGCTGAGGCGAATGACATCCCGCAATCCGGGGCGGTAGTCGACGAAGCCCGTGCAGCGGGCCAACAACGCGCCAGAAAGCTCAACCGCGTCCTTGGTGGCCAGGGTTCGGGCTTCAGTGCGCTCGGCGAAGAGCAGGTCGGGCGTGTAGACGTTGACGTCCCCTTCCCAGGCCAGCCATTCGTGTGCGGCCGCTTCAAACGCGCGTTGCCCGGCGCCGAATGCCGATTGCAAGCCCGGTCTGACCGTGCTCTCGTACCACGCCTGAAATAACGTGCCCACGAAGGGGTCGTCCGTCGGAGCAGGGCCGATGTATGTGGTGGCAATTGCCTGCTCAACCTGCTGCTGGACTGTGCTTGGGGTGTACTGGGCCATCAAGGCAGCAGCGCTGGCGCCGCCCGACGAAGCACCACCGGCTGAGAAGTGCGACACAAGCATGGTGATTGAGGTGCCGGTCATCGAATGGGGCACGAGATGCATGTTGGAACCAAGCCCATCCGCCGCGAACGCAATGATGTCATCCAGTGAGACCCCAGCAGGCAAATGGAGCGTTAGGGTTGCGGGCAATACGAACTGGATGCCTTCCGGGGCAAAGACCGCTCCGCCTAAAAGACTGTCGTCGAGCGGGGTACCTGAAAGCGCGGAGATCGGGGTCATGCTGAGCTCGGTGTCTTCGAGCAGCGCGCCAGCCGGGATAGTCAGAGTCATCCCCCCGGTTGAAAGCGTTCCGCCCTCAGTGCCGACCACGGCCGTTGTGCGATGAGCATCGTCGGCGGTAATGGTCGCGTTCCCGTCAAACAGCGGGGCATCGGCCGCGCGGGTGTTGGTAATCGTGCACTGCCAGTTGTCACCTGCGCGAACCGGCACCGTGAAGGGGCCTGAGCCAGCCGCCGACAACGGGCTGGCCAAATGCGAATACTCTGTGCATACGATTTCCGCGGTGTAGTCGCTAAGGTTGGTTTCTTCAGCGGCAGCCTCACCCACAGTGTGATTTCCAACCGCCAGACTCACCGCACGCGTGCTGCCACCCTCTCCGACGCCTTCAGCTTCCACAGCTCCGTCGATCAGCAAGTCGAACAAGCCATCATCAGTGGTGGGCGCCAACCGTTTTGTGACGGTTATCAGTCCCTCAGACGGCGGAGGTTCGTTCTTGCAGCGGACAAATCGAGCTGCCGCCAGCTCGGTGCTGCGTCCTTCAAGCTGCGGCGTCCACAACCTGGGGCGTCCCAACGCGGTACCGTAGGCAAACACAGCGCCTCCAAATTCGAAGCCCCCGTTGACCGTCGTTCGCCCCACGTGCTTCCCCAAGACCGCGGCGCCGGACGTCGCGATCAACACGCCGCGATCAGGATGACGGAGGTCGCCATAAATCAATGCGGAGGCAGGGCTGACCACTGTCCTGCCGCCTGGTTTCGCACCCTGGGGAATTGTGATCTGGAAGGGACCGGCGATTGGCGTCTGCATGTCGACGGCCTGTCCGCAGGAGATCGCCGGATCGACGAAGCTAAGTGTCCGCGCGGTATCGAAGGCCGGCGTCCACATCCTCGCAGCGCCCGGAGACTGACCCGACCCCCATGCGAAGATTCGCCAGCCGCCACTAATCGAATCCTGTGGAGTGAAGCCTCCATCGGCTGATTCACCCACAACGACACCGTTGGCAGCTACGAAGCGGATGCGTCCTGCGGCCACGTTGCGCTGAGCGCGAACCCAAATCTGTATTCCTGGCTGGTTTCGTTCGATGTCCGTGAAGCGGCCGAAGCCAGCCGGGACGTCGATCATTACCCAGGGACCGACCGGCTTCCAGGGCATAGACGCGGAGGCCTGCCAAGCCGATGCGGACATCACTTCTGCAACCAAGAGGAGAAATGTCGCCGCGACAAGACAAATCGCACGCGGGTGCCGCAACATTATGAACCTCCGTTACGCTCTAGCGGGTCCGTATAAACGGCCGCAGTGCAGAAGCTCACCGCATCGGCGACCCTTGACGTAGTCCTGCCGAACCGGTCGGTGAGGACAACGGTGTGCAGCGACGGCACGCTGCATCCGATTCCAGCTCGCGCACAGGAGCTTCATCATGAGGACTCCTGGAGTCTCGCTTTCGCCTCCCGTTCTGCCATTCCGGCGATCAACTCAGCGAGCGCCGCGACGCTGTCAAAGCGCTGCTTTTCCCCAGTGCGCACGCGCTCGACCACGCCGCTCAACACGCCGCCGGCGCCGAGGCTGAGCCGAACGATGAACGTCAGCGGCTGGCGGGGCGCTTCCATGCGGTGAGCTGTAGCGGCCAGCCGTCACGCGCGCGTCACCGCAGGCGTCACAGCGGCATCAACTCCCTAGAAATCGCGGCACGCGCCATGTTACGGTCGCGCCTGGGACGCTGCACAAGAAGACAATGCTACGGCTTCACCTCACCCTCCTTGGAGGCTTCGAGGTTCGGCATGGTGCCGGGCCGGTTGTCCTTACCCGCAAGAAGGCCCAGGCCCTGCTGGCGTATCTCGTCGTCGAGCCAGGGGAGGCTCACCTGCGCGACAAGTTGGCGGCGCTGTTGTGGGGAGACAGCAGCGATCAACAGGCACGCCACAGCCTCCGTCAGACGCTGCTCCTCCTTAAACAAGCCCTGCCGCGGAACGGCGTCGACGTGCTACGCCTCGATGGCGAGACCGTCGCGGTGAACCGGCGGGCCGTGGAACTGGACGTCGCCGCCCTCGAACAACTGGCGGCGAGCGGAACGCCGCAGGCGCTCGCGCAGGCCGCCGCGCTCTACAAGGGCGATTTCCTCGAAGGCTTGGGCGTGCAGGAACCGCGCTTCGAGGAGTGGCTCGTCAGGGAGCGGGAACGCCTGCGCGAACTCGCCCTCGAGGTGCTGGCCAAGCTATTGGCACACCATACCAAGAGTGCAGCCGTGCAGGCGGCGATTCAGACGGCTGTGCGACTTCTTGCACTCGACCCGTTGCAGGAGGCGGTGCACCGGGCGCTCATGCGGCTGTACTCGCAGCAAGGCCGGCGCGGTGCGGCGCTGCGGCAATATCAATTCTGTGTCGCCGTGCTGCAGAAGGAACTCGGCGTGGAACCGGAGGGGCCGACGAAGCGGCTCTATGAAGAGATCCTTCAGAGCCAGTTCGTTGCGTCGGTAGCCCCTGCACCTCCCGACCCCGCCCAGAACCTTGTGGCACGCGGTCAGATTGAGGTGCGTACCGACGCCTCCGTGCCCGACGCTCCCTTGGTTGGACGCCAGGCGCAGATGGCAGCGCTGCTCCGTCTGCGCGCCGAAGCATGGCGCGGCCGGGCCAGGATCGGTGCTATCGTCGGCGAGGCCGGCATCGGCAAGAGTCGGCTGGTCGACGCGCTGGTCGCCGACACCCTCGAACACGGAGGGCGTGCGCTCATTGGCCGGGCACACGAAAGCGAGCGCATCCTTCCCTTTGGTCCTTGGGTCGATGCGTTGCGCTCCGCGGGGGTGATTCCCGAATTGACACGCCAGCCGGCGCTAAGTCCCACCTGGCGGATGCAGCTTGCCCGGCTGTTCCCGGAGCTTGGCGAGCCGGGCCAGGAGAGGCCAGCCGCTGAGGAGGAGGATCACGTCCGCTTGTTCGAGGCGATCGCGCAAGCGGTGGGACACCTCGCCGAGCGGCAGCCGCTGCTGTTGGTCCTCGAGGATATTCACTGGGCCGATGACATGAGCGTGCGACTGCTGGCCTTCCTGAGCCGTCGCGGGGCAGCGTGGCCGGTGCTGCTTGTTGGCACGATTCGCACGGAAGAGGTCGTCGACGCGCCCGCCGCGACGCGCTTGCTCCGCGAGCTCGGCGCTGATCAGCACTTCGTCTCGCTGACGTTGGCGCCGCTGTCTGCGCCCGACACCGTAGCCCTCGTCCGATCGCTTGCCCGAGCCGGCACGGATGAGCCGGCTGTGCAGAGGCTGGGTTCCCAGATCTGGCGCGCGAGCGAGGGCAACCCGTTCATGGTGGTGGAGACCATGCGCGCACTCTATGGCAGCGATGCTTTGGCCGTATCGGAGGAGCTCCCCACGCCTCCACGGGTGCGCGACATCATCGCCGCGCGGCTCGATCGGCTCAGTCAACACGGTCGCGACCTGACGGCGCTGGCAAGCGTCATCGGACGCGCGTTCGATTTCGGCCTTCTCGAGAAGGCCGCAGGACCCGACGGCCCGGCCACCGCCGCCACCGTTGAGGAGCTGGTGGCCCGCCACGTCTTGCATGTGGTCGGCGAACGGCTCGACTTCACGCACGACCGCATTCGTGAGGTGGCCTATGACCACCTGCTGCCGCCGCGTCGCAAGCTTTTGCACGCGGCGGTCGCCACCGCCTTGGAGAGCTTCTACGCGAATGATCTCGCGCCGCACTACGTCGCATTGAGCCGGCACTGCCAACGCGGCGGCCTATCGGACAAGACGGCAACCTATCTGCGGAGGGCCGGCATCGACGCGGCCACACGTGGAGACCACCGAACGGCGGTTGACTGCTGCGAACAGGCACTTACGGCCCTGCAACAACTCCCCGAGAGCCGTGCGCTCCTCGAGCAGAGCATCGATGTGCGCTTTGCTCTGCGCAACTCCTTGACGGCGCTGGGCGAGTATGAACGGTTCTTTGATCACCTGCGCGCCGCAGAAGCCGCTGCGCAGGACCTGGGTGATCAGCTCCGGCTGGGCTGGGTGTCGGTCTTCCGCACAAATGGGTTGCTGTTCGCTCTTGACGAGAATGAATCCGCCATCGCGTCGGGCGAGCACGCGCACACCATGGCCGTGACACTGGGCGACACGCGCCTGCAGATTGCCGCCAACCTCGCCCTCGGCCAGGTCTGTCTCGCGGTCGGCCAGTACCGCAGGGGAGCCGAGCTGATGCGGCAGAACGAGGCGCTCGAGGCTGAGCTGTTGCGCCGCGGCCATAGGCCGGCGCAGCAGATCTACACGCGCGTATGTTTGGCGTGCTGCCTGGCCGAGTTGGGAGAGTTCCGTCAAGGTCTCGCGTGCAGCGCCGAAGCCATACGCATGGCGGAAAAAACCGACCGAAGCTACGCGCTCGCGCACGCCTGCTTGAGCAGCGGCGTCGTGTCCATCCGTATGGGGGACTTTGATGGAGCGATAGCTGTGCTCGGGCGCGCCCTGAACCTCTGCCGGCGCCACGAGTTCCCGTTGGTTGGCGCAGTGAACGCTTCCGGGCTGGGGTATGCGTACGCGTTGACCGGCCGCCTCACGGAGGCCGTGCCGCTGCTGGAGGACGCCGTGGCGTGCTTGTCCCGTAGCCTGCACGTCGGGGCGCTGCCTATGGTCTACCTCGGGGAAAGCTATCTGCTGGCGGGACGGAGTGCGGATGCGAGCGTCATCGTCAATCGCGCGCTCGAACTGGCGGTCAAACGGCAGGAGCGCGGCTACCAAGCGTGGGCCTTGCGGCAGCGAGGCGAGATTGCTGCGCATGCAGAGCCGCTAGACGTCGACGGTGCCGAGGCCGCCTATCGGAATGCCACCACGTTGGCTGCCGAACTCGGAATGTCGCCGCTGCGTGCCCAGTGCCACCTGGGGCTGGGCCGGTGCTATCGCCGCGCCGGACGCCGCGCCGAGGCGCGCGCCGAGCTGTCAATTGCCGCCGACCTCCTGCGCGCGATGGACATGTCATACTGGCTGCCGGTGTGTGAGACAGAACTGCGAGCGTCGGGCTGCTGAATGCGCGCTCAACACGTGCCCGCTGACTATGACAAGTCCCGCGTTAATGCAGACTACCCGGTGTGGGTAGTGGCGACGGCATGCATGACAGGGAGATTGACCGGAACACGGGAAGCCCACGCGATGAGGGCGTGAGACTCAACCGACAACCCGCGAGGGTCAGGTCGGGTACGTCTCGGGTCCATCACGAGAACGTCATTATACCAAATCGAGATCGATGCTAGACATTGCTGATCGGTCCATGCTATCGGAGGGACGAGGGCGGACATGATGGATCATCGGCGGTTCGGACAGACGGGGTTGCAGGTCCCGGCGATCGGCTTCGGCTGCTGGGAGATCGGCGGCGGCTACGGGCAGGTCGAGGAGGTGGAGTTCACCCGCGCCATCGGGCGCGCCATCGACCTTGGCATCAACTGCTTCGACACCGCCGAGGGGTACGGCCTGGGTGCCTCAGAGCGCGCGCTCGCGAAGGCGCTCGGCCGGCGCCGCCGGGACGTGATCCTCGTCACCAAGTTCGGCATCGGCTACCGGGACAAGCCGAACATGCGCGACTCGAGCCGCGAGCGCGTCATGGCGTCGGTCGAGAACAGCCTGAAGAACCTCGGCACCGATACCATCGACGTCTATCTCATCCACTGGCCGGACCGCCGCACCCCGTTCGAGGAGACGATGCGGGCCCTCGAGGATCTCGTCCGGCAGGGGAAGGTCCGCTTCGTCGGGGTCTCCAACTTCAAGCGCGAGGAGATCGAGGCGTGCATGCGCGTGCGGCGCGTGGACGTCGTTCAGTACGGCTGGAACCTGTTCGACCGCCGGATGCAGCGCGACGTCTTCCCCTATTGCCGGGACCAGGGGATCGGCGTCATGACGTACGGGTCGCTCGCCTACGGCCTCTTGACGGGTACGTTAACCGAGAACGTCGACTTCGGGTCCGGCTCGGATGATTGGCGCGCCCGGCGGGGCAACCTCGGATCGATCACGGCCTTCCAGACGCTCTTCGGCCCCGAGTACTTCCCGCGGAACGTGCGCGCGGTGGAGGAGCTGAAGGGCGTCGCGGCGCGCTACGGCCGGAGCTTGCCGCAGCTCGCGCTCCGCTGGGCGACCTCGAACCCGGTCGTCAACACGGCGCTCGTCGGCTGCCGCACCGTCGCCGAGGTCGAGGACAACGTCGGCGCGCTCGGCTGGTCGATCAGCGAGGCGGACCTCCGCGAGATCGACGCGATCTTCGCACGCCACGGCGTGAACACCGTCCCGGACGGCTGGATCGACGAGGGCACCTGATCACGGAGTGGTTCGCGAGACGGTTCCATCGGAAGGAGGCAAGCCATGAGCGACCGCTTCGTCCCTCTGACGCCTCGCATCGGCGCGAAGGTCACGCTCGGCCGCGAGGACGTGCTGAACCCCGCGAACGCGGACGACATCAACGAGGCGCTCGAGCGCTACGGGGTCCTGGTGTTCCCCGAGATCGGTCTCAACGACGAGGAACAGATCGCCTTCAGCAACAACCTCGGCGAGATCGTCGCCATCGGGACCCGACGCCCGGATGGTACCCGGGACCCCGTGTACAAGATCTCGGTCGACCCCAAGGAGAACCCTTCGGGGGCCCAATACATAAAGAACACGATCGGCTGGCACATCGACGGCCTCTTCGAGGACGGTCCGCCGCCGAAGGCAACGCTGCTCTCCGGCCGGCGCCTCTCGGCGACCGGCGGGCAGACCGAGTTCTGCAGCACGTACGCGGCCTACGACGATCTGCCGGAGGCGGAGAAGGACTACTACGACATGCTTCGCATCGTGCACAGCCTCGAGGCGTCGTATCGCGCGACGCATCCGAACCCGACCCCGGAGGAGCAGGTGGCCTGGCGCAAGGTGGAAGCGCAACGGGACCGCATGGGACGACGGGGCGAGAAGGAGCATCCGCTCGTCTGGCATCACCGCTCGGGACGGAAGTCGCTCGTCCTCGGCATCGCGGCGGCCCGCGTCGTGGGCATGCCCGAAGCCGAGAGTCGCGGGCTGCTCGACAAGCTGAACTCCCACGCGACGCGCCGCGAGAACGTCTACCGGCACGAATGGACGGTCGGCGATCTCCTCATGTGGGACAACTGCGGCGTCATGCATCGGGTCATCCCATACGATCCGGATTCCGGGCGGTTGATGCATCGCACGACTCTGTACGGGGTCGAAGGGATCAAGGGAGTCGAACCGTTCAAGGCGGTCGAACGGGCCAGCTGACGAATGGGTCAGGAACTGTCAGGAAGAGTCGCGATCGTCACCGGCGGCGCGAACGGCATCGGCCGGGCGACGGTCGAGCTCTTCGTGGAGGAAGGCGCCGAGGTCGTCATCGCCGACGTGGACGCGGCGCGCGGCGAGGAACTGGCGGCGAGGCTCGGGGCCGCGGCCGCCTTCAAACGGACCGATGTCGCCAATGCGGACGAGGTCCAGGAGCTCGTCGATTTCGCCGTGGCGCGGTTCGGCGGGCTTCACGTCATGTTCAACAACGCCGGAATCGCCAGCTCGTTCCGGCGCTTCCTCGATGACGATCTCACGGACTTCCGGCGGGTGATGACCGTGAACCTCTTCGGCGTCATGATCGGCAGCCAGCGCGCCGCTCGACACATGTCGAAGAACGGCGGTGGTGTGATCATCAACACCACGTCGATCGGTGGAATCAATGCCGGATCGGGATTGACGGTCTATCGCGCGGCGAAGGCCGCCGTCATCCACTTCAGCAAATCGATCGCCGTCGACCTGGCTGAGTACGGGATCCGCGTGAACTGCATTGCGCCGGCTCACATACCCACTGCGATCAATGCTTCCTTGAACTACGCTCAGGTCGTGCGTGTCATGCAACCGCTCCAGCGCGTGGGGCAGCCGAGGGACGTGGCGAATGCCGTCCTGTACCTGGCAAGCGAACGCGCGGCGCAGATCACCGGGATCGTGCTGCCGGTGGATGGCGGAACGACCGCCGGCCGCCCGCCCGGCCCGCTCAAGGACTTCATGGCGGCGCGCTCCGATGCGCAGGCACGGTAATTCTCGGGCGCAGGATCCGCGGCTCGCTTGATGGCCTCATCATCGGAGTGGGAGGGTCCGGATGTCGGCTGACATCGTCATCCGCGGGGGAACCGTCTTCGATGGGAGCGGCGCACCCGGTCGAGCCGCCGATGTGGCGATCACGGGGGGTGTGATCCGCGAGATCGGGCCGAAGCTCCGGGGGAAGCGCGAGTTGGACGCGTCGGGCTGCGCCGTTGCGCCCGGCTTCATCGACATCCACACGCACTACGACGCGCAGGTGTTCTGGGATCCGGCCCTGAGGCCGTCGTCATCGCACGGTGTCACCACCGTGGTGGCGGGCAACTGCGGCTTCACGATCGCGCCCACCCGCCCGGAGCACCACGACGTGATCGTGCGCACGCTCGAGAACGTCGAGGACATGAACCCCGCGACGCTGACCGCGGGCATCTGCTGGGAGTTCGAGACGTTTCCCGAGTACCTGGAGCTGGTCCGCCGGCGCGGGACCGTGCTCAACTTCACGGCGTACATCGGTCATTCCGCGCTGCGGCTCTACGTGATGGGGGATGCGGCCTACGAACGCGCGGCCACGGCCGAAGAGATCGAGCGCATGTGCCAGCTCGTGCGCGAGGCGATCGATGCGGGCGCAGCCGGATTCTCGACCAGCTTTTCGTTCGCGCACCGCGGCGTCGACGGCAAGCCGGTTCCGAGCCGCTTCGCCGCGCGCGACGAGGTCGAGGCACTGTTTCTGACGGCGGGACGAACGGGCAGGGGCGTGGTGCTCGCCACGCCGGGCGAGCAGTGCAGCTATCCCGACTTCTACGAGCTGCAGCCGCGGATCGGGCGGCCGTTGATGTGGCCGTTGTTCGCGGCCCCGGGCAACGCGCACTTCCCGCAGCTCAAGCTGCACCAGGAGAGCCTCTCTCGCGGCCTGCAGGTGTGGCCGCAGGTCACGCCGCGGCCGCTCGCCATGCAGTTCACAATGGAAGACGCGTACAACCTAAACGTCGGGCAGGTGTTCGGGGAGCTGCTGAAGGTCAGCCGCTGGGTGCGCATGGCCGCCTACCGCGATCCCGCCTGGCGGGCGCGGGCGGCCGCGGATCTCGACCAAGCGCCGATGAAGCCGCGTTGGGAGACGTTCGAGGTGTCCGAGTCGGAGCGGTTCCCCGAGCTCGTGGGCCGCCGTGTGAGCGAGCTTGCGCGTGAGCGTGGCGTGAGCCCGCTCGACGTGATGTGCGAGCTCGCGGTCGCCGAGGATCTCAAGACGCGTTTTCGCGCCTACATCGCCAACGACGATGTCGAAGCGGTGGGCTATCTGCTCACTCACGAGCGCGTGGTGCTGGGTCTCTCCGACGCCGGCGCGCACGTCGACCAGCTCTGTGACGCGCCGCTGTACACCGACCTGCTGGGCACCTGGGTGCGGGAGCGCCAGCTCATGCCGCTCGAGAAGGCGGTGCGCAAGCTGAGCGGCGAAGCGGCCGACCTTTTCGGCTTCGTGCGCCGCGGCTACCTGCGCGAAGGCTACTTCGCCGACGTCTGCGTGTTCGATCCGCAGACGGTGGGCCCCGGCCCCTTGCGGCGCGTGCGCGACTTCCCGGCGGACGCTGAACGCTTGACGGCCGAGGAGCCGAGCGGGGTGCGGCACGTGCTGGTCAACGGCACGCCGATTCGGAGCGACGGCCGCTCGCAGCTCGACTCGCTCGAGCGGCGGCCCGGCATGCGGCCGGAGCTTGCCTGATGGCGGCCGAAAAGCGGTCCCGCCTGGTCGCGCGAATTCTTTCCGGTGTGCGGAAAACCATCCAGGCCGCCGCCGATCTCGAGGGTGCGTCGCTCAATCACTTCGTCGTGCAGGCCGCCCACCGCCGAGCACAGGAAATCCTCGAACGCGAGACGATCATCCGGCTCAACCGTCAGCAGACCAAACGCGTGTTCGAGCTGCTCGACAAACCGCCGAAACCCAACGCGGCCCTGCTCTCCGCCAAAACCATCCATCGGAAACTCGTGCGTGCTTAGAGTCGAGCTGCTGGATCCGACCCACGATCGCAGCGGCTTCGACTGCGGCGTAGAGCCGTTGAACCGTTACCTGCAGCAGATTGCTCGGCTTCTGTGCCCGCCACCGTTATGTTTCTCTTGGCTCAAGGGGTGCGGACGTTCCGGGGCGGGGCACGCTGCGCAGGGCACATAATACGTCACTATCTGTCCTTCCTGACTTGAAGATTCAGATTACAGCGCGTATGCGGTGAGCGTATCGCCCGACATAGTCTTCCCAGCCTAGAGGCTGTTGAGGAACCCCAGGAGTTGATCGCCGGGGTGATAACGGGCCGCTCTGCCATTGGGCGGGGTTGTCTTGGCGAGCGCTTGCTCTTTCATCGCCAGTGTCGCCTCCAGATAGATTT
>Ga0335084_10005010_pt1 | contig 13068 bp, 13 predicted proteins | sample Lox_Sample_44_FD_206721 | JGI IMG/M metagenome (GOLD analysis project Ga0335084, IMG submission 206721) | Soil microbial communities from Loxahatchee National Wildlife Refuge, Florida, United States - Lox_Sample_4.4 | ecosystem: Environmental > Terrestrial > Soil > Wetlands | place: USA... | reverse complement strand
CATCGCGGAGCCGACGATGATGCCCGCGGTGAACCAGAAGAACACCGCGCCGGGCGGGGGACCGGGCGGATAGTAGTAGTACGGCGGATAGCCCGGGTAGGGCCACGGGCCGTAGACGATCGCGGGGTTGTAGACCGGCACGTACACCACCTGCGGGCTCGCGGGCTCGATGGCATAGACGGTCGAGCCGCCCTGCTGGTCGGCCGTCACCGTCTGCTCCTTGCCGGATTTGAGGTTGCCCGCCGCCTGCGCCTTGGCGCGCAGCCGCTGCACCGCGTCCATCAGCTCCTTCTGCTGCGCGAGAAAGGCGTCGCCGAGCTTCTGCGTCCAGTCGAGCTTGGCGTCCATCATCGCCAGCACCTGCGGGAAAGCCGTGAGGGACTTCACGCTCGGGTCCCAGGTCTGCTGCTGCATCGCGTCCTCGAGCGCCTTGTCCTTCACCTGGGGGTTGGCCTTCGACCAGCGCGCCGCCTCGACCACTTCCAGGGGATAGGTCGAAGCCATGAGGATCTGCGCAAGCAGCGCGTCCGGGTAGAGCGCGATCGGCGCGGCGAGCTGCTCGAGCTCTTCGTTCTTGAACGTCGGCGCGGTCGACAGCGACAGCCCGGCGGGCGGAGGCGCCGGCTGCGCGAAAGTCCCCGCCGCCGCGAGGGCAGCGGCGAGCGCGGCGGCAGCGGCGTGCGATCTGGCTCGGTGCATGTTCGCTACAATACCGCATTGCGGGGCGCGGCCTATGAATGCATTGTTTCCCAGGATTTCCTTCCCGCGCGCCGCCGCCCTGCTCGCGCTGGTGGCCGCCTCGACGGGCGCCGCGGGGTTCGCGCAGGCGCAGACCCTGGGGCGCGCCGCGGGCTCGGAGAACGGCGTCACCCTGTACGGGGGCTACCGGGCCGGCGGGAATTTCACCGAGACGACGACGGAGCAGGACGTGCGCGTCGGCAGCTTCGCCAGCATCGCGCTCGCCGTGGACTTCGCCCTGGAGCCCGGAAAGCAGGTGCAGCTCTTCTACAGCCGCCAGAAGACCGATCTGTCCTCGGGCGCCTTCCTGGTCGCGACCAACAGCATTCCCCTCACGATCGAGTACTACCACATCGGGGGCACGGCTTTCTTCGAAGCGATGAGCAACGGGCCCTACGTCGTCGGCGGCATCGGCGCGACGGTGTTCCGGCCCGACGGCCCGGGCCTGACCTCGGAGGTCAAGCCCTCGATGAATCTCGGTTTCGGCTATATGCTTCCGCTGGGGCACAATCTAGGCGCGCGCTTCGAGGCGCGCGGCTACGCCACCCTGATCGACAGCACGGGCGGGCTGTTCTGCGCGAACAACAGCTGCCTGGTGTCGATCAAGGGCACCGCCCTGTACCAGGCCGAGGCGCTGATCGGGCTGACGGGACGCTTCTAGTATCGACACGGAGGAGGCTCACATGAAAAGAATCCTGCTTTTCACGGCGCTCGCGCCGTTTCTCGCGGCCTGCGCGAGCGCGCCCCCGGCGCCTACGCCCGCCGCGAAAGCGGAGCTCGCGCCCACCGGGACGCTGCGCGTCGCGGTGTTCACCGGCAACCCGGTGCTCGGCTCGCGCGACAAGGCAACCGGCGAGGTGAGCGGAACCACCGCGAGCATGGGCCGCGCGCTCGCCCAGGCTGCCGGCGTACCGGCGAAGATCGTCGGCTACGGCGCGATCGCCAAGCTGGTCGAGGACGCGAACACCGGGGAATGGGACGTCGCGGTGGTCGCCTTCGATCCCTCGCGCCGCAACGTGCTCGAGTACGCGCCGCCGCACATCGTCGTCGATCTCACCTACCTGGTCGCGCCGGGATCGGGGATCCAGAGCGTGCCCGAGGCCGACAAGCCCGGCGTGAGCATCGCAGCGGCCAAGGGCGCGGCGACCACGCTGCTCCTCGAGCGCACGCTGAAATCCGCCAAGGTGATGCAGGCCGACAACGAGCCGGCGGCCTTCGCACTGGTGAAGGAGGGCCGGGCCCAGGTCTATGCGCAGAACCGCTACATGCTGCTCGGGCTCGCCGACGGCCTTCCCGGCGCGCGCGTGCTCGAGGATCGCTTCTCGGCCGCGGAGATGTGCCTGGTGGTGCCGAAAGGGCGAACCGCGGCGCTCGCCTACGTGAGCGAGTTCGTCGAGCAGTCGAAGAGATCCGGCACGGTGAAGCGCGCGATCGACGAGGCGAAGCTGCGCGGCGTCTCGGTCGCGCCCGCCGCCAGGGAGAACCTCACCCCCGGCGGCGGCTACTAGATCCTGATAGGCAGCGAGCGGATGCGCTTGCCCGTCGCGGCGGCGAGCGCGTTCGCCACGGCGGGAGCGATCACCGGGGTCGCGGGCTCGCCCACGCCGGTGGGCTTCTGGTCCGAGCGGGCGATGTAGACGCCGATGCGCGGCATCTCGGGAAGGCGCAGCGGCATGTAGTCGTGGAAGTTCGACTGCTCGACCGCGCCGTCCTTCAGCGTGATCGCGCCGTACATGGCGGCGGTGAGGCCGAAGGCGATGCCGCTTTCCATCTGCGCCCGGATCACGTCCGGGTTCACCGCCACGCCGCAGTCGACCGCGCACATGACGCGGTCGATGCGCCAGGCGCCGTCGCGCCTCACGGTGACCTCGGCCACCTGCGCGACCACGGTGTTGAAGGACTCGTGCACGGCGATGCCGCGTCCGCGCCGGTCGCCCACCCGGGCGGAAACCAGGGGCAGGGTCCAGTCGGACTCGGTCGCCGCGGTCTCGAGCACGGCCCTGTGCCGCGGAGACTTGGCGAGCAGCGCGCGGCGCAGCTGGAAGGGATCCTTCCCCGCCGCGGCCGCGATCTCGTCGAGGAAAGTCTCGGTCGAGAACGCGGTGTGGGTCGAGCCGACCGAGCGCCACCATTGCACCGGGACGCCCATCTTCGGCGAGTGGAGCTCCACCCCCAGATTGGGAATCAGATAGGGGAGGTTGGCCGCGCCCTCGACCGAGGTCGCGTCGATGCCGTCCTTCACCATCATCCCCTCGAAAGCGCTGCCGGCGAGGATCGACTGCCCGACGATGCGGTGCTGCCAGGCGACGAGGTTCCCCTGGGCATCGAGGCCCGCCTTGAGCGCGTGGCAGTACATCGGCCGGTAGTAGCCGGCGCGCATGTCGTCCTCGCGAGTCCACACCAGCTTCACCGGCCTATTCTCACGACCCGGGCCCGCGATCGCTTTTGCGATGTGAACGGCCTCGACGACGTAGTCCGCCTGCGGATTGGCGCGGCGGCCGAAGCTGCCCCCCGCGTAGAGCATGTTGAGCTTCACCTGCTCGGGCTTCATGCCGAGCACCGCGGCGACCGCGGGCTGGTCGATCGACTGGAACTGCTCGCCGTTCCAGATCTCGCAGGCGTCGGCGGAGAGCCGCACCACGCAGTTCATCGGCTCCATGGTCGCGTGCGCGAGGTAGGGGAACTCGTACACCGCCTCGAAGGTCCTCGCCGCGGAGGCGAGGGCCGCCGCCACGTCGCCTTCCTTCCTGGCGGGGAGGCCCGGCGTCGCCGCCAGGCGCCGGTATTCCGCCATGATCTCGCCCGAGCCGAGCTTGAAGGCTCCGCTCTCGTCCCAGTCGACCGAGAGCGCGTCGCGGCCTTTCTTGGCCGACCAGAAATCGGCGGCGAGCACCGCCACGCCCTGCGGAACGGCGACGACGTCGACCACGCCCTTCACTTCCTTCGCCTTCGCCGCATCGAAGGACTTCACCTTGCCGCCGAAACGCGGCGGATGCGCGACCAGCGCGGTCAGCATCCCGGGCAGCTTGACGTCCTGCGTGTAGATAGCGCTGCCGTTCGACTTGGCGCGGCTGTCGGTGCGCGGAGCGCGCCGGCCGATGAAGGTGAAGTCCTTGCTGTCCTTGAGCTTCACTTCCTGCGGCACCGGCTGCTTCGCCGCTTGAGCGGCGAGCGAGCCGAAGCTCGCCCTGCGATTCGAGGGCTGATGCAGCACCGCGCCGCGCGAGACGCTGACCGTGTCCGGTGCGACCTTCCAGCGCTCGGCGGCCGCGGCGACGAGCATGGCGCGAGCGGCGGCGCCGGCCTTGCGCATCTGCTCGAAGGAATTCGCCATCGCGGTGCTGCCGCCCGTGCCCTGCATCGGACCCATGAACAGGTTGTTGTAGCGGCTCGCGTCCGCCGGCGCGCCCTCGACGCGGATCTGGCTCCAGTCGGCGTCGAGCTCCTCGGCGACCAGCGTCGGCAGGCCGGTGTAGGTGCCCTGGCCCATCTCGAGATGCTTGACGATCACCGTGACCGTGTTGTCGCTGCCGATGCGCACGAAGGCGTTGGGCTCGAACGCTGCCGCGGCAGCGGCGCCGGTTCCGCCCTGTCCGGGGCCGGCCATCTGCGCGAGCGCGCCGGGGAGCGCGACGCCCAGGGTGAGCCCCGCGCCCGCCTTGAGAAAATCGCGCCGGCTGAGGTTGAGAATGCCGATGCTGTCCATGGTTTTCCTAGCTTGTCATCCCGAGCGAAGCGAGGGATCTCCGAAGCACGGTGCCAAGGGAGATCCTTCGCTGCGCTCAGGATGACGCGTCATGGGACGTCCATGACGCGTCACTTCAGCCCCCGCGCCGCCTGCTTCACCGCCAGACGGATGCGGTTGTAGGTGCCGCAGCGGCACACGTTGCCGCCCATGGCCTCGTCGATTTCGGCGTCGGTGGGGCGCTTGACCTTGGCGAGCAGCGCCGCCGCGCTCATGATCTGTCCCGACTGGCAATAGCCGCACTGCGGCACGTCGTTCGCGATCCAGGCCTCCTGCACCGCCTTGCCTTCCCTGGTCTGGCCGATCGCCTCGATGGTGGTGATGCGCTTGCCGGCGACCGCGCTCAAGGGCGTCGTGCACGAGCGCGTCGGCTGGCCGTTCACGTGCACGGTGCACGCGCCGCACAGCGCCATGCCGCAGCCGTACTTGGTTCCGGTCAGGTTGAGGTGGTCACGCAAGACCCACAGCAGCGGCGTGTCGGAATCGGCTTCCACCGGCATCTTTTTGCCGTTGACGATTAGGGTTGCCATGCGAAGAGTCCCGGAGAAAGCCCGCCCCTATTTTCTGCCGAAGGGACGGCTTTGGGTAGAGGGCGCGCCGGCCTGAAGCGGCCGCTCGCATCCGACGAGTCGGACCTGAGCCGGGGGCGCCCCGGGTGCCTTGAACTGACTAGTGATTCGTTGCGGAGGTGGTGCTGCTGTACGCGGTGACCGAGGCGACCGCGGCGACTCCGGCCGCGATCACGGCCACCACCGTCATGGTTCCGCCCGCCGACGCGGCGGGCACGGCCCCCTGGGCCGCACCTCCGGCGGAACCTCCGGCCTGGGCCAGCTGCACCGGGCCCCGCGCCGCGTCCGGCGCGGCAGCCTGCGCCAGGGCATCCGCTGCAAAGGCGAGCGAGATCAACAAAACTGCTAGGTTCTTCACTAGTCCTCCTGCTGTCTGCGGGGTCGGAGACCCGACAGCGGGATTATAGCCCCGGATACAGCGACCGGGCGGTGCCGGAGAAGATCCAGGCGCGGTCGCTGTCCGGCAGCGATGCGAGCGCCGCGCGCGCATCCGCCAGGAGGGCGGGTAGCGTGCCTTCGGATGCGGGGAAATTCGATCCCCAGGCGATGCGCGGCGCGCCGAACTCGGCGACCACGCGCGCAAAGAAGCTCTCCGGCGTCGCCTTGCCCTTGCGCGCCTCGCGCAGGTTGTGGGTGGTGAGCTTGAGAAACAGGTTCGGGTAGCGCGCCAGTGCGAACAGGCTCTGCGCCTGCGCGTAAGGCGGACCGTCCTCGGTCGCCGGCCGCGCCATGTGGTCGAGGAGGATGCGCACCCCGGGAAAGCGCCCGAGGATCGCCTCGAGCTGCGGAATGCCCGCGGCGCGCAGCTGCACGCTCACCGCGATGCCCAGCTCGCCCGCAAGCTCCCAGGCGGGAAAGGAGCGCGGGTCGTCGAGGCGCGCGTCCTTCGACGCCATGGTGTGGCCGGCGATGAACACGCGCAGCCCCGCGAGCCCCCTTGCCATCCAGTGGGCGATCCGTTCCCGTGCATCGGGGCGGAATACGTCCACCGAGAACACGCCGGCGAAGCGCCCGGGGAAGCGGGCGACCGCGTCGGCGAGGTAGCTGTTGTCGTAGCCGTAGCAGGTCGCGGCCTGGACCAGCGCCGACCGCGACACGCCCGCCTGGTCCATCGCCGCGATCATCTGCTCGGCGCTCACCGGCCGCTCGCGCGACCAGTCCGACTGGCTGCCGCCGAGCGGCTCGCGCGGATAGCGCGCAAGGTCGCTCGAAATGACGTGCGGGTGGACGTCGATCACGCCGTTCACTCGATGCTCCCTACCGCTTTGACCACCCTGGCGGTCTCCTCGTAGTCCTCGCGGATCAGCCGCGCGAAGGCCTCGGGGCTCAAGGGGCGCGGCACCACGCCCTGGCTCGCGAGCCGCTTGAGGATCGCCGGCTCGCGCAGCAGCCTGCCCACCTCGGCGTTGATGCGCTCGATCACCGGCTTCGGCGTGCGCGCCGGCGCGAGCAGGCCGAACCAGGAATCGAACTCGTAGCCGGGAAGGGTCTCGGCGACCGGCGGCACCGCGGGAAGGAACGGCGAGCGTTCGCGCGAAGTCACCGCGAGGATGCGCACGCGCCCGTCCCTGGAGTAGGGGATGGCGCCGACGTTCGGCACGATCAGGGCGTGCGAGCGCCCAGCGAGCACGTCGTTGGTTGCGTCCTGGGTCGACTTGAACGGGATGTGCACCATCGCAAGGCCCGCGAGGTGGGCGAAGTAGGCCATCGCAAGGTGGCTCGAGCTGCCGTGACCCGCGGAGGCGTAGTTGAGCTCGCCGGGGCGGGCGCGCGCATAGCGCAGGAAGGCGCCGACCGAGTCGGCGGGGACCTGCGAGCTCACCATCAGCGCGTAGCTCTGCATGCCGATGTTCGCGACCGCGGCGAAATCGCGGATCGGATCGTACGGCGGGTTCGCGCCGAGGAGCGCGGTGACGTTGTGGCTCGAGGCCGCGAAGATCAGCGTCTGGCCGTCGGGCGCCGCCTTCGCGACGCTCGCCGTGCCGATCGCGCCGCCGGCGCCGGGCCGGTTGTCGATGATCGCGGTGGTTCCGAGCGCCGCGCCGAGCTCGCTGTAAAAAGTGCGGGCGAGGACCTCGCGCGCCCCGCCCGCGGCGAAGGGCACGACGATGCGCATCACCGCGCCGCCGGGCTGCGCCGCGGCGAGGGACGGGAACGCCGCGATGGCGCAAACAAGAATCGCTCGGATCATCGCCCAACTTTATCAGGACTATACTTGCCGCGAATGCCGCGCTTCCTGCTCGCCCTCGTGCTCCCGCTTGCCGCCGCGCTTTTCGCGACCGGGGGGCATGCCCAGACTTACCCCGGCCGCCCCATCAAATTCATCGCCCCGTTTCCGCCGGGCGGCTCGAGCGATCTGCTGTGCCGCCTGCTCGGGCAGAAACTCGCCGAGGCGCTGGGCCAGCCGGTGGCCGTGGAGAACCGGCCGGGCGCGAACGCCAGCATCGGTCATGAGTACGCCGCGAAGCAGCCCGCCGACGGCTACACCATCCTGATCGCCAGCAGCAGCGCGCTCACGGTGAATCCGTATCTCTACAAGCGCGTCGGCTTCGATCCGATCGCCGACTTTTCGCCGATCTCGATGGTGGCGAGCGCCGGGCAGGTGCTGGTCGTGCATCCTTCGGTGCCGGCGACGAGCGTGAAGGAGCTGGTCGCGCTCGCCCGCGCGCGGCCCGGCAAGCTCAACTTCGGCTCGGGCGGCAAAGGCAACACGTCGCACCTGTCGGCCGAGATATTCAAGTTGTCCACCGGCATCGACGTCGTGCACATCCCGTACAAGGGCACGGTGCAGGCGGTGTCCGACCTCGTCGCGGGACAATTGCAGTTCGTCTTCGCCGACATGGTTCCCGCCATGCCGCACATCAGGGCGGGACGCTTGCGGCCGCTCGCGGTCACGACCGGGACGCGTTCGGCGGTGCTCCCCGATCTGCCCACCATGAGCGAGGCCGGCGTTCCGGGCTATCGCACCGGGGTGTGGTGGGCGGTGATGGTGCCCAAGGGCACGCCGGACGCCATCGTAGGCCGCCTCAACGCCGAGCTCGGCCGCATCGTCAAGCTCCCCGACGTGCAGGAGAAATACGCGAGCCTCGGCGTCTCCACGGAGCACAGCACTCCGCAGTACGTCACCGAGAAGATCAAGACCGACACGCTCGAGATCGCCAAGGTGCTGAAGGCGGCCGGCGTGGAGCCGGAGTAGCCTCAGGCGCGCGCCTTCAGCAGGTCGCGGATCTCGGCGAGCAGCGTCTCCTCCTTCGACGGGGCGGGCGGTGCCGCGGGAGCGGCCTGCTTCGCCTTCATCACGAAGCCGAGAAACTTGACGATGAAGAGGTAGAGGGCGAAGGCGACGATCACGAAGTTCACCAGCTCGCCGATGAACAGCCCGTACGGGACCTCCTTGGCGCCCACGACGATCTTCCAGCCGAGGTAGCCCTGGTCGCCGGGCAGCAGCAGGCTCACCAGCGGCATGAGGATGTGCTTGACCAGCGAATCGACGATCTTGCCGAAAGCGGCGCCGATGATCACGCCCACGGCGAGGTCGATCACGTTGCCTTTCAGGGCGAAGTTCTTGAATTCCTCCAGCAGCGACAGCGCGCGGCCGGCGCCGAGCGATTTGAGTTCCATGCGTCCCTCCTTGAGTGGGTGGCTCAAGCCGCCTTATACCGCAAATGGAGTAGGATGCGCCTCACGCATTCCGGAAGAACTACGTCCGCGGAGAAGCCCATGCGTCACGTCGTTTCGCTTTTCACCGCAGCCCTGTTCGCAGCCTCCACCCACGCCGCCGCGCAGGCGGCCGCGCCATCCGCCCTGAGCGGCACCGTGTCCTCCGCCGAGGAGGGCGCGATGGAAGGCGTGCTCGTCGGCGCGAAGAAGGCGGGCTCGACCGTCACCGTCACGGTGGTCAGCGACGCCCGGGGCCGCTACAGCTTCCCTGCGGCGAAGCTCGGGCCCGGGACCTATCTGCTGCGCATCCGCGCGGTCGGCTACGACCTCGACGGCGCGAGCGCGGCGGTGGTCTCCGCCGGCAGCACCGCGACGTTCGACCTGAAGCTGAAGAAGACCTCCGATCTCGCCGCGCAGCTGTCGAACGGCGAATGGATGGCGAGCTTCCCCGGCACCGACCAGCAGAAAGGGGTGCTGCTCAACTGCGTCGGCTGCCACACGCTGGAGCGCGTCGCGAGGTCCCAATACGACGCCGACACCTTCGTGAAGGTGGTGCTGCCGCGCATGCAGGGCTACGTCAACCAGAGCATTCCGCAGCACCCGCAGTTGCGCAAGGCCGAGCGCCTGATGGAGGAGCGCGGCGACCAGCGCGTGCAGGTGTACCGCACCACCGCCGAGTACCTCGCCACGATCAACCGCAGCGCCGCTCCCCAATGGCCGTACCCGCTGAAGACGCTCGCGCGCCCCAGGGGACGCGCGACGCGCGTCATCTATACCGAGTACGACCTGCCGCGCGAGACGATCTCGCCGCACGACGTCATCGTCGATCGCGACGGCATCGCCTGGTACTCGAGCTTCGGCGAGCAGAATCTGGGCCGGCTCGACCCGAAGACCGGCAAGGTCACGGAATTTCCGGTCGAGATGCACAAGCCCGGTTTCCCGACCGGCCTCCTCGGGCTGCGCAGCGACCGCGACGGCGACCTGTGGCTCGGCAACATGTACCAGGCGACCATCCTCAAGTTCGACCGCAAGGCGGAGAGGTTCACCACCTGGAAGCTGCCGCCCGAGCGGAACATCGACGCGGCGCAGGTCAACATGGTGAGCCCGCAGTACGCGCACGTCGACGGCAAGGTGTGGACGCAGAACAACGGCTTCGCGGGGGTCCATCGGCTGGATATCGCGTCCGGAAAAATCGAGACCTGGGAGCCGTTCAAGAACGCTCCCAAGGGTGAGCCGCACAACATCTACGACGTCATCCCCGACTCGAACAACAACGCCTGGTTCACCGACTTCCGCTGGCGCCACATCGGGCGCATCGATGCGAAGACGGGAGAGGTGAAACTGTACGAGATCCCGGCCTCCGCCAAGGTCGTCGCGCCGCGGCGCGGCATGATGGACGCCAGCGACCGGCTATGGTTCGCGCAGTACCGCGGCGACAGGATCGGCATGCTCGATACGCGCACCGGCGAATTCAAGAATTGGGAGATCGCGCCGCGCTGGTCCTCGCCCTATGACGTGATGATCGACAGGAACGAGGAGGCGTGGACCGGCTCCATGGTCACCGACCGGGTGACGCGCCTGGACACGAAGACGGGACAGGCGATCGACTACCTGCTGCCACGCAGGACCAATATCCGGCGCGTGTTCGTCGACAACTCCACCACGCCGGTGACGTTCTGGGTCGGCAGCAACCACGGCGCCTCGATCGTGAAGCTCGAGCCGTTGGAATAGGGCGCCGCGCGCCCGCAGGGAGAGGATCATGATGCGTTCGGTATGTGCCGTGTTGTTCGTCTTGGCCCCGGGTTTCGCCGCATCGGCGCTCGCGCAAGGCCAGCCCGAACCGTCCACCGGGACCGCGAGTCCCGCGCCGGCTACCGCTGCCGCCGAGCCTCCGTCGTCACCGACCAAGGTCTTCGCCGGAGCCGGTCTCGGCGGCGGCTTCGGCGCGCGAGCCAAGTTCAACGGGCGCAGCGTCAGCTTCGACGATCAGTTGCAGGGAACGATCGACAAGTCGCCGCTCGTCGCGGTGAACGTGGCGACCTTCGGCATCGCCATGAGGCCGGGCCTCTACGCGGGCATCGACCTGAGCGGCTTCGGGCAGACCGCAACGGCGCTGAATGGCGACAAGCGCAGCCTGCAGATCACCAACTACTTCGCATCGCTGACCTGGTTCCCCTGGGAGACGGGCCTGTTCCTCCGGGGCGGGCTCGGGCTCTCGCAATTCGTCACCACCACCGCGTCGACGACCGAGCACTCGGGCGGGCTCGGGTTTCTCGTCGCGGCCGGGTACGCCCTGCAGCTGACCGGGGCCCATCACCTGACGCTGACGGTCGAGCAGACCTGGCAGTCCTACGGCGGGTCGAGCCTGACCAAGCCCGACAGCTCGCAGATCGGTGCGGTTTTTCTCGGGTACCTGTGGAAGACCTGATATGGCCCGACTTCTTCCTGCGGCACTCATGTGAGAGCTTGGATCCGCGCTGCGGTGCTGGTTTCGGCCGCGAGCTTCGCCGCCTGCGCGCTTGCCGCCGAAGCCGGGACAGAGAGCGGCCCCGCGGCGAGCGCCGGCCCGCCTCAGGCCCCGCCCCCCGAGGAGACGATCAAGGTGTTCATCGGAGCGGCTTTTGGGTCGGGGACCGCTCGCTACACGGTCAACGGGACCACCAAGAGCTTCAGCGACCAGTTCCAGGGGTCGAGCGACGAGTCACCCCTCATCGCGGTCAAGGTGGTGAGCTTCGGCGTTGCGGTCCGCCCGAACCTCTACGCGGGGATGGACCTGACCGGGCTCACGCAGTCCGGCACGGTCGGGACGGACAAGACCAATCTTCAACTCAGCAACTACTTTGCGACCCTCACCTGGTTCCCCTGGGAACGCGGGCTGTTCCTGAGGGGTGGCGCGGGCGTCTCGAGCCTGTTCAAGGGCGTCGGATCGGAGTCCGAGCGCTCCAACGGGCTCGGCGTCCTCATTTCCGCCGGCTACGCGCTGCGGGTCCACGGCGCCCACCATCTGACGTTCTCCGCCGAGCAGAGCTGGCAGACTTACTGGGGGTCGGGCGCGACCCGGGCCGACAACTCGGAATACAACGCCGCTTACGTGGGGTATATGTGGATGCCGTGAAACGCACGACAGGAGAAATCATGACCAGACATTTTTTCATCGCGCTCATCGGGATCGCCGCCTTGCTGACCACCGCTTCCATCCGCGCCGCCGAGATCAAGGTCATCGCCTCCAACGGTGTGAAGGCCGCGCTGGAGGAGCTCGCGCCCGCCTTCGAGCGCGACACCGGCCACAAGCTCTCGATCACCTTCGGGCTCGCCGCGGCGCTCAAGCGGCAGATCGAGGCGGGCGAGGCCTTCGACCTCGCGATCCTCACCGGCGCCGGCATCGACGATCTCGCCAGGCAGGGCAAGGTGGACGGCGGATCGCGCGCCCCGATCGCGCGCTCGGGCGTGGGCATCGGCATCAAGAGGGGCGCGCCCCGCGCCGACATCGGCACGCCCGACGCGCTCAAGCGCGCGCTGCTGGACGCGAAATCGATTTCCTGGGCGAAGGAAGGCCAGAGCGGGATCTATTTCGCGGGCCTGCTCGAGCGCATGGGAATTGCCGGGCAGATCAAGCCCAAAGTCGTGCCGGCAGCGAGCGGCGCCGAAGTCGGCAAGCTCGTGGTCGAGGGCAGGTCTCAATACGGCGTGATCCTCGTAAACGAGCTGATGGCCGTGCCCGGCGTGGAAGTCCTCGGGCCGCTGCCCCCCGAGCTGCAGAACTACACGGCCTTTCACGCCGCCGTCGGCGCTTCCTCGAAGAACGCCGCGGCGGCGAAGGCGCTCGGCCAGTTCCTCACCACGCCGTCCTCGCGCGCGGTGTTCAAGGCGAAGGGCCAGGAGCCGGGCTGAGCGGCGTTCAGCGGGCGAGCCGCCCCGCGACCTTGAGGCGCTGGACGGTGTCGCCGGCGAGGTGGCTCCAGATGATGGAGTCGCGCACCAGCTTGTCGGCGTGCGCGTCCATGGCACCGCCGGCGCCGCCGCGCAGCTCCATGTAGAGCTCGGCCACTTCCTGCACCACGTCGGTCGAGAAGTTCATCGCCAGGCCGGCGTTGGGCGAGTGGATCCTGCGGTCGTGCTCCCAGGCGATGCGCATGACGAACGAGCGCAGCGCCTCGGTGAGCATGTGCATGCGGTTGAGCTTGAGCCGCACCAGCTGCTGCTCGAACAGCGGCTTCCCGCCCTGTTGCGCGGAGCGCGCGTGCGCGAGCGCCGACTCGCAGGCGTCGTCGCAGATCCCCAGCGCGTTGGCGGCGAGCTCCAGGTCGCCGAACAGGTCGCCGCCGGTGGTATCGCCGCCCGCGCCGCCGCTCTTCT
>Ga0335084_10005009_pt1 | contig 13073 bp, 10 predicted proteins | sample Lox_Sample_44_FD_206721 | JGI IMG/M metagenome (GOLD analysis project Ga0335084, IMG submission 206721) | Soil microbial communities from Loxahatchee National Wildlife Refuge, Florida, United States - Lox_Sample_4.4 | ecosystem: Environmental > Terrestrial > Soil > Wetlands | place: USA... | reverse complement strand
CGTGCCGGCGGCGCCCGCCTTTCCCGCGGCCGGCCGCGAAGAGCTCGCCACGCCGAACGTGAAGACGATCGCCGAGGTCAGCGCGCTCCTCAAGATCGACCCGCGGCTGACGCTGAAGTCGCTGCTCTACGTCGGCAAGCGCAGCGGGCCCGTGCTGGTGCTGCTGCGCGGCGATCACGCGCTGCACGAGCGCAAGCTGGCCCGCGCGCTGGCCGGCGACGAGCTGCGCCCCGGCCAGGCCGAGGAGATCCGCGAGCACCTCGGCGCGCCGGCGGGCTCGGTGGGGCCGCTGGGCGTGCGCGTGCCCATCCTCGCCGACGAGACGCTGCGCGAGGGCGTCTACGTGGCCGGCGCCAACCGCGAGGGCTATCACGTGCGCGGCGTCAGCGCCGGACGCGACTTCGAGGCGCGCTTCGTCGACCTGCACACGGTGGCCGCCGGCGAGGCGTGCCCGACGTGCGGCCAGCCGCTGGCCGTCGAGAAGGTGATCGAGGTCGGCAACATCTTCAAGCTGGGCACCAAATACTCGGAGGCCCTCGGCGCGCTCTACCTCGACGAGTCGGGCAAGGAGCAGCCGATCGTCATGGGCAGCTACGGCATCGGCCCCGCCCGCATCGCCGCCGCCGCGGTCGAGCAGAACTCCGACGCCGACGGCATCGTGTGGCCGGCCTCCATCGCGCCCTTCCACGTCCACATCGTGCTGGTGAGCCTGCGGGATGCCGGCCAGGTCGCCGCGGCCGAGGAGATCTACGCGGCCTGCCGGGCGGCCGGGCTGGACGCGGTGCTGGACGACCGCGACGAGCGCCCCGGCGTGAAGTTCAAGGATGCCGACCTGCTGGGCGTGCCGGTGCGGGTGACGGTCGGCAACGCCCTCGCCAAGGAGGGCGTCGTGGAGATCAAGGAGCGGCGCGCGCCGCGCGCCGAGCACCGCGTCGCCAAGGCCCAGGTGGTCCCCACGATCCAGTCCCTCGAGGTCCTGCGCGCCGTCCGTTAACTTGCCCTGAAGGGATACACGTGCTAAAGTCCTGAAAAAGTGGGCGTTGCCCACTTTTTTACTTTAGTGGCATGCAAGCAGACGAACGCGAGCTCCAGATCGAGGAGGCCGTGCTGCCCGTACTCCGCGATCGCGGGCTCACGCTCGTCGATCTCGAGTGGAGGGAGCACCGGCCGCGCGGGGTGCTGCGCGTGTACGTCGACAAGCCGGGCGGCGTGGGCATCGAGGATTGCCAGCGCGCGAGCCGCGAGCTGGGCGATGTCCTCGATGCCTCGGCGCTGATCGAGGGAGGCTACGATCTCGAGGTGTCGTCGCCGGGGCTGGATCGCCAGCTCCGGAAGGACCGAGAGTTTCGCTGGGCACTCGGCAAGCAGGTGCAGTGCTGGGTGGCAGGCGGACAGGAGTTTCGGGGGCGTCTCGTGGACGTGGACGCGGCCCGGCTCACGCTCGACCATGAGGGCGGGCGGGTGGAGCTCGAGCGCGGGCGAGTCACGAAGGCAAAGCTGGAAGCGGAGGTTCCCTGGCCGCGACGGCCGACGGTGTCATGAATCGCGAATTGATCATGGTGATCGACCAGCTGGGACGGGAGAAGGGAATCGATAAAGAGATTCTCTTCGAGGCGCTGGAGTCTGCCCTGCTGTCCGCGTCGCGGAAGTCGCTCGGTCCGGGCGACAACGTCCGCATCCACATCGACCGCAAGACCGGCGAGTTCCGCGTCTATCACCGCAAGAAGGTCGTCGAGGAGGTCGTCGACCCCGAGGCCGAGATGACGCTGGCCGAGGCGCAGGCGCTGGCCCCCGAGGCCGAGCTGGGCGTGGAGCTGGAGCTGCTGCAGGACAAGCCCCTGCAAGATCTGGGGCGCATCGCCGCCCAGACCGCGAAGCAGGTGATCCTCCAGAAGGTGCGCGACGCCGAGCGCGAGGGCATCTACTCGGAGTTCATCGGCAAGGAGGGGCAGATCCTCCGCGGCGTCGTCCACCGGATCGAGAAGCGCAACGTGATCCTGGAGGTCGGCAAGGCCGAGGCCATCCTGCCCGAGCGCGAGCAGATCCCCGGCGAGCGCTACAACCCGGGCGATCGCATCCGTGCCTTCGTGCTGGAGGTGCGCCGCACGGCCAAGGGACCGCAGATCACGCTGTCGCGCACGCATCCCGGCTATCTGGCGCGTCTCTTCGAGACGGAGATCCCCGAGATCCAGGAAGGGATCGTGGTCGTCAAGGCCACTGCCCGCGAGGCCGGCGAGCGCGCCAAGGTGGCGGTCGCCTCGACCAAGCGCGACGTCGATCCGATCGGCGCCTGCGTGGGCCTGCGCGGCACGCGCATCCAGGTGATCAGCCGCGAGCTGCGCGGCGAGAAGATCGACATCATCGAGTGGTCGCACGACCCGGCGACGTTCGTGGCCCGCGCGCTGTCGCCGGCCAAGGTGTCGTCGGTCACCGTCGGCGAGGACACCGGCGAGGCGCCGGCCGCCGCGCTGGTGATCGTGCCCGACAACCAGCTGTCGCTGGCCATCGGCAAGAAGGGGCAGAACGCGCGGCTGGCGGCCAAGCTGACCGGCATGCGGATCGACATCAAGAGCGAGTCCGAGATGGAGACCGAGCGCGCGGAGGCCGAGGAGGCCAAGGCCGCGCTGCTGAGCTTCACCGGCGGCAACGCCGAGATCGTCGAGGCGCTGGAGACGGCGGGGTTCGGCACGCCGCGGGCGATCGCCGAGGCGGGCCGCGAGGCGCTGGCTGCGCTGCCCGCGGTGGGCGACCGCGCGGACAAGCTCCATGTGGCGGCCGAGGAGTGGCTGGCCGCGCGGGCGGCGGCGGAGCGCGCGGCGGCGGAGCCGCCCGCCGTGGAGGAGACGGTCGAGCCGGCGCGGGACGAGACGGCCGAGGCGCCGCGCGGCGACGCCGAGCCGCCGACGGCGGGCACGTGAAGCATGCGCCGATTCGCACGTGCCTCGGCTGCCGCACCCCGCGCCCCAAGCACGAGCTCGTCCGGCTCGTGCGCTGCGCGGACGGGCGCGTGGTCGTGGATGCGCGCGGTCCCGGGCGGGGCGCCTACGTGTGCGCCGAGCCGGGCTGCGTGGAGAAGGCGCTGAAGGCCGGGCGCCTCGGCCACGCGTTTCGAGCCGCCTGCCGGCTCGACGAGGGGCTGGAGCTGAGCGTATTGGCGTGTGGGGGTCAGGGAGCCGTCGCGGGTTCGCCGGCTCCAACCAGGAGGTAGGGGGAAACGTGGCTGCGACGAAGATTAAAGTGATCGAGCTCGCCAAGGAGCTCGGCGTGACCAGCAAGGACCTGATGGTCGCGGCCGAGGAGATGGGCCACAAGGGCGTTCGCGCCATGACCCCGCTCGACCAGAAGCTCGCCAACGAGCTGCGCGTCAAGCTCGGCAAGGGCCGCGAGCTTCCCGAGGAGCTGGCCGCCAAGCCCAAGCGCGTGGCCAAGCCGAAGGTCGACGGCGTCGCCGCCGACGGCACGGCAGCCAAGAAGCCGCGCGCCAAGAAGAAGACCGACGAGGGCGAGGACACGGCGGAGGCGCTCCCGGCGGCCACCATCGTGAAGCCCAAGCCCGCGGTCGAGCTTCCGGCCGAGCCGCCGCTGCCGCTGAAGCCGGCGGCCGAGATCGCGCCCGAGCCGCCCAAGATCGCGCCGGTGGCGCTGCCGCCGCCCGTCGAGCCGATGAAGCCCGCGGCCGCCGCCGCGCCCCCGGCGGCGCCTCCGGGCCCGGCCAAGCCGGAGCCGAAGATCGTTCCGTTCCGTCCGCTCGAGCGGACCGCGCCGCCGCCTGCGCCGCCGCGGCCGTCGCGCGGGCCGTCGGGCCCGTTCTCGCAGCCGCGCATCACGCAGGCCCCGCCGCGCCCGGCGGCACCGCCTGCGCCGCCGCGCCCCGCCGCGCCCGCGCGCCCGGCCCAGCAGCCGCCCGCGGCCGCCGCGCCGCCGCGTCCGCCCGCGGTCGAGGCGCCGAAGCCGGCCGCCGCCGCGGCGACCATCGAGACGCCGCCGCCGATCGACGTCAAGCGGGAGACCGTGCGCGTGGGCGAGTCGGTCACCGTCTCCGAGCTGGCCGAGAAGATGCGGCGCAAGTCCGGCGAGGTCATCAAGGCGCTCATCGAGCTCGGTGTCATGAAGATGGTCAACGACCTGCTCGACCCCACCGAGGCCAAGCTGGTCGCCGACAAGTTCAACGTCGACCTCGAGATCCGCTCGGTCGAGGGCGACGTCATCGAAGAGGAGGGCGAGTCCGATCCCGCCCAGCTGCAGCTGCGTCCGCCCGTGGTGACCGTCATGGGCCACGTCGACCATGGCAAGACGTCGCTGCTCGACGCCATCCGCAAGTCGAAGGTGGCCGAGAAGGAGCACGGCGGCATCACGCAGCATATCGGCGCCTACCAGGTGCTGACCGGCCACGGCAAGGTGACCTTCCTCGACACGCCGGGCCACGAGGCGTTCACGGCCATGCGCGCCCGCGGCGCCCAGGCCACCGACATCGTCATCCTGGTGGTGGCCGCCGACGACGGCGTGATGCCGCAGACGGTGGAGGCCATCAACCACGCGCGCGCGGCCAACGTGCCGATCATCGTGGCGGTCAACAAGATCGACAAGCCGGAGTCCGAGCCCGACCGCGTCAAGCGCGAGCTGGCCAACCAGAACCTCGTGCCCGAGGAGTGGGGCGGGCAGACCATCTTCGTGCCGACCTCGGCCAAGAAGGGCACCGGCATCGACCAGCTGCTCGAGATGACGGCGCTGCAGTCCGAGGTACTCGAGCTGAAGGCGAATCCGAGCCGTGCCGCGCGGGGCGTCATCATCGAGGGGCGCCTCGATCGCGGCCGCGGTCCGGTGGCCACGGTGCTCATTCAGAACGGCACGCTCCACGAGGGGGATGCCGTGGTGGTGGGGGCGCACTCCGGGCGTATCCGGGCGCTGATCGATCCGCTCGGCAAGAAGGTGAAGACGGCGGGGCCGTCGGACCCGGTCGAGCTCCTCGGCCTCTCCGGGGTGCCGCTGGCCGGCGATGTGCTGGTGGCGGTCTCCGACGAGCGCAAGGCGCGGCAGATCGCCGGCATGCGCTCGGAGCGCGACAAGAGCAAGGTCAAGGCGACCACGCGCATCACGCTGGAAGGCCTGAACCAGCAGATCAAGTCGGGCGAGATCAAGGAGCTGCGGCTCATCCTCAAGGCCGACGTGCAGGGCTCCGTGGAAGCGGTGGCGGAAGCCCTCGAGCGCCTGTCCACCGAGGAGGTCAAGCTCAAGGTCATCCACAGCTCGGTGGGCGCCATCAACGAGGGCGACGTGATGCTGGCCTCGGCGTCCAACGCCATCGTGCTCGGCTTCAACGTGAAGGCCGAGCCGAAGGCGGGCGGTCTCGCCCAGGCCAACGGCGTCGACGTGCGCAACTACAACGTCATCTACGAGGCCATCAACGACGTCAAGGCGGCGCTGGAGGGCATGCTGGCCCCCGAGATCCGCGAGACGCTGCTGGGCCGCGCGCAGATCAAGCAGATGTTCGTCATCTCCAAGCTGGGCCCGGTGTGCGGCTCGCAGGTGATGGAGGGCAAGATCGTGCGCGGCGTCAAGGTGCGCGTGCGCCGCGGCAACACGGTGACCGCCGAGGGCACCATCACCTCGCTGCGCCGCTTCAAGGACGACGTGCGCGAGGTGCTGACCGGGCTCGAGTGCGGCATCGGCGTCGACATCAAGGACACGCAGCCGGGAGACATCCTCGAGGCCTTCACCACCGAGGAAGTCGCGCGCACGCTGTAGCGCGGGACGGACAGGGGGACAGGCGTGTCGGCGGCGCGGGTCGCCCTGGGAATGGTCGAGCTGCACCTGCCCGACGTGGACTCGCTCAAGGGCAAGCGCCACGTCCTCAAGGGCCTCAAGGAGCGGGTGCGCGCCCGCTTCGAGTGCGCGGTGGCCGAGGTCGACCACCAGGACACCTGGCAGCGGGCGACCCTGGCGATCGCGTACGTCTCCGCCGACGCGCGTCACGCCAACGAGGTGATCTCCAAGGCCATGGACTTCATCGAGGACCATGTCGAGGGCCAGGTGCTCGACACGTCCGTGGAGATTCTCTGATGCAGGGCAAGCGGCTCGATCGCGTCAACCAGCTCATCAAGGAAGAGATCTCCACGCTGCTGCAGCGCGAGCTGAAGGATCCGCGCCTGGGCTTCATCACGGTGACCGAGGTGGAGACCTCCAAGGACCTGCGCCAGGCCAAGGTGTTCGTCTCCGTGCTCGGCGACGAGGCGCAGTGGAAGGCGTCGATGACGGCGCTGGAGAGCGCCCGCGGCTTCGTGCGCAACTGGCTGCGCCACCATCTCGACCTGCGCGTGACGCCGGAGATCGACTTCCGCGCCGATCGCTCGATGGAGCACGCCGCCCGCATCCAGTCACTGCTCAAGAAGGTGAAAGACAGTTGAGCCAGTTGAGCGGAGCCACGCCCTCCTCGGGCGGGCCACCCTCGGATCGGGCCGGGCTCACGGCACCCGCTCCAACAGAAATCCTGGCCCCGTTCCGGCAAGGGCCGGGGCGCGCGCTGATGCTGGGGCACGTGCATCCCGACGCCGACGTGCTGGGCACGCTGCTGGCGCTCGGGCTGGCGCTGGAGGCGCGCGGCTGGCGCGTGGTGTACGGCGGGCCGCATCCGGCGCCGGGCGCCCTGAGCTTCCTGCCCGGCGTGGAGCGCTACCGGGTGCTCCGCTCGCTCGAGGGCGCCTTCGACGTCGCCGTGCTCACCGACTGTCCGAACCCCGGCCGCACCGAGGGGCTCATCGACCAGGCCCGGGCGGCCGCGCGCGTCGTCGTGAACATCGACCACCATCCCGACAATCGCCGCTACGGCCACGTGAACTGGATCGACACGTCGGCGGCGGCCACCGGCGAGCTGGTCTACCGCCTGCTGGTCGGCCTGGAGGCGGCGCTGACGCCCGCCATCGCCACCAACCTCTTCACCGCGGTCCACACCGACACCGGCTCCTTCCGGTACTCCAACGTCACGCCCGCCACCTTCCAGATTGCCGCCGACCTGGTGGCGGCCGGCGCCGAGCCCGCCGCCGTGTCCTCGGCGCTCTACGAGCGGCGCGCCGCCGGCGCGCTGCGACTGCTCGGCCAGACGCTCTCGCGCATCGAGGTGAGCGACGACGGCCGCGTGGCCTGGCTGGCGCTGCCGGCCGGCGCGGTGCCGGAGACGTTCGTCGAGTCCGAGGAGCTGGTGAACTATCCGCGCTCGATCGACTCCGTGCGCGTGGCCTGCCTGCTCCGCGTGCTCGGCGACACGGTCAAGGTGAGCCTGCGCGGCAAGGGTGACGTGGACGTCCAGAAGATCGCCGCGAAGTTCGGCGGCGGGGGCCATCCCAACGCCGCCGGCTTCACGGTGCCCGGCGCGCTCGAGCCGGTGACCCGCGACGTGTTGGCCGCGGTGCGTGAGGCCGTGGGTGCGGAGCCCCGGCCTCCTAACGCAGGCCACCCTCGCCTCGAACCGGGCTCACGGGGCCCGCTACAACAGTGACGGGCATCCTCGTCCTCGACAAGACGGCCGGCGTCACCTCGTTCGACGCCGTGACGCTCGTGCGCCGGCGCCTGGGCCTCAAGCGCGTCGGCCACGCCGGTACCCTCGACCCCGAGGCGACCGGCGTGCTGCCGATCCTGCTGGGCGAGGCGACCAAGCTCATGCCGTATCTGGCCGACCAGGACAAGGAATACGTGGCCACGCTGCGCCTGGGCGTGACGACCGACACCGGCGACCTCGGCGGGCGCGTGCTGGCCACGGCCGCGGTGCCGGCGCTCGGCCGGGCGGAGATCGAGACGGCGTGCCGGCCGTTCGTGGGCCGCATCAAGCAGGTGCCGCCGATGTTCTCGGCCGTCCACCACGAGGGCCGCCGGCTCTACGAGCTGGCCCGCGAGGGCATCGAGGTCGTGCGCGAGCCGCGCGAGGTCGTCATCCACTCGATCGACGTCGAGGAGGCGGCCGGCGACACCGTGCGCCTGCGCGTGGTGTGCGGCAAGGGGACGTACGTCCGGGTGCTCGCCGCCGACGTCGGCTCGGCACTCGGCTGCGGCGCCGCCGTCGCGCGGCTCGTCCGCACGCGCGTCGGTCCCTTCGCGCTGGCGGACGCGGTCTCGTGGGCCGAGCTGACCGACGCGCCGGCCGGGGCGCTGTGGGCGCGCGTGCGGCCGGCGGACGCGGCGCTGGCCGGGTGGGCCGCCGTGCGTCTGGACGCGCGCGCGGCCAGCCAGTTCGAGCACGGGCAGGCGGTGGCCATCGCGCCGCCCGGCGCGGCCGCCGGCGCGCTGGTGCGGGTGCACGCCGCCGACGGCCGCCTGCTCGGCGTGGGTGAGGTGATGGACGGGCCGCGCACGCGGCCCGTGCGGATGCTTCATGCGGATCGTCCGGGGTCTCGAGTCCTACCGCGCTGACGCGCGGCCGACGGCGGTGGCGCTGGGCGTCTTCGACGGCGTCCATCTCGCCCACCGGGCCATCCTCACCACCGCGGTGACCGGGGCCCGCGCGGCGGACGTCAGCGCGCTGGCCTGCACCTTCGATCGCCACCCGGCCGAAGTGCTGAAGCCCGGCCGGGCGCCGGCGCCGATCACCACGCTCGACGAGCGCCTGGGACTGATCGCCGAGACCGGCGTGGACGCCACCATCGTGCTGCACTTCACGCACGAGCTGGCCGCGATCGAGCCGGAGGCGTTCGTGAAGGACATCCTGCTGGCCCGGCTGCGCGCGCGCGAGGTCGTGGTGGGCTTCAATCACCGCTTCGGCCGCGGCGCCCGGGGCGACGCCCGGCTGCTGGAGAGCCTGGCCGAGCCGCTCGGCTTCGAGGCCCGCGTGATCGCGCCGATGGAGATCGACGGCGTGGCCGTGTCCTCGACCGAGATCCGGGCGGCCCTGCAGCGGGGGGATGTCTCGCGTGCCGCGCGCTTCCTGGGCCGGCCGTACGCCATCGCCGGCAGCGTCACGGCCGGCGCTGGGCGGGGCCGCTTGCTCGGCTTTCCGACCGCCAACATCGCCCCGGACCGCGCCTTGCTCGTGCCCACGGGCGTCTACCTCGGTCGCGTGAGCGTGGAGGGGCGGCTGCGCCCGGCCGTCGTCAACATCGGGGTCCGGCCGACCTTCGACGAGACGAGCCTGGCCATCGAGGCCCATCTGCTCAATTTCTCGGGCGATCTCTACGGCCGCCCGGTCCGGCTGGAGTTCCTCGATCGGCTGCGGGACGAGATGCGCTTCGGCTCGGTGGACGAGCTCAAGGCGCAGATCGCGCGGGACATCGCCGCCGTGAAGGAGATACGGCCGAGCGGTTAACTTTACTTCCGCCTACCCCCGTGGTACGATGCAGCCTATCTGTTGACAAAACAAGGTGTTTTGAACCCGCCCAGGGGATGCGTCTCCGGGCCGGGCGATTGGAGGAGGTCCTCCCGATGCCGCTTGCCCTCGACCGAAAGAAGAGCCTGATCGAGCAGTTCAAGACGCACGACGGCGACACCGGGTCGCCGGAGGTCCAGATCGCGCTCCTGACCGAGCGCATCAACGGGCTCACCGAGCATTTCAAGTCGCACACGAAGGACCACCACTCCCGCCGGGGACTGCTGATGCTGATCGGCAAGCGGCGGGGACTCCTCGAGTACCTCCGGAAGAAGGACACGGAGCGCTATCGGGCGCTCATCGACAGGCTGGGCATTCGCCGTTGACGGCGGCCCAGCGGCAGCACAGGACCGGTCCTCGGACGCGGACAATCCCGGGGGCCCATGGCGGGCGTCGTGCGCGCGGAGCGCGCGCGGGAGCGCCCTCACACTAGGTGTTCGCCGGGTAATGACCGCCGAACGAGGACGAATGTTCAGATGACCCACACCAGGCAGATCGACATCCAGGGCCAGCCGTTCTCCATCGAGACGGGGAAGGTGGCCAAGCAGGCCGACGGCGCCGTCGTCGTGCGTTACGGCGACAGCATCGTGCTCGCCACCGTGGTGGCGGCCAAGACGGCCCGGGAAGGCCAGGACTTCTTCCCGCTGACCGTCGACTATCGCGAGAAGGCCTACGCCGGCGGCCGCATCCCCGGCGGCTACTTCAAGCGCGAGGGCGCGCCCGTGAAGAAGGAGATCCTCACCTCGCGCCTCATCGACCGGCCCATCCGCCCGCTGTTCCCCGACGGCTTCCGCAACGAGGTGCAGGTGATCTGCCTGGCCATCTCCGGCGATCCCCAGCACGATCCCGACGTCCTCGCCATGAACGGCGCCTCCGCGGCGCTGGCGCTGTCCGGCATTCCGTTCAGCGGGCCGGTGGGCGCGGTGCGCGTGGGCCTGGTGGACGGCCAGCTGGTGGCCAACCCGACCACCGAGCAGCAGACGGTCTCGCAGCTCGAGATCGTCGTGGCCGGCACCGAGGACGGTGTCCTCATGGTCGAGGCGGGCGCCCGGGAGGTCTCCGAGGACAAGATGCTGGAGGCGATCGCCTTCGGCCACGAGCAGTGCAAGCGCCTGGCGCGGATGCAGAAGGAGCTGGCCGCCCAGGGCGGCAAGCCGGCCTGGACGTACGACCCCACCGCCGGCCGTGACACGGCGCTGATCGAGCGGGTCAAGTCCATCGCGGGTCCCAGGCTGGCCGCCGCACTCGCGATCCACGACAAGCATCCGCGGGCCGAGGCCGTCGGCCGCGTGTTCGACGAGGTGTGGACGTCGCTCGGCCTGGACGACACCCGGAAGGGCGCGGCGCGGGCGGCGTTCGAGGAGGTCGAGAGCGCGGAGGTGCGCCGCATGATCGTCGAGCGCGGCCTCCGCGTGGACGGCCGCAAGGTGGACGAGATCCGGCCGATCGCCATCGAGACCGCCTACCTGCCGCGGGCTCACGGCTCGGCGCTGTTCACCCGCGGCGAGACCCAGGCCCTGGTGGCGGCCACGCTCGGCACCAAGTCCGACGAGCAGAAGATCGAGTCGCTGGAGGGCGAGTCCTACAAGAACTTCCTCCTGCACTACAACTTTCCGTCGTTCTCGGTCGGCGAGGTGCGCCGCTTCGGCTCGCCCTCCCGCCGCGACATCGGCCACGGCGCGCTCGCCGAGCGCGCGGTGGAGGCCGTGCTGCCGGCCAAGGAAGACTTTCCGTACACGATCCGCGTGGTCTCCGAGATCCTCGAGTCGAACGGCTCCTCGTCGATGGCCACCGTGTGCGGCGCCTCGCTCTCGCTGATGGACGCCGGCGTGCCGCTCAAGGGCCACGTGGCCGGCATCGCCATGGGCCTGGTGAAGGAGGGCGACAAGTTCGGCATCCTCACCGACATCATGGGCGCCGAGGACCACTACGGTGACATGGACTTCAAGGTGGCCGGCACCGAGAAGGGCGTCACCGCGCTCCAGATGGACATCAAGATCACCGGCGTGTCGATCGACATCATGCGGGACGCCCTGCGTCAGGCCCGCGAGGCGCGGATGGTGGTGCTCGGCAAGATGCGCGAGGCGCTCGAGAAGCCCAAAGCGGAGCTGTCGCCGTACGCACCGCGCTTCGTCACCATCAAGGTCCGCCAGGAGAAGATCCGCGAGATCATCGGCCCCGGCGGCAAGGTGGTGCGCGGCATCCAGGAGGCCACCGGCACCAAGATCGACATCGAGGACGACGGCCGGGTGACGGTGTTCTCGCCCGACAGCGCTTCCGTGCAGAAGGCCGTGGGCATGATCCAGGACATCTGCCGCGAGGTGGAGCTGGACCGGATCTACCTCGGCAAGGTGAAGAAGATCGTCGAGTTCGGCGCCTTCGTGGAGGTCATCCCCAACACGGAAGGGTTGCTGCACATCTCGCAGATCGCCGAGAGCCGCATCCGCTCGGTGCAGGACGTGCTGACCGAGGGCGACGAGGTGCTGGTCAAGGTCATCGAGATCGACGGCAACGGCAAGATGCGGCTCAGCCGCAAGATGGCGCTGCGCGATCAGCCCGCGCTCGGCGACAAGGAGCGGCTGAAGAACCCACAGGCGGCGAATCCCCCACGTGAGTGAAGGCTACCGCAAGAGCGTCCTGCCGAACGGCATCCGCATCCTGACGGAGCGGATGCCGCACGTCCGGTCGGTCGCCGTCGGCGTCTGGGTCGAGACGGGATCCCGCCACGAGCCGCCGGCGCGCGGCGGGGTCTCCCACCTGATCGAGCACCTTGTCTTCAAGGGCACGGCCAGCCGTACCGCCCAGGACATCGCCCGCACGATGGACTCGGTGGGTGGCCAGATGGACGCCTTCACCACCAAGGAGAACACCTGCTTCTACGTGCAGGTGCTCGACGAGCACCTGCCGCTGGCCGTCGATCTTCTGACCGACATCCTGCTCCACCCGCTCTTCGACGCCGAGGAGCTGGAGCGCGAGAAGTCGGTGGTGCTGCAGGAGATCCGGATGGTGGAGGACACCCCGGACGACGTCATCCACGACCTCTTCGCCGGCCAGGTGTGGGGCGACCATCCGCTCGGCCGCCCCATCCTCGGCACCCGCGAGATGGTGACCGGCTTCGGCCGTGACGGCATCGCCGCGCACTTCGGCGAGGAGTACGTGCCGCCGCAGATCATCATCGCGGTGGCCGGCAACGTGACCCACCAGCAGGTGGTCGATCTCTTCAGCGGCGGCTTCAACGGCTTCCAGCGCCCGGCGCCGCCGCGGGCCTCCACCGCGCCGCGGCTGAGCCCCGGCGTCAACATCGTGCACAAGCCGCTCGAGCAGGTGCACCTGGTGATGGGCTTCCCCGGGCTGCGCCACGCCGCCCCCGAGCGCTACGCGATGTTCCTGCTCAACGACGTGATCGGCGGCAGCATGTCCTCGCGCCTCTTCCAGGAGATCCGCGAGCGGCAGGGCCTGGTGTACTCGATCCACACCGGCGCCCAGGCCTACGCCGACACCGGCGTGCTCTACGTGCAGGCCGCCACCGACGCCCAGAACTTCGCCAAGGTGCTGAAGTCGGTGCTCAAGGAGCTGCGCGATCTCAAGAAGGACGGCGTGACCACCGACGAGCTCAAGCGCGCCAAGGATCACCTCAAGGGCAGCCTGATGCTCTCGCTGGAGTCCACCTCCAGCCGCATGAACCGGCTGGCCAAGCACGAGATGCACCTGGGCGCGTTCCTGA
>Ga0335084_10005007_pt1 | contig 13079 bp, 11 predicted proteins | sample Lox_Sample_44_FD_206721 | JGI IMG/M metagenome (GOLD analysis project Ga0335084, IMG submission 206721) | Soil microbial communities from Loxahatchee National Wildlife Refuge, Florida, United States - Lox_Sample_4.4 | ecosystem: Environmental > Terrestrial > Soil > Wetlands | place: USA... | reverse complement strand
GAGCGGATCATCGATCCCCACGCCCTGCGCCGCGAGCTGATCGAGGCGGTGGAGCGGGGGATGGCGCGCGAGGAGCGAGGATGATCCAGGCGCTGCTGCAAGGCGATCGTCCGGCGAGGCTGGACTGGCTCGCTCCCGCCGAGCGGGTGCGGGCGGCCGCGCTCACCGTCCCCTGGCGGCGGGAGGACTTCCTCCTCGGGCGCTGGGCGGCGAAGCGTCTCCTCTCCTCGGTTCTCGGCTGCGCGCCGGGGCCGGGGCTGGAGATCCGCGCGGCCCCCTCCGGCCGGCCCGAGGCCCTGCTCGACGGCCAGCCGCTGCGCCTTTCCCTCTCCCTCTCCCACCGCGAGGGGATGGCCCTGGCCGCCGTCGACGACGCGGGGAAGGCGCTGGGCGCCGACCTGGAGGCGGTGGAGCCGCGCAGCGACGCGTTCGTGCGCGACTACTTCACCCGCAGGGAGATCGCCGCGGTGGAGGCGGGCGAGCGGGACCTCTTGGCGAACCTGATCTGGAGCGCGAAGGAGAGCGCGCTCAAGGCCCTGGGCGCGGGGCTGACGCTGGACACGCGGGCGGTGGAGGTGGAGCTGGGTCCGGGGGCGGGCGAGGGCTGGCGCGCGCTGCGGGTGCACGGCGCGGCGGAGCTGAGCGGATGGTGGCGCCTGCGGGGGACGCGCATCGTCACCCTGGTGGGAGCCTCCGCCGGCGAGCCGGCGCTGATCTCCTGAGCGCCGTGGTATAGCGCGGGCCATGGCACAGGTCGCCTTCATCGGGCTGGGAAAGATGGGGCGGCCGATGGCCGCCCGGGTGCAGCAGGCGGGTCATCAGGTCCATGCCTTCAACCGCTCGCGCGGCCCGGTGGACGAGCTGGCGGCGCTGGGAGCGGCGGCGGCGAAGAGCGCGGCCGAGGCCTGCTCGCGGGCGGAGCTGATCCTCACCGCCCTGCCCACCCCCGAGTCGGTGGCCCAGGTGTACGAGGAGATCTCGGCCTCGGCGCGCGAGGGCCAGATCTACGTCGATCACTCGACCGTGAGCCTGGCGCTCAACCGCCGCTGCGCGGCGCTGCTGGAAAGGCGCGGGGCCCGCTTCCTCGACGCCCCCGTCTCCGGCGGCCCCGCGGGCGCACAGGCCGGGACGCTCACGGTGATGGCGGGCGGCGAGGCGGCGGCGTTCGATCGCGCGCTGCCCGTGCTCCGCGCCTTCGGCAAGAACATCCGCCTCTGCGGGCCGGTGGGCGCGGGGCAGGCGGTGAAGCTGGTCAACCAGTTGCTGGTCGGCGTGCACACGGCGGCCATCGCCGAGGCGGCGGTGCTGGGGGCCCGGCTGGGCGCGGATCCCGCCATCGTGCTGGAGCTGATCGGCACCTCCTTCGGCGGCTCGACCATGATGACGCGCAACCTGCCCCGCTTCATCTCCCGGGACTTCAGCCCCGCTACCCCGGTGCGCCTCCTGCTCAAGGACCTGGGGATCATCCACGCGGAGGCGAAGGCGGCGCAGGTGCCGCTGCTCCTCGGCTCTTTGGCCGAGCAGCGCTTCGTCGAGGCGTGCGGGCGGGGGCTGGCGGAGGAGGACATGGCCGCGCTGGTCAAGCTCTGGGAGGCCCCCGCGGGCGTGACCGTGGACCGGCCCCGGGAAGGGTGAGCGCCGATGCCTCGCTTCGCCGCCAACCTCACCATGCTCTGGCCGGAGCTGGACGTCTACGACCGCTTCCGCGCCGCCGCCCAGGCGGGGTTCCGCCGGGTGGAGATCCTCTTCGTGCACGAGCTCGATCCGGCGCGGGTGGCGCGGCTGCTCGAAGAGCTGCGGCTGGAGCTGGTGCTGTTCGATCCTGCGCCGGGGAACTGGGCGAAGGGAGAGCGGGGGCTGCTCAGCGTTCCGGGGCGGGAGGAGGAGTTCCTGGGCACCGTGCGCGAGGCGATCGCTTCCGCCCTCCGGTATGGGACGCGGCTCCTGAACTGCCTGGCCGGGATCCCGCCCGCTGGAGTGGCCCGGGACATCGCCCAGCGTACGGCGGTGGAGAATTTGCGCGCGGCCGCGCCCCTGGGGGAGAAGGCGGGCGTCACGATCCTGGTAGAGGCGATCAACTCCATCGACATGCCGGGCTACTTCGCGGATACGGTGGACAAGGCGGCCGCGCTGGTGGAGGCGGCGGCCTCGCCTCATGTGCGCCTGCAGCTCGACCAGTACCACGCGGGGATGGCGGGGACAGATCCGCGCGCGGCGCTGGGCAAGCACGCGGCGCTGGTCAGGCACGTGCAGATCGCCGACGTGCCGGGGCGGAATCAGCCGGGCACCGGGACGCAGCCCATCGCGGGGTTTCTCGAGGACCTGGATGGGATGGGCTACGCGGGCAGCGTGGGGCTGGAGTACCGGCCGCGCGGGGGGATGGAAGAGGCGCTGGCGTGGCTGCCGCGGGAGCGGAGGGGGTGAGGCGGGATTCGTTCACGGCCACGTCGCCGTCGCCGCCGACGTCCACGATCACGTCAACGTTTGTCGGGTGAGCGCAGAGCGCGGCGGATGATCTTGCCCGTGGCGGTGAGCGGGAGCTCCTTCACGAACTCGACGATGCGCGGGTACTCGTGGGCGGCGAGGCGGGAGCGGACGTGCTCCTGCAACTCCTTCACCAAAGCGTCGCTGGCAGTGAATCCTTCCTTGAGGACGATCACCGCTTTCACCACCTCGGTGCGGATGGGATCGGGCTCGCCCACCACCGCCGCGATCGCCACCGCCGGGTGGCGGGCGAGGCAGGCCTCGATCTCCCCGGGCCCGATGCGGTAGCCGCCGCTGGTGATCAGGTCGTCGTCGCGGCCGACGAAGAGGAAGTAGCCCTGCCCGTCGCGCACGCCCAAATCGCCGCTGATCAGCCAGTCGCCGCGGAACTTGCGGGCGGTGGCCTCGTCGTTGCGCCAGTAGCGGAGGAACATCACCGGGTCGGGCTTGCGGTAGGCGATGCTTCCCATCTCGCCCGGAGGCAGCTCCCGACCTTCGCCGTCGACGATCTCCACGGTGTGCCCGGGGATGGCGGTGCCCGTCCACCCGGGCCGCACAGGGGGGAGGGCCGAGCCGTTGCCCACCACCAGGTTGCACTCCGTCTGCCCGTAGAACTCGTTGATGGTCAGGCCGAACGTGGCGCGCCCCCACTCGATCAGCTCCTCGCCCAGGCTCTCTCCGCCGGAGGCGAGGCTGCGCAGCCGGACCCCGGGGTCGCGGGCGCCCGAGGCGCGCAGCAGCTTGAGCGCGGTGGGCGGCATGAAGACGTTGCGCACGCAGTGTTTCGCCATCAGGCGCATGGCCTCGGCGGGATCGAACTTGCGCGGCCGGTGGGCGACCACGCACACCCCGTGGTGCCAGGCGGGCATCACCACGTCGAAGAGCCCGCCGATCCAGGCCCAGTCCGCGGGAGTCCAGAAGCGGTCGCCGGGCCGGGGGAAGCCGTCGTGGGGGAATTCCACGCCGGGGAGGTGACCGAGGAGCACCCGCTGCGCGTGCAAGGCCCCCTTGGGCTGCCCGGTGGTGCCGCTGGTGTAGATGATCAACGCCGGCTCCTCGGCGCCGGTGTCCAGCGCGGGGAAGCGGTCCGAGGCCCGGGAGAGAAGGCCGTGCAGGTCGAGCGCGCCTTCCGCTTCGCCGTCGACGGAGAAGACGGTGCGCAGCTCGGGCAGCCGCTCGCGCAGCCCGGCGATCTTGGGAAGCTGCTCGCGGTCGGTGACCAGGGCGCGCGCCCCGCAGTTGCCCAGGCGGAACTCCAGCGCCTCCTCGCCGAAGAGGGTGAAGAGCGGCACCGAGATCAGCCCGGCTTTCCAGGCCGCCACGTGCGCCAGCGCGGTCTCGTGCCGCTGGGGGAGGAGGATGGCCAGGCGGTCGCCGCGCCGCAGTCCCTGCGCCGCGAGGACGTTGGCCAGGCGGTTGGAAAGGGCGGAGATCTCCTCGAAGCGGAACTCGCGCGTCCTTCCCGAGGGCTCGATCTCGATCAGCGCCAGGGCGCCGGCGTGGCGGTCGGCCACGTCCCTTCCCATGTTGAACCGCGCGGGGATCTCCCAGCGGTACGCCGGCATCTCAGAGGACCTGCGGCTTGGCGTCCGGGGGAAGGGGGCTGACGTAGGGCTTGCCCTGGGTGGACTTCGCGAACTCCTCCTTCGCCGCTGCCACCGTCTTCGGGTCGGTGAGCAGATCGACCAGCGATGCGCCCAGCACCTTCGCTGCGACCCCCATGCCCTTGAGGCCCAGAGGATGCGCCGCGCAGGAGGTCTGCGACCAGTGGTGGGCGGCGGTGCCGAGCGGCCGGGTGACGATGTTGAGCTCGGCGAGCGGGAGCGCGGCGCTGACCTCGCCGATGTCCGAGGACGCGGTACCGCCATGCCCGGGGCCAAAGGGGACGACGTCGATCGCAAGCCCTGCTTGCGGGACTCCAACCTCCTTCTGCAGCGCCTTGGCGAAGCTCTGGTCCTGCTCGTCGAATCGGGGCGGGCCCACCCGCTCCAGCTCGCGCTGCATCACCTTTCCCACCACGGAGTTGCCGATCGGGTTGCGCACCGAGGCCAGCACGGTCACCTTCGCCTTCGTCTCCGTCCCCAGCGCGGCGCCGTCGGCCGCCTTGCGCATCCGGCCGATCATTTCCTCGACGCTCTCGATGTCCTTGTCGCGCAGCCACACCTGCACCTTGGCGTAGTCGGGGATGATGTTCGCCACCTTGCCCCCGTCCTTGATCACCCGGTGGATGCGCGCGGTGGGATGGATGTGCTCGCGCATCAGCGACATCGCGTGCTCGAAGAGCTCCATCGCATCGAGAGCGCTCCGCCCCAGCCAGGGCGAGGCGGCGGCGTGCGCGGTCCTCCCGAAGAACTCGACCTCCGTCGCGGTGAGCGCGAGGCGCGTCCCGAAGGTGACCTGGTTCTTGTCCTCCGGGTGCCAGGAGAGGACCGCGTCGGTGTCCCTGAAGGCGCCGGCCATGAGCATGAAGGTCTTGCCGATGAGGATCTCCTCGGCGGGGGTGCCGAAGACCTTGAGGGTGCCGGGGAGCTTCTGTTGCAGGCGCGAATGGTTCGCGGCCACCGCCGCCGCCAGCGCCGAGGTGCCGAGGAGGTTGTGGCCGCAGCCGTGGCCCGGCGCATCCGCCGCCTGCGCTTCCTTCTTCGCCTCGCCCGCTTTCTGCGAGAGGCCGGGGAGGGCGTCGTACTCGGCGAGGATACCCACCACCGGCGCTCCGGAGCCCGCGGTGGCCACGAAGGCGGTGGGCATGCCGCCGATGCCTCGGGTGACCTTGAAGCCCTCCTTCTCCAGGACGTCCGCCATCAGGGCGGCGGACTTCTCTTCCTGCAGCGCGGGCTCCGCGTAGTCCCAGATCTGCCGGGAGACGCCTTCCCAGCGGGCGCGGGTCTGGTCGAGGTAGGCGTCGGTCGCCGGCGCGGCGGCGGCGAGGAGGAGGGCGGCGAGGGCTGCGGTCATGGCCGGTTGAGTACAAAATCCCGGCCGCCCTGGGAAGATCGCTCAGAGCGCCAGGTCGCCCCGCTCGCCGGTGCGCACCCGCACCGCCTCCAGCACGTCGACGACGAAGATCTTCCCGTCACCCAGGGTGCCGGTGCGCGCCGACCGCTCGATGGCCTGCAGGGCCTGGGGGACCAGGTCGTCCGGGACCACCGCCTCCAGCTTGATCTTGGGCACGAAGTCCACCACGTACTCCGCGCCCCGGTAGAGCTCCTTGTGGCCCTTCTGCCGGCCGAAGCCCTTCACCTCGCTCACCGTCATCCCGCTCAGGCCCAGGGCCTCGAGCGCCTCCTTCACCTCGTCCAGGCGGGAGGGGCGGATGATCGCCTCGATGCGCTTCATCTCAACCCTTCCCCAGCGCGCTCACCAGCGCGCTGCCGCCCATGCGCGAGCGCTCGTCGCGCCCGGCGGCCACGTGCTCGCCCACCACCGGCCCGCCGAGCACGTAGGCGTTCTCGGAGTGCTGGGAGAGATCCAGCCCGGTCAGCTCGTCGTCCGGCGCCACGCGCACGCCCACCAGCGCGTCGACGATCTTGAGGATGACGAAGGTCATGGGCGCGGCCAGGGCGATGGTGACGAGGACGGCCACCAGTTGGGTCCAGAGCTGGCCGGGGCTGCCGTGGAAGAGGCCGTCGGCACCGCCGCCGTTGATCGCTTTCCAGGCGAAGAGGCCGGTGGCCAGGGCGCCCCAGGTGCCGCCCACGCCGTGGACGCCCACCACATCCAGGGAGTCGTCGTAGCCCAGGCGGGCCTTGACGTGGCAGCCGAGGAAGCAGAGGGCGCCCGCCGCGCCGCCGATGAAGATCGCCGCCAGCGGGCCGACGAAACCGCAGGCCGGGGTGATGGCCACCAGGCCCGCCACCGCGCCGGAGGCGGTGCCCAGGGCGGTGGGTTTGCCCCGCAGCTTCCATTCGCAGGCCATCCAGCCCAGGGCCGCGGCCGCGGCGCCGGTGTTGGTGGTGAGGAAGGCGTTGGCCGCCAGCCCGGAGGCCTCCAGGGCGCTGCCGGCGTTGAAGCCGAACCAGCCGAACCAGAGGAGCCCCGCCCCCAGGAGGGTGAGGGGGAGGTTGTGCGGGGGCATGGGGGTGTGCGGATAGCCCTTGCGCCGGCCGATCACCAGCGCGCAGACCAGGGCCGAGGTGCCGGAGGAGAGGTGCACCACCGTGCCGCCGGCGAAGTCGAGGGCGCCCAGCTTGCGCAAGAAGCCGCCTTCGCTCCACACCCAGTGGGCCAGCGGGTCGTAGACCAGCGTGGTCCAGAGAAGGATGAAGAGGAGGTAGGCGGCGAAACGCTTGCGCTCGGCGAAGGCGCCGGTGATGAGCGCGGGGGTGATCACCGCGAACATCATCTGGAAGAGCATGAAGGCCTGATGGGGAATGGTCGGCGCGTAGGACGAGGGTCCGGGGCCCACGCCACGCAGGCCGGCCCATTCCAGGCCGCCGATGACGCCGCCCTTGTCGGGGCCGAAGGCCAGGCTGTAGCCGAAGAGCACCCACTGCAGGGAGACCACGCAGAGCGCGGCCAGCGACTGGAGCAGGGTGGCGAGCACGTTCCGCTGCCGCACCATTCCGCCGTAGAACAGGGCCAGCCCCGGCAGGGTCATGAGCAGGACGAACGCGGTGCAGATGAGGACCCAGGCGGTGTCGCCCTTGTCCAGGGCAGCGATCGGCATTCTTCCTCCTCGTGGCGGCGCAGGCCGCCGAGCGGCGGGGTGCAAAGAAGGGACCATTCTGTCGGAAGCGGGCGCGAGTCGTCGGGGAAGAAACGGTCCCTGTCTGCAAGTGACGGTTTGGTAGGAAATCGGTCGAATACAAACAAAAACGTAGGCAGCCTCTCGGCCCGCTGCCGCTGTAGCGAATCGACGCCGCCGGACGGGGAAGGAGAGGGGCGTTTCCGAGGAGGGACATGGGGGAGCGGACGGGAATACGGGAATGTCTGATTTGCGCGTTGGAGCGACAATTTCGTAGGTCAACTTGTCAGGTCTCGAGGGCGCTGCTAAGTGACCTTTCGTGGCGGTGGCGGCCAACGAAGCGCGGACTGACCTGCGGTCCCTGGCGGCGCTCTCCGACGTGGGACGGGCCCTGGCCAGCGGGCTGGAACTGCGCGCCTCCCTGGAGCGGGCGCTGGAGAAGATCGAGCAGCACCGGGGGACGGTGCGCGGCGCCGTCTTCCTCCTCGACGAGTCCTCGGCGGAGATCGGGGTGGAGGCGGCGGTAGGCATCCCCGCCGAGGGGCTGCGGGCCCGGTACAAGGTAGGGGAGGGCGTGGTGGGCCGGGTGGTGCAGAGCGGAAGGCCGGTGGTGATTCCGGCCACCACCCGCGAGCCCCTGGTGATGGATCGCGTCTTCCTCCGCAAGCGCTCGGGCAACGCGGAGTGGAGCCTGGTGTGCGTGCCCATCGTGCTGGAGCGCAAGCCGGTGGGCGCCCTGGCCGCCGACTTCCCCTTCAACGCCAACCGCGAGTACCAGAGCGACGCGCAGTTCCTCAGCGTCGTGGCGGCGATGATCGCCCAGGCCCTGCGGGCGCAGCGGACGGTGGAGTCGGAGCGCAACCGCCTGCTGGCGGAGAACGTCCACCTCCGGCAGGAACTGGAGGAGCGGTACGACCTCTCCAACATCGTCGGCACCAGCGGGCCCATGCGCCAGGTTTACGAGCAGATCGCCCAGGTGGCGCAGACCAACACCACCGTGCTCATCCGCGGTGAGTCGGGGACGGGCAAGGAGCTGATCGCCCACGCCATCCACTACAACTCCGAGCGGGCGGCGAAGCCCTTCGTCAAGGTGAGCTGCGCGGCCCTGCCCGAGACGCTTCTGGAGGCAGAGCTGTTCGGCTACGAGCGGGGCGCCTTCACCGGCGCCCAGCAGCGCAAGCAGGGCCGCTTCGAGCTGGCGGAGGGGGGCACTCTCTTCCTCGACGAGATCGGCGAGATCAACCTGGGCAGCCAGGTGAAGCTGCTCCGGGTGCTGCAGGAGCGCGAGTTCGAGCGGCTGGGAGGGACGGAGACCATCCGGGTGGACGTGCGCCTGATCGTCGCCACCAACCGCGACCTGGAGGCGAGCATCGCGGAGAAGCAGTTCCGCGAGGACCTCTACTACCGGCTGAACGTGTTCTCCATCTTCGTCCCGCCCCTGCGCGACCGGAAGCCGGACATCATGCTCCTGGCGGATCACTTCCTCGCCAAGTACTCCCGACAGCACAAGCGGCAGATCCGCCGCATCTCCACCCCCGCCATCGACATGCTGGTCAGCTACCACTGGCCGGGCAACGTGCGGGAGCTCGAGAACACCATCGAGCGGGCGGTGGTCTCCTGCGACGGCCAGGTGATCCACGGCCACCACCTTCCCCCTACGCTGCAGACGGCGGAGGCCTCGGGGACGATGGTGCAGACCTCGCTCTCCGACGCGGTGGAGCAGTACGAGAAGGACATGATCGTCGACGCGCTGAAGAGCGCCCGCGGCAACCGCGCCAAGGCGGCGCGCCTGCTCGGAACCACCGAGCGGATCATCGGGTACAAGGTGCGCAAGTATGGGATCGACCCGGGCCGCTTCCGCGGAGGCCAGGTGGTCGCGCCCGTCACCCGCTGGCGCTCGGTCGGACGGTAGGCATGCGAGGCACGCCCCGGTCCCACCGGCGCGCCCTGCGCCATCGCATTGGCGGTTTGTGGCCGGCATTCGCGGGCTTCGCGAGAGCAGGTCTCCGGTTCACCCGGCATGCCGTCCCGGGACGGCGGCGGATGGGAGATGGGGGAGCGCCTCCCGGGTGAACCAGGCGGCCGTTCGTCCGGGTGAACAGGGGCAGTTCATCCGGGTGAACCAGGATGCCCTCAGCCGATCCGGTGGAACACGTCCTCCCATTCCAACTCCGTCCACCACTCCCGCTCCACCCCGTCGCATCCCTCTCCGTAGGCCTCGCAAGAAACGCACCCGTCGCCACGGATGAGGTCGGGAATCTCCTGGGGCGGGTACTTCGCGAGCAGGACTTCCAGCGCCTCGCGCGCTGCGGCCTCCTCCCCGTCGGGCGGCCGGTCGGCAAGCTCGGGAACCCCCGCCCGGCGCAGGCGCGTCTCTGCCTCGGGAAAGAGCACGGAGTTTTCCGCATCGATGTGGTGCAGAAGCGCCTTCCCATAACGCGACGCCAGGGTCCCAATATCGGATCCCTGGACCAGAAGCGGCTCCATCAGGTCCAACAGGTGTGCCATCGCCTGGTGCGCTTCGAGCAGGACCTTCAGCGGCCCGCGATCCGCGGGCGCCGCCGTCTCCCGCACCAGCGCCGGAAAGAGCGACTCCTCCTCCCGCGCATGGTGAAACCGCCCCGCATAGAGCCGGAAGAAACGGAGATAAGCCCGGCCGTCTTCGGTACTGCGGCCGGGGGCCGCGGCAAAGGCCTGCAGCGATCCCACCGCCCGCTCGATCACCTCATGCTCCGCCCGCAGGTGGTCGAGGAGTTGCATGCGTGGAAGATATGCGAACGGGGAACGGGCGCAAACCAACAAGGAGTGCCCACCCGTCCCGGGACGGCATGCCGGTTCAGCCGGGTGAACCAGACTCGCCCGTCCCGGGACAGGCGCGCTTCCAGGCTTTCTCGATGTGGCCCGCGATCTCCCCCAGCCCAACGCTCTTGGTCACCTGGGCGAACACCGTGGGCCCCTCGCCCCGCATCCGGCGGGCGTCGCGGTCCATCACTGCCAGGTCCGCTCCCACGTGGGGTGCCAGGTCGGTCTTGTTGATCACCAGCAGGTCCGACTGGGTGATTCCCGGGCCGCCCTTGCGGGGTACCTTGTCGCCGCCGGCCACGTCGATGACGTAGATGGTGTAGTCGGCCAGCTCCCGGCTGTACTGCGCGGCCAGGTTGTCGCCCCCGCTCTCCACGAAGAGCAGCTCCGGGCGCACCTCCTCCATCAGCTGCTCCAGGGCGAGGAGGTTGTGGCTGATGTCCTCCCGGATGGCGGCGTGCGGGCACCCCCCGGTCTCCACCGCCCGGATCCGCTCCCGGGGAAGGGCCTCGTTGCGCACCAGGAACTCCGCGTCCTCGCGGGTGAAGATGTCGTTGGTCACCACCCCCAGGCTGATCCGCTCGCGCAGGGCCCGGCAGAGGGCCAGCACCAGGGCCGTCTTCCCGCTGCCCACCGGCCCTCCCACGCCGACGGTGAAGGCGCGGGCCCGGAAGTCGCGGCGGCGGGGCGGCTCGCGCTCCTGGAAGTGTCCCGGGTGGTCGGCATGCTCATGCTCGTGGTCGCCTTCGTGGGCCATGGGAAGCTCCGATTCAGGACTGGAAGAGCCGGGAATAGAGCCGGTCGTGCGCGCCCTGTATTAGATCTGCCAGCGGGGCGGGCTGGGCCAGATCCTCGATGCCCAGCTCGCCGCAGGCGGCGAACACCTCGTCGAGCAGCGGCCCCAGGCCGGCGAGCAGCGCCTGCGCCTCGTGCGTGCCGAGAAGGCCCAACCGCACCGCGGCGGAGAGCACGTTCCGCGCCGTGCTCCAGAGGAAGAGCCGCTGCGCCTCGTCCAGCGGAATCTGCAGGGCCGCCAAGGCCACCCCCCAGAGGGGCGCCAGGTGGTGCTTGAGACCGGCCGCCCGCTCGTGCAGCGCCCCGATCCGTCGGGGAAACACCCGCGCCGCCGTGGAAATGAATGCCCGCCCCTGCGTCCGGCTGGCCCGGTTGGCCACGTGGTTGGCGAGAAAGGCGTCCGCCCGCGCGTCCAGGAGCGGAAGCGCCGCCGGGTCGAGGAACGCCGCGCGCAAAAGCGGCAGCGCGCTCCACCCCGCCTGCCAGACGGCGTCGCGGGCGAAGCGCCGCACCTCCTCCGCCCCCCGCACCTCGCCGGCCTGCGCCGCCGCTTCCAGGCCCGCGGAGTGAGCGAAGCCCCCGGTGGGGAAGGCCGAGTCGGCAAGCTGCAAGAGCGTCCACATCCCCGGTACCCTCTAGAAGAGCGAATACCGCTGCGAAAGCGGCAGCCGCGTGGCCGGCTCGCAGCGCAGGAGAACGCCGTCCGCCCGCACCTCGTAGCTCTCCGGATCGACTTCCAGCCGGGGCAGCGCGTCGTTCAGCTTCATGTCCCGCTTCCCCAGGCTCCGGCACCCGCGCACGGCGTGCAGCCGCTTGCGCAGCCCCAGCGGCGCCACCGTCCCTTCCGCCAGCGCGCGCCGGGAGACGAAGGCGAGGCTGATCGCCCCGGGAGCGTGGGCCCCGAACATGGGCCGCATGAGCAGGGGCTGGGGCGTGGGGATGGAGGCCCCCGCGTCGCCCATCTGTGCCCAGGCGATGAACCCGCCCTTGATCACCATCTCCGGCTTGATCCCGAAGAACCCGGGCTTCCAGAGCACCAGGTCCGCCAGCTTGCCCGTCTCCACCGATCCCACCGCGTCGGCGAACCCGTGGGAGATGGCCGGGTTGATGGTGTACTTCGCCACGTACCGGCGGATGCGCAGGTTGTCGTTCTCGCCCCCCTCCTCCTTCAGCCGCCCCCTCTGCTCCTTCATCTTGTGCGCCGTCTGCCAGGTGCGGGTGATCACCTCGCCCACCCGCCCCATCGCCTGGCTGTCGCTGGACATCATGCTGATGGCGCCCAGGTCGTGGAGGATGTCCTCCGCCGCGATGGTCTCCCCCCGGATGCGGCTCTCCGCGAAGGCCACGTCCTCGACGATCTCCCGGTCGAGGTGGTGGCAGACCATCAGCATGTCCAGGTGCTCGTCCAGCGTGTTCACCGTGAAGGGCCGGGTGGGGTTGGTGGAGGAGGGCAGCACCGACCCCTCCCCGCAGACGCGGAGGATGTCCGGCGCGTGCCCGCCCCCCGCGCCCTCCGAGTGGTAGGTGTGGATGGTGCGGCCCTTGAACGCCGCGATCGAATCGTCCACGAACCCCGACTCGTTCAGGGTGTCGGTGTGGATGGTGACCTGCACGTCCTCCCCTTCCGCCACGGAGAGGCAGCAGTCGATGGCGGCGGGCGTGGTCCCCCAGTCCTCGTGCAGCTTGAGACCGATGGCCCCCGCGCGGATCTGATCGAGCAGCCCTTCCGGCCGCGAGCTGTTGCCCTTGCCGGTGAACCCGACGTTCAACGGCAGCCCGTCCACCGCCTGCAGCATGCGCTCCAGGTTCCAGGCGCCCGGCGTGCAGGTGGTGGCGTTGGTCCCGGTGGCGGGCCCGGTCCCCCCGCCCACCCAGGAGGTGATCCCGCTGGCCAGGGCGTCCAGGGCCTGCTGTGGGCTGATGAAGTGGATGTGCGAGTCGATCCCGCCGGCGGTGAGGATCAGCCCTTCCCCGGCGATGACCTCGGTGGTGACGCCCACCACCAGCCCGGGCGTCACTCCGGCCATGGTGTCCGGGTTCCCCGCCTTGCCGATGCCGGCGATGCGGCCGTGCTTGATCCCCACGTCCGCCTTGTAGATGCCCGTCCAGTCGAGGATCAGGGCATTGGTGATCACGCAGTCCAGCGCCTCGGCGTCGCTGGCCCCCGCCTTCTGCCCCTGGCCGTCGCGCAGCACCTTGCCGCCGCCGAACTTGCACTCGTCGCCGTAGGAGGTGAGGTCCCGCTCCACCAAAGCGATCAGGGCGGTGTCGCCCAGCCGCACCCGGTCCCCGGCGGTGGGTCCGTAGAGGTCCG
>Ga0335084_10005006_pt1 | contig 13079 bp, 8 predicted proteins | sample Lox_Sample_44_FD_206721 | JGI IMG/M metagenome (GOLD analysis project Ga0335084, IMG submission 206721) | Soil microbial communities from Loxahatchee National Wildlife Refuge, Florida, United States - Lox_Sample_4.4 | ecosystem: Environmental > Terrestrial > Soil > Wetlands | place: USA: Florida... | reverse complement strand
GTTCCCGCCTGCTGGATCGACAGATCAGCGAACGTCGCCACGCCACCGACGGCATTCTGCGTTGTCGTTCCGGCAAGCGTGCCGGATCCCGGATTCGTGCCGATCGCGAGCGTTACCGCGGCCGTAGACCCTGTGGCCGTGTCCCCCTGGGCATCGAGCGCCACGACCTGAACCGGCGGCGTAATCGTTGCCGCGGCATTCGTGGCGCTCGGCTGCGTCGTGAATGCGAGTCGCGCGGCCGGTCCTGCCGCGATGTTGAACGGTGCGCTTGTGGCCGAGATGAACCCGCTCGTCGCCGCCGTGAGCGTGTACCCGGAACCCTTCCTGTTGAGCTTCACGTTTCCGAACGTCGCGATGCCGTTCACCGCGGCCACACTCACCGTCCCCGCGATCGTGCCCCCGGTGGGGTTCGTTCCAATGGCGAGCGTGACAGTATTCGTCGCGTTCGCCAGGACGTTGCCCAGCGTGTCTTGAACGGCCACGACGATCGCGGGGCTGAACGCGGTGGTGGCCGCAACGCCGCCCGGCTGAGTGGTGAACGTCAGCCGTCCCAACGCCTTCCTGATCGTGAATGGAGTACTGGTGACGCCGGCCGGGAGACCAGTCGCCGTCGCGGTCAACGTGTATCCCGTCCCGATACTGTCAATCCGCAAGTTCGAGAATGTGGCGATTCCGGCGACCGCGGTCATCGTTGCCGTCCCGGTCAGAGATCCCCGTCCCGGATTGGACCCGATCGCGATCGTCACCGTTCCATTGAACCCGTCCGCTGTGTTTCCGGCCGGATCTTGTACGGCCACTTGCACCGGATTGATCTCGCCCACGACCGCGTCGCCCGGCTGCTGGGTGAACGCCAGCTTCGCGGCCACGCCGCCAAGAATATCGAAGGCGACGCTTCTCACCCCGTTGAAGCCCGTCGCCTGGGCGACCAACGCGTAGCCGCTTCCCGACTTGCCGATGCTCACGTTCGAAAAGGTGGCGACGCCGCTCACCGCGGCCACACTGGTCGTGCCGGAGAGCGTGGCGCCGCTCGGGTTGGTGCCGAAGCTCAGCGTGACGACACTGTGCTCGCTCGAGATCGGTTTGCCGTTCGCGTCTTCGAACGTGACCTGGATAGCCGGGTTGATGGCGACGCCGGCGGACACGGTGCGGGGCTGTGTGGTGAAGGCGATTTGCACCGCGACGTCCGTGGGTGATGCGAGGGTGCCGGCATCCGAGCAGGCGACAGCGAGCAGGAGGATGGCGACCCGGCTCCAACTCGTGAGCCGATACGCGCGGTATCGCGGAGCCCAATCGTTGCCGTTCATCGGCCTGTAGAACGACTGACGGCGACGGGTTCTGTCAGGGCAGGAAAAGGGCTACTGCACTCGATGCTCCAGGATCGTCGCTTATTGCGCGACGCGGGTAGGGATGAGACGTGTCACTGTCGTGCTGTCGCCGAGCTCGCCGAAGGTATTGTCACCCCAGCAATACAGCCAGCGCGCTCCCGCTGAGCTCACACCGCAGACGTGATTGCCTCCGGCGCTCACACTGGCGAAGGAAAGTCCGCCGCTGACCGGGAGGGGTGCCCTGCTGCAGCCCATGGCGAATGGGACATCGGAGGACGGTCCGCAGATCTCCGGGCCGAACCCGAAACCATCGCCCAGCTGGCCGCTGCCATTGGCCCCCCAACAGTAGCCCACCCCCCCTGTCGTGACGCCGCAGGTGTGCAGCAGCGCGGCACTCACCGCGCCGAATGTGAATGTGCCCGCAACGGCTATTGGGGTGCTTGCACTCGTCTCCCCATTGCCGAGCTCTCCATATGCGTTATCCCCCCAGCAGTATACCGCGCCCACCGTCGTGACGCCGCACGTCTGGTGATCCCCGGCGGCCATGCTGGTGAACAAGAGTCCCCCGGCGATCGCTGTCGGGTTCAACTGCGGGCCCGTCGCTCCGGCGCCAAGTTGGCCGAGGGAGTTGTCGCCCCAGCAGTACGCGGCTCCCCCCGTCGTGATGCCGCATGTGTGCGTTCCTCCAGCGCTCACCGCCGTGAAGCTGAGCCCACCGCTGACTGCGGCCGGAGCGGCCCGCAGGGTGAAGGTCCCGTCGCCCAGCTGCCCGGCGTCATTTGCCCCCCAGCAGTACGCCGCGCCGGACGCGGTGACGCCGCAGGTGTGATCCTTCCCGGCGCTCAGCGCGGTGAAGGTGATTCCCGACGATACCGCCACAGGCTGGGTACTGCAGGGATCGAAGGACCCGCAGGAGTCCCCATCATAGATCTGCACGCCGAGCTGGCCGTAGCGGTCCCACCCCCAGCAATATGCCGTTCCCGCTTTCGTCAAGCCGCACGTGTGATTGCTTCCGGCGCTCACCGTCGCGAACGTCAGCCCGCCCGACACAACGACAGGCCTGTGCCGCTCGGTGGTGGTGCTGTCACCGAGTTGGCCGGTGGAGTTGTCTCCCCAGCAGTACGCCGCGCCAGCCACGGTGACGGCGCAGGTGTGATTGTCCCCAGCGCTCACGATCACGAAAGTCCGTCGGATTTCGAACGGCGTGCTGGTGGTCGAAGCAAGGCGGCTCGCCGTGGCGGCGAGCGTGTACCCGGTACCGGTCTTGTCAATCCAGAGGTTGGCGAACGTGGCAACCCCGTGCACCGCCGCCACGCTGGTCGCCCCCGCGAGCGTGCCGCCGTTGGGGTTCGTGCCGATCATGACGGTGACGGGGTTGGTGGCGTTCGCCACGATGAAGCCGAACGCGTCCCGCACTTCGACCGTGACCCCCGGAGTCAGCGGCGCCCCGGCTTCGCTGAGCGTGGGTTGGGCGCTAAAGGCGAGCCGCGCCGGTACTCTGGCTCCTGGTCCGTCGCTCGTCCAGTCGCAGGCCCCGAGCCCGATTCCCAGCACCATCGGTAGTGACGTCCAGACGCGGAGCATCACGGTCCTACGGGGGCCCGGGTGACGCTGAAGGGAGCGCTGTGCGCGAACAGGTAGCCGTTCGCGGAGGCAGTGAAGGTGTATGGGCCGCCAGTACTGACGATTGAGAGCGGTGAAAGTGTCGCGACTCCGTTCACCGCCATTGCGGCCACCGAGCCGACGAGGGTAGCCTGGTTCGAATTACTATCCAGCGCTATCGTCACGAGGTAGTTGGCTCCGGCGACGGGTTGCCCGGCCGTATCCGCAATCGTGACGACGACCGGTGGTGCGAACGGTACTCCCGCCACGGCGCTGCTCGGTTGCGACGTGATGACCAGGTGGATCCCCCTGACGACGAGCACCGCCGACCCCGCCCGGGCGCCGCGCGCCGCGGTAATGGTCGTGGTGCCGGCGTGAATCGCGCGGGCCACCGCCCACCAAGGACCCTGCTGCTCGATGGTGGCCACGCGCGAATCGCTCACCATCCAGATCACGGGGCCCGAATCCCCCACGGTCGTGAGACCCGAATCCCGCACGGTGGCGAACCGCACCGTGTCTCCGGTGCTGCGCGTCTGGAGCGTGGGAGATACGACCAGCTTGCCCGTGGAATCGGCGACGGTCGAGAGACTGCCCGTCGGGCCGTTCGAGCAGGCAGCGAGCGTGGCCGAGACGAGGCCAAGCGCCGCCAGCGCGCGTATTCTCATGATTCAGCGCCGGGCATTCGTGCTCAAATCGATGATCAGGCTGTCGCCACCGGCGAGCGGCGCCAGGTTCAGGGGCCGATCGCCGCCCACGACCACCGTCACGCTTCGCAGTCGCGCGGGTAGCGTGACGCGGTACGTCGCGCGCGAGGTCGCCAGGTTCGCGATTCGCAGCTCGTCCGGCAGAACCACGACCGCTTCGCGATCGCCCTGGCCCCGCACCGTGACGGATGCGGTCGATGCCCGACTCGCCTCGAACACGAGCGCCCCTTCGGCCTGCCGCGTGGTGATGCGCACCGTCAGCACGTCCGATTCGGGAACGAACGACACCATACCCGCGGGTGATTGTTCCCGCGCTGGTATCTGCGGGCGCTCGGTCCCGCTGGAGACATGCAGCAGCTCACGCAGGCCGATCCAACGCTCAGCCATCCACATCCGCACGGGGGCGGCCACGGCTATCGTCCCCGCCACGAAAAGCACGACCGCGGCGGCCGCGGGCCACGAGCGCCACAGCACGGGTGGTATTCGGCCGCGACGAGCCCGAGCGAACACGCGCGGCACCGGGTCGGATCGTACGAGCGCTTCGGACATGTCGCGGCTCAATGCGGCGAGCCTGTCCCGCCGCTGCCGGCACGGTCCGCAGGTCTCGACGTGCGCCGCCACGGGCACGCGCTCCAGGGCCGGTCCTTCACGATCGAGCAGGCGCATGATGGCGCCGTCGTCCACGTGTGGCTCCGCTATCTCGATGCCGAGATTCATCGGCGCTCTCCTTCCATGGCGCCGCGCTCGAGCTCGAGTCGCTGCGCGAGTTTGGCGAGCGTCCGCGCGACCAGGGTTCCCACGGAGCCCGTGGTCGTGCCGACCGCCGCCGCGATCTCGTGGTGCGCGAAACCCTCTTCGCGCAACAACAGCGCGGTGCGCTCCTTGTGGCTCAGACCGGCGAGCGCCGAGCGGATCTTGCGGCGCAGCTCGGCGCGTTCGAGCAACTCGCTCGGGTCCGGCGGGGAGGCCGCCGGACTTGCGGCTCGGGCCACGAGCGCCAGCTCCTGCCGGCGTCGCGCCACCTTGTGCGCGTCCTTCGCGAGATTCGTCGCCACGCGGAATAGCCATCCTTTCACGTGAGTGGGCGCACCGAACGGCCGCCGAGACAGCCGCCAAAACACTTCTTGTACGATGTCCTCAGCCAGGTCCGCGTCCCCGGTGTAGCGGGTGACATAGCGGCACACCGCATCCCGGTGCTCCGCGAACACGGCGTCGAGATTCATTCCCCCTAGAACGACACACGCAGACCGGCGAGCGGAATTCGCTCGACGCTGCGCACGTAGTAGTCACATACTCCCGGGGCCACCTGGACTTTCGCGGGCGGCGCTCCGCCGACGCATCCCTCGACCGATCCGGCATAGGTCACGGCATTGGTGGCGCCGAGCGCGTTGCGCAGCTGCAGGAACGCGCCGAACGTCCACCCCTTCGCCACGCGCGTCCAGTCGACCAGGACGTCGAGCGACGTATAGCCCGGCGCGACGCCCCCGCCCGGCGCCGCGGCGTAGGGCAGTGTGGCGTACGGCATGAGGCTCGGCTGCCAGGTCTCGATCGAACCGATGAATCGGGTGAACGGAGCCCCGCTCGCCGATGTCAGCGCCCCTCCGACATGGAATCCTGGCGCCGCGCGGAACAGCAGCGTGGCATGCAACACGACGCGTCGATCGTTCGGCGCGGGGTAGCGGTAACCTTGCGCCATGAGATCGGAGCGGCTCACGGTGACGGAGGCCGACGCGGTCCACGGGCCAGCGAGTCTGCGAACCGAGGCTTCGGCCCCCTGCGCCATATTGTTTGCGGAAACGAAGAGCGGGCGCGTAGCGAGGAAGGGACCCGGTGTCGGATCGGGCACTGCGACGCCTGTGGCGTAGCGCCGGTACACGTCGAGCGTGGTGATCCATCCGCCGAACGCGTACTCCACGCCCGCGGTCACGACGTCGGCGCGGATTGCGGGCACCGTGTCGCCGGCGAGGAGCCAGACATCCGAGAGGTGGAGCTCCGGACCAACCCCGCTGCCGGCAGGCCCTACTGCCTGCGCGTACTGGAAGGTTCGCCCATACCCAGCCGACACGATGAGATTCGTCGCGACAGTGTAGCGCCCCTCCAAACGGGGGGCGACGCGGACTTGGGGCAGGTTGGCCAGTGGCGGCCCGAATTCGAGTCGCAATCCGGGTTTCAGCATCAGTTTCGCCGCCGGCTTCAACAGTCGTTCTCCCCACAGCGCGACGACCTTCGTCGCCCCCGTGAACTCGCGCACGGGGGGCGCGAGCCCGCTGTCGGGGTAGCTCGTTGGACTCGGGCCCGCATAATCGAGGTGCTGGGAGACGATCTGGTATCCCGCCGTCCAGTCACCGCCGTTTGAAGGTGCGAACACACCTTCGAACAGGTCATAGTGGATGCCACTCTGCGTGTGCGCCGGAAAGGGGACCAAAGCGCCGCTTCCCCCGTCGGGAACGGCGCTTGTGTCTTCGACCTGGACATCGTACCCGCTCACCCCGGCCGTGAAGCGGGCGGTGAGCCCGGACAGCGGCGTCACGAGACTCGCACGCAGCAGCCCGTCACCCCAGTCTCCCTGGCTGCGCTGCAGCAGGTGCGGGACCGTACCGCGCACCGCGTCTCTGGACACGAGCCCGCTGACGGCGAGCGCGCGGCCATTGCCCAGGGGGACATCCAAGCGGCCCGCAATGTCGGTGAACGCGTACGGCACGGGAATCGTCGAGTCTTTCTCCACAGCGCCAAGGAACGACGTCGCCAAATCCACGTACGAGCGGCGCAGTCCCAGCACCCAGCGCGGTCCGTTACCGGCGGCGTGTTCGAGCACAGCCCGGCCGCTGATCATCGACAGCTCGGTCACCGCATGAAACCCGGGTTCCGAGGCTGGACGCGTTGCCAGGTCGAGCGTCGCCGCATCGCCCTCTGCCGAGGAGGCGGGTCGCACCCCGGGAAGAAAGAAGGCCGATCCGATCACGTCGGGGTCGACGCCGGCGAACACACCGCCCACGTGGAGCGGGCTGAAGAGCGGCAAGCCGTCGAACATCACGCGCGTGTCGGTCCAGCGCGACCCGCGGGTCCAGAGCTCGGCGGAGTAGTCGTCGCGCGTCGTGACGCTGGGGAGGCGCTGCAGCGCGCGAAACAGATCGGTCTCGCCGAGTGTCACCGCCTCGAGCATGTCCGCGTTGGTGAGGGAGCGCGCGTCGGTCACGAGAAAGCGGCGACGGAGGTCCGCCTGCGCCGCAAGGCGCGCCTCCGCCGCCGAGTCGGGATCCATGCGCAACGCGAGGGGCGGGGCTGGCCCGGTGACCTCGACCGGCTCGAGCATGATCGGGAGCACCACGAGACCGACCGACACGCGGAACGGCGACTGGCTCTGGAGGTCGATCTCGATCGTCGCGGGCCGATAGCCGAGTCGCTGCACGTGCAGGTTGTAGCTGCCGCCGGCGAGTCCGTCGAAGCGATACGCTCCGTTGGCATCCGTGCGGGCGGCCCGACCCGCCTGCAGGAACGATGAGCCATGGGCGGCGGGTAATGCGCCACCGGGGGCGGGCTCGAGCACGACTACCGCGGCCTCGAGCGGAATGCTCGTCTCCGCCGCCACGACCGAGCCGACGATCGTTCCCGCCGGCAGGGTTGTGTCGGGTGACATGGCGGCTTGCGCGCCGAGACGCGCGGTGCCGAGGGGCACAAGCGTCATCAGGGCGAGCCACGACAACCCAACCGAGTCGCCGATCGTCCGCGTCATTCCTCATCTCCCTCCCGCACGCTCGGGCCGGGATACATAGAACGACTGACCGGAAGGGATTCTGTCAAGAAGCCTGTTGTGCCCGCACTGGCGCGGCGGGTCTTGTACTCGTGCTCGGACGATGGACGACGGGCGGGCGGCGACCCGCCGTGGAGTACCGAGCCGACGGCGAGGCCACTAACTTAGGTGTCCTGTCGACGGTTAGGGCCTGTAGCTCAGGTGGTTAGAGCGCACGCCTGATAAGCGTGAGGTCGGTAGTTCAACTCTACCCAGGCCCATCTATCTCAATGTCGCCCCCGCAGGCGATTGGGACCGGCTCGTGCAAGATGCCGTCAATACGCCGCCAGCAGCCTCGCGCCGAGTCTTCATAGACCGTTGCCCCTTCGTCCAATAGGTCCTGATCCCCCCTCCCCTGCGTGAGATTTACCGTCGTTTCATCGTCGGCCCGGTGAGCTTGGTTGACGCGAGCTTAGGCAAGGTCGAAGCGATCGAGGTTCATCACTTTGTTCCACGCCGCCACAAAGTCTTTCAGAAATTTCTCCTTGGAGTCGGCGCAGGCGTAGACTTCCGCGAGGGCGCGCAACTCGGAGTTCGAACCGAAGATGAGGTCGACACGGGTGCCGCTCCACTTAAGTTCGTTTGTCTTGCGATCGCGGCCCTCGTAAACTTCTCCGTTGCCATTGGAGGCATGGGACAGCTGCCATACCGTGCCCATGTCGAGCAGGTTAACGAAGAAGTCGTTCGTCAGCTTCTCCGGCCGCTTGGTGAAGGCGCCGTGTGGAGACTTCCCGTAATTTGCGCCCAGAACGCGCAGGCCACCGACCAGAACCGTCATCTCAGGCGCTGTGAGCGTCAACAGTTGCGCCTTATCGATGAGCAACTCCTCCGGTGATACGCTGAACATGGCCTTCTGGTAGTTGCGGAATCCGTCTGCAATCGGTTCGAGATAGGCGAAGGACTCCACATCGGTCTGCTCCTGCGACGCATCCGTGCGCCCTGGCGTGAACGCGACGTTTACGTCGTGGCCGCCCGCTTTCGCGGCTTGCTCGACGCCCGCACAACCGCCAAGAACGATCAGGTCGGCAAGCGAAACCTTCTTCGTCGTGTTGTCGTTGGGCTGCGAGCTGTTGAACGTCTTTTGGATCGCTTCGAGCGTGCTCAGCACCTTCGCCAGTCGCGCCGGCTGGTTGACCTCCCAATCCTTCTGCGGTTCAAGACGGATGCGCGCGCCGTTCGCTCCGCCGCGTTTGTCAGAGCCCCGGAACGTCGCCGCGGACGCCCAAGCGGTCGCGACCAGTTCCGAGATGGAATGTCCCGATGCGAGAATCTTGCGCTTGAGATCGGCAATGTCCTTCGCATCGATCAGCTTGTGATCGACCGCCGGAACGGGATCTTGCCAGATCAGTTCCTCCGCCGGGACCTCCGGGCCGAGATAGCGCGAACGCGGGCCCATGTCGCGGTGGGTGAGCTTGAACCACGCGCGGGCAAACGCGTCTGCGAACTCATCCGGATGCTCGTAGAAGCGGCGGGAGATCTTCTCGTACACCGGATCCATCCGCAAAGAGAGGTCGGTGACCAGCATGGTTGGCGCGTGATGCTTCGCGGGGTCGAAGGCATCCGGAATTGGCGTGGCGCCGCCTTTTGCTTGAAACTGATAAGCGCCTGCTGGGCTCTTGGTCAGCTCCCATTCGTTGCCGAACAAGTTCTCGAAATAGTAGTTGCTCCACTTCGTGGGCGTCTGAGTCCAGGTGACTTCCGGGCCGCCGGTGATCGCGTCTTTGCCTACGCCTGTGCCATAGCGGCTCTTCCAGCCGAGGCCCATCTCCTCAATGGGCGCTGCCTCGGGCTCGGGGCCGACAAGTTTTGGGTCCCCGGCGCCGTGGGTTTTGCCAAAGGTGTGACCGCCGGCAATCAGCGCGACTGTTTCCTCGTCGTTCATGGCCATTCGGCGGAATGTTTCGCGAATATCCTTGGCCGCCGCGATGGGATCGGGCTTGCCGTTCGGCCCTTCCGGATTCACGTAGATCAGGCCCATTTGCACGGCCGCGAGCGGATTCTCGAGGTCACGCTCGCCCGTGTAGCGCTCGTCGCCAAGCCAGGTATTCTCCTTGCCCCAGTACACGGCTTCGTCCGGCTCCCACACATCGGGGCGCCCGCCGCCAAAGCCGAACGTCTTGAAGCCCATCGACTCGAGCGCGACATTGCCAGCGAGGACCATCAGGTCGGCCCAGGAGATTTTCCGGCCGTATTTCTGCTTCATGGGCCAAAGCAGCCGACGCGCCTTGTCTAGGCTCGCGTTGTCCGGCCAGGAGTTGAGTGGCGCGAAGCGCTGTTGGCCCGTGCCCGCGCCGCCGCGTCCATCGCCGATGCGGTACGTGCCCGCGCTGTGCCATGCCATGCGAATGAAGAGCCCCCCGTAGTGGCCGAAATCCGCCGGCCACCAGTCTTGGCTGTCCGTCATCAGCGCGCGAAGGTCCTTCTTCACCGCTTTGAAGTCGAGCGTCTTGAACTCTTCGGCGTAATTGAATGCCTCGCCCATCGGATCCGCCCGGGGCGAGTTCTGCCGGAGAATCTTGAGGTTTAGCTGGTTCGGCCACCACTCGCTGTTCGACCTCATTCCAACATTCGTGGTCCCATGTACGATCGGGCACTTCGCCTGAGTTGCCATGATTTCCTCCTTTAGTAATAGCCGTCACCGGTCCCTGGTGGGGAACTCGCGGCTCAGACGGAGATCCTGTATTGAACTGGTCCACGAGGCGCCGCAAATCTTCCTTTCCTAGTCCTCGATTGACCTGGTTTACCGCCTTGGCGGTATCGGTTTCACGATGTCGCTATTCATTGCCACTCTTGCCTTCGAAGGAACATCACTACTCGATTCGGCCAAGGTAGGGATCATCGCGGGTTCGGCGATCAGCGCTGTGGTCGGCGCGGTGGCACTGCGCTTCGATAGCGCCGTGATACGAAAAGCCCGGTAGCGAGTACCGACCCTAGGCTGCCCTCCGCCACCAGGTCACCGCGCCGGGTGCTTCGTGCAGTTTGCGGGTGCGGTCGACGGGTCGGCGCACTTGGGTTCGAGCGTCACGTTTCTGGAAACTGACAGAGGCCGCGTGGCCCGAAAGTTCATCCCCGGGTTACTCATCGGGTCGGGGATATTGGATTGGCCGGTGCCGTGGCACGCAGCGACGAGTGCCGCTGCCGCAATTACTCCGCATAAGCGAATGAACATGAATGCCCTCTCACGTTTGCAACGCTCGATCGAGTCCAGGTGAGCCCGACCGGTGACTGCCAGGACTACGCATCACGAACATAACTACCCGGCAGGGCAGCGGTTGGGGTGTCGTTCCAGCGCAGACGTCGCGCCGTTTTGCCGTAATCGGCGTGAGGTCGGTAGTTCAACTCTACCCAGGCCCATCTATCTAAATCGTGCCCCCGCAGGCCGTTGGGACCGCCGCGGGGGGTTTTGCTTTCCTTCTCTATGCGCGTCTTGCCGCCGAGTGATCGACAGACGCACTTAGGCGGCCGCTCTCCCGCTCTCCCGCTCTACCCCGTTTTTTCCCCGTGTCGGGTACTGTCTGCCCGCTCTATCCGTCCTAGGTTCGTCCGCGAGCGTCTCCATCCATGACACTGCGAAACTCGAAGCAGTCCTGAAAGGAATCCGCATGAGGCACACCATGACGCGTCACCTCCGGACCCTGTGCTGCACCGTCGCCATGGCGATGCTTGCCTCGGGCGTGGCGTACACCCAGGCCAAGCCCAAGCCGGCCGCCAAACCCGCGGCCGCGCAAAGCGCAAAGCCGAACATCGTGATCATCTGGGGTGACGACATCGGCCAGTCCGACATCAGCGCCTACTCGCTCGGCTTGATGGGCTTCCATACGCCCAACATCGACCGGATTGCGAAGGAAGGGATGATGTTCACGGACTTTTACGCGGAGCAGAGCTGCACCGCTGGGCGGGCGTCGTTCATCACCGGGCAGTACGGCCTGCGCACCGGCATGACCAAGGTGGGCATGCCCGGCTCCACGCTCGGGCTCCAGGCGGACGATCCGACCATCGCCGAACTGCTCAAGCCGCTCGGCTATGCCACCGGTCAGTTCGGCAAGAACCATTTGGGCGACCGCAACGAGTTCCTGCCCACGGTGCACGGCTTCGACGAGTTCTACGGCAACCTCTACCACCTGAACGCCGAGGAAGAGCCGGAGCTGCCGGACTACCCGAAGGACACCGCGTTCCACAACACCTACGGCCCGCGCGGCGTGCTCGATTGCAAGGCATCGGAGAAGGATGACCCGACGGTCCAGCCGCGCTTCGGGAAGGTCGGCAAGCAGGTGTGCAAGGACACGGGCCCGCTCACCAAGAAGCGGATGGAGACGATCGACGATGATATCGCCGCCCGGGCGGTGGATTTCATTCAGCGTCAGGCGAAGGCCGGGAAGCCGATGTTCGTGTGGGTGAACTTCACCCACATGCATCTCCGGACCCACCCCAAACCGGCGAGCATCGGCCAATCGGGCCGGTGGCAGGATGTCTACCACGACGTCATGATCGACCACGACAGGAATGTGGGGACAGTGCTCAAGGCACTCGATGACCTGGGCATCGCGGGCAACACCTTCGTCATGTACTCGACCGACAACGGCCCGCACATGAACAGCTGGCCCGATGCGGCGATGACGCCATTCCGCAACGAGAAGAACTCGAACTGGGAAGGGGCTTACCGGGTTCCCGGGATGGTCCGCTGGCCGGGCAAGATCAAAGCCGGCGAGGTGTCGAACGAGATCGTCTCACACCTCGACTGGCTGCCGACCCTGGTCGCCATGGCCGGCGATCCCCAGGTGACGGACAAACTGCTCAAGGGCTACAAGATCGGCGACATGACCTACAAGGTGCACCTCGACGGCTACAACCTCGTACCGTATCTGACGGGGCAAGTGCCCAAGAGCCCGCGGGAATCATTCGTCTACATCAACGACGATCAGCAGCTGACGGCTCTCCGCTACGACAATTGGAAAGTCGTGTTCATGGAGCAGCGGGCGCTCGGCACTATGCGCGTTTGGTCCGAACCCTTCACGACGCTCCGGGTGCCAAAAATTTTCAACCTCCGAACGGACCCCTATGAACGGGCGGACGTCACTTCGAATAGCTACTACGACTGGACCTTTGACCACGTGTTTCTCCTCGTTCCCGCCCAGACGCTGGTGAGCAACCTGTTGATGACGTTCAAGGACTACCCGCAACGCCAGAAGGCCGCGAGCTTCAACCTCGATGAGGTGCTCGCGAAGATGCAAGGAGACAACAGCGGTGGGCATTAAGGTCGCGGTTCTCGCGCTGGCGTTGTGTGGCAACGCCAGCGCGCAGGCGCCGGCCGCTCCCACTCGGGCGCCGGCGACCGACCCGCTCGCTTCGTGGAACAGCGGTCCACCGAAGCAGGCGATCGTGGCATTCGTCCGCAAAGTGACGACCCGGGGATCGCCGGACTTCGTCCCGGTGGCCGAGCGCATCGCCGTGTTCGACAACGACGGGACGCTCTGGCCCGAAGCGCCCATGCCGTTCCAGCTGGCCTACGCGATGGACGAGCTCAAGCGCCGCGCCCCGAACGAACCCCAGCTTGCCGCCGATTCCATGGTGCGGGCGGCGCTGGCGGGCGATTTCGCCACGCTCCTCGCCGGGGAGCATCACGACGGCCTGATGCGCATCATCGCGCTTACTCATGCC
>Ga0335084_10005005_pt1 | contig 13079 bp, 7 predicted proteins | sample Lox_Sample_44_FD_206721 | JGI IMG/M metagenome (GOLD analysis project Ga0335084, IMG submission 206721) | Soil microbial communities from Loxahatchee National Wildlife Refuge, Florida, United States - Lox_Sample_4.4 | ecosystem: Environmental > Terrestrial > Soil > Wetlands | place: USA: Florida... | reverse complement strand
GTGCTCGGCATGACGCTGTCGGCGAAGAACGTCGACCACTTCCCGCAGGCGTTCGCGGCGGCGAAGAAGGAGATCCCCGACCTCGGCTACGAGGACTTCCACGTGAACATCGTGCACGAGTCGGAGCACTACCTCGGCAACGCCGATCTGGGTCTGCGCCGCAACGTCGGTGCCCCCGCGCTGGCCCGCGCCGCCGACGCGTATGCGAAGCTCCGCGGCGCGCCGCTCCACCCGGTCGCGTTCCTCGAGCGCGCGTACCTGAAGCGCGTGCGGCGCTACCTCGAGACGGGCGAGACGCCCATGCGCTGCCACGCGCTGCGCTCGTCGTGCTTCATCGACTCGTGGGGCAACGTCTTTCCGTGCACGATCTACGACAAGAAGATCGGCAGCCTGCGCGACGTCGGCTACGAGCTCGGCGCGCTCTGGAACACGCCGGAGGCGGCCGCGCTCCAGCGCGAGATCTGGGACTCGCAGTGCCCGAACTGTTGGACGCCCTGCGAAGCCTACCAGTCGATCCTCGGCAACATGCTGCGCCCGGAGCTGCCGCGGGTGCGCAAGCGTCTCGCCCCCCAACCCACCTGATCCCCGCTCATGGTCCGTAGACGCGAACGTCGGCGACGCGCATCTCGAGGCCCGTCCCGAGCAGGCGCAGGCGCCGCGCCCGCACCGGCGCGTCGAAGCGGACGCCGACCCGTCCCACGCGCGGGTACTCGACCAGGCCGCGGATCGTCGGCATGGGCTGCAGGCGCCCGATCGGCTGCCAGGCGTCGCCGTCGGACGACAGCTCCACGGCGACGTTCGGCATGAGCAGCGCGTCGGTCCCGGCGAGCCGGATCTCGAGCGCCGAAACGAGGATGGGCTCGCCGAAGTCGATCTCGAGGCGCACCGGCAGGCTCGCGTCGAAGGCCGCGACGCGCTCCATGAACGGCACCGGCTGGTACCAGCGGCGGAGCCCCGCTTCGAGATCGGACCAGCTCCCCCAGTAGGTCTCGACGTCGGCGTCGATCGCGAGCCCCGCCTGGCCGGCGGCGTGTGAGGCCGTCGCCGTCCAGCGCGAGCGATCCAGGTGCGGCCCCGGCATGACGAGGTGCGCGGGACGCAGGCGCGGGCGGATCGCCAGGACGACCGTCCCCCGGTGCGCGAGGACGCGCTTCAAGCTCGGGTGCGGCCGCGCGAGCGCCGCATCGAGCCGCCCGTCCCGCAGCGGCCGCATGCGCGCGAGCTGCGCCACCACGTGCGTCGCGCCGAGCGCCCGCAGGTCGGCCACCACGTCGTCGTCGGGGAAGCGGTCGATCTCGCGCAGGACGAAGGGGTACATCGGCGGCACGATCCCGCTGCTGCCGTTCACGACCGGCGCCCAGTGCCAGGTGGTCGTGTACTGGTGCATGGCGGCCGAGAGGCCGTAGGCGTCGACCGGCAGCAGCATCGCGCGCACACTCGTGCGGTGGCGTGCGAGCCAGCCCGTGATGGGCGCGTCGGCGGCGCGATCCGGCGCGCGGATCGTCGGCATCGGCTCCGGCGGAACGGATTCGATCGCGAGGGCGCCCAGCACGCCGAGGAGCAGCGCCGCCCGTCCCCATCGCGTCGTGGCGTCGCCGAGGGCGACGATCGCGCCGGCCGACAGGATGGCGGCGCCGAGGAGCGCCACGTGCACGAAGCGTCCGGGCGCGCGCAGCGCATCGAAGCCGGGGACGAGGAGCAGCAGGCGATACGGCCCCGGGACCGCACCGCCGCCGGGCACGGGCAGGATCGGCCCCAGGGCGAGCACGAGCCCGCCGAGCGCGATCGCGACGAAGAGCGGGCCTTCGAGGGCGAGGTCGCGCGGCAGGCGCCGCCACAGGAGCAGCGCGGCGCCGACGAGCGTCGCGAGGGTCAGCACCGGGACGAGGGACGGCAGGGTCACCCAGGGCGCCAGGGTCGGGAGCGTCGAGAACGAGACGTTCCCCGGCGGCGCCTCGAGCTGCAGCGAGAGGAGCGCGTTCGTGTAGAGCGCGCGCGTGGTCCCGAGCTCGGCCTGCACCGCCCGATACGCGAGCGACGGCGGCACCAGGACGGCCACCGCGGCGAGCTCCGCCAGGACGAGCGCCGTCCAGCCGCGACGGTGCGCGCGCGGCGGGTAGCGCCGGAGCCACAGGACGTGCGCGAGCGCGAGGAACGGCAGGAAGTACGCGGTGAGGTACACACCCGAGAGCCCCTGCAGCGCGAGCGCCACGCCGGCGAGACACGCGTCGGCGACGCGCCCCCGTACGATCGCGCGGCGGGCGAAGAGCAGGACGAGCGGCAGCCACCACGCGACCAGCATCTGGATCTGGCAGCGGTCGGCCGCGAAGCGCAGCGGCGCGAAGCCGTACACGAGGCCCGCCACGAACGCGGCCGTGCGCCGGCGCCCCAGCTCCCAGGCGAGCGCGTAGGCGGCGAGCGCGTCCAGCACCGGCGCCGCGAGCGTCGCGAGGTTGTGGACGAGGAGCGCGTTGTCGGTGAGGAGGCGCAGCGGCGCCAGCAGCACGGCCAGCCCGAGCAGGTGATCCGAATAGAGGAGCGTGCGGGTCTCGGGGTGGAAGATGTTGGCGTCGAACAGGGCGCACGGCTGCGTCGCGAGCGCGTGGTGATCCCAGGCGAGCGTCCAGACGTGCAGCAGGCAGTCGTTCCCGAGCATCGCCTGAGCGTAGACGTCGTGGGCGATCCCCGGCAGCAGCGTGCGTTGCTCGTAGAGCGAGAGCGCGACGTAGATCGCGAGGACGACGAGCCACGCGAGTCGGCGTGGCCCATCGGGTGCCTGGGGCCGGGTCACAGGGACGCCGTCTCGCATCGAGCGCGCGCAGTGTAGACGCGCGGGGCCCCGGGCCGCAATTTCGTGCGCGGGCGCCGCGAGCTTGCCCGCCGCGCGCGACGTCACTAGAACGCGACCGCGTGGACGCCGAGCCGAGCCAGGCGCCGACGGCCGCGCGCGCGTGGTGGCGGCGCGTCGCGTGGGCGGCCTTCCTCCTCGGCGCCCTGCTTCGCATCCATCCCCTCTGGCACCCCTACCTGCAGCCCGAGCTGGAGGTGCCGACGGGCACGGCGATCGCGGAGATCGTCCGCCACGACTGGCGTCCGCTCTCCCTCTTCCATGGGACGGCGTTCATCTACACGCTGCGCGTCGCGTACACCGCCGTGTACGCGGTCGGGTACCTCTCGGGGCGCTTCAAGGATCGGCTCGACCTGCTGGCGGCGTTCGTGCGCGATCCGTTCCCGTTCTTCGTCGTCGGCCGGCTGATCGTGCTGGCGGCGAGCCTGCTGGCGCTCGTGCTCGCCGGGCGCGCCGCCGGCGTCGTCGCCGGTCCGCCGGGCGCCGCCTGCGCGATCCTGCTGCTCGCCGTCTCGTTCATCCACGTCCGCGAGTCGCACTACGTCTGGTACGACGTCCCTGCCGGCACCGCAGTCACCCTCGCGACCCTGCTCGGCATGCGGGCCGTGCGCTCCGGGCGCCGGCGCGATCTCGTGGCGACCGCCGTCTGCGGCGGCGTCGCGCTCGCGACCAAGCACAGCGTCTTTCCGGTCCTGGTGCCGGTCGCCGTCGCCGCCGCGCTCGCGGGCGAGGCTGGCGTGGTCGGGTGCCTGCGCCGGCTCGCCGGCGCAGCCGCGGTCGCCGTCGTCGCCTACGCGATCGTGTGCCCGTACTCGTTCCTCGACTTCCGGGGCTTCCTCACCGCGGCGTGGTTTACGGCCGGCGCGACGCAGGGCCTGGTCGGGTCGTTCGCGCTGCCGTTCAGGACCTTGTGGTGGATCGTCATCGGCCCCGCGGCGACCGGGCTCGCGCTCGTCGGCATCGCGGCGGCGCTGCGGGCGCGCCCGCGCGAGGCGCTCGTGCTCGTCGCGTTCCCGCTGGCGTACGCAGCCGTGCTCGCCGGCCAGGGCCGGCTGCACGCTCGCTACCTGGCGCCGGCGGCGCCGCTCGTCGCGGCTCTCGCGGGCATCGGCACCGCGGCGATCGGGCGGCTCGCGTCGCCGCGCCACGCCGCGGTCGCGACGACGCTGGTCCTCGCCGCCGCGACCGCGATCCCCGCCGTGCGCGCGGCCGAGTACGTCCGCCTGCTCGGGCGCGACGACACCCGCGCCCTCGCCGGCGAGTGGATCCGCACGCACGTCCCGCCGGGCACGCGCATCACGCTGCCGAGCGCGAACGGCCACCCGAACCCGCTCCTCCCGCTCGACGAGACGACCGTGCGCATCGCCTGGCGCCCGTGGGCCGACGAGCTGCTCGCGCGCGGCGCCGTCGATCGCGCGGCGACCTATCCGCGCCGCTACCTGGGCGGCGTCTTCGGCGGCTTCGGCCCCGACTGGCAGCCGCGCGACCGCTACGTCGTGATGACGCACCACCCGGTCGTCGTGCGATCGGGGGAGCCGCCCGCGGTCTACCGCGAACGGCTCGAGGCGGCGGGCGGGAGGATCGTCGCCGACTTCCGCGGCTTCGAGGAGCCGCTGGACGGCGTCGTCTATGATCCGATCGACGCCAACTACGTGCCGCTGGTCGGCTTCGATCGCATCGTGCGGCCGGGCCCGAACCTCACCGTGTGGGAGCTGCCGGCGCCCGACGCCGCGCCGCCACCAGCCCCAGCGCGATGACGAGCGCCAGGAGGCTCACGCCGAGGCCCACCCGTACCGAGCGCGGGGCGTAGCGAAGCTGCACGCGCGTGCGGCCGGCGGGAACGTCGACGCCGCGGAAGGCGAAGTCGACGCGCCGGATGGGCGCCGGCCGGTCGCCCACGCGCGCCGTCCATCCGGGATAGAAGGTGTCGGTCACGACGAGCATCGCGTCGGCGGCGGCTTCGACGTCGACGACGACGCGCTCCGGCTCGCTCTCGACGATCGTCGCCTTCTCGGCGCCGGTGGGGACACCGAGCCGCGGCTCGGGCTCGCCGCGCTCGAGCACGGCGACGTCGGCGTCGGCGCCCTGCCGCACGACCTCCGCGAAGCTCGCGTCCTCGTCGTCGACGACCGTCACCCGGTGGACGAGCCGGGCGCGCGGCGTCGCGGCCTGGCGCACCGCCACCTCGCCGCCCTCGACCGTACCCATCATCTCGAAGCCGTGGGCCATGAGGCCCCCCGCGGCGGCGGGCGGCGCCACGAGCCAGCCGATCCCGAGCCGCGCCGAGAGCGGCGCGTTGTCGGCGATGCGCGGCCAGGTCTGCGGGCGGTAGAGCCCCGACTCGGACAGGGCCGCTGCGTCCAGCAGGCGGACGATCCGCCGCGGCGGCAGCGACGGCTCGTAGCCGCTCGGCGACGCGAGGCCGTAGCGCAGCGGTGCGCCGGCGGCGAGCTCCGCCGCGCCGACGAAGCGATCCGATCCGAGGCCGAGCTTGCGCAGCTCCGCAACGCGCCGCCCGACGCGGCGCAGATCCGGAGCGGGGTGCGCCATGTGGAGCGGCGCGGTGGTGATGAGCCAGGAGCTCTGCGCCATCGCGACGAGGGCGAGCAGGACGACGAGGCGTCGCGTCCACGCGCCCCGCCGCCATCCCGCGTCGATGGTCGCCGCGGCGAGCAGCCCGAGCAGCACCGGCGCGAGACCCGACCATCCGAGGGCGAACCGCACCGTCGTGAAGGGCGGAAGGCGGTACAGCCAGACGAACGGCCGATTGAGCGCGAACAGCGCCCAGACGAGAGCCACCGCCCAGCCGAGCCGCATGCGCGACGGCGCGAGCGCGCTGCCGATCGCGAGCAGGAGCGCGGCGAGCCCCTGTCGCTCGACGAGGTCGTTCACGAACGTGTCCGCCGAGCCGACGGCGAGGATGCCGCGCACGCCGGCATAGAAGTCGTCCTGCCCCGCCCGCGGGCTCTGGCTGACGGCCTCCGCGAGCGGCAGGATCTGCGCCGCGGCGAGGGCCGCGCCGAGACCGAGCCCGAGCGCGACCACGCCGACCTTGCGCGCGAGCGGGGCCTCGACGCCGACCAGCGTCACGATCGCGACCAGGACCGCGCTGTCGAGCGGAAAATCAGGATAGCCCGCGAGCCACTGCGCGCAGGTCGCGAGTGCGAGCAGCCCGAGCCACCGCCGCCCGCCGTCGGTCGCGGCGCGCTCCGCCGCGAGCAGCATCCACGGCAGCCACGCGACGCTCGCGAGGAAGCTCGGGTGGTCGTAGCCGGCGCGCGACGGCGCACCGAAGAGGCCCGCGACCGCGACCGCGGGCACGATCGCGGCGCCGAGGAGACCGATCCCGTGCCGGCGGAGGTAGAGGATCGCCCCGTAGGCGAGCAGGACGACGTGAAACGCGTAGAACGCCTGGAGCGCCTGCCAGCGGGGAAGGAAGCCGAACGCCGCCCAGGTCGGCGGATAGAGCACCGCGCCGTGACCGACGCCGAGGAGCGGCAGGCCGCAGAACTCGTACGGGTTCCACAGCGGGAGACGGTGCCGGGCGAGGACGGCGTGTGCCGCCGCCTCGTACTTGGGGAGGTACGTCCCGTGGAGGTCGCCACCGCCGACCCGCTCCCACACGCCGCCCTGCACGAGCAGGCACGCGACGATGCTCGCCGCGACGCCCAGCGCGAGCGCCAGATCGGCTGCGGCGCGGCCGCGGCGGGCGGCCGCCGGCGCCCCCGTCATCCCCACGGCTCCCGCATCGCGCGCGTGTGCGGCGCTGTCAAACCGGCGACGAGCGCGGTGATCGCAGGATCGCCACGACGATCAGAAGCCCGGCGGTGGAAAGGAGCATGCCGAGCCACACCGAGGGCGGACGATAGCGGAACTCCACGCGGTGGGATCCGCTCGGCACCGCGACGCCGCGGAACGCGTAGTCGGCGCGCAGGATCGGCGTCCGCTGGCCGTCGAGCGTCGCTTCCCAGCCGCGGTAGTAGGTGTCGGTGAGCACGAGCACGCCGGGCTGGGCCGCGTCGACCTCGATCGCCACCCATTCGGACCGGTTCTCGACGATCGCAACGCTCTCGGTGATGGCCGCCGGCACGTCGACGACGACCGGCGACGAGTCCGGCGCCTCGAGCACGACGACGTGCGGCGCGTCCTCGGCGTGCTTGGCGACCTGCTCGAACGCCGCATCGTCGGTCCACACGACCTCCATCCGGTGCACGAGCCGCGCGCGCGGAACGCCGGGCGCGTGCAGGAGGGCGTCGTCCGGCGGCACCACGCCGAGGAGGCGGAAGTGCGCCAGCCACATGGACACCGCGGCGTCCTTGCCGACGACGGCGGGACCGACGCCGAGCAGGTTCACGATCGGCGCACGGCGTGCCACCGGCTTCCACGCCGAGGCCTGGCGCGCGCCGCCTCCGCCCAGCCCCGCGAACTGCAGCAGACGCGCCACGCGACGCGGCGCGAGCGACGGCTCCCACCCCATCGGCGACGGCATGCGATAGCGAAGGGCGGCACCGGCGAGGGCGTCGATCGGCGACAGGAAGCGCTCGGTGTTGAGGCGCGGCCCCACCAGCTCCCACACGACCTGCATCCGCTTCTCCACCTGCACGGCGTCGGGGCCCCGCTTGGGCAGCCGATTCGGCACGTCGACGATGATGCGGGCCGACTCGCCGACGATCGCGAGGGCGAGGGCGAACGCGATCGGGCGCGCCCACGAGCGCGCCGCCGCGATCGCCGCGAGCCCGCGCGCGGCGAGGCAGGCTAGGAAGACGGGCGCGAGCCCGCTCCACCCGAACGGGAACCGGATGCCCGCAAACGCGGGCAGATGGTAGAGCCACACGAACGGCCGATTGAGCGCGAAGAGCGCCCAGACGAGCGCCGCCAGCCAGGCGACGACCACGCGGCCCCGCTGGGTCGCGCCCAGGATCGCGACGATCGGCACGACGACGCCCTGGCGGGCGACGAGGTCGCTCACGAACTGCCCCGGCGACGCGACGGCGAACACCTCGCGTCCGGCGGCGAACGGCACGGACGGATCGCTGCGCGCGCTCTCGGCGAGCGCGTCGCTGAGCGGCAGGAGCTGTGCGGCGGCGACCAGGCTGCCGAGGCCGAAGCCGATCACCACCATCGCGAGCGCGCGCGGCCATGCGCGCCCGCCGGCGATGAGCGCGAACAAGGACAGCAGCACCGCGGCGTCCATCGGGAAGTCCGGGTAGCCGGCGAACCACTGCCCGGCGACTAGGAGCGCCAGGATGCCCGACCACGGACGCAGGCCGCTGCGCGTCCCCTCCTCCACGACGAGCAGCATCCACGGGAGCCAGGCGACGCTCGCGATGAAGCTCGGGTGGTCGTACCCGTTGTACCCGAAGTCGCTGATGAGGCCAGCGGTCGCGACGGCGGGAACGACCGCAGCGGCCCAGGGCGGCGTCGCGTGGCGGCGGAGGTACACGAGCGCCCCCAGGGCGAGGATCACGACGTGCAGGGCGTAGAACGCCTGCAGCGCGAGATACGGCGGCAGGAGCCCGAAGGTGAGCCACATCGGGACGTACAACGCGGCAGCGTGCGGGATGCCGAGGAGCGGCAGGCCGCAGAACTCGTACGGGTTCCAGAGCGGCAGCCGGCCCTCGCGGAACAGCGCGTGCACGACGGCCTCGTACTTGGGGATGTAGAGCGTGTGGAGATCGAAGCTGCCGACGCGGCTCCATACGCCGCCACCCCACTCGAGACACACGATCACCACCGCGGCGGCGGCGAGCGCCACGAGACAGCTCCACCGGCGTCCGCGGGCCGATTCGCGGGGCTGCGTCACGTCGCTCGCGCGACTCCCGCAGCGCTACGCAGCTTGAGTGGCCGGCGGAGCCGGCAACGACTTCGTCTGGGGGCGCGGCGGGCGCTGATTGCGAACGGCCTTCCACGCCATGCGGAGCGTCACCTTGATGCCTTCCATGCCGAGGAAGGGGAAGGTGAGCGGGATGAGGCACACGTACAGGAAGAGCGCCAGCCGCTTCATGCGCCGCCTGATCATCCAGCGCAGGAACGGCTTCGCGAACTCGGGCGCGCGCGCGTAGATGGGCGTCATCTTCGCGAACGTCTCGGCGAGCTCCTTGTGCGGGTGCCGCAGGATCGATTCGTGGTGGTAGCCCGAGATGCCGAGCCGCACCTTCTGCTCGCCTTCGGCGTCGAGGTAGCCCATCTTCACGGCGATGTCGTACATCTTCGTCTTCGGGAACGGGTAGAAGATGTACGCCGAGCTCTGCGTCGGCTGGATCCGGTCCACCATCGCGAGGGTCTTGAACATCTGCTCGGGCGTCTCGCCCGGATTGCCGTAGATGCAGGACGCCTGGATGCCGATGCCGTGGTCCTTGATCGCCTGCGCGGCCTTCACGATCAGCTCGTCCGTCATCGGCCGCTCCATGATCTGGCGGCGGATGTCGGCGTCGCCGGAGTCGACGCCCATGAAGATCGTGGCGCAGTTGGCGCTCTTCATGGCCTTCAGGAGCTTCGGCTTGATCGTGGTCGGGTAGCCGAAGCAGTACCAGGGGAGGTTCACCTCCCTGCGGTACGCTTCGCAGAACTCCTCCACCCAGTGCGGGTTGGTGGTGAAGTTGTCGTCGTGGATGGAGACGAACTTGACGTCGTACTTGGCGAGGTTCTGCTTGAACTCCGCCATCACGTTCGGGATCGACCGCTTGCGCAGGAAGTCGCCCTTCCCGGCGAAGATCTCGCGCTGGTAGTGGATGTTGCAGAACGTGCACTTGAACGGGCAGCCGCGTCCCGTGAAGATCTCGAGGTTGTCCCTGAAGCAGCCGTAGTCCCACCAGAGCTGCTTCTCCGGGAACGGGAAGTTGTCGAGCTCGTTCTCGAGCTCGCCCATCTCGTTGCGATGGATCATCCCGTCCTTCTTCACCCACATGGTGGGGACGTCGGTGTAGCTCTCGCCCCGCGCCATGCGGTCGACGACCTCGAGCAGCGCGATCTCGCCCTCGCCGGTGCACACCATGTCGACGTTCGGGTTCTCGAGCACGTAGCCGGGCAGCGCCTGCGCGTGGTGGCCGCCGACGACGATCGGCACGCCGAGCGCTTGCTTCAGCTTCTCGGCCATCGTCGAGGCGAAGGGCCAGATGTTGGTCGGCGATCCGATCGCGACCAGGTCCGGCCTGAAGGTCTTGGCGCGCTCGAGCAGCGCCTCGTGGCGGTTCATCCAGGCGAGGTGCGGCGCCTTGATGAAGAGATTGTCGTCGAGGCCGGGGTCGAAGATGAGGTCGATCTCGTGCCCATGGTGCTTCAACATGGACATGAGGTATCCGACCCCGAGGTTCTCGATCCCCCGGTAGTAGAACAACACCCGCACTGACCGTACCATGGGCCGGAGACTGCGGAATTGTCAAGGAAAAACCCGACCGTATGATCGTCGCCGTCACGCTCGCACTGCTCGTTTGGGCCGTGTGGCGCGGGGCACCGTGGGTCGCACTCGCATGCATGGCCGCCGGCCTCGCGATCCACATGGCGCTCCTCGTACGGCTCGTGCGCGCGAGCGTCGGAGGTGTCGGAGGCCATGCGGAGTGGGTACGCGACAGCTCGGTGCGCCCCCGCCTGCAGCGCGACCCCGGCTGGCTCGTCGGAACGGCCCTCGTCCTCGCGGGTCTCGTCGTGGCGCTCGTCCGGTGAGCGCGCGCCGTCTCGCATTCGCCGGCGTCCTGGCGTTCCTGGTCGTCGTCTTCTGGGCGACGCGCATCGTTCCCGGTGATCGCATCGTCCTCAAGAACGCGGATCTCTACGGCTACTACTATCCCGCCTACGCGGCGACGTTCGCGCGCCTCGCGTCCGGTGAGCTGCCGCGCTGGAACCCCTATCAGCTCTGCGGCGAGCCATGGCTGGCGACGCTGCAGACCGCCGTCTTCTATCCGCCGCACCTGGTCTACCTCCTCCTGCCGACACACAGCGCGATGGCGGTCTCCGCGGCGGCGCATCTCGTCCTCTTCGCGCTCGGCACGGCGGCCTTCGCGCGCCGCATCGGGCTCGGCGTCGTGCCGGCGGCGCTCGCCGCGCTCCTGTTCGCGTGCCGCGGGCATGTGACCGATCTCGTCTACTGGCCGCCGAGCTTCGAGGCGGCAGCGTGGCTTCCGGTCGGTGCGATCGCGGCCGTCGACCTCGCGCGCGGCGGTGGATGGCGCGCCGTGGGGCTCCTCGCGCTCGCCACCGGCGCGAGCCTGCTCGCGGGCAACCCGCAGATGACGGTGTATACCGCCTACGCGTGGGCGGTGCTCTGCGCGGCCTTCCTGGTGGCAGCGCGCCCGCCGGCTCGCAGGTGGGGAACGGTCGCGCTCGGCTTCGCGGTCGCGCTCGCCGTCGGCGTGCTCGTCGCCGGTGTCCATCTCGCGCCGGGCATGGAGCTCGGAAGCCAGGGAAGCCGCGGCGCGCGTACGCTCACGGTGGCACAGATGTTCCCGATGGGAGGCGCCGTGCTCGCGAACCCGACGGTCGCGTTCCTGCGCAACGCCGCCTTCGGCCGGAGCCCGCTCGCGCTCGGTGTGGTCGGGGCGGCGCTCGTGGCGCCGGCGCTCGCGTGGGGCGCGCCGCGCGCCCTCGCCTGGGGCGCGTTCGTCCTCGGCCTCGCCGCGCTCGGCTACGCCCTCGGCCCAGTGACGCCCGCGTTCGACGTCCTGCGCCGGCTGCCGGGCCTCGGCTGGTTCCGCGTGCCGCCCTACGCCCTCTTCGTCGTCGACTTCGGCTTCGCGATCCTGGCCGCGATCGGGCTCGACGCGGTGGCACGGACGACGCGTCGCGGACCCGCGGTCGTCGCTACCGCATGTGCGGCGATGCTCGCGATCCTCGCAGCCCGCGGCGCCATCGCGACCAACGCGCCCGCCTGGCTCGCGTGGGCGGCCGTCGCGACGCTCGGCGCAGCGGCCGTCGCGCCGGATCGCGCTCGATCGGCCGCGATCCCGGCGCTCGTCGTGCTCGCCGCGCTCGACGTCGTCCTCGCGCCGACGCGCGGGCTCGCCTTTCCGTACGGCGCCGACGTCGCCCGGCGCGTGGCCGGCAGCGCACCGCTCTACGAGGAGATCGGGAAGCTCGTCGGCCCGGATCGCTTCTGGCTGTTCACGACCGAAATGCCCGCGGTCGAGATCGGCCCCAAGATCCCGACGCTGTACCGCGTCCGCTCCTTCGACGACTACGAGCCGCTCGTGACCCGCCGCCAGTCCGAGTACTTCACGTACCTCTGGGAGGGCTCGGCGACGTCGGCCAGAGCGACCTACACGTTCGACGGCTACCTGAACACGCTGACGGCGCCGCACGGCCGCCCGGCGCCCGCCACGCGGCGCCGCCTGCTCGACCTCGCCGCCGTGAAGCTGGTCCTCTTCCCGACGCCGACGCTGAAGCGCACGGACATCGAGCCGTTTGTCGAGCGGATCCCGCTCGTCTCGCGCGGACGGCTCTTCGACGTCCCCGCGCTCACGAACCCGTGGAGCCTCCCGCGCGCCTACGTCACCTATCGGACGGCGCCCGCGCCCGACGTCGACGCCCTGCTCGACGCGATGAGCCGGCCCAACTTCGATCCGCTCGTGTCGAGCTACGTCGAGGGCGACGCGCCGTTCGTCGCCGACCCGAGCGCGCCGCCGCGGGGCGACGCGGCCACCATCACGATCGACGACACGACCGTCGTCGAGCTCGAGGCGACGCTCGCCGCGCCGGGGCTCGTCGTGCTCGCCGACACGTTCTATCCCGGCTGGCGCGCCACGGTCGACGGCGCCCCCGCGCCGATCGTCGCGACGAACCACCTCTTCCGCGGCGTCGCCGCCCCGGCGGGGCGCCACCGCGTGCGCTTCGAGTACCGGCCCGCGTCGCTGCCGATCGGTGTCGTCGCGAGCCTCGCGGGCACGGTTGTGCTCGTCGTGCTGCTGCGGCGCGGGGCCACGCCGTCGTGACGCGCGCCGTTTTGCTCGCGCTCGCGGCTTTCGTTGCGCTCTTCTGGGCCGTGCGGGTCGTCCCGGGTGACGACATCTACCTCGCGAACGGCGATCTCTTCGGCTACTTCTATCCCGCCTACGAGGGCGCCTACGGGCGCCTCGGCGCCGGCACGCTGCCGCTGTGGAACCCGTATCAGCTCTGCGGGCTGCCGTGGCTCGCGACGCTCCAGACCGGCCTCTTCTATCCGCCCCACCTCGTCTACCTCCTCCTGCCGGTGCACACGGGGATGGCGATCTCGAGCATCGGCCACCTCCTCTTCATCGCG
>Ga0335084_10005004_pt1 | contig 13080 bp, 12 predicted proteins | sample Lox_Sample_44_FD_206721 | JGI IMG/M metagenome (GOLD analysis project Ga0335084, IMG submission 206721) | Soil microbial communities from Loxahatchee National Wildlife Refuge, Florida, United States - Lox_Sample_4.4 | ecosystem: Environmental > Terrestrial > Soil > Wetlands | place: USA... | reverse complement strand
GCGGACGGGAATCGGGCGGCACCTCGTGGCCGCGATCTTGGCGAGTTATGAGGAGCGGCGCTGCGCAAAAACATTCCTTGAGGTTCGACAATCGAATCGCGGAGCCATAGCGTTTTATGAAGAGTTGGGATTCCGGCAAGTGGGCAGGCGGGAAGGGTATTATCGCGAGCCGGTGGAAGCAGCGCTGGTGCTGGTAAGGGGCAAGTGAGCCGCAAGGCTGGCGGGTTGAAGGGTCAGAGAGCATGCCCTGAACTACACGTGCAAAACCGGCCATCCCCTGCAGGCAGTACAGAAATTCCACAAGGACAGCACGGAATAACTCTTGACGCGGAAAACCCCGGTGTTAGGCTCCGTTCATGTAGTGTTCACAATCCAGCCGTCAGGAGGAACGCATGGCCACAGCGCAGCGGAGCCCTCGGGACGTAATTTTCGAAGGGGACGCGGAGTATCAGCGTCTCGCAGAGAAGCACCAGCAGTATGAAGCAGAATTAGCAAGACTCTCGCAGTCACCCTACCTGAACTCGGAAGACCTCATCGAAGAAATCCGGCTGAAAAAATTGAAGCTTCACGTAAAGGATGAAATGGAGCGCCTCGCTGCGCAACTCCACGGCGCGCGCGCTAGACATACGCAGTAACCCCCACCGGACACGCCTACCCGGACGAGAAGTATCGTAGAATGCCCATAGTGCTCCCGCGGCGCTGAGCCGAGAAGAGAGCGCGGAGGACTATGGTCCGGGAAGGGTATTCCTTCGGATTACCACCATTCTTGATCGGGCTGGCGCTGCTATTTTGGGGCAACGGGTGGGTGTTTGCCGGTGGAATTGTGCTGTTGCTGCTAGGGTTGTTTGTCTTCAGTTTCTTTCGAAACCCCGAACGTGTGATACCGGCGGAAGCCGGAGTGATCGTCGCACCTGCGGACGGCCGCGTCGTCGTAGTAAAGGATGAGGACTCTGCCGGCCGGCCCGGGAAGCGCATCAGCATTTTTCTGGCCGTATGGAACGTGCACGTGAACCGGGCTCCAGCGGCGGGAACGATTACGAGGCTCGATTACCGGCCAGGGAAATTTCTGGCCGCTTGGGATGAGCGGGCGTCGCTCGAGAATGAACAGAACACGTTCACGCAAGAGACGGAGCACGGCGAAATCGTGTACAAGCAGATTGCTGGGTGGGTGGCGCGGCGATGCGTCGCGTGGAAGAAGGCCGGCGACGGAGTGCAGCGAGGTGAAAGAATTGGGCTAGTGAGGTTCGGTTCACGAATGGACGTATGGCTGCCGGGCGAACCGGAGATCGTTGTAAAGGTGGGGCAGAACGTGAAGGGCGGCTCGAGCGTGCTGGCGCGGATGCCGGAGACGTCGAGCGTGAGGAAGAGCGGGCCAGGGGACCGGTCGCTTCGAAGCAAGGATGCCAGGCGACAGGCAGGCACTCCCGGAGACCAAGGCTCGTAATACTCTGTTGCGGAGACGAATGAGGGAAATGGGCGACTACGAACAGCAAAACATGCCGTTGGTGCAGGAGAAGAAAAAGAACCGGCGATTGCGGCGAGGGATCTACCTGCTACCGAGTTTATTCACCGTGGCCAATCTCCTGTGTGGGTATTACGCGTCGATTGCGGCGCTGGTGGGCGGAACGGAACAATTTGACCGCGCCGCGAAGGCCATCGGGCTGGCGATACTGTTCGACTCGATGGATGGCCGGATCGCGCGCATGACGGGGACCAGCACGGAATTCGGGGTACAGTTCGACTCGCTGGCGGACGTGGTGAGCTTCGGTGTAGCGCCGGCGATTCTAGCGTACGCGTGGGGATTCCGCATTAGCTTTGCGACGGCGGACGCGACGCACCAGTTGGGCGAATTCGCGTGGTTGTGCTGCCTGACGTTTTTGATCTGTTCGGCGTGGCGGCTGGCGCGATTCAACGTGAAGGGAATGGAGCCGGGTGGGAACAAGAACTTCGTGGGGATGCCGACGCCGGCGGCGGCGGGAGTGGTAGCGGCGATCGTGCATGCGTGCCACTGGTACGGACCGATCGTGGAGCGGCACTGGGCAATCGTGTGGTTCGTGCTGTTGCCGGTGCTGGGCGCGCTAATGACCAGCACGGTGCGCTATTACAGCTTTAAAGACATTCCATGGACGAAAAAGCAGCCTTCGATCACCATCATCCTGCTGTTCCTGCTGGTGGCGCTGATCTGGCGCTATTCGGAATATGTGCTGGTGATCATCGCGGGAACGTATGCGATCGCGGGAATCGTGTTGCACATTGTGCGGTTCTTCCGGCATCGAATGGTAGCCAGGATCGCCTGACCTATGTCGTTTGACCGCCGCTCACAAAGAATCGTTATTGCCGGCGCCTCCTCGTTGTTGGGGAATGAGGTGAAGACCGTACTGGAAGAGAGCCGGTTCGCGGGTTGGGATTTGCGCCTAGTGGATGAGGAACTGGTGGCCGGGACGCTGACGGAAGCGGGCGGGGAAGCGGCGCTGATTCAGCGTCTGGAAGAAGATACGTTTCATGGGGCGCGATTTGCGTTCCTGACCGGATCGTTGGATTTTGCGAAGTCGTGCACGGGCGCAGCGCGGGACGCCGGGGCGACGATTATTGATTTGTCGTCCGCCAGTTTGTCGGACCCTGACGCGGTTCCGTGGTTTCCAAAAATCGAAGCGCTGACCGGGAAGACGGTCCGCAAGGATGCGAAGACGTTCAGCGTGTTTTCCGCGGCGGGTGCGGCCGTAGCGAGCTTGGCCCTGGCATTGCGAGGGGTCGGGCTCAAAAGGCTCATCGGAGTTGTGTTCCAACCGGTCTCCGAGGCGGGCCGCGCGGGGATTGAGGAACTGGAGACGCAGACCTCGCAGTTGCTCTCGTTTCAGAGCGTGGGAGAGCAAGTCTTTGGAACGCAAGCGGCGTTCAATTTGCTGCCGCGGTTTGGAAGCGAGAGCAAACAGGACTTGCATAGCGGGCTCCTTCGGATCCGCGCGGAGGTGAGCGCGGCGGTGGGTGACGCGGAGGAAGACGCAAAGATTGGTTTGAACCTGATTCATGCGCCGGTGTTCTACGGCGCCACATTCAGTACATGCGCGGATCTGGAAGGCGAGCCCCAGGTGGCGACGCTGACGGAGGCTTGCCGAAATGCCGGATTTGTTTTGGTGGACGCGGCGGAGGCGGCGCCGAGCAACGTGAGCGTGGCGGGAGAGAGTGGAGTGTTCTTGCGGGCTCCGGAACCGGATACAGCGCGGGAAGGCTCGTGGTGGTTCTGGGGAGCGGCGGATAATCTGCGATTGCCGGCGAGCAGTGCGGTGAAACTGGCGGAGAAGCTGGAAGGATGAGGTTCGCGAAACGGCGAAGATCGATGTTTGGAGTGCGAGCAATCATAGCGTGGGTGGGAGCGTTAGCTGGGCATCGGTTGAGATCCCCTTCGCCGAACGCACTCAGGGCAAGCCTTCGCCGAACGCACTCGGGGCAGGCCTTCGCTTTGCTCAGGGTGACAGCTCTTGGACCATGTTGTTCGTGCTTTGCCGCTCCCGTTCTGACTTGCATCGTTTTTGGGATGGCGATCTGCATAGCGGGTTGTGGATACCATGTGGCGGGACACTACAATTCTCTGCCCAAAACGATTCACGTGATCGCCGTGCCGACCATGGAGAACAAGACCAGTACGTTTAAGATCGAGCAGCAATTGACGGCGGCCACCATTCACGAATTTCTGGCCAAGACGACCTATAAGATTGTGCCCAACCCGGAAGAGGGCGATGCGGTTCTGACGGGCAAGGTGCTCGGCATGGAAGTGGTGCCGCTGCTGTTTCAGAGCTCGCCGAACACACCCACAGGAACGCAGACGGCGGCCCAGGCCACGGCGATGATGGTGACGATGAAGTGTGAAGTGACACTGCGCGAGCGGGACAACGACAAGGTGCTCTATCACACGGATAACTTCGTGTTCCGGAACGAATACCAATTGGCCAGCGCGCAGACCACAAGTTCGGGCGGCGGTGGGCCCTCGTTCAGCAAAGCACAAGTGGAAAGCTTCTTCCAGGAAGGACAGCCGGCGCTGGTGCGGATGTCCAAGGACTTCGCGACGCGCCTGGTGGCGGCCGTGACGGAGAACTACTAATGGCCCGGATCAGCGCAGAAGAGTTCCGGGAAAAACTGGAAAAAGGGAGGACGTTGCCGGCGATTCTGCTGCTGGGCGACGAAGCATATTTGCGCGACAGTTGCCGGAGCGCTCTCATCGAGAAATTCGTGCCGGAAGCGGCACGGACCTGGGCGGTGTCGCGATTTTCGGCGGACCGCGGCGAAGCGCAAAGTGCCCTGGACCAGTGCCAGACGCTGCCCATGCTGTCTAGCAGGCAGGTTGTGTTTCTGGAAGAGGCCGAAGCGATCGAGAAACTGGGAGAGAAGGCGCGCGATGAGATCGTGAAGGGAATCGTGGCGTACCTGGAGAATCCGGCGCCGTTCACCGTGTTGGTAATCGAAGCGGAAAAGCTGGACATGCGGATGATGTTGGGGAAACGGATGGCGGATCTGGCGCTGGTGGTAGAAGTAGGGTTGGGCGATCGAGTGGAAGATCGTCTTGGCACAGCCTCAGGCCTGGCAAAGTCTCTAGCGCGCGAAGAGGACGTTGAGTTCGAAAAGGGCGCGGCGGAAGAGCTGGCGGAACTGGTCAATGGCGACTTGATGAGGCTGAAGACCGAGATCGAGAAACTGGCGACCTACTGCGGTGGCCGGAAGACGATCCGAAGGGAGGACGTGGCGGCGCTGGTGATCTCGGAAAAGTCGACGACGATCTGGGAAGTGGCGGATCTGCTGGCATCGCGGCAACCGCGGAAGGCACTGGAGTTTATTGACCGTCTGCTGCGCGACGGAGAAGAGCCGGTGATGATGGTAGGCGGGATGGCGTGGATGTACCGAAAATTGGTGGAAGCGAGCGAAGTGCGCGGCGTGACAAATGGCTGGCAAGCCGCGAAGGCGTTGGGAATGAGGCCGGAGCAGGCAGAATTGGCGATTCAAAGCGCGCGGAAGATTCCGAAGGAACGATTGCTGGATGGGTTGAAGGCGCTGGCCGAGGCGGACAGCAAGCTGAAGGGCGGGGCGCAGGATGTGCGAGCGGTGATGGAGTTTCTAGTTTGGAGATTGAGCGGAGTGAGAGAAGCGGCGAAGTAAGAGAAGAAGGACATAAGGAAGTAACGAGGCACGGATACGGAAGATCAAGAGTCTCCCACGTGCAGAACGGCCAGTGGGCCGCGCTCCTCCGGATGACAACTGGCGCGCCGGGACAGAGGGTGAAAAAACAAAAACGGGCAACCTTCCGCTGCCCGCTTCCAAGATCGACAATCGGGATTACTTGGCGGCTTTGGCCTTGAGACCGTTGTAGGCGACGTGCAGGCGAGACTTGTAGCGGTTCGCCGTGTTCTCGTGCAGCACACCCTTGGTGATGGCCTGATCAATGGCGGACATCGTGGGTTGCAGGAGATTGGCGGCGGCGGTGGCATCGCCGGCGGTAATCGCAGTGCGGAGGCGCTTGATCGCCGAGCGAACACGCGTGCGATTGTTGCGATTGACTTCGGCACGTTGACGAGATTGTGCCGCGCGCTTTAATACCGACTTCTTCTTTTTCTTAACTTTGGTAGGCTGACCTTGAGCCATCTATCTGTTGCTCCTTATTCACATAGGTGAAGTTATTAGTTTGAGGTGTGGGAGTAGGCTTTGTCAAACGACGTAAAACCGATTGCACGAGCGCCGGGAGCGGGAAATCCGCCCGCCAGCACGCCGCTGGGAGTCATGAGCCCGATCGTCAACCAGTTGAGCCTGCTCATTAATTCGCGGAACCCGATCATCACGGTGGAGACGAGCGAAGAGCAGCGCCTGCAAGCGGTGCTGGAGCGTGTGGCGGTGCAACTCGATGTGCCGCTGTATATCTGGAGCGTCACAACGGGCCTGGGGCGCGCGGGAGGAGCGGCGCTGTACAATTCCGACCAGCCGGAGCAGGCGTTGACGAATATCGGGACGGTACAGGGCAACGGAATTTTCTTGCTGAAGGATTTTGCGCGGTATTGCGACAATGACCGGATCAGCCGCAGATTGCGCGACTTGGCAGACGGCTGCCGGACGGCCAAGCGAGCGATCGTGATGCTGGCGGCGTCGATGGCCCTGCCCGCGGAGCTGAACGCGGATTCGGTGCCGTTTGCGCTGGGGCTGCCGCCGGCAGAGGAGTTGGTGGGCGGAGTGCGCCGGACGTTGGCGGAACTGGCAACACAGGGCCTTTCGAATAGTCTGGACGCAACCGGCATAGGGCAGTTGGCAAAGAATCTGGCGGGACTGGCGGAAGACGAAGCGATGCGTGTCTTGCGGCAAAGCGCGCTAGCGCGAGGCAAAGTGGACGCGGGGTTGCTGGATGATGTGTTGGAGGCAAAGCGGCAGGCGCTGCACACGGATGGATTGCTGGAAACGGTGAAGCGGGATGCGTCGTTCAGCGATGTGGCGGGACTGCAGCGCTTGCGGGACTGGATCGCGAAGAGAAAGAGCGCGCTGACACCGGAGGGCCAACGCTTTGGACTGGTGCCACCAAAGGGCATCTTGATTACCGGCGTACAGGGCTGTGGGAAGAGCCTGGCGGCACGCGCCGTAGCGGGGGAGTGGGGCTACGAACTGGCGCGGCTGGACGCGGGCGCGTTGTACGACAAATATGTAGGCGAGAGCGAGAAGCGGCTGAGAAAAGCGCTGGACCTGGCACAAAAGCTGGCGCCAGTAGTGTTGTGGATCGATGAGATTGAGAAGGCGTTCGCGTCGGCGGGATCAAGTGGAGATGCGGATGCGGGATTGTCGCAGCGGTTGCTGGCGACGTTGCTGACATGGATGCAGGACCGCGAGAGCGGCGTGTTTCTGGCGGCCACTTCGAACAACATCACGGTGCTGCCACCGGAGATGCTGCGCAAGGGGAGATTCGACGAGATTTTCTTTGTGGACCTGCCCAATGCTTCGGCACGCGCCGCGCTGTTCACACTGCATCTGAAGAAGCGCGGGCGGGATGCCGGCTCGTTCGACGTGACCAGGCTGGCAGCCGCGAGCGAGGGATTCTCCGGGGCGGAGATCGAGCAGTCGATTGCGGCGGGATTGTATACGGCGTTCAGCAAGAAGCAGCCGCTCACTACGGATATTCTGCTGGGAGAACTTCAAGGAACGCAGCCACTGAGCGTAACGAGAGCGGAAGAAGTGACGGCGATTCGCGATTGGGCGAAGAGCCGGGCGGTGCCGGCGGACTAAAAGAGGGTAAAAAAGTTCAGGAAAGTTTAGGGAAGTTCGGGATCTCGCTATCAATGAAAAGAGGCCCGTCGGCTGGTGGACGAGCCTCTGGTGAGGCGTGGACCGCTGGGGCTGTCGGGCACTGTTAGAGCCCGTGCTCTCGCAAAATATCAACCGTACTTCAGGAGGAAGGCCCGGCGTGAGGGTGCGCCGGGCCTTTTTGCCGCTGCCGCGACTACTTGCCGCGTTCGTCGAAGGCAAAGGCGAAGTCGAAGACCACGCCGCCCACCGGAACGCGGAGGGAGAGTTCGTGAGCGCGATCGTCGCGCGCAAACCACATGACGCCGGCGGTGTTCTGCTGCGGCTTGAGGGCGACCGCTTTCAAGGCGATGCTCTCGACATTCACGGATTCCGTGCGTTCGAAGGCAGCAGGCCGCGCGGAAGCCAAAGACATGTGCGGATTCATGTAGTCGCTGGTGGGGTTCGCACGATGGGACAGACGATCGGCGGAACCGGCTTGTGTGGAAACCGCGCTGGGAGAAGGCGTGGCGTCGGCCTGGGTCCAGAGGACCTGGTGTGTGGCGGTGCGAGCGATGCGATCGGCATCCGTCGCAGGCAGGGCACGGAGCCCAGGTTCGAGTTCGTCGAGCGTGATGATGCCGGGCTGCACGTCGATGACGGAGCCGGTTTGGTTGGAAACGGCGACGTTGGCGCGGTATTTCCAGCCGGAATCCTGCAAGGAAACCTGGACGGTGATGCCATTGGCGGTAATGGATTCGACATGGCGGCCATGGCTCAGGAATTCGTCGCAGCCCGCGGCACCGGCGCGCCACCGTACAACACCGTTGACGGGAGTGGCGGTTGCGGGAACAGAAGCGACTTCGGAGGCCGGCGCATCGGCGCGCGGCGCCAGATACATCGCGGCGACGTAGCCTAGTTTGCCCTCGTTGGTGCGGACCTGCGCGGTGTAGCCTTCGGCGTCGGTGAGCACCGTGACGATGGAGCCACAGGCGAGATTGCCGACGAGTTGAAGCGGAAGAGACTGCTCGGCGTCGGAAGTCATCGGCACGCTCTTGATGCCGGGGCATTTGACGGTGGCTTTGTTGACGACGGACGGCGCGACGCTGCCGCTGTTCTCCTCTGCGGCAACGGCTGGCAGCGTGGCCAGCAACAAGGCGGAAGCGGCGAGCAGCGGTTTGTAAGACACAAACATAGGTACCTCCCTCAGGGGCCCGGTTTGGAGATTACAGCTTGCTAACGAACGCGATTTTTGCGAATGCGGGTACCGGCGTCTATAGTTCGCGGGTACCAAAGGACAGGTAATTTGCAAGATACTGACCTTCGCGCGAAAAGCGGTGTGCGAGGTACAGGTGGGAGACCAAGCGGCGCAGGGCGAGAGTGTTCACAAGCGTATAACTTGACCGGTAACGGAGGGTGCGCTAGGTTGAAGGTAGTTTCTCCCGATTGACGCGCAAGAGCGGCAGATTTGCAGGAGGAATCCATCGGCCACCCATACCGGGCAGCATCAGAACCTTCCAACTGGATGAAACGAAGCGTACACATCACCGGGAAACTGGAACCCTTCTTCGGAACACTCGACGAAAACATACGAACGCTGGAAGACGCACTGCATGTGCGGACACATTTGCACGATACGCGTCTGACCATTGAGGGCGAGCAGGAAGGCGTGGACCAGGCGGTGCGGATCGTGGAGGAGTACAACCACCTGACGGCGCACGGGCGTGTGCTTTCCAGCAGTGAGGTGAAGTCGCTACTGCGCGTGGTGACCGAGGATCCCCATGAATCGCCGCGAGGAATGTTCGAGCACGGCCGCGCGCGGTCGTTTGGCAAGAAGTCCGTGACGCCAAAGAACGCGAGCCAGCGGCGGTACATGGAAGAGATTGAAACGCACGACATGACGTTTGGGATTGGGCCGGGCGGCACGGGGAAGACGTATCTCGCCGTGGCCATGGCGGTCAGCGCGTTGCTGACGAAACAGGTGAATCGCATCATCCTGGCGCGGCCGGCGGTAGAAGCGGGCGAGCGGCTGGGATTTCTGCCGGGAACCTTGCAGGAGAAGATCGACCCGTACATGCGGCCGCTGTACGACGCGCTGTACGACATGCTGGACGCGGACAAACTGGAACGGTTCCTGGAGAAGGGAATCATCGAGGTGGCGCCGCTGGCGTTCATGCGCGGACGGACGCTGAATGATTCGTTCGTGATTCTGGACGAAGCCCAGAATACGACCAGCGAGCAGATGAAGATGTTCCTGACACGACTGGGATTCAACTCCAAGGCGGTGATTACGGGAGACGTGACGCAGATCGACCTGCCGGCCGGGAAGAAGAGCGGGTTGGTGGAAGCAATGGAGATCTGCGGGCGGATTCCGGGGATCAGCGTTGTTCAATTCGGCGAGAAGGACGTGGTGCGGCACAACCTGGTGCAGCAGATCATTCGTGCGTATGAAGAGCACGACGCATCGCAACCGCGGGCAGGAAATGGCAAGATAGCAAGCAAAGAGCAGGGCAACGAGCCAAGCAGCGCGGAGCCAGCGCGCAATTAGCCGAAAATGGCCAAGAGACAAAGCAGGGGCCGGACGATCCGGACGGAACGCACTGCCTTGGCGGTCGAGAATCGCCAGAAGGCTGTGAGGCTGAAGATCGCGCCACTTGAGTCGTTTTTCAGGAAGACTTGCCGGGAAATTGGTTTGAGTGACACGCCGGCGGCGGTGTGCCTTCTGACTGACCGCGAAATGAAGCGACTGAACACGACGTACAGGAAGAAACGGAAGACCACGGACGTGTTGTCGTTCCCCTCCGAGGACCGGCCAAAACCGAAAGGCCTGAAGGGCGCGGCCCGTGCCCTGCGCGGCGAGTTCCTGGGTGACATTGCGATATCACCAGCGGTGGCCCGGCGGAACGCCAAGCGATTTGGCCGAAGCATGGCAGAAGAAATTCGCATCCTGTTGCTGCATGGGATTCTGCATTTAATGGGATATGATCACGAAAGCGATCGCGGCGAAATGGAACGTGAGGAAGCAAAGCTGCGGCGTCGACTGAGGCTCGGCGAATGAAGTTGTTGTGGGTATATGTCCTCAGCGTGGTGGTGCTGGCGCTGGGGCTTCCAATCTTCTCCTACCTGACGCTGATCTACCGCGAACTGGGACGCATGACGACCGGGCGCGTCCACGAGCACCTGGACATTTTCGAAACGGAAATCGAGCCAAAACTGAAGATCAACCGGAGGAGCGGGGGGCGGACGTTCCGCATCCTAGGCCATTTCTGGCTGGCGTTTGTGGTGCTGGAGACGACACGGGGCGTGGTGTACCTGGTGCCAGGAGCATGGGAGTCGGTGTTGCAGTTCCTGGTGTTTCTGACGCTGGAAGTGGTCATCTTGATGCACTTCCTGCCGGACATGCTGTTGTATCGCACCACAGGCCGCTGGCTGTTGCCGCTGATCCCGGTCATTCGGATGGCGATGCTGCTGGTGTGGCCGGTGAGAGTTTTTCTAGAGGCGGCGGAGTCACTGGCGCGAATTTCCGAGAAGGAAATGGAGCAGACCCAGGAGCAACGGACGGAAGAGGGCATTGAGGCGCTGGTGGAGGTGGCGGAAGAAGAGGGCATCATCGAGCCCGCCCAGGCGGATTTGATCGAGCAGGTGGTGGAGTTCAGCGACAAGCGGGTGCGGGAAGTGATGACGCCCAGGCCCGAAGTGGTGGCGCTGCAGGCCGATGCGACGCTCGAAGAAATGCACGCGAAATATGTGGAAACGCAGTTTGCGAGGATGGTGGTGTACGAGCAAACACTGGACGACATTGTCGGCATGGTGGAAGCGCAGGACTTGCTCAAAATTGCGGACACGGATTTGCCGAAGCGCAAGGTGCGAGAAATCCTGAAACCGATCCTGTTTGTGCCGGAGACGAAGGTGGGCTCGGAGTTGCTGCGGGAGATGCGGCAGAAGGGGCAGTCGATGGTGGTGGTGATTGACGAGCATGGATCGGTGGCGGGAATCGCTACGGTGGAAGATCTGCTGGAGGAGATTGTCGGGGAGAGCGGGGCGAGCGAAGAAGAGCCCAGCCCGGATGCGGTGCGCGAACCCGATGGTAGTTTGGTGCTGCGGGGAAGCATGTCGATTTCCGACGTGGAGCGGTTGCTGCATCTGCAGTTCGGGGAACACTCGGACGAAACAGTGACAACCATTGCAGGGCTGATGAGTCATGCGTTGGGGAAGGTGCCGAGCCCGGCGGATAAAATCGATTTGGAAGGGTACCGGTTTGAGGTGCTGGAAGCGAACCAGCGAAAAGTGCTCCGACTGCGGGCGCGGAAGTTAGGGGCGGCGCGGCCTGGCGCGGCAAACTGAAATCCCAAAGACTTCCCATCCTGAGTTAGGATTACGCTAAATATCTGCTGAGGAGAACTCATGTCTTCCTTCACGAACCGATTGGTGTGGATGATTGTGTTGCTGGGGGCCACGGGATGGACGAGTACGCGAGCACAGGAAACGGCCAAGCAGGATACGCCGCCGGAAGTGGACATGATGTGGGGCGTGAAGATCGCGGCGCGGGACGGGGTGAAGCTGAATGCAACGGTGTATCAGCCACACGGGCAAAAAGAGGCCCTGCCGCTGATTTTCACGTTCACACCGTACATCGGGGATTCCTACACCGATCGCGCCATGTATTTTGCGACGCACGGTTTTGTGTATGCGCTGGTGGACGTACGCGGGCGCGGGAACTCGGACGGAGAGTTTGAGCCGTTTGCCAACGAAGGTAAGGATGGCTTTGACGTGGTGGAGTGGTTCGCGAAGCAGCCGTATTGCAACGGAAAAGTGGCGATGTGGGGCGGGTCGTATGCGGGGTTCGACCAGTGGACGGTGGCAAAGGAGTTTCCGCCGCATTTGGCGACGATCGTGCCGGCCGCGGCGGCGCATCCGGGAGTGGACTTTCCGTTCCAGTACAACATTTTCTATCCGTATGACATGCAATGGCTGACGTTCACGAGCGGCCGCACCGGAAATGAGAAGACGTTTGGGAACGACCCGTTCTGGACGTCGAAGGCGAAGGGGATGTACGGGGCGCACAGCGCGTTTGAAGAGTACGACAAAGCGGTGGGGAATCCATCGCCGGTCTTTCAAAAGTGGTTGCAGCACCCGACGCCGGACGCGTATTACGACGCGATGGTGCCGAACCCGGACCAGTACAAGAAGCTGAGCCTGCCGATTTTGACGATCACCGGGCATTACGACGGCGATCAGCCAGGAGCGTTTACGTTTTATAAGCGGCATATGGAATTTGGGTCAGCGGAAGCGAAAGCCAATCACTATTTGATCATTGGGCCCTGGGATCACGCGGGGACACGCAGCCCGAAGCGAGAGATGGGCGGCCTGAAATTTGCGGAAGCCAGCGCGCTGGACCTGAACAAGTTGCACAGCGAGTGGTATAGCTGGACGATGAAGAGCGGAAGCAAGCCGGAGTTCCTGAAGAAGCGCGTGGCGTATTGGGTGATGGGCGCGGAGCAGTGGAAATATGCCGAAAGTCTTGAGAGTATTTCGAACCGCACGATGAAGTTGTATCTCGGGTCGAATGGAAGCGCCGCGGACGTATTTCATTCAGGAACGCTAGGAGAGACGGCAAGGTCCACGGGAAGCGATAACTGGACCTACGATCCGCTCGACAACCGGCCGGGAGACGCCGAGCCGACGGAGAATCCGGCGTATCTGACGAGCCAGGCGGGGATCATCAACCTGTTTGGCCAGGGCGTGGTGTATCACAGTGAAGCGTTTCCGGCGGCCACGGAAGTCAGCGGCTTCGCGAAATTGACGGTGTGGCTAACGATGGACGTGCCCGACACG
>Ga0335084_10005002_pt1 | contig 13084 bp, 11 predicted proteins | sample Lox_Sample_44_FD_206721 | JGI IMG/M metagenome (GOLD analysis project Ga0335084, IMG submission 206721) | Soil microbial communities from Loxahatchee National Wildlife Refuge, Florida, United States - Lox_Sample_4.4 | ecosystem: Environmental > Terrestrial > Soil > Wetlands | place: USA... | reverse complement strand
TCAGGTCGGTGTATAGCCCGCCGTTAACGGGTGCAACCACCATTGCACATCCCATGAATGATCCCGCCGAAAACACGACAAACAACAAACCGCCGATTATCTTTTTCACAGTCTTTTCCTCCTTTCATCCTTTTCGTTGTGGGTGGCGTTTGAGGTGAAGGTGATCTCTGATTGCATTGATGAGGGACATTCCCTCATTATTTTATGCTACTAAACCTGATTTAAGGATCACATACCTTGAAGACCTTATTTCGCCGGGGGAAAATACTGTATTTCTTCAAAAATGGACTTTTGGAAAGTCTCGGGTTAGGTTCCGATCTCTTTGAGGATTTCCACCAGCATCTTCATCCCGAACCTGAGATTTTCCAGGGCGATTCGTTCGTCGTTGCCGTGGATGAGCAGCGTTTCTTTCTCCGTCAGACGGAAGGGACAGAAGTCATAGGTGATGATTCCTTTTTCCCTGAGTAAGCGGCTGTCCGTGGCCCCAGCAAGAAGATAAGGCACGACCGGGCACCCAGGATCACTCTTTGCAGCGAACTTCTGGATCGCCTGGAAGAGATCGGTATCAAAAGGCGAGGGAGGAAGAGAACGGCTCTCCGAAATTATTTCCACCTCAATTTCGTCGCCTAAGCGTGTCTTAATCTCTTTCAAAAACTTTTCTTTGGACGAGCCTGGAATGAGGCGGCAATCAAGGGTAGCCGTAGATTCAGAAGGGATGACATTGACTTTGGTTCCACCCTGAAGGATTGTTAGGGAAATAGTATCCCTTATCATCGCATTATAGATCGGGTTGGAAGTCAACCGTCTGGAAAAAGCAGAGTCCTTAAGACCTCGCTCAATGTCTTCAAAAAATGATTTTTCATCAAGGGGCTGTCTCGCGGCCATCTTTGAGAAGTATTCTTTCACCATGGGAAGAATGTTGTAGGACGTTTCCCATTTGGTAACTTTCTCCAGGCCCTGCACAAGTTTCACATTGGGATTATCCGCTCGAGGCATTGAGCCATGGCCCGAGGTGCCTTTCGTCCTCAACTGGAGTTGGAAAAGAACCTTCTGACCACTGGAGATTTCGTAACGGTCTGCGCCCCCTTTCTCGTTGAGAACAACATATCCTCCTTCGTTAAGAGCGAATTCCGCTTCACTTAAGGATGAAATATTCTCCGTGGCCCACTCGACCCCCCAGTTCCCTCCGGTCTCCTCATCTGCCGTAGCAAAAAAGAGGATGTCTCTTGTCAAAGGAACTTTCTCTCGTTTCAGAATCAGGAGAGTCATCATCTCTACGATCCCCATGGACTTATCGTCGAGGGCCCCGCGGCCATAAAGATACCCGTCTCGGATGATCCCTCCGAAAGGATCGACTGACCATCGTTCTTTCTCAACCGGGACGACGTCCATATGATTGAGAAGAAGAACGGGTTTTTTCTTTCCGCTGCCTTTCAGGGTGGCGAGCAGATTCCCGCGGCTTGGAGATGGTTCGAAGATCTGGCAAGGAATCATTTCCGCATCGAAGATCTCCTTGAAAAATTTTCCCCCTTCCATTTCATTACCTGGAGGGTTTACTGTGTTGATTCGAAGATAGTCCTGAAGATGGCGGACTGCCTCGTCTAATAGCTGATTCCAGTCCATAGCGGGAACTCCTTCAGCAACGGTGGTTTTACCAAATTCGAAATCCGAATATCAAAATCCCTGCCTTCGCCGAAGCGGCTACGCGCAGGCAGGCGAAACAGAACCAAAATTCTAATGCTCAAATGACGCAAAAGAAATTTGGATTAAGATTAAGGTTTGGATTTTGGTCATTGGATATTGTTTCGAGTTTCGAATTTCGTGCTTCGGATTTCGGCCTATTATTCTTCTCCAAATAAAGCGACAATTTTAAACCGGGTGACATCGACCAGACCCTTGTCAGTGATCTTTAGTTCCGGGATGACTGGTAGCGATAAGAAGGAGAGGGTCATAAAGGGATCCGGGATTTTGCATCCGAGATTCTTGGCGGCATGAAGCAGAACCTCCAACCCAAATTTAACCCGTGCAACAGGGGCTTCTGACATCAAACCCGCGATGGGCAAGGCAAGAGAGGCTAACACCTTTCCGTCTAGGACAGCCACGAGCCCACCTTTCATCGATTGAATGGCTTCGACAGCTTTCATCATATCCAAATCGTTCGTTCCGACGAGGACGATATTATGCGAATCATGAGCCACGGAGGAGCCGATCGCTCCCTTCTTCAGGCCGAACCCCTGGACAAAACCAATTCCGATATTCCCCGTTGCCTTGTGCCGCTCCACAACCGCAATCTTAAGGATGTCCTCCTCGATCTTTGGAAGGGCCACCCCCCCCTTCAGGAGAATTCTCTTCATTATCTTTTTCGTAACGATTTGGTCAGGGATCAGCTGGATGATCTTCGCGAGGGACTGGTCGCTTCGAAGCAAGAAGGCCTCCTTTTTGAGAGGACGGGGTCGACAGGTTTTCTCGAGTTTGAGACGCTTCTTCTGCCGTCCGGGAGGGAAGAGCATGTTGCCGTTTTCCGCCACCAGCTTTCCGTCTTTGAAGACCCTTCTTATTTCAAATCGTCCCAGATGGTCGAAGCTGACGATGTCGGCCCGATAACCCGGAGCAATCGCTCCAAGGTCATCCAACCTGAAATAGTCTGCGGTGTTCAGCGTGGCCATCTGAATTGCAAGAAGGGGGTCGAGTCCCCATCGAATGGCTTGTCTCACCATCGAATCGATATGACCCTCGTCGAGAAGTTCTTTTGGATGGCGGTCATCCGTCACGAAGAAAAAGCGTCTCGCGTTCTTAGGGTGGACAATGGGAATGAGGCTTCTCAGATTCCTTGCGGTTGTCCCTTCTCTGATCATAATCCACATGCCGTTCTTCAATTTTTCCATGGCCTCTTTAGGCGTTGTGCACTCATGATCGGATCGAATTCCCGCTGTCAGATAAGCATAAAGCCCTTTCCCCGAAAGCATAGGCGCGTGGCCGTCGATTCGCTTTCCCCTGGCGACAGCGATTTTTTTGAGAACTTCGGGATCCGCGTCAATGACGCCCGGGAAGTTCATCATCTCTGCCAGACCAATGGTCCAGGGTTCGTTAAACAGGGGTTTTAAATCAGCAGCTTTAAGCATGGCCCCGGATGTCTCCAGATGCGTCGCAGGGACGCAGGAAGGAACCATGACGAAAACATTCAGAGGAACGCCTTTTGCCGATGTCGCCATAAACCGAATGCCCTCCCGCCCTAGGACGTTTGCAATTTCATGAGGATCGATGACCACACTGGTCGTTCCCTTCGGAAGGACGGCTCGAGCGAATTCAGGGACGGTCACCATGCTCGATTCAAGGTGAACGTGACCGTCGATCAAACCGGGGCAGAGAAAATCTCCCCTTACATCGATCATCTCTCTTGCTCGATAATCTCCGAAACCGACGATCATCCCCCCGAAGATAGCCACATCCTTTCTTTCAATCTGGCCTGAGAAAACATCCACCACCCTTCCGTTCTTGATCAAAAGATCGGCCACGCCATCGCCCGATGCGGTCCTGATTTTCTCCTTTAGCGATACCATTTCTTCACTCCCTCCTTATCAATTTTTACCAAATCTGCCGCCTTTGATCAAGGATAGATCTTTCATTTCCCTTAAAGGCGATTCATCCGTCGTTATGACGACGAAATCAAAACATGAACCAAAAGAAGTAGCCCGTCCTGGGTTTTCAGCAGCCTGTGAGTGAATACCTTGCCCACCCCCATTTTTTTCGTCTTTGGACATAATAGTTATCGACACAGAGGGGTGAGCTTCCGAATCTTTAGAACGCGGCGATAATTGGATCCTGCGGGAGACTTCGCCGGTATTCATAATGAAGTCTTGTGGGGGGTTGAAACTCCTTCCCGAGATCGCTCTAAGGTGGCCGCTCTAAAGCTTCTCCAACTCACCCCTCTGTGCCTGGATCGACGGGAGAGCCCCTTCTTAGGGATCGGGTCACTTTTCGCCCGTGATCGGGGTAGGTCCCTGAAGAGGTTTCATCGGCCCAACCGCTTCAGCGTCTGGCTGCATGAGTTTCAACGGGAGGATTAGATTACAACGCAATTCCTGGCCATTATCCCGGTTACCCTCAACGCGGGCCTTATGAAGCCTCGGAAGGGATTTACCCCGGGTGCGGGCGAAAAAAATGGGGGTGGGCAAGGAGTGAATGCTTATTGACAGATCTGTTTTATGTGAGGTATTCATGTTCTATAGGTTCGAGGTGCAGAATGAGTGAAAAGGTGAAGAAGAAATGAACCCGATTGAAAGACGAAACCTCAAAGGATGAGTGCCTCCGAGCTCAAGAGCCAATTTAAGAGAATCAAAGCAATCGTCTTCGACTTCGACGGGACCCTTGCCGTCCTCAATATCGATTTCTCTTCGATGAAGGAGCGGGTCTTCGAATTGATGAAGCATTATGGAATTAAGGAAGAAGCCATTCAGGAGAAGTATCTGCTGGAGATCATTGATGAGGTTTATCAAATCTTGTGGAAGAAAAACCCTTCAGATGCAGAGATATTTTATCAGGAGTCCCATGATATTTTGCATCAAGTTGAAATGAAAGCAGCGGCGGAGGGAAAACTGATATCAGGAGCAGAACGGATGTTAGAGAGTGTCAGGGGGAAAGGAGTCAAAGCAGGAATCATCACACGGAACTGTGAGGAGGCCGTGAGAAGGGATTTTCCTGACATCGACAATTTTTGCGACGTTTTTGTTTCAAGGAATTCGGTCAGAAAGGTCAAACCTCATCCGGACCATCTGACCCGTGTGATGAAATTGTTGAAGATTTCAGGGGAAGAGGGGATGATGGTTGGAGATCATATCATCGATATTCAGGCAGGGAAAAGGGTAGGCATGAAAACGGTAGGGGTGCTGACCGGGAGAACGAAGAAGGAAGAGTTTGAGACGGCAGGCGCAGACTTCGTTCTAACGAGCATTTCGGAGATTTATGGGATTGCTCAGATGGATTAATGTCAAATCCCAAGACAAGACTGAAATTTCAATTCAGGCTCAAATTCGAACGTCCGGCAGATATTTGGAATGAGAGAAAGCGTCAACCTTTTAAAATAATCGGTAAGGAGGGGTGAGTCATGAGAAAGAAGATGATTCAAACAGAAAGAGCGCCGAAGGCGATCGGGCCATATTCCCAGGCCATCCAGGCAGGGAATTTTATTTTTCTCTCTGGACAGATACCCCTGGATCCAAAAACAGGAGAGTTGGTGAAAGGTGATATCGGACAACAGACAAAGCAAGTTCTGGAAAATATAAAAGGTATACTGAAATCTCAGAAATTAGGAATGGAAGACGTGGCCAAGGTAACAATTTTCTTGAAAGATATTGGAAATTTCAATCGAGTGAATGAAGTTTATGCTGCTTACTTCCCTCCTCCTGCACCCGCGAGATCAACCGTTGAAGTGGCCAAACTTCCCAGAGGTGCGGAAATCGAGATCGAAGCCATTGCCTTGATATAGAGAAAAATCTACAGTTCTACCTGGATGAAATAGAGACCGCTCGCATCCAAGGCGTTACCTAGAGCGGATCTGCCCAAATTGATGACCGAGTCCTGTGTTATTCTGGCCACGTTGTTTCTCCTCTCAGGCATCAAGCCGACCAGATGGAACTTCCCCGTTCCATCACACCAGTAGAATTCGTATGCCATCATACCTAACACCTCCTCCTTAAATTGCCCGGGTCTAATCGTCACCTTTATGCTCATTTTCTCCTTTAACGAACTGGAAGTAAATGAGGTGACCACCGTATTTTGGAGCGAAGAATACTGTATTTCTTCAAGGATTCAAAGAATAGGATGCAGCTTCAGGACAGGTCAACGCCAGGGATCATCCATCCGGGCGAGTATGCCGTCACAAATACCCTGATAAAGATCATCGGGATTGGATCAGCGGTTTCAACGTCCTTGCCAGTTTACGGTCTTCTTTTCGCCCTCGGGAGGATTAATTTGAAGTTCGAAAGTGATCGACTCAGGAATTTTTTCCGGCAGTGAGAAACCAAAGATCAATATGCGGCCGGTATTGGCGGGCAAGGGAACAGTGAGCGTGGTTTCTTGCCGGGCTGGCTCAAACCCAACCGGAGAAGATCCCTCCGGGTATTTTATCTCTTTTGGGACCAGGATTAATTTAACCGAATTGGGAGGAGCTGTTGCCTGGCGACTCCTGTTAAAGACCTCGACATGAATCTCTAACGCCTTAAGAAGCGATGGAGTCGCTTGGATTTCCCTGACCGAAAAGTCTATTCTCCCGAACTTGAGGATGGGTCCTTTTTCATCTTGATCCGTGGATTGAGAGAAACCTACCCCCGTTGCACAAATTAAGAAAAATAATGGAAGAGCCAAGTAAATCAAGGCACTTCTGGTCAGTTTAGTCATTTTTCCTCCATAAAATCAACAAAGCTATTTGAGATCTTTTCACTTCCGCCTCTTCCTCAAGCTAATTTATCATATTTGCCCCCAAATGAGAAGGGTTTCAAGAATAAAGGTTCGTATTGTATGGGCTCCAAAGTCATCTTATAATAATTGAATTATCTTTAGAAATCTGCCATGAAGCCTATCATTGCCATCGTCGGAAGACCTAATGTCGGAAAGTCAACCCTTTTTAATCGGATTGCGGGCGGAAAGAAAGCCATCGTCTGGGACGAGCCTGGTGTGACCAGGGATCGAAACTACGCTGACGTAAATTGGGAAAAGGGTTCTTTCACCGTGATGGATACGGGGGGGTTTGAACCCGTTTCAAAGGATCGTATCTTTGTCCAGATGCGTGAACAATGCCAGTTGGCCATGGACGAAGCAGATGCGATCCTCTTCCTAATGGATGGAAAGGAAGGTCTCACTCCCTCGGACAAAGAAATTGCCGATCTTCTTAGAAGATTGAATAAACCGGTGTTTTATATCGTCAATAAGATTGACGGGCCAAAGCATGAAGAGAAGGCTCTTGAGTTTTATGGGTTGGGTATGGAGCCGATTTATTCGATATCCGCAGAGCACGGGTATGGGGTGAAGGGACTGATGGATGACGTCGTCAAGACCCTGCCGGACTCGGCTGAAATGAAATGGGATCAAGATGTGACGAAATTGGCGGTATTAGGACGGCCCAATGTGGGAAAATCATCCTTGGTCAACCGGCTATTGGGATATAAGAGGGTGCTCGTGGATGAGTTCCCCGGTACGACCCGGGATGCCATCGATACTTTCTTTGAGAGAGACGGAAAGGGGTACGTTCTTGTGGACACAGCCGGCATCCGGAGGAAGAGCCGGATCAGCCTGAGGCTGGAAAAGTACAGTATTGTCGAGGCCCTTCGAACGATTGATCGTTCGGATGTGGCCCTTCTTTTACTGGACTCGAAAGAAGGCGTCACCGATCAGGATGCCCGGATTGGCGGGTTCATCCACGAAAAAGGGAAGGGATGCATTCTTGTGGTAAATAAGTGGGATTTGGTTGAGAAGGATTCTCAGACCATCGTCCGGTACGAAAGGGAAGTGCGCGAGAGGCTCAAGTACCTCGCTTATGCTCCCATCCTTTTTATTTCTGCCCTGACAGGCCAAAGAGTCAAGAAGATTCTGGAGGTTGCGAGCCGCGTGTCGGAACAGACCCGAAAGCGAATTTCCACTTCGCCGTTAAATAGGTATTTTGGAGGATGGGTTGAAAAATTCCCTCCCCCGCTTTATAAAAATCGGAGTGTGAAGATGAACTACATCACACAGGTCTCGACCGCTCCCCCCGCTTTCGTAATCTATACCAATATGCCGGAGGGCATCCATTTTTCTTATGAGCGTTATTTAACGAACCAGATGAGAGAAGCCTTCGGATTCGAAGGGGTTCCGGTGCGTCTCTTTTTCAGAAAGAAAGGGAAGGAAAAATAGCATGGGAAACAAGAGGAAGAAATATCTGATAGGGATTGCGATCCTCATCCTGATTTTGGCAGGGGGGTTCTCTTTCTATCAATTGGGCGGTCAGAATGGATCGAATCAGAGGTTTCGTTTGGCGAAGGTTGAGAGAGGAGAAGTGAATCTGGTGGTGACTGCCACCGGAACGATCAACCCGGTCGTTAATGTCCTCGTCGGAAGCCAGGTCTCGGGGACGATCAAAGCCCTCTATGCCGATTTTAATTCCCAAGTCAAAGAAGGGCAGGTGATCGCTCAGATCGACCCGGCGATCTTCGAGGCTCAGGTGGAGCAGGGAAAGGCAAACGTCCTGAACGCTCAGGCCAATCTGCTGAACGCCCAAGCCAATCTTGAAAACGCCAAGGCCAACCTGACGAAGGCGGACGTCGCCGTGTTGGATGCCAAAAGAACGGTGGATCGGAACCAGCCGCTCGTAGAGAAAAAAGTAATCGCCCAGGCAACGATGGATACCGCCCAGACGAACTATGATACCGCCGTGGCCCAGAAGGATGTGGCCAAGGCCCAAGTGGAATCAGCCAAGTCACAGATCGAATCCTTTAAGGCTCAGGTGGAGCAGACGAAAGCCGCGCTGAAAGTGGCAGAGACCAATCTGAGATATACAACGATCCGTTCGCCGGTCAATGGGACGGTCATTTCGAGGAATGTCGATGTCGGTCAAACCGTCGCCGCCAGTCTCCAGGCCCCCACGCTTTTTACCATTGCAAAAAACCTGACCGAGATGCAGGTGGATTCCAATGTCAGTGAGGCGGATGTGGGCCGCATTGTAGTCGGGCAGGATGCGACCTTTACCGTGGATGCCTACCCCGATAGGGTGTTTCGTGGGAAAGTTTCGGAGGTTCGAAATGCCCCGATCATTATCCAGAATGTCGTCACCTACGATGTCGTGATTCTGGTGGATAATAAGGACTTGAAGTTAAAACCGGGAATGACCGCCAACGTCTCGGTGATGATCGCCCATCGAGAGAGCGCGCTGAAAATACCCAACGCCGCCCTCAGATTTCGCCCCGAATCTGCAAAGAGAGAAGGAGGGAAACCAGGCCCTTCGCAGAAAGCGGGTCAGCAGGTAAAATCGGGAGAGGGGGATCAGGGCAGACCGGGGAGGGTGTGGGTCGCGTCTCCGGAGGGGAAACCGACATCCGTCTCCATCACTCTTGGTATTACTGACGGGACTTTCAGTGAGGTCATCAAGGGGGATCTGAGGGAAGGGACGGAAATAATCGTCGAACAGACTTCGGGCAAGAAAGCCTCTCCCCCAAACAGCGCGCCTCAGCCGGCAATGAGAGGGATGGGAAGGTAGAAGTCAAAGAGAAAATGTCGAATATCAAGTATCAAAGTTCAAGGTGCAGTAAGGATCATTCTGGAATAATCGAATGTTGGAATGAAGGGATAATGCGCCCTTTTCACAGATTTGGGATTTTGTGATGACGGACACAGTGATTCAAGTTCGAGATCTGGTCAAGGTTTATAGTTTAGGCGAGGTGGAAGTCCAAGCGCTCCGCAGTGTTTCTCTGTTGATCGGCCGTGGTGAATTTGTGGCCATCATGGGAGCATCCGGCTCCGGAAAATCAACCTTCATGAATATCCTGGGTTTTCTGGATCGGCCCACGAGCGGACAATACCTTTTGGAAGGCATGAGCGGTGAAAAACTTTCAATGGACGAGTTAGCGGAGATCCGGAATCGAAAGATCGGGTTTGTCTTTCAGGGGTTTAATCTATTGTCCCGGACGTCCGCGTTGGAAAATGTCGAGTTACCTCTGGTCTACGCAGGCGCGCCAACCTCCAAGCGGAAGGAGATGGCGCAGATGGCTTTGGCCGAAGTGAATTTGAAGGGGAGGGAACATCATCATCCCAGTCAACTGTCCGGAGGGGAACAGCAACGGGTGGCGATCGCTCGGGCCTTAGTCAACCAGCCTTCTATCATATTAGCCGACGAACCCACGGGCAATCTTGATTCGAAGACGAGCGTGGAAATCATGGGTGTCTTTCAGCGCCTCAATGGAGAGAAGGGGATCACGATCATCATGATCACCCACGAGCCGGATATCGCTGCTTTTGCTAAAAGGAATATTCTGTTTAAGGATGGGAGGATCGTCGATGATCATCCGAATTCGACCCCAACCGCTGCAGTACCGGGAGGAGGGGTGAGATGACACGTCTTTTCGCCAGCCTTCGAATAGCCCTGAGAGCTCTGATGGTCAATAAGATGCGTTCCGCCCTGACCATGCTGGGAATCATCATCGGTGTTAGTGCGGTGATTGCCATGATTGCGGTGGGCTCTGGGGCGAAGAAACGGATTGCGGAACAGATTGCCAGCATGGGGTCTAATCTCCTGATCGTGATGTCGGGGAGTTCGACGAGCGGGGGGCTGCGATTCGGGATGGGGACGGTCCCGACGCTGACGGTCGAAGACGCAAAAGCGATCCAGGTGGAAATTCCGGGCGTCAAATATGTGGCTCCCAATCTCGGGGGGGTTGCTCAGGTGATCTTTGGCAATCAGAACTGGTCTACGATTGTTAACGGGACGACCCCCGAAGTCTTAGATATCCGGGAGTGGCCTCTCGCTTCCGGCCGGTCCTTCACACAGCAGGATGTCGATGGGGCGGCTAAGGTTTGTCTTGTGGGAAAAACCGTGGCGGAGAACCTCTTTGGAGGAAGCGATCCTACGGGTCAAATCATTCGAATCAAAAATGTCCCTTTTACAGTGCTCGGAGTACTTGCTCCCAAAGGCCAATCCACGTGGGGGCAAGACCAGGACGACATTATCTTTGTCCCTTTAAGAACGGCACAAAAAAGGCTTTTTGGGATGCAGTTTCCGGGGATGGTGAAACAGATTGCGGTCCAGGCAAGGGAGCCGGAGCTCATGAAGGACGTGGAGAATCAGATCAATGATCTTCTTCGGCAGAGGCATCGTATTCAGCCCGCACAGGATAATGATTTCACTGTGAGAAACCTCACGGAGGTGATGGCGAGTGCGGAACAGTCAGCCAATGTGATGTCTCTTCTGTTGGGTGCCATTGCTTCGATCTCCCTGATCGTGGGAGGGATAGGAATCATGAACATCATGCTTGTCTCCGTCACCGAGAGAACGAGGGAGATTGGCATCCGAATCGCCGTGGGTGCCAAAGGCAATGATATTCTTCTCCAATTCCTTATCGAATCCCTGGTGCTCAGCCTAATCGGAGGGATCATGGGCATTGGAGTGGGGGTCGTGGGAACGATTGTCCTCGCTGCGTTTACCCAATGGCCAACCCTCTTTTCAATGCAGGCGATTCTTTTGGCCTTTCTCTTTTCTGGATCGGTAGGAGTGTTTTTTGGATTCTACCCGGCCCGTAAAGCTTCTCTGCTCAACCCCATCGAAGCCCTGAGGTATGAATAAATAGAAAGGGCTTTCTCGCCCCTTTGATCAAGTGCCGATCTTTCGTTTCGATGTTCCGGGAATTGATCCGGGTGGGTTTTTTTGTCTAAAACCCCAACAGATTTCTGGAAGAGAGGGACCGCAAGCGAGCGAACGACCCGAATAATACAAGGGGCGGTTCCCGCTTAGCCACAAGGAGTTGTCGCCAGGTAGGTTCCGCCCCTCTCAGAAAACGGATTTGAATCGACACCAGTCTGCCGTGGTGGCATTAACTGGCTGCGGCTGCGGGCACCACCCCCGCTTGTGCGGTGGCTGGCTGCTTCGCCAAATAGCGCGCGCGCAATGGCTTGAGCACAAACTGCGCCAGGAGCGCCGAGGCCCAGTCGAACGCGACCGCGACCGCGAAAACGCCAAACCAGCCAACATTCGGCAGCTTGAACTTGGCGGCGAACGGCGTCCAGACGCTAGTCACCGTCAGCACGAGCCCGTACACGATGAAAACCCCCGCCACGACGAACAAGGCGGTTCGTGTATTGCGTGAGCGCGCAATGCCCAAGACGGTGGGACCCAAGAACGTTGTGAAGAACAGGAGCAAAAGGCCGATCAGGAGCATGATGTCCGCGCGAAAGTCGAATAGTTTACCCGCGGAGAGTGCAGAGCCGATTGGCACGAACACCGACGCTGTGCCCTTCGCCGTGTAGAGCAGTCCATAGTTCGTGGTGGCAAATTTTTTGCCAAAGAGATCGCCGCAGGTTGCCGGGAACAAACTGTACACTTCGCCCCAGCCGAAGAAGGTTAGCCCGGAAAGGACGACAAAGAGGAATGGGTTGTGTGCGAAGGTGACCAGAGCAAGAATCGCGAAACCTTCAAGACCGAAGGCGAGAGTCATCGTATTCTCGCGGCCAATGTGATCGGAGACCCAGCCAAAGAAAGGTCGCGTGATCCCGTTGAGGATGCGGTCGAGCGAGAGCGCGAAAGGCAACGCCGCAAGGGTGAGGCCGAATAGGTTGACCGGTACATCGGCGACCTTGAAGTCCATCGCCATCGGCGCCAGTTGTGCGACCGCCATCAGTCCGCCGGTAACTGCCATCGCGAACATCAGGTACAATAACCAAAAGGCGGGGGTACTAACCATTTCACTGGGGAATGAGTCTTTTGCAGCCTGTTGCACTCGGGCTGCCGGCGCGGCGGCAGGTGTCTCGCCAGGTTTGGGGGCGCGCAACAGAATACCGCATATCACGACGACGACCCCCTGGATGAGACCCCAGGTCAAGAACGCAGACTGATACCCACTTTTCGAGATTTGATTCATGATCGGAACGACGGTCAATGCCGAGCCCGCGCCAAATCCCATCGCCGTTAGACCCGCCGCTAAACCACGTCTGTCGGGAAACCATTTCAGCGCGCTGCCGCTCGCCGTGCCGTACACAATGCCGGCGCCGACACCGCCAATCATACCGCCGATGTAAAGCATCGTCAGCGAGTCGGCGATCGAGTTCAGGTACCACGCCAAGGCGACAAGGATACCCCCGAGGATTACGACGACTTTGGGCCCAAAGCGGTCGACGAAGTACGCTTCAAGAAAATTGGGCCACGTTTCAAGAAGGATGAACAGCGTGAAGGCGATCTGGATCGCAGTCCTCTCGGCATGGAGCTGCTTGGCGAGCGGACTGACGAACAGAGTCCACCCGTACTGGAGATTGGCGATGGCAACCATGCCTAGAATGCCGATGCACAGCATGAACCACCGGGTGACATCGTTGACTTGGGTGGTGGATGGACTTGTACTAGAGACTTGGG
>Ga0335084_10005001_pt1 | contig 13085 bp, 10 predicted proteins | sample Lox_Sample_44_FD_206721 | JGI IMG/M metagenome (GOLD analysis project Ga0335084, IMG submission 206721) | Soil microbial communities from Loxahatchee National Wildlife Refuge, Florida, United States - Lox_Sample_4.4 | ecosystem: Environmental > Terrestrial > Soil > Wetlands | place: USA... | reverse complement strand
GGCTGGCTCGCGCCGGCGATCGCCGCCAGCGCGCCCAGCGTGTCGGTGCAGGCCGCAGGCATGCCCGTGAAGGCCACGGTACCCGACCCGACCACCGGACGCTTCGTGCTCTACCCGGTACCAACGGGAACCTACGACCTGGTGATCGGCGCCAGCGGCCGCGTCACCTCCGTGATCACCGGCGTGCGCGTCGTCACCAGCGCGTACACCTACACCAACAGCCAGGCACAGCCGATGGTGCCGGCCGCTGCGGCCTCGGCGCCGCGCTCGGTGAGCGGCACGGTCGGGCCTGCTGCGGTGACGGCCACGGCGATCGTGCGTGCGCTGCAGAGCTTCACCGGAGGGCCAACGATCGAAGCGGCGTTCTCGGCGATCGATGCCGATACCGGCGCGTTTGCGTTCTCGCTGCCGGCGGATGCGCCGCAGCGCGCTGCCTACAGCGGCACGCCGGGCAGCCAACCCCCCGGTGCGGTGGCGTTCACTGCCGATCCCCCGCGGGCCGGGCTGTACACGGTGCAGGCAACCAACAACGGCGCGTCGCTGGTGCAGGACATCGACGTCAAGGCCGCCGTGCCGCCGCTGACGTTCGTCTTCCCGTGAGCGGGCTGCCCCGACCATCACCTACCGAGGAGTTTCGATGCATCGACGGATTCACTGCGCCTTGCGCGGGGTCCCCAGCCTGGCGCTGGTGGCCGCGATGGCAGTGCCGGCGGCCGCGCAAACGAGCGTCGGCGTGTCGGTGACGATCAATCAGCCCGGCGTCTACGGGCGCGTCGATATCGGCAACCTGCCGCCACCCGCGGTCGTGTTGCCGCAGCCGGTCGTGATCGCGCCGACCCCGGTGGCGGTGTATCAACGCCCGGTCTACCTCTACGTGCCGCCGGGTCACCAGAAGAACTGGGCCAAGCACTGCGCGCGCTATGCGGCGTGCGGACAGCCGGTCTACTTCGTGCAGGAAGCTTGGGTGCGCGAGCGTTGGGAGCATTCCGACCACGACCGTCCCTCACACGGCAAGTCGGGCAAAGGCAAGGGCAAGCACGACTGAGCGCCGCGCCAGAGAGCCTCGCTCGTCCCCCAGTCCTCGCACGGCGTCACCGCACTGGAGTCGGCAAGCGCTCCCAGGCGCGGGCGGCGCGCTGCTCGCGCGCCACAGAGGCGACCTCGAGCAGTGGCATGTCGCGCCGCCAGCGTTGCGCCGCCGGGTCATCGCCTGCCCCATCCCATAGCGGGTAGGCATCGGCATAGAGTCGGTGCGCGATGCGCAGTGCACCAGCCAGCGCGATGTGCGTCGGGGCGGCGCGCGGATCTTCTGTGGCGAGGTGCATCAACAAGGCGATCGCGGCGACCACCCGCTCGTCGAATGCTGCCGGCCAATGCCGAGCCCGCCCTTCGCGCAGCAGGTACGCCAGCACGGCCAGCGTGACGTGCACGTCCTCGATGGTGCGGAACGGCTTCACGCAGGCGTCGTAGCCGTCGTGCGGCAGCAGCGCGTCGGCGCCGACGCACACGTCGTGCAGCATCACCTGCGCGTGCGGCACCTCGGGCACGAAGCGGGTCGGCGGCATCGGTTGCAGCGCGACGCCCGGCGTCGCGGCCGGCACGCGCGCCACCCGCAGCTGCGGCCGCGTCGCGTCGACCAGCGCCGGCAGCGTGCCGACGACCAGCAGCAGCGTGCTGTTCGGCCCCAGCGTCGTCCAGCGCTTGGCGCCGTCGATGCGCAGCGTGCCGTCGGGCTGCGGCGCGATCGTCGTGCGGATGTCGCGCGGGCGGTTGCCGTCGGCCTCGGTGACGCACAGCGCCACCAGCACGTCGTGCGGCAGGTCGGGCAGCAGCGCGCGCAGCGCCGCCTGGTAGCCGCCGGCAAAGGCCCAACCCACGCGGTCGGCCGCGAAGCCGCTGGCCACCGCCAGCGCGGCCGGACTCGCGCCGGGGCTGTCCACCGACAACCAGACTTGGCTCCACCAGCCGGCGACGTCGACGATCGACATCGCCTGCGGCGGTGCGGTCAGGCAGCGGCGCAGCGCAGGGTCCATGACGGTACGGCTCGGGGTCGATGCGCGGCTCACTCGAGCACGCGGTCGGCCCTCAGCAGCAGCACCTGCGGCAGCGCGATGCCGAGCCGGCGCGCGCTGGCGCGGTTGACGATCAGCTCGAAGCGGTCGGCCGCCTGCACCGGCAGGTCCTCGGGCTTGGTGCCGCGCAGCACCTTGTCGACCAGGCCGGCCGCCATGACCAGTTGATCGCTGAACGAAGGCCCGTACGAGAACAGCGCGCCGGCCAGCGCCATCGGCGCGTGCAGCCCGATCACCGGCACGCGCCGCGCGTCGGCCTTCTCCACCAGCAGGCGACGCCGCGTCACCGCGATCGAGCTGGCCGGCAGGATGGCCTGCGCGCCCTGCCGGAGCACTCTGTCCACCGAGTCGTCGAACGCGGCCGCATCGGTGGCCTCGGCCACCATCATCGTCAGCCCCAGCGACGACACCAGCGGCCGCAGCGCCGCCAGGTCGGCCTGCGCGGCCGACTCGCTCGGGTTGGCCAGCACGCCGATGCGCCGGATGCCGGGCAGGACCTCGCGCAGCAGTTGCAGCCGCTTGGGCATCAGCGACTCGACGATGGTCTGCGTGACCCCGGTGGCGTTGTGGCCGGGATGCGCATAGGTGTCGATCAACCCTGCGGCCAGCGGGTCGACGACCAGCGTGAAGACGATCGGAATCGTCGAGGTGGCCTGCTTGGCGGCGACCGCGGTCACCGGGCTGATCGCGGCGATGACGTCGGGATTGCGCGCCACCACCTCGGCGGCCACGGCCTGCGCGCGCTCCATGCGGTCGCCCACGTACGCCCAATCGATGGCGATGGTGCGGCCGTGGACCCAGCCCAGGCGGCGCAGCTCGCTCACGAACGGACTGTCGATGTCGTCCTGACTGCGCTCGCCGGGCAGGAAGATCGTCAGCCGCGGTGGCGCGGCGTTCTGTGCGCGCAGCGGCCAGGCTGCGGCCGCCGACAGCGCACCGCTCAGCGCCAGGGCCGAGCGGCGCCTCATGCGTCTACCCCATCGCGGCGCGGCCGCCGTGCCGGCGTCAAGGCGTCAACACCACCCGCCCCACCACCTTGCCCGCGCGCAGGTCGCCGAGCGCAGCGCCCACCTCGTCGAGCGGCCGCGTGCGGATCGGCACCTGCGGCATGCCGGTGCGGTTGACGAGTTCGAGCAGCTCGCGCATGTCGTGGCTGCTGCCGACGTACGAGCCGCGCAGCGTCATCGCGCGCAGCGGCAGGAACGGCGTCGGCACCGTGACGTCGCCGCCGAACAGGCCCACCACCACGACCGTGCCACCCTTGACGATCGCGCCCAGCGCGAGATTCACGGTCTGGCTGGAGCCGACGAAGTCGATCACCGCCCAGGCGCCGCCGCCGGTGGCAGCGTGGATCTGCTTCACCGCATCGGGCGCGGCGCCGTCGATCGCGCGCGTGGCGCCGGCGGCCAGCGCCGCCTCGCGCTTGGCCGGATCGATGTCGACCGCGATCACGTCGGCAGCGCCCATCTTGCGCGCCAGCGTCACGCCCATCAGCCCGACGCCGCCGGCGCCGACGATGACCACCGGCTCGCTGCTCAGCGTGGCCGCCACCTTCTTCAGCGCCGAATACGCGGTGACGCCCGAGCAGGCCAGCGGCGCCGCGTCGCGCGGCGACAGCCTGCCGATGTCGAACAGGTGGCGCGCGTTCGGCACCAGCATGTGCGTGGCATAGCCGCCTTGCGCGTAGACGCCGAGCGACTGCGGCTTCAGGCACAGGTTCTCCTCGCCGCGCAGGCACACCTTGCACTGGCCGCAGCCGATCCACGGGTTGACCAGGCGCACGTCGCCCACCTTCACGCCGCGCGCCTCGGCGCCGACCTCGATCACCTCGCCGACGTTCTCGTGGCCCATCGTCAGCGGCAGCTTGATGCCGCGCTGCACCAGGTCGAGCCTCTTGCCGCCGCCGACCTCGTAGTAGCCGTCCCAGATGTGAAGGTCGGAGTGGCAGACGCCCGCGGCGAGCATCTTCAGCAGCACCTGCGTGCCCTGCGGCGCGGGCACGTCGCCCTCGGCGAGCCGCAGCGGCGCGCCGCACTCGCAGACCTGGTAGCTGCGCATTCTCATGACGGGACTCCTGGTTCGGTCCGGGGTTCTCGAGCGTCGTGCATCTTATCGGCACGACGCGGCCACCAGGAGAACCCGTCCGACTCGCCGGCAGGGTGCGGCCGTGCAGGCACCCCCGCGTCTGAAGGCTGCTCGCGCCGGCGCCGGCGGCGCAACATCGCGCCCTCGCACACCAAGAACAAGGAGGACGGCGCGATGTCGATGTGCGACAAGTTCGAGAACTGGAACCGGTTCACCGAGGCCAACAAGCTCGACGCGCTGCAGGAGGCGGCGGCGCGCATGGCCGACGACTACGACGTGCCATGGCCCGAGGTGAAGAGCGGGGTGCCCGACTTCCCCGAAACGCCGGAGGACGACTCGCAGAAGGCCGGCGCCTACGACAAGGACTCCAACACCATCTACATCAACGAGAACCTCGTCAACGACCCCGACCCGCAGAAGGCCATCGACGAGATCGGCCACGAGTTCGCGCACGAGCTCTACAACAACGACTGGTACGACGAAGACAACCCTCAAGGCAGCTCGGAGGAGTTCGCCGACGCCTACAAGGACGACTTCGCCGACGAGATCAACGACAAGTGCGGGCCCAAGCCGCCGCAGTCGCCCGGCACCTCGAGCGACGACGACCAAGGCGACGACGACGTCGACGAGGAGGAAGACGGCCCCGGCGACGACCCGAACAAGCCCAAGGAAGAATCCAAGCCCGGCGACTGGAACCTGCCTGCGGGAGACGACGCCGATGTCTGACTTCCGCCCCGCAACCGATCTCGAGCTCAAGACCCTGCGCGCGCTGCGCATCACACAGCGGCTGCAGCGCCGCGTGGCAGTGCGGCAGGCCATCCGCAGCTCGCACGTGCGGCTGGCGCGCGTGCTCAAGCAGGTGCGCCCGATGCAGCGCGTGAGCGACCTGCTGTGGCACGCGCAGATCACGCAGCACGAGGCCGCGGCGCTGGCCGTTCTGGCGCGCCTGGCGCGCCGCGCCAAGGTGTTCGACGCCGAGGTGCTGCGGCTGCGCGAGCGGCTGGCCAAGAGGGCCGGGCGATGAGCGACGCCACGCTGATCCCGCGCGCCGCCGGCGCTGCCCAGGCCCGGCTGGTCTCCGACCAGGCCTACCTCGACGCGCTGATCACGCTGATGCGCGGCGCGCGGCACCGCCTGCTGTGCAGCGTCTTCATCGTCGACCTCACGCCCACCGACGCCGGCCGACTGGTGGTCGACGAACTGTTGCTGCTGATGGCCGAGGCGCGCTGGCGCGGTGCCGATGCGCGGCTGCTGGTGGGCGGCTCGCGCGACAACATCGCGCTGGCCGAGACCGCCGACTCGGCGCGCACCCGCGCGCTCGCGCTCGGCCTGCCGTGCCGCTGGCTGAGCAGCCGTAACGTGCGCGGCAGCCACGCCAAGCTGGTGCTGGCCGACGACACCGTGCTGAGCGGCTCGCACAACTGGTCACCCGGCGCGCTGGTCGGCGACCAGCAGACGCAGGACAGCGTCTGCGTCAGCGCTGCGGCGCTGGCGCGCATGGCGGCGCAGCGTTTCGAGCGCCAGTGGCGCCGCGCGGGAGACGACCATGCTGCGCTTTGAGTGGCAGGCCTTCGTCACCCCCGCGCTGCTGCAGCAGCTGGCCGACGCCAGCGGCGCCCCCCTGCTGGCCGTGCAGGCGATGGCGCTGCGGTTGGCGCGGCTGTTCGAGCACGTGGGCGGGCTGCCCTTCGTGGCCGACGAGCCGAGCGCCGACGCGCGCACCGCGCGCGGGCTGCAATGGCTCGACGAGGCGCTGGGCCACGCGCTGGCCGAGGCCGGCTTGCGGCGCGCGACGGACGGGCTGGTGAGCGCGCCGCGCAACGCCGCGCCGACCGTCTGCGCCGAGATGTTCGACGCGGTGCCGCTGGTCGAGGCCAACCACGCGGCGGCCGACGAGTGGCGCCGCCTGCCGGGCATCACGGCCGCGCTGGCGCAGGCGATCGTGGTCGAGCGCGAGGCGCACGGCGCGTTCACCGGCCTCGCCGACTTCGAACGCCGCGTCGACGGCATCGGCCCCGTGCGGGCGCGCGCGCTGGCCGACGCGTTGAGCTTCGCGGCGCCGTCGCTGCCTCGGGTGGAGCCCGCGGCGCACGACACCTGGGCCGGTCGCCTGCGCACGCTGATGCGCCTGCAGGCGCAGGCCGCGCTGCCGGAAGCCGCCCTCGCCGGCGCGCTGAATCAACTGCTGGCCAGCGTGGCCAGCCGGCCGCACCCGGCCAGCCGCGACGCGCTGCTGCGCGATGCGTCGCCGGCGCCGGCCGGCGACGCCGGCGCAGCGGTGCAGGCGCAGTTCGTCGGCGAGCTGTGGGGCCGCAGCTACTGGGCCGCGCTGCCTGCGCTGATGGCGCGCGCGGCGCAAAGCATCGAGCTGTGCATGTTCCACGTGGCGGCGCCGAATCCGAAACATCCGACCTATCCGCTGCTGCAGGGGCTCGTGCAGGCGCAGCAGCGCGGCGTGGCGGTGCGCGCCATCGTCGACCGCGACGGCAAGACCGATCCCTACCACTCCACGCTGATCAACAGCGCGGCGCGGCGCTTCCTCAGCGACTCGGGCGTCGCCTGCCGCAGCGACAGCAGCGCGCGGCTGCTGCACAGCAAGTACCTGGTGTTCGACCGTTCGCTGGTCGTGCTGGGCAGCCACAACTGGTCGGCCGGCTCGTACTTCCGCTTCGACGACCTGACCCTGGCGGTGCAGAGCCCGCCGCTGGCGGCGCAGCTGCTGGCGCGCTTCGATGCGCTGTGGGCGACGGCGAGCTAGGCGAGCACGGGCGGTTAGGCGGCCGGCACAACCTTCCCGCGCGACCACCGCGGCGCCGCTAAGGCGCCAGTGTCCACTGCAACCACGGGTTTGTAGCCGGATCCGCGCGATCGGTCATCCCCAAGAAGCGCGACGCGCAAGTCCCCCGCCGCGCCTATCGTGCGGCCGGTGACCGCGGCATCGCCACGGTCGCGGCTGCCACGCGTCGACCTGCGGTCGCAGCCGTTCGGAGGTCGCCATGGAAAAGGACTCCAAACCCGCATCGGGTGGTTGGCCGGGCAACGGAGTGGTCATGCTGCTCCTGGTGGCCATGGGTGCGTTCTTCCTGCGCGAGGCGCCGCTCGAAGGCTCTCGCCCCGCGGCCAACGAGCCGCGCCTCGAGCAGCGCTTCGGCGAGCAGGACATCGACGCACGGCTGTGGCAGGACCCGTTCGGCGCGGTGGCCCGCGCGCGCGACGCCGCCATCCGCAAACACGGTATGGATTCGGTGCGCGCCGATGAAGCGAAGTCGCGTGCCGCCAAGACGCTGGCCGACTCCATCAAGCTCAAGACGACCGCCGGCAGCGCGCGCGAGGTCGTCGTGCTCGCCGTCATGCTGGCAGGCGGCCCCTATGCGGAGGCCGTCGAGAGCCGGCGTCGCACCCGCTACGCCGTGCTGGCGGCGCTCAACGCCGGCAAGTTCGTTCCCGCCGACTCGGAGCACATCGCCTACTTCTTGCCGGCTGACGGCGCAGGCCCGTCGCGGGACTTGCCCGAGACAGTGCCCTACGAGTGGTTCGAGCCCGCTTCCGACAGCAAGAAGAACGACGCCGACTGCGACGCGTGCAGCGTGCTGGTTCTGTGGCTCGACAGCGGCGCCTTCTACGAGCAGCCGTTCGAGCGTCTGCGCAGGCTGATGGCCGCGTTGTGCCCTGCCGAGAACAGGGCCGCGCGCGACGCGGCGCTGCGCTGGCAGGTGCTGGGCCCGTTCGGCTCCGATGGCCTGAAGGCGATGGTCGACGAGGTGGCCGCGCCGCACTACCTGCCACCGCAGTTCCCGGGCCGGCACGTCCGCTTCTACTCGCCGTCGGCCACGGTGCCCGATTCCGTGATGCTCGGCGAGGCGGGCGGGGCCAAGGATCTGGTGGCGTACTTCGGCCAGCACGGCATCGACTTCATCCGCACGATCGGTACCGACGGCCGGGTCGCGCGCGGACTGATCGGCGAGCTCACCTTGCGCGGATTGAAGGCGCGCGCACTGGCACCCCACCACAACGGTGACGATCCCAGGCCCGAGACCTACCGCGAGATCTGCCGGGCGACCGGTCCCGCGGCCGACGCGCCCAGCCACATCGCGGTGGTCGGCGAGTGGGACACGATGTACGGGCGCAGCCTGCGTCGCGAGTTCAAGCCCTCCGACGGCGAGTCGGGCTTCTGCGTCAGCCGCTTCAGCTATGTGCGCGGCCTCGACGGCCAGATGCCCGAGCAAGGCAGCGACCCGGCCGCATCGACCGGCGGCGACAACGCCAAGGCCGCCAAGAGCGACAACCGGCGCCAGGACGGCTCGTTCATCGAGCGTGCCGAGGGACAGAGTCAGTTCGACTACCTGCGGCGGCTGGCGGCGCAGCTGCGCGCGCTGGACGGCGAGCTGCAGCGCCGGCGCGCCGACGGCGACGGCATCCGCGCGATCGGCGTGCTCGGCAACGACGTGCACGACAAGCTGCTCGTGCTGCAGGCGCTGCAACCCGAGTTCCCCAACGCGATCTTCTTCACCACCGATCTCGACGCGCGCTTCATGCACCCGCGCGAAACGGCCTGGACGCGCAATCTGATCGTCGCCTCCAGCTTCGGGCTGCGCCTGGCCGACGGCCTGCAGAGCGGCACGCCGCCGTTCCGCGACAGCTACCAGAGCGCGACCTTCTTCGCCGCGTGGCTCGCCATCGACGAAGCCCGGCCGGGCGGGCGCCCCCGCGCGCAGGGACAGATCGACGGCCTGTTCGAGCGGCCGCGCATCTTCGAGATCGGCCGCGCCAGCGCGTTCGACTTCAGCCGCCCGGCCGAAGGCGCCCCGGGCCGCGCCGCGGCGCTGCCGTGCCGAGGCGTCGCGCTCAACGAGTGCGACCTCCATCCCGCGCCGTCGCAGCCGTACCCGAGCCCGTCGCCGGCGCTGCTGGCGCTGTGCGCGAGCGCGCTCGTCCTGGCGCTGTGGGCACCGCTGCTGCTGCTCAGCCGCGGCGGCCGGCGGCGCCTGCGCCGGTTCGTCGCGCGCGGCATCAGCGCGCGCGGGCGGGCGTTGCGCCGCGTGGGGCTGGCCGTGGGCGTCGTCGTGCTGCAGGGGGTGCTGCCATGGGTGCTGGCCGTGCAGTGGCCGGCCTTCGCCGGCTGGCTCACCCGCAGCGGCAAGCCGCTGGTCTTCGCCGAGGGCATCAGCATCTGGCCGACCGAGGCGATCCGGCTGCTCACGCTGCTGCTGTGCCTGTACCTGGTGTTCCGGGGGTGGTCGGCGCTGGTGCGCAACCTCGACGAGATCTCGCTGGGCCTGCGGCTGGGCAAGACGCGCCGCCGGCTGACGGCCGAACAGCGCGAAGAGGACCGCTCGCTGCAGTGGTGGCAACGGCTGGTGAACATGTTCTGCTTCCGCTTCCTCGCCCCGACTCCGTACAAGGCGGCCGTCAGGCCCGAGATGAGCCAGCACGCGACCAACTTCTGGAAGCGCTACATCGTGCAGAACCGCACCTGGGCGCGCTTCGTCCGCACCGCGGCGTGCGTGCTGCTGATGATGGCGTTCGGCTACTTCCTGATGCGAGCCCTCGGCGAGCGCCCGCTGGTGCCGCAGCGCGGCGAGCTGTCGACGTCCGTGCACACGGCGCTGATCTTGCCGACCGTGCTGGCGATGTACTTCCTGATGTTCTCGGTCGCCGACGCCACGCTGCTGTGCGTGCTGTTCGTGCGCGATCTGCGCTCGCGCCTGGCCAACTGGCCCGAGCGCACGCTGCAGTACTTCGAGCGCAGGCTCGCGCTGCCGCGGACGTGCCTGGAGCACTGGATCGATCTGCAATTCGTGGCCCAGCGCACGCGCTGCGTGGGCGGCCTGGTCTACTACCCGTTCGTCGTGCTGTCGCTGGTGCTGGTGTCGCGCAGCTCGTTCTTCGACGACTGGCACTTGCCGCTGAGCGCGCTGCTGCTGGCGGTGTTGATCGCGCTGATCGTGGTCGCCTGCGCGGTGGCGCTGCAACGCGGCGCCGAGGCGTCGCGCCGGCTCGCGCTGAAGGCGGTGGACGACGCGCTGATGCTCGCCAGCCGCGGCCCGCAGGGGCCGGCGCAGGCGTCGCCGGATCAACTCAAGCTGCTGCGCCGCTGGATCGAAGACCTGCACGAGGGCGCCTTCGCGCCGCTGCTGCAGCAGCCGCTGCTCAAGGCCATGCTGCTGCCGTTCGTCACGCTCAGCGGCGCGCCGCTGGCCGACTACGTGGCGCTGGCCAGTCTTTAGCGCCTCAGCCGGCCCTGCCGCCGAACTTGCCGGCCAGCTGCTCGGCGAACCGTGCCAGTTCGATGACGACCCGGCCGTGCGTGCCGTGGCCGATCTCCTCGTCGCCGTCGAGCGCGCGCACCCGGAACTCGACGCGCCGGCCGTCGACGCCGGTGACCTCGGCGACGGCGGTGATCCGTCGGTTCACGACAGTGGCCGCGACGTGGCGCACGTCGACGTGGGTGCCGACCGCGCTCTCGCCGGCGTCGAAGTACGGCTTGATCGCGTTGAGCGCGGCGTTCTCCATCGCCATGATCATGACGGGCGTCGACAGCACCGCGGGCAGCGAGGCGTCCTTGAACCGGTTGGCCAGGTGCTCGGGCGCGACCACCATGGAGAAGGAGCCTTGGGCTCCCTGGGGTATCGCGCGCATGACGTCCCCTTTTGCTCGCGGTTTCCGGTGCCGATCGCGGCCAGTATAGGGATCCCGGCTCCCCACTCAGGGGTGTGCCTGGCCATCGGCACGCCTACCGCGCGCCCGGACCCCCGAGAATCGACGCATGGCCCGCATGCGGACTACCTTCGTCGCCGAGGTGGCGCAGCCGCTGCCGCCGGTGGGCCTGCCGCGCCCGCAGGCCGACCTGGCGCAAGAGCACACCGTCTCGCCCCGACGATTCTGGGACGCATGGAGACGATCGCCGCGCCTGACGCCGCCGCGATCGACGCGCGTCGCGGCACTCAGGGCTCGGCTGAGCCAGCGCATCGCCCCCGAAGACAGGCCGCTGGCCTTGGCGCTGCTGGTTTCGCTGCTGGTTCACGCGCTGCTGTTCAGCCTGAACTTCGGCAACGAGCCACACGGCCTGCCGGGCTTCGCGTTCCCCTGGCGAGAGCGACGCATCGAGGTGCCCGATCTGCGCATCGTGCTGGTCCCAGCCCCGGCTCCAGCCGCGGCGCCGGCGCCGCCGCCGCGCCCCCCGGCCGTCGCGGCCGAGCCCGCGGCCAGGCCGCCACCACCGGCCAAGCCAAGGCTCGACACGAAGGCCGCTGCGGCCCCTGCGCAGGCGCCCGCGCGTGCTGCCGAGCCCGATCGTGCGACGCTCCCTCCGCTGGCCCTGGAGTCGCGAGCCGACGCGAAGCCGACCGAGCGGCCGCTGTCGGTAGTGCCTGCGCCCGCGCCGACACGCGTGATCGCGCTGGCGCCGGGCGCTTCGAGCCCGAAGCGCGTGACGCGTCGGCCGCGCGACGTCGACGACGGAGCGCGAGCCGAGGCCGCCCGTCTCGAGGCCACGCGTCTGGAGTCCGCACTTCAGCAAGCCGCGCGCGCCGAGTTCGTGCGGCTGGAGGCCGAGCGCCAGGAAGCGGCGCGCCTTGCGGCGCTGGAGGCGCAGCGTCAGGAGGCGGCTCGGCTGGAGGCGGCTCGCGCCGAGGCCGAGCGCCTGGAGGCGGCGCGACGCGCGCAGGCCCAGCGCGAGGAGGCGGCGCGACGAGTGGCCGCACAGCAGGAGGCCCAGCGCCAGGAGGCCGCACGTGTCGAAGCCGCGCGGCTGGAGGCCGAGCGCCAGCAAGCCGCACGGCTGGCGCAACAACTGGAAGCCGAGCGTCAGGAGGCCGCGCGCCAGGAGGCCGCTCGCGTCGAGGTTGCGCGGCTGGAGGCCGAGCGCCAGCAAGCCGCGCGATTGGCGGCACAACAGGAGGCACAGCGTCAGGAGGCGGCACGTCAGGACACCGCGCGCGCCGAGGCCGCAAGACTCGACGCCGAGCGCCAGCAAGCCGCCCGACTGGCAGCACAGCTCGAGGCCGAGCGACAGGAGACCGCGCGCCTCGAGGCTGCGCGGTTGGAGTCCGAGCGCCAGCAGGAGGCACTGCGCCAGGAGGCAGCACGCCGGGAGGCCGCGCGCGCCGAGGCGGCAAGACTGGAGGCCGAGCGTCAGGAGACGGCTCGTCAAGAAGCGGCGCGTCAACAGGCAGCGCGCGTCGAAGCCGCTCGCGTGGAGGCCGAGCGCCAGCAAGCCGCGCGACTCGCTGCAGAACAAGAGGCCCAGCGTCAGCAAGCCGCCCGCCATGAGGCCGCTCGCGTGGAGGCCGCACGACTGGAGGCCGAACGCCAGCAAGCCGTGCGACTGGCCGCGCAACAGGAGGCGCTGCGCCAGGAGGCCGCTCGCGTCGAGGCAGAGCGCCAGCAAGCCGCACGGCTCGCTGCACAACAGGAGGCACAGCGTCAGGATGCCGCTCGCCAGGAGGTCGCTCGCGTCGAGGCCGCTCGCGTCGAGGCCGAGCGCCAGGAGGCCGCGCGCCGCGCCGCTGCACAACTGGAGGCCGAGCGTTCGGAGGCAGCGCGCCAGGTCGCAGCACGGCAAGAGGCCGCGCGCGCGGCGGCCGAGCAAGAGGAGGCACGGCGCGAAGCCGTGCGTCGCGCGATGGGGCGTCAGCTCGACGAGGAAGCCGCCCGCCGCGACTGGAGCACCGCGCGCCGGGCCCGGCTGTGGGGGCGCACCGACCCCAACGCCGAGCTGGTGCTGTACGCGGAGGCCTGGGCCCGCAAGATCCAGTTCAACACCCCGGTCGACACGGTGCGCGAACTGACCAAGAAGCCGCACCGCAATCCGCTCGTCACGGTGGCCGTGCGCAGCGACGGCAGCGTGGAGTCGGTGACCTTCCACGTGTCGAGCGGCGTGCCGGAAGTCGACGACGCGATACGGCGCATCATCGAAACCCAGACGCC
>Ga0335084_10005000_pt1 | contig 13087 bp, 11 predicted proteins | sample Lox_Sample_44_FD_206721 | JGI IMG/M metagenome (GOLD analysis project Ga0335084, IMG submission 206721) | Soil microbial communities from Loxahatchee National Wildlife Refuge, Florida, United States - Lox_Sample_4.4 | ecosystem: Environmental > Terrestrial > Soil > Wetlands | place: USA... | reverse complement strand
ATGCCGGGTCGGCACTCGCCCTCGCACTTTGCTGGGGCTACGGACTCTATCGCGCCGGCTTTTGCTTGCCGGCCCTCCAGCTGAAGCCCGAGTGGTTCAGCGTAGTGGGGCTCAACGAAGCGATGCCCGATTTTCAGTTTCGATACCTGCTGCTACTGGCGGGCCCCGTCCTCCTTGCGCCGCTCGCGGAAGAGCTGGTGTTTCGCGGCTTCCTTCTGAATCTGTGGATCGCGCGCTGGGGCGTGTGGCCGGCGATCATCGCCTCGTCCCTATTCTTCGGCGCCATGCATTGGGAGCGAACCCTCTTCGCCGGTGTCATGGGCGTCGGTTTCGCTCTGGTGTACCTCAAGTACGACAGCCTCTGGCCGGGCATCGCGCTGCATGCCGCGTACAACCTGCTCACGTTCTACTGGCTGCTCGGCGGACTCTTCTCGATCAAGGACCGCGCGACCGTCCAGGATCCTTCCAACTGGATCCCCGAGATCGCGCTCGCGATCCTCTTCTTCCCCTTCGCCTGGCTCTTCTGGAGGCGCTTCAGGCCCGGCCGTCCCGCGGGTTAGGCGATCTCGCGATGGCAGGTTCGTTGTTCCGGCAGGAATCGGAGGAGGCGCGCTCGACCCGCTGGCTGGGGCGCGTGGTGCTGATCCGGCCCGTGTCGTTCACCTTCCTCACCGCCTGCGCCATGGCCTTCGCGCTCGCGCTGGCCTCCTTCTTCGCGCTCGGCGAGTACACGCGCAAGGCGCGCGTCACGGGCGTGCTCGCCCCCGCCGATGGCGTGGCGCGAATCCTCGCGCCGCAGCCGGGGATCGTCGAATCGGTCCTCGCGAAGGAAGGCGACTCCATCGGCAAGGACGCGCCGCTCATCGTGATCGGCGACGGCCGCGCGGGCCGCGGCCGCGAACCGGCGGGAGCGGCGATGCTGGCGAGGCTCGACGAGCGCAGGCGCGCGCTCCTTCGCCAGCGCTCGCACGCGGTGGAAGCGATGCGCGCGGAGCGCGCCTCCTATGGAATGCGCCTCTCGGGGCTCGCACGGGAGCTCGTCGCCGTCGATGCGGAGATCGCGACGCAATCGCAGCGCGCGTCGCTCGCGGCCGAAAGCGTCGGGCGCGCGCGCCGCCTGGACGACATCGGCTTCGGATCGCGCGCGGCCCTCGACCGCGAGCGAGATGCCGAGCTCGAGCAGCAATCGCGGGTGGAGCAGCTCGCGCGCACGCGCACGGCGCTCTCGAGCGAGGCGGGCGCGCTCGAGATCGAGGCCGGGGGGGCGCGCTCGCGCAACGATGCCCAGGTCGCGGCGATCGACAACCAGCTCGCGGCCCTCGAGCAGGAGCGCATCGAGCGCGACCTGCAATTCCACGCGGCCATCGTGGCGCCCGCCGCCGGCGTGGTCGCCACCGTGCTGGTCGAGCCGGGACAAATGGTCACCGCGGGAACTGCGCTCGCGACTCTCGTTCCCGCCAACTCCCGGCTCGAGGCGCTGCTCTATGCGCCATCGCGCTCGATCGGCTTCGTCCACGAGGGGCAGGACGTGCTGCTGCGCTACCTCGCCTATCCCTACCAGAAGTTCGGGATGCATCGCGCGAGCGTCGTCGCCGTCTCGAAGAACCCGATGCTGCCGGGCGAGCTGGGCTTCACCCCCATCGACGGCACGCGCGAGCCCGTCTACCGCATCAAGGCCGCGCTCGATGCGCAGGCGATCCGCGCCTACGGAAAGATCGAGCCGCTCCAGCCGGGCATGCAGGTGGAGGCCGACATCCTCCTCGACCGGCGGCGCCTCATCGAGTGGATCTTCGAGCCGCTGCTCGGGCTCGCGGGCCGCGCATGATCGAGGCGCTCGCCGGCCTGCGCCTGGGCGCCGCGCGCCGGCTGCCCGTCTTCCTGCAGACCGAAGCGGCCGAGTGCGGGCTTGCGAGCCTGGGCATGGTGGCTTGTTTCCACGGGCACCGCATCGACCTCGCGGGCATGCGGCGGCGCTTCACCGTGTCGCTCAAGGGGGCCACGCTCGCCTACCTCATGCAGGTCGCGGGACGCCTGCATCTCGCGCCGCGCCCGCTGCGCCTCGAGCTCGAGGAGCTGCCGCACCTTCGCGCGCCCTGCATCCTGCACTGGGATCTCAACCATTTCGTGGTGCTGCGCTCGGCGGATGCGCGCGGGGCGGTGGTCCACGACCCCGCCTTCGGCGTGCGGCGGCTCACGCACGAGGAAGTGTCGAAGCACTTCACCGGGATCGCGCTGGAGCTCTCGCCCACGACCGAGTTCACGGCCGCCGACGACCGCAGGCCGGTGAGGCTTCGCGACCTGATGGGTCCGGTGTCGGGCCTCAGGCGCTCGCTCGCGCAGGTCTTCGCGCTGGCGCTCGCGCTGCAGGCCATCGCCCTCGTGGCGCCGTTCTACGTGCAATGGGCGGTCGACGGCGCGGTGGTCTCCGCCGACCGCGACCTGCTCACCGTCCTGGGCCTGGGATTCCTGCTGCTCGCGCTGGTGCAGGTGTCGCTTACGGCGCTGCGATCGTGGGTGGTGATCTACCTGGGCACGACCCTGAACCTGCAATGGCTTGCCAACGTGTTCTCGCACCTGCTGAAGCTTCCCGTGAGCTGGTTCGAGAAGCGCCACCTCGGGGACGTCGTCTCGCGCTTCGGCGCCGTGAGCAACATCCAGCGCACGCTCACCTCGAGCTTCGTCGAGGCGCTGATCGACGGCGTCATGGCGGCGGCGACCTTCGCGATGATGGTCGTCTACAGCGCTTCGCTCACGGTCATCGCCGCGGCTGCGGTCGCGCTCTACGGGCTCGCCCGCTGGGGCTTCTACGACCCGCTGCGCCGCGCGACGGAGGAGCACATCGTCCACACCGCGAAGCAGCAGAGCCACTTCCTCGAGACCGTGCGCGGGGTGCAGTCGATCAAGCTCTTCGGGCGCCAGGAGGAGCGGCGCTCGCGGTGGCTCAACCTCGTGGTGGACGCGACGAACCAGGATCTCGCCACGCAGAAGCTGGGGCTCGCCTTCCGCTCGGCGAACGGGCTCGTGTTCGGCGTCGAGCGCGTGGCGATCGTTTGGCTCGGCGCATCCCTCATCCTTGACGGCGGCTTTTCCGTCGGGATGCTCTTCGCCTTCATGGCGTACAAGGACCAGTTCTCGGCGCGCGTGGCGGGCCTCGTGGACAAGGCCATCGAGCTGCGCATGCTGGGCCTGCAGGGCGAGCGGCTCGCCGACATCGTGCTCACGCCGCCCGAGGAAGAGCCGCTGTCGATGCCGGCCGATCCCATCGACGCGTCCCTCGAAGCCGCGAGCCTCTCGTTCAGGTACTCGGACATGGAGCCCTTCGTGCTCCTCAACTGCTCGTTCACGGTGGCGCCCGGCGAGTCGGTCGCCGTCGTGGGGCCTTCGGGGGGCGGCAAGACCACGCTCGTGAAGCTCATGCTCGGATTGCTCGCCCCCACCGACGGCAAGATCCTCGCCGGCGGCCTCGACATCCAGAAGCTCGGCATCGACCGCTACCGCAAGCTCGTGGGCACGGTCATGCAGGACGACCAGCTCTTCGCCGGCTCCATCGCGGACAACATCTCCTTCTTCGACCCCGTGCCCGACCAGGCGGCGATCGAGCACTTCGCGCGGCTCGCGGCCGTGCACGAGGACATCGTGGCGATGCCCATGGCGTACAACACGCTGATCGGGGACATGGGCGCCGCGCTCTCGGGCGGGCAACGCCAGCGCATCCTGCTTGCGCGCGCCCTCTACAAGCAGCCGCGCATCCTCTTCCTCGACGAGGCCACGAGCGCCCTCGACGTGCAGAAGGAGCGCGCGGTGAACGACGCGATCCGCTCGCTCAAGCTCACCCGCATCATCATCGCCCACCGGCCCGAGACGATCGCCTCGGCCGAGCGCGTGATCGTCCTGCAGGCGGGCAAGGTCGCGCAGGACCTGCGCCGCATCGCCAACGCCGGGCAAGGGACGTTCGCCTAGAATGCCGCGATGACCTCGTCGTGGATGCTCGTCGCCGGCTTCTTCTTCGCGGCCATGGGCGTGATCGTGAAGTACGGCTCGGGCGACTTCGACTCGGCCGAGATGGCGTTCTACCGCTCGTTCGTGGGCTTCATCCTCGTCTCCGGGATCATCCTCGCGCGCAAGGGCACCGTGCGCACCGCGCGCCTGGGCGGCCATGCGATCCGCAGCGTCGTGGGCACCATCTCGCTCATCGGCTACTACCACGCCATGGCGTTGCTGCCGCTCGCCACCGCGCAGACGCTGAACTACACCTCGCCCATCTTCCTCGCCATCGCGACGGTGGTCGTGCTGGGCGAGAAGTTCTCGGGCTGGCTCGTGGTGGCGATCGCGGTGGGCTTCTGCGGCGTGGCGCTGCTCCTGCAGCCCACGGTGGGCGCGGGCAAGGAAGCGCCCGCCCTGATCGGCCTCTTCTCGGGCGTGTTCTCCGCGTGGGCCTACCTCAGCGTGCGAACGCTGGGCCAGCTGGGCGAGCCCGACTACCGCGTGGTGTTCTACTTCACCGCCATCGGCTCGGTGCTGTGCGCCGCGTGGCAGCTCTCCACCTCGCATTTCCACCCGGTCACGGCAAGCAACATCTGGGTGGTGATCGGCATCGGCTTCTGCGGCACGGTGGCGCAGCTGTGCATGACGCGCGCCTACCGGACGGGCAACACGCTCGTCGTGGGGGCGCTGTCCTATTCCACGCTCGTGTTCTCCTCGCTCGCCACGTTCCTCGTCTGGGACGAGCGCCTCGCGCCCGCGGAGATCGCGGGCATCGCGATCATCGTGGCGGGAGGCCTGCTCGCGATGCGCGTCGAGCGCAAGGAGCAGATCGAGGAAGCGGGATTCGAGAGCTAGGGGCTCGCGCAGGTTAGAATTTTGCGATGGAGAAGATCCTCGTCGGCACCGAAGAGCTCGAACGCCACCTGGGCGACCCCGATTGGGTCGTCTTCGATACGCGCCATGACATGACGGATACGGATCGCGGGCGCCGTTCCTACGCGGCGGGGCACATTCCCGGCGCTTACTTCCTGCACGTGGACGACGACCTCTCGGGCCGCAAGACGGGCACCAACGGCCGCCATCCGCTGCCCGACCTTGCCGCCTTCGCCGCGAAGATCGACGCGCGTGGCGTGAAGCCCGGCACGCAGGTCGTGGTCTACGACGACCTGAACGGCAACTTCGCCGTGCGCCTGTGGTGGATGCTGCGCTGGCTCGGCCACGAAAAGGTCGCGCTGCTCGACGGTGGCTGGCCCCTCTGGGACCACGAGGAGCGGCCGGTCTCCACCGCAGAGCCCGCGCCTCGCAAGGGCCAGTTCGTCGCGAAACCGCACCTGGGCGAAACCGTGGACACGCCGTTCGTCGAGCGATTCCGCGAGGATCCCTCCATCGTCCTCATCGACGCGCGCGCGCCCGACCGGTTCAACGGGCTGAAGGAGCCGATCGATCCGGTGGCCGGCCACATTCCCGGCGCGGTCAACCGCTTCTGGCAGAAGAACCTGCAGCCCGACGGCCGCTTCAAGGCCCCCGCCGAGCTGCGCAAGGAATACGACGCGCTGCTGGGCCCGCACAAGCCGGAGCTCTCCGTGCACATGTGCGGGTCGGGCGTAACCGCATGCCACAACATGTTCGCCATGGCGCTCGCGGGCCTTGCGCCCGGCCGCCTCTACCCCGGATCGTGGAGCGAATGGTGCGCCGACCGCTCGCGGCCGGTGTCCGCCCGTCCCTGACCCCCCGCGACCCATGAAGACGATTTCGCTCGTGCTCGCCGCGCTCGCAGCGGCCGCGCCCGCATTCGCCGAGGACATCACGCCGCCCGCCGCGCTCGTCCTCGACGGCGTGCCGCCGATATCCACCGACATCGCGAACAAGCTCGCGCCCTATGGCGAGTTCCGCCCCCACCGCATGCTCTCGTGGAACCCGGTGAAGCGCGAGATCCTGGTGGCCCGCCGCCTCACGGGCACGAGCCAGGTCCACCTCGTGGAGAGCCCCGGGGCCGAGCCGCAGCCGCTCACCGACTACCCGGACTCGGTGAGCTACGCCACCTACGAGCCCACCCGCGGCGACTACTTCGTCTTCGCGCGCGCCGAGGGCGGCAACGAGACCTATCGCCTCTACCGCCAGGACGTGGCGACCAAGCAGGTGACGGCGTTGAGCCCCGAAGGCGAGCGCGCCTCCGAGCTCGAGTGGCGCCGCGACGGCAAGCTCGCCGTCTACACGGCGCAGCCCGTGGACCGCAACAATCCCGGCCACAAGGTCACCACCGCGGTGCACGTGATCGACCCGGCGAAGCCGGAGTCAGACCGCGTCGTCGCGACCCTCGACGGCGGCGGCTGGTTCGGGTTCCGCTTCTCCGAGGACGGCAAGCGCCTGGCTTTCGTCGAGTACATCTCCGCGAACGAGTCGTACCTGTGGGTGATGGAAGTCGCCACCGGCAGGAAGCGGCGCATCACGCCGCCCTCGAGGGGCGGCAAGGTGTTCTGGGGCAGCGCGCACTTCTCGAAGGACGGCAAGGGCGTCTTCACGATCACGGACCAGGGCAGCGAGTTCCGCAAGCTCGCTTACCTGCCGCTCAACGGCGGCAACGCGCGCCTCATCACGCCGCGGCTCGACTTCGACGTGAGCGAGCTCGACGTCTCGTTCGACGCCAACCGCATCGCCTTCGTGACCAACGAGAACGGCTCGAGCGTGCTGCGCTTCGTCGACCTCGCCACGCTGAAGGAGCTGCCGCGGCCCCCGCTCGTGCAGGGCGTGATCGAGGGCCTCAAGTGGCGAGCGCATTCGAGCGAGGTCGGCTTCTCGCTCGAATCGGCGCGGACGGCGGGCGACGTGTTCTCCTACGACGTGAAGGCGAACCAGAGCCTGCGCTGGACCAACGGCAACAATCCCGAGGTGAACACGAGCCAGTTCGTGGAGCCCAAGCTCGTGCGCTGGAAGAGCTTCGACGGCCGCGAGATCACGGGCTTCCTCTACGAGCCGCCCGCGCGCTTCACCGGCAAGCGCCCGGTGATGATCAACATCCACGGCGGTCCCGAGGCCGAGGCGCGCCCGGGGTTCATCGGCCGCAGCAACTACTACGTGAACGAGCTGGGCATCGCGGTCATCCTCCCCAACGTGCGCGGCTCCGAGGGCTTCGGCAAGACCTTCCTCAAGCTCGACAATGGCGTGAAGCGCGAGGATTCCGTGAAGGACATCGGGGCGCTGCTCGACTGGATCGGGGAGCAGCCGAACCTGGACGCCTCGCGCGTGATGGTGATCGGCGGCAGCTACGGCGGCTACATGGTGCTCGCCTGCGCCTTCCACTACGCCGAGCGCCTGGCGGGCGCCGTGGACGTGGTGGGCATCTCCAACTTCGTCACCTTCCTCGAGCGCACCGAGAGTTACCGGCGCGACCTGCGGCGCGCCGAGTACGGGGACGAGCGGGACCCGGCGATGCGGGCGTTCCTGGAGAAGATCTCGCCGCTCAACAACACCGAGCGCATCGCCAAGCCGCTCATGGTCGTAGCCGGCAAGAACGACCCGCGCGTGCCCTGGACCGAGGGCGAGCAGATCGTGGCCAACCTGAAGCAGCGCGGCACGCCCGCGTGGTTCATCCTGGCCAACGACGAGGGGCACGGATTCAGGAAGAAGCCCAACGCGGACTTCCTCTACGCCGCGATCGTCGAGTTCTCGCGGGAGACGCTGCTCAAGTAGCCGGCCGGGATCAGCGCGGGAACAGGAACCTCGCCGACTCGCCCGCCACCAGCATGCAGCGCCCGCTGTGCCCGCAGCCCGCGATCCGGTGGATCTCATGCTTCGCGCCGAACCGCTCGTCGATGTACCTCACGTAGGCATAGGCTCGCGCCAGGCGCGTCGCGCCCTGCGCCATGGCGCCGCACGTGTCGTCGAAATCATGCAGCGGCAGGATGTCGTACTCGCCTGCCAGGTAGACCGTGGGTCTCTCGACCGCCTGTTTCCTCAGCTGCTCGTCGGGTACTTTCGCCGCGTAGCCGCTGCGATCCTGCAAGCCGTAGGGCCAGCGGTCATGGCTCACGCAGCTTTCCGCGTCGTGGAAGCGGGCGAAAGGTTGCGGTGCCCGCTCGGGCGCCGGCGGATGGAAGCCCGGGGCAAGCGCCTCGGGGTGCGCATCGAACACGGCCTGCGTAGGCCGCATTTCATCGAGGTATGTATAGGACGAGGGATTCATCACCACGTACGTGGGCTTCACCGCGAGCGCGTCGTGCGCCTTGTTCGACATCGCATATCGGCCCACGAACTGGCCGCCCGCCGAATGGCCGACCACCACGATGGACCGGAGATTCGGGAACAGCGCCTTGTCGTCGAGCCTCTTCAGCAACTCGTCCACGGCATCGAAGGTCGTGACGCCGCCGTCGACGCAATCGCCTCCGTTGCGCCAGCTCACGTTGCGCGGCCGGCAGTGCCAGCCCACTTCGCCGGGCGCCAGCGTATCGCCGCAACCGCGCTCAGCGGACTTGAAATGCGGCGCGATGACGATCGTGTCCGCCAGCGCATGGGCGGCGAAGGCGCCCGCGAGCGCGCTCGCATAGTAGGCGTCCGCATCCCGTCCGAGGCCGTGGATCACGATGAGCGCGTGCTCCACCGCGGGGTCCGGCTGCGCGAGGGGATGGCTGCGGTAAACCACGATGCCGCCCCTTGCGCCCGGCAGCGGCAACATCTCGGTGCAGCTCGGGTTGGCGTCGGTGCAGGGAGCTTGCGCCGCGCTTGCGGCGCCCGCGAGGGACCCCACGATGGACATGAAAACGGCGAGCATCTTCCTCATCCGGACCTCCGTTTGCGGGCGTGGCTATACTAGCCGCTCTCCCGAAGGCGCACGAGGGTGGATATGTCAGGAATCATGGGCATCCTTTCGGTCGGCGCGGGCACGCTGCTCGCCATCGTGCTGCTCGCGGTGATCGTCTTCGTCTTCATCCAGGACATCACGCAGAAGAAGCACGCGGTCCTGCGCAACTATCCCGTGATCGGGCGCCTTCGCTACTTCCTCGAGAAGCAGGGCGAATACTTCCGGCAGTACTTCTTCGCGGGCGACCGCGACGAGATGCCGTTCAACCGGGCCACCCGCGCCTGGGTGTACCGCGTCGCCAAGAAGGAAGACGGCAGCGGCATCATCGGGTTCGGGTCCACCTACGACCTGAAGGCGCCCGGCGCGATCATCTTCGTGAACGCGCCTTTCCCGGTGCAGGAATGGGAGAGGCAGCCCACGCCCCCGCTCGTGATCGGCGAGGGCTATTGCGACAAGCCCTTCCTCGCGAAATCCATCGTGAACATCAGCGGAATGAGCTTCGGCGCGATCTCGAAGCCGGCGGTGCAGTCGCTCGCGCGCGGCGCCGCGCTCGCCGGCTGCTGGATCGACACCGGCGAGGGCGGGACCTCGCCCTACCACCTCGAGGGCAGCCCGGACGTGATCGCGCAGATCGGCACCGCCAAGTACGGCGTGCGCAATGCCGACGGCAGCTTTTCGCCCGAGAAGGCGAAGGAGCTCGCGCAGAAAGTGGCCGCCTTCGAGATCAAGATGTCGCAGGGCGCCAAGCCCGGCAAAGGCGGCGTGCTTCCCGGGGGCAAGGTCACCCCGGAGATCGCGGCGATCCGCGGCATCCCCGCGGGAGAATCGTCCATCAGCCCCAACCGCCACCGGGACGCGGCCAACACCACCGAGCTCCTCGACCAGGTGCGCTACATCCGCGAGCTCACCGGGCGCCCCGTGGGCATCAAGACGGCGATCGGGGGCTGGCACTTCCTCAACGAGCTCGCCGATAACGTGCTGCGCCGCGGGCTCGAATATGCGCCCGACTTCCTGGTGATCGACGGCGGCGAGGGCGGCAGCGGCGCGGCGCCGCAGGCCCTCTTCGACCACATGAGCCTTTCCATCGAGGAGGCGCTGCCGCGCGCGGCCGACGTGCTCTACGAGTCCGGCCTCAAGGAAAGGATTCGCCTGGTGGGCTCGGGCAAGCTCGTGACCTCCGCGCGCGCCGCGTGGGCGCTTTGCGTGGGCGCCGACTTCGTGAACACCGCCCGCGGCTTCATGTTCTCGCTGGGGTGCATCCAGGCGCTGCGATGCCACACCAACACGTGCCCCACCGGCATCACGACGCACAACCCGCGGCTGCAGCGCGGGCTCGTGGTCGAGGAGAAATTCCAGCGCGTCGCCAACTACGCGCAGGGCATGAACCACGACATCGAGATGATCGCGCACTCGTGCGGAGTGGCGCACCCGCGGCTGCTGCGCCGCGAGCACTGCCGCATCGTGCAGGCGAACGGCGCCACGGCCGCGCTCAACATGCTCTACCCGTACCCGAAGCAGAAGTCCGCGCCGCTGCGCGCGCAGGCGCCGGCCGCGGCCGCTGCGCCCGCCGAGTGACCTAGCCCTTCTGGGCCGAGATCCCGAGGACGGTATTCACGGCCTGCACGAGGCCGCTGATCTTGAAGGGCTTCGTGACGTAGCCGTCGGCGCCGAGAGTAAGGCCCCGCGCGACGTCGGTGACCTCCGACTTGCCGGTCATCATGATCACCGGCAGCGCCTTGATCTTGGGATTGCTGCGGATGCGCTCGAGGATCTGGAAGCCGTCGGCGTCGGGAAGCGAGACGTCGAGCAGCACCAGGTCGGGCAGCGGCGGCTTGTTGAACTCGGCGTTGATCTCGGCGCGGCTCTTGGCGAAGCGCGTGAGGAAGCCCGCCTTGGCGAGGACCTCGCCCACGAGCTCGGTGAGCGCCTTGTCGTCCTCGATGATGAAGATCGAGTGGCGCTCGCCGTTGCGCGGCGGGATGCGCCCGCCGGCATGCCGCGCCATCGCCACGTAGAAGCCGGTCTTCTGCAACTGCGGGCTGCCGGTGCTCGCTTCCTTGCGCGCGCTGGCGACCTTCTCCGGGGCCGGCGGCGGCGCGGGAGGCTGGGGCCGCGTGAAGTCGAGATCGTCGTCCGCGTCGGGATGGGGGGTCATGTGGCGGCCTTCTTCTCGCCGATGCGGCTCTCCTCGCCGCGCAATAGCTTCACGATGTTGGTACGGTGGCGCAACACCAGCAGCACGCTCATGGCCGCGACGGCGGCGAACAGCGGCCCCTCGCCCTGGAAGTACCACATGAGCCCGGGGGCCGCGAGCGCCGCCACCAGCGCCGCGAGCGAAGAATAACGGCTAACGGCGACGATGGCGAGCCAGGCCGCCAGGACCACGAGCCCCACGCGCCAGTCGAGGCCCATGAGGACCCCCGCCGCGGTGGCCACGCCCTTGCCCCCGCGAAAGCGCAACCAGACCGGGAACACGTGCCCCAGGAAGGCGCAGAAGGCGACCGTGGCGAGCGTCGCGCCATCCACCTGGGCGAGCTGCGCGGCGGCCACGGCGGCCCAGCCCTTGCCCGCGTCGCCCAGCAGCGTGAGCAGCGCCGCGACACGGCTCCCGGAGCGCAGCACGTTGGTGGTGCCGATGTTTCCCGATCCGTAGGTGCGCGGGTCGGGAAGGCCCATGGCGCGGCTCACCAGGATCGCGAAGGGGATGGAACCCGCGAGGTATCCGCCCAGCGCCCAGGCGAGCGTCATCATGTCCATACTCTACAATACGGGCCCATGGATACGGTCTTCATCCGCGAGTTCCGTGTCGATGCGTGGGTCGGCATCTACGAATGGGAGAAGCAGCGCGCCCAGACGCTCGAGATGGAGATCGACATCGGCCTGCCGGACCAGGCGAAGCGCACCGAGAACATCCGCGACACGGTGAACTACGGCGCCGTGGTCGAGCGCATCGCCGCGGAGCTCGCGCAGCACAAGTTCAAGCTGCTGGAGGCGCTCGCCGAGCACGTCTGCTCCGTGCTCGCCACCGATTTCCACGCGCGGTGGGTGCGCGTCTCCGTCGCGAAGCTCTCGCACATCCGCAACGTGCGCAAGGTGGGCGTCACCCTCGAGCGCGGCGAGAAGCGCTGAGCCGCCGCGCCTATGCCTGCGGCCCGGCCATCGGCGGGTCGGTGAAGATCTCGCGGTAGGAAGCGTACGTCGAGGTGATCGCGAGGGGCACCCACACCAGCATCCCGAGCCCGAGCGGGATCGCGGCGACGATCGCGAGCAGCATCATCACGATGCCGTACACGAGGAACGGGAAGACGTTGCGCAGGCACGCGCCGAAGCTCGCCTTCATCGCGTCGATGGGCGTCATGCCGTGCATCACCACGAGCGCCGGCGCGAACCAGTAGAGCATCAGCAGCGGCACCGAGAGGGCGAGCGCCACGAGGCCGGCGAGCGCGATCGACAGCCCCGAGTTGAGGATCGTGGCGCGCACGTTTTCCGGGTCGCCCGAGAGGATCGCGCCCAGCACGCCGAAGCCCACGAAGGCCATGCAGACGAAGAAGATCGCCACCCAGCCCACCACCACGAGCAGGCCCACGACGAGGAGGTTGCCGAAGCGGCTCTTGAAGCCGGCGAAGAGGTGCTCCAGCTCGAACTCGCCGCCCTGCTCGAGCGATCGGCACGCGATCACGAGGCCCGCAGCGAAGACCGGGTTCAACACCTGGAAGGCGAGCGAGCCGATGAACGGCACGAAGCCCATCACGATCGCGATCACGAAGAGGATGAGGATCGCGACGATCCACATCACGGGCGAGCGCACGAACAGGCGCCAGCCCGCGCCGATCCAGCTCACCCCGGAGCCCAGCGGCACGCCGCGGCCCGGGACGACGAGCTTCAGGTCCGAATCGGGTGCGTCCGCGCCAGCGGTTTCGGTCACGGCAGTCATGGCTTGCCTCCCATCGCGCGGGGTGCGCGCCGATCGAGGTTACTCCCGAAGGCCGACCTCAACAAGCACGGGCGAGAGCACGCGCACGAGCTCGCCCGGCGCCATGCCGAGCAGGTAGCCGCGCCGCCCGCCGTTGATGTAGATGCGCTCGAGCTCCAGCACGCTCTTCTCGAGATAGACCGGCATCGCCTTGCGCGTGCCGAAAGGCGAGGTGCCGCCGATGAGGTATCCCGAGTGGCGTGTCGCCACCTCGGGCTTGCAGGGCGAGATCCTCTTCACGCCCGCGCTCCTCGCGAGCTCCTTGGTGGAGACCTTGCGGTCGCCGTGCATGAGGACCACGAGCGGGTCGCCCCGGTCGGTCTCCATGATGA
>Ga0335084_10004998_pt1 | contig 13088 bp, 17 predicted proteins | sample Lox_Sample_44_FD_206721 | JGI IMG/M metagenome (GOLD analysis project Ga0335084, IMG submission 206721) | Soil microbial communities from Loxahatchee National Wildlife Refuge, Florida, United States - Lox_Sample_4.4 | ecosystem: Environmental > Terrestrial > Soil > Wetlands | place: USA... | reverse complement strand
GACGTGTTTGTATAGCTCACTTGAGATTGATAGATGCCATAGTCCGTCCCATTAGAAAGCCCGGTAAAGAATGACACCGAAAACACCTTGTCAGGATCAGACAAAAATGGAACGTCGGCGTAGCCATTCGTCACGTTACGATCACCAAGATCAAGGCCGCCCATCACGATCGCGGCAGTACGCCCATTCAAGTTCCAAAGGCCGTGTATGCGAATGCCGTCAAAGCTGTCGCCGTTGGCAATTGCAAAGCGCTGCGCATACGATGGATTTGCTCCCCCGTCTACGAAATACGCCTCCCAATCCTTCGACTGCGTGTCGAACACCGGCATAACCGTCTGCACCCAACGCACGTTATAGTCGGGCGCCGACACGTTGGTTTGATTGGTCACAACATAGAGCGCAGTGCTCAGACCGTCGAACGTCGGCCCACTCGAAATGCTCTCCGCAACGCGTCCATCACCGAGATCAACACTGTAGAACGCATTGAACGTTTCAGCCGAATGCTCGAAATCTTTCTGGAAAACCATCCCAACAAGGCCGCCTGTTTGCGTGCGGCTCCAGATCGTCAACGAAGGCTCTTGTTGCCACGCAATCTCTGCGACGCCATCTGAAATCAAATGGTCCGCAAGATGGGACAGGTTATCGGCGCCATACTTCTGATCCGTAAGCTGCTTGTGCGCCAAAATCTTGCGACGCTGGCGCTGCACGAACACATTTTGGCTCGCCTGCACCGGCTCACAATTCGCGCAGCCCCAATTCGAAACACGGCGCATCTGTATACTTGTTGGCGAAATCGGATCGTCTAACGATGACGCACGCACGCGCCATTCGCCAGACTGCGATCCAAGGATCAGCCCATCTTCTGTTGAGATCATCCAGAAGAAATAGTTCACATCCTTTGCATTTGCGATTGCAGCAACGGCATTGGCTGCACCAACGGTGCCATCAGCCGCAGATGGCGCGAAGTTGAATTGATCATTTGACACGCTTCCGTCAACCCGATTTCCAAACGCTGTCGAAGAAAGCCACAAGCGGCCCTCGTGAAACACGCCCACCGAAGGCCATCCAGTCGTGTCGCTATAGAGCCCAAGGCGCCATTGGGTAGTCGCCGAAGACGTAGACAGGTCATCACCCATCACTGTCGCGGTGACTGAAGTCGCGCTACCGCGTGCCGTGATCTTCAACCATGTCCATAGAACCGTTGTTGAAGAGATCACCCAAAAGCTTCCGGTATCCGTCGTCGGATCATGCCCGATATTCGCGCCAGCGACAGACACATAAATGTTGCTGTCGGACCCGGTGACAACCGCATCTTTTGCATACGTCGTGCCCGCGTCGTAAGCAGCAGGCGTAGTCTGTATGCGAATGAGACGACCAACATCGGTTGTTTTGAAGCCGACGCCGTCGTTGATACCGACGATAGAAGACGCTGTCACCGTTATTGACCCGGTTGTCCCGCTCGGCGTCAACGTTGTCGTCGTCTTGTTGATATCGAAGTAGGGGCCGTCCGTGAAATCTTGTGCCACGAGCGACCACGGGGCGTCTTGCTGTAGCTGATATGGCTTATACGACCCGCTCAAAATCAGCGCCGTCGTATCGTTCGTCACGAGACGAAGGCTCTGAAGGATCGCAGTCGGATACACCGTCGTCAAATCCATGATGCGCTCAACCGTATCAGGCGCGGCGCCGCTCGGGGTCAGCGTGTTTCCATAGGCGGTCGCATCAATATCGGCGTTCGTAATCGGGTCTTTCAGCGTGAACGTCTGCGCAACCGTATCGAGGTTCGCAATCACAAACTGCCGATTGAGCAAGCGCGGGCACGTGCAAGGGACCGAAGGCAACCGAAAGATCACCGTCTGACCATTGGCCCAATCGCCGGGCACCGCCGACGCCAGCACGACCTTGCAAGGGTTCGTATTGAGCACTTCATTGACGAACACTGTTCCGTCTTGCTCCAGCATCGTAACAAGACTGAGCCCCGCATACATGCGAAGGTTCAGGTTCGTGAACTCAATCTGATACGGCTGCGTGATAGTGAAATCAAACGCAGCGATCTTCGCAGTTTGCCCGCCCTTTGTGTGGGCCATGAACTTGAAACCAGAACGACGCACCCAGGCGCCCTCTTCAGTGGGAAGGGCGTTGCGGCAGACATTCAGCGCCGTCTTGTACGCCGGCTCTGCCATTCGCCCTTGCGCCCTTGGGCTCCATTCGCCGCCAAGAAACGAAGTCTGTACAAACGACGCGTTGCCCATCGGTTATATCCTGCAAGCTATGTAGTCGTCTTCCGGCGGATAGGTCGGCCCTGTCTCGATGCCATTGGTCAAGCGAGCTTCGCCCATGAAGTTCTTGTATTCCGATGCGATCGCTTGAAGCTTGGCCGCGGACTGCGTTAGGGGCTCGCATACTTCAAACGCAATCCGCGAGCCAAGCCCCTCAACAAACATCGGGTTGAATTGCGAGGGGTCGTATATGTCGGCCGCAAAGCGAAACACAACGATCCGGCTATCGCGAGTAGTGAAGTAGTTGCCTTCGAACTCCCAATCCTTGAACGCAAGCCCGCCGGGCGCACCAAGGAATAGCGACGAGCCCGCAAGCGGGTCTTGCGGTGCCAGCTTCATATACCCATTGGGAACGCGAAACACATTCTTCGTCGTGACTTCGCGCTGCGGGCCGGCGCCGATCGGATAGATGAAGTTCAGCCGCGCCACCGTTGCGCTTTCGAGCACATTCCATTTGGAACTCGGTGGCACGTCGCTATTGTCGTTGCGCAGCGAAAGATAGACCACGTTGCCGCGGTACACGATCTCACCCGCATAGAAACTGGTGTCGTCCGTCTTCGATGCATCGTCTTCTGAGTTGACCGTCGTCGCGACACCCCAATTCACTGCGTCTGACACCGGGTCATTCCCAACATTCGCGGCGACCTTGGACGCATACACAACGCCATCAGAACCGACAGCGTGATCGCCGAGCGCATAGGTCGTTCCGATCAGCCACGTCGTTACATACTCCTGCGCAATGAGGCTGCCGAAGTAGGCAGTCCAATGCGTAAAATCTGGGCCGCTCGTCGGATCATTGCCTACGTTGCTGTCAACAAGCGACGAAACGATCAAACCGTCTGAGCCAACAACCACATCGTTGACTGCATAAGTCGTCCCGATTGCCCAGGCCGCGAACGTGACTTGCTTGCTCGTGAAATCGTTGATCGGCCGAAGCGCGCACTTGCGGATTGAGAACCGCCATACGTTGCGGTTCAATTCAGCCCGACGCAGAATGTGATAGCACGCGCGAATTTCGGACGCGTTCTTGCTGTCCTCGGTCCAAAGCGCGCCCGCGGCAATGCGCTCGGTACCTACGCGCTGCAGCGCCCGGTTTGCGATGTCTGTTTCAGTGGCCATCTATGGGCTCCCTTTGCGGCCTCACAGCCTACAGCAGAGGCCCGTTGATGTCGAGCCGGCGGTTACGATATGCGCCGACGAAGCGTTGCACTCAGGCCAACAACTCCCGAATGCGCCCGAAGGATATATTCCCCCGGTGGCCCGTTAAAACCAAGAATTCCGTCGGTATTTGTGCTGCCGACATCGTGATAGTCCCCGAGTTCATCTTGCCAAAGCACGGAAACTGTCCCGCCCCATGTTGAGGCTTTAAGTGTCAAAATCGGAATACCACCGTCCCAAATGAATGGGTAGTCGCCCGCGCCTACGTTCTGTACAAGGATCATTGCATCATTCTCCGGGAACGCGATAGATACCGACATAGAGCGCCGTCACGTTCGCAACAACGATCTTATAGATGCCGGGCGGAAGATCAAGGGTCTTCATCCCCGCGGCGCCAAGTTTGCCGATGATAAGGTCAGCCTCTGTTCCTGCGTTGTTAAACGCCTTGAACAAGCTGACATACGTCGTGCCATCAGGCGACAGCATTTGAAGCTCTACGTTCGGAGAACTCGCAAAGGTGCCCGTCGCGATGAACGCATACCGGCCGCCCTCCAAATGGAAGGGGTCGGTCGTCGTTGCGATGTTCGAAAAGGTTACGCCATCCGCTGCGCGCATCACACAACTCCGAGGTTCACTGACCCGTCGTTCTCGATCTTGCGAATGATCGCCTCAAGCGCAAGGATGACATCGTTGCGGGTCTTGACTTTCGTCAGATCAACAAGAACTTCGATGTCGTTTGTGGTGACTGCGATCGTCCCGACCGTTATTTCGTCGGGCTGCTCCATATTGCCTATATTGAGGCCGAAGGAAACGCTTGCCATTTGTCACTCCGTTCAGGCTAGCAGATCGGAACCGTCTGCAACCAGCCGATACAAGGCATCTATGATCTGCTTGAATTTGTTCTTCGTCAAGACCGTCGCGGCATTGACAAGGAGGCTCACGTCAGCGGAGACAGTCGCCAGCGCGGCCGTCACGGAAACGAGCGTCGCGGCCGTGTCGGCTTTTGCAGTGGCCGCGGCTGTCTGGGACGCAAGATGAGCCGTAATTGCGGTGTTCAGCAAGGCAAAAGTCGTCGCGACCTGCGCGTGCGTAAGCCCTGTGGCACCGCCGAACACAAACTGATGCGAAACATAGGTGTCGCCCGTAATGGCAATCACTGCTGCCGCAAACGCATCAAGATCGGTAAGCGTCGTTGCCAAGTTAGTAACGACTGTGCCGGCATCCGTGTCGGCCGTCGTCGCTAAGGTCTGCGCCGCTGTGACCGCTGCATTTGGCTCTTTTGCCGCGCCGTAGCGCGGCTGCGGAGTTGTGCCGACTGTCGCGTTGACGATCATACGGGCCATCGGCTCATCTCCTTAGAGTGGCGGCCGGCGGAGACGCGGAGGGCACAACGCCCCCGCCGGCACTTATGGCGCTCACGCGCCGCACTCGGTTTAGGCGTTGTTCTCGGCGACACTCACACTGAGGCCGAGAAGCGCCCCGCCCGTGCCGGCGACCGTGGTCGTGACAACGATGTCGATGTAGCCACCCGGATCAGCCGTCAAGCCGGCGGCCTGCCACAAGGGCTGACCACGCTTGTCGATGCCATAGAAGCCGCCTTCGTTCGTGATCTCGGTCGGGCCATAAGCGTTCGTGAGAACCACCGCGGAACCGAAGAAATCGGCGTCAATCACAACACCCGCATTCGCCGCATTGCCGGGAGCAAGGTAGCGAGTGTCGTCGGCATAGTAGAGGCCGACATTGACGGTGAAAGTGGCGCCCTGCGCATCACTTTCGAGGAAAACGTTTTTCACCTTCACATCCGACTTCACACGGATCAGACGGTACTTCGTGCCGGCATCATTGTCGCTGCCGGTCGTCACATAGCCGTCGTAGGTGTTCTTGCGATAGGGGCCGGCAACACCACTGTTGTTCAGCACCGGAGGCGTGCTGTCAAAGTTGGTGATCTGTGCCGACTTGAGGGTTGTTCCGACTGTCATTGGGGCATACTCCTAATTCTTCGGGGAGATTGGGGACCGGCTCCTACCGATCCCCGCGCTCCAATTACGGGGTGATGTCGGCGCCGGTTGTATCGGCGACGAGCACCTGAATGACCTTGCCGAGTTCGGTTCGCGTTGCACCGAAACTATGCACGGTCGAGATGTCCCACGGGTTCGCTTCCAAGTCGGGACGACGGAGGACTTCGGTCTTCAAATCCTGCCACATACCGAGGTAGAGGCCGGACTTGACGAAGACGAGGTTGCCGCGCACGTTCGAAGACACGATCGGAAGGCGCTCGCTGACCACGATGTCGAAGCCCATGTACCGGCGAACGATACCGTTCTCCAGAACGCCGCCGTTCTTGACGAAGTCAGCGCTGGTAACCTGCGCCTGATTGCGCAGATCGGCGTGCTGGTTCGAACCGATGACCAGCGTCGCGCTTTCCATCTCGTCTTCGAGAGCATGGTAGTGCTCGAGAATGCGGCGGGCTTCGTTCAACTTGGCGACCGTAAGACCAACGCTGGCCGATGCCTTGAAGTTCACAGCAACTTGGAAACTCGCCGTATCGAAAGCTTCGGTGGTCAACGAACCGGCATCGGCGCCGATGGTCGAAGTGGCGGTCGCGGCGCGGATAATCTCGTCGTCCCAGTCACGAGCGCAAGCCGCAGCGGCGCGCGAAACAAGCTGAGACTTCGGATCGATCGGGGTCTTCAGTTGATCGAGATTGTCAACGAATTGATCGCCGACACGATCGATCGGGGAAACCCAACGCCGGGTGTAATCCTGCGGGGCGGCCTTCTTCGGGGCGAAGCGGCCTTCCGGCGAACGCATCTGCATCGCGCCGATGAACTGAATGGGCGAGGCGATTTTAGCGCCCGTATGAACGCCTTCCTCAACTCGGCCGCGCAACTTCGAAGTCTTCTGCTGCAGCTTCATGCGCAGAAGAGTGCTGAACTGCGTTTGGAACAAACCTGTCAAGCCGTCATCAGACATGGCTTTCTTCTCCGTTCAAGTGTTTCTCACTTGTCCCCGCCGTACCCGGAGCGGATCAGCCTACCTCGGCGCAATTGCGGTATCGAGGGGGCCTACCGTGAATGGAGGCTTGACTATCGAGTACCATCGTACCCGACAGAATATGTCGCCGTCAAGAGGGGTCGCGCAATAAAATTTCAGCGCTTGACGTGCTTGGCCAACTTGCCGATTTTCCGGCCTGTATCGGCTTTCATGTATTCGTTGGCAACCCCTTCGGGCGCTGGTTTCTTGCCGTGCTCCCGAAGCATTGCCCGTCCCTTTACCGTGCGAGACATTGCCATGAAACCGTGTTGACTTTGGGACTTAGACGGCATGTTCATTTCTCCTAAAAAGACAAAACGGATCGGGCGAGTGCCTAATGGCCTACATTTCCCGATCCGCCTTCGTCGCTCCCACTGACAAAGTGGGGACGAATTACATCACTCCTGCGACCATTCGCGTCAGGTTGTCGAACTCCTGCCGCTCTTTCGCCCCGCCTTTGTTGAAACGATCCATCCATTCTTGATCAGTCTGGAGGATGTCAAGTTTGGCTTGCGCCGCTTCCTTCGTCATCGCTCCACTGCCGCCACCGCCGTCGCGGATGAATTGATCTTCGCCGATGCGAGAGCCCACATTGCGGAACATCTCCATCACCCGCGAATAGCCGATCGTCTTTTCGAGCGCAGAAAGCTCTTCAGCCGTGACGCCGAGCTTCGTTGCCGCGTTCTGCGCGACGACCATATTCGCAGAAGCATTTGCGCCCCAGTTGGTCTTGAGCGACGCCTTCTCCGCTTCAAGCTTAGTCTGGTATGCCGCAGTCTCTTCCGCTTCCGCCGCATCGATCTGCTTGACGATGAGGCGGGCAAGCGAAGTCGCCTGATCCTTCGTCAAATGCGTTTCGGTGGCGACCGCACGCAATGATGCTGTGAACTTCTCGTCCACAACTTCACCGTTGGCAAACTTCACACCGCCGAAGTCGTACTCCTTTGCGTCTGCCGGAACGCCGAGGCGGTTGTAAACCTTGCCCCAGCCCTCCGCATCATTCGCATTCTGTGGAATGCGAAGGACATGTTCCGGCGGCGCACCAATGAGCTTCTCTGCTTCGCGATGTGCTTTCGCTGCGGCCAAGGCCGCGTCTTTGGCCGGGAGCTTATCCCAGCCTCGGTTCTGCAAGTAGCCCGCCGTCTCTGTATCGACGCCCTCGTGCCACGGCTTATCGCCGCCCGATGCCGCCGCTGCCGCTGCCGCTGCGGCTGCTGCCGCTGCTGCATCACCCGTGCCGCCGTTGTTGGCGGGGGTTTCGCCTTCAGCCATTGGAAATCAACCTTTCTGTTGTGGAGACTGCCCGCCCGTGTAGAGCGCGAACAAAAACTCCGGTGAGAGTTGCAAGTGCTGCTGGATACGTAGCCACACCTCGCGCCGTCCTTCCAGCAAAAGCGATCGATCACGATCGCCCGGAACGACGCAAGTTTCGTTCGCTCGACAAAACCTCGCAAGGTCTTCAAGCACTTTCTGATTGGCAGGTTGCTCCGTCTGGAATGTCAATTGATAGCAGCGCTTACGCGTTGCTAGAAATTGAAGCGTTTCAGTCGTGCCCATTATACCCTCATTTTTTTCCAAGTAAGTGGATTAAAATCTTTGTACCATCTTGGGTGCATTTGGCAACAAAGTTGCAGAAACCAAGGAAAAAGCCACACGCATTCGATCTTCCATTTATGGGGACCAAATTTTCTACGTGATCTTTCTCGCCAAAATGCAACCCAAATTCCTCTTGGATTGCCATCGTACATGAAAAGCTTTCCGATACAAAAAAGCCCAAACTTACCGAAATTAATCCACATAACACCCTCACTGTTGCGGTTGCTGCTGTAGCTGCTGTCCATTCTTCGCCGCCACAGCCTGTGCTTTCACAAGCGCCGCTGCAGCCGGCGCCGCGTTGATCTGCTGCTGCCGCTCCGCCGCCGCGCTACGTGCTTGCTTCTTCGCCGCGATCTCTTCGGGGCTTGCCATCCACCGCTGCGGCACCGCCTGGATATCGGCGATCTCTGGGATCGCAACATCGAAGTTGAACGGATCGTATACCGACGTGTCACCCGTCGCATTCGCTACGCTTGTCGCTGTTTCAAGAGTGCGCATGAAGCCGGCAGCCTCTTGCGCGCGCATGGCACGCGAGATCGGCGACGTATACATCGTCGTATACTCGCCGCGTGCTTCCTGCAATGCTGGCGGCATCGGTGGCAATAGCCGCATGTCCGCGAGCAAATCAAGCTCGCGGTCGATCATCGGACCGAGGTATTCGTTCTGCTGGCGGCCAACGGAAGGCGCAAGCAGGATGCCCTTCTCGTTCGTTCGCTCAATCACTTCCGTCGCCGACATCTGTGGCGTCTCAGTGAGAATTTGGAACAGCGACACAAGGAAGGCGTCATTGATCAGCGTGCGCTCTTCATCCATCATCTCCTTAGTGACTTGGATATCACCCGTTGGCATCTGCCCGACGAGCGGCCTTCCGTCTCCCGACATACCGCCTTTGTTGAGCGCGCCCGGCCGCATCGAGAAATCAACGATACCGTCGTCAGTCGTGAGCAATACAGGCGAGGCGGCGCGGTGCCCTTGCGTGAGAAAATCTCGCTTCTCACTGTTCAACGTCTTGATCGCCGGCAGCACCATCATCGCAGGAGAGCGGCCGTAAATCTCGCCCGGCGTCTGCGTGTAGCGGCTGCACGCCATTGGGAACGAGTTGTAGCCGCCTTCACTGATCAGAACTTCCGGCCCAAGACAAAGGTTATAGCTGGCGAACAGCTTACCCTTCGCGTCGTAGCGCTCCGGGTCATAGTCACCGCGTGGACAAACACGCTGCAGAAAATCGAAGGGCATCATCGCCGACTTCTCGGCGGCCTTTAGCAGCGCTTCCGGCAAATTCTTCTCGCCGAACTTCTGGATTGCTTGGCGCCCTGTCAGGCGATACCAGCGGCAATATCCGTCGATCAAACCTTGATGGTTCTCGCGCAGGAACATCTGGCCGAGCGGAACGGACTTGTAGCGCAAACCCTTCACGCGATCCGGCCCTTCGTACCGATCAATGAACATACAGCCGGTGCCGAAGTTGCCGAGCGACTTGTACTGCCCTTGGTTCTGCGCGCTGAAGTTCGCGATCGGTGCGTAGCGATACTGGAACAGCAGCCGCGTCACTTCCTCGAACCATAGGCGCACCGCCCGGTTCTTCATCAGGTTCTTGTCGCTGGGCAACAGCGAATGCCACATCATGTTGCGCGGCGTCAACAGGCTGTCAAGGATCGCGCCGAAACGTTCGCACGCCATCATCGCAGTGGCGTCTACCTGACGATCGGTCTTCTTCTGACCCGGCCAGTTGAAGTTTCCGTAGTAAAACGTGTTGCGGCTCGGCGGATCAACAAGCTCAGCGATCTCTTCCCAATGCTGGGCAAAGACAGCACGCCACGTCTGCATCTCAGAAAACTCATGCAAACTCTCGTGCAGCACGTCGTCAGGGTGCATCGACATCAGTATTGGTTCCCTGTCTTGTTCAACAGCGAGTTTGAAGCCGCGCTGAAGATGGTGCCGGCGCCCCCTTGAAGCACTGCATTGTCTCCAGTCTGAGCCGCAGCGTTCTTTTTCTTTTTCTCGATATCGGCTTCTGTGTCTTGCGGGTTCGCGCCGCTCGCAGGCCGCTTAAGCAAATCTTGCGCAGCGGCCGTAATGAAGTCGTTGAACGAAGCTTGTACCACGGCTTGCCCCGGAAATATAGTTGCAGCTATCCGGGCACCATTATGTCAAGCGAAAGGATCAATGTCAACGTCCTTCGCCATCGCAATTTTCGAGCTTCCGTCCGGGTTCACATTGTAGAAAAGGACAGGCTTCGCAAACCGCTTAGCCATAACTCCGACGCGCGTGGCCGACATCAAGTCGTCGTTGAGCTTGACGATCTGGCCGTCCTTGCGGTGATAGAGTCGGTATTCATCGAACCACTCAACACACGAACGGAAGACCTTGAAGCGATTTGACAGCATCCGCTCCTGCATCTCGATGATACCCACTTCCGTCGAGTTCGATCCGTCTTCGAACTTCGCATGGTCAGTCAGCATCTTCATCCCATGACTTTTGTATATCTTCGCCAATGGTTCAAGCTTGCCACCGAACTCTTCGCGCTGCCAGCCGTCTTGCGGCCAAGCCGCCGGTATCTTCCAGCCCGACCCATTCATCACAGGCTTGATCGCTGCGGCGTGCTGCAGGGGCAACGCGCTTGCCATGCGGATGCCCTTGATCACATAGATCGTGTCGGTGTCCACGTCCCAGGCGAGCAGCACCGCAGCGAAGGGATGCCCAGTCCCGAAGTCCAATGCCGCGGGATCGGGAAGTCGTCCACCGTGATCGTCGCTTCGGCGATCTGGAATATCTTGCCGCTGCCGAGCATCGGGATACCCTTCGCCCGCGCCTCGCGCTCGTGCTCTGGATATCCATCAATGATCTTCTTGCGCTCGCCTTCGGGAATGTGCTTGGCATCGTCAATGGTCATCGTTGTGACGGCGCGATCCGGCGACTTCTCGTTCAAGAACCGCATCACCACTTGCGACATGCCCTGCAACGGGGTGAAGGTGATGAACACCATTCCCATCGTCGCTGTGATGCGCGCGAGACCTTCCGTGTACACATCAAGCGGCGGCTCTTCGTCGTACCAAATCCAGTCAAGCGTATCGCCCTGCCATTTCTCTCGGCCGCGCTCGTATGACTTCAGCTTCATCTCGGACCAGCCATCTTGCTTCGGCTTCGCCCCGAATGCTTTGCCCGAGTTGTCGAAGTGCTTGACGAGAACTGTATCGAACAGATCGCTGACGCCGCGAGCGAGAGACATCTTATCGCGATCGAGACAAAACTTCGGGATCATCCCAGTGCCGATCCCGTTCGCCACTGTTCCCAATAGAATGCGCTGCGGGTTGTCGCGTGTGCTTTCGCCTGTCACGCCTGCCACCCATCCGCGCGTCGGCCGTTGCCAAGTACGGCCAAGCCACCAGTCAGGATAGAGCCCCGTCAGGTGATAGCTGACTTCGGCGCCACCGCAGTAAGTCTTGCCGCACTGGTTGCCGGCGAACAGCAGCCGCTCGCGCTTCCCGGCGCCGAGATCATGGAAGGTCTGCTGCTTCTCGTAGGGTTCATAGAAGTCGATCGCGTTCTCTTTCTTGCGCCGATCAATCTCCTTCAGATCACGTTCGATCTGCAGCAGGGCCTCGCGGTCAAGGTTCGATGTCATAGCGCGTCTCGCAAAATCCAACAGGGGTTGTCATCAATCCAGATGTCGATATTGATGCTTCGATCATCACAGTAGGGCTTCTTCGCCTTCCGCCCTGTGTAGACCACTTCGCAAGGGACTTCCACACGCTCTCGCTCATGGCGCATCGTAACACAGAGGATGTCGTGCCCGCGCCTCTTCACCGACGCAATGAAATCATCCCATAGCTTCGGGTCCCTCGTGTAGGTGTTGTCGTAATCAAGTGCGATCTTCACTGATCGGCTCCATCTCCCAAGGGCCGGCGTCATCGCCGATCCTTGTTACCTTGTATCCGATCGGTGGCACCATCGCAATGTTATCGAACGGCAACAGCTTCACCTTCCCGGTGTCGGTGAACAACACAGCGACGAGGGTGTGATGTTCGGGCAGTTCCATACCTTCCCACTTTTTCATTTTCCTGATCCCTTCTTTGGTTGTCCCTGGATAACCCGCGTCGCTGCCGTGATGTCGTGAATGAGGGCGTTGAGTTCCACTTCCGTCAATTCAAATGCCCCAAGCATCGTAGGTTCGAGAGCAATATATGCTGCCCGGTACGGAGGCGTCATCGCCCACACGCGAATGCGACCGTTTCGATTAAACAGCTTCGCCGCCATTAGTTCCCTCCCATTAGATCGCTGATGTCATCATCGACTTCAGTGTACTCGGCGTCCACCACGTCCTTCGGCTCTGCCGTTGTGGTCGGCACGCTTCCTAATAGCTTCTTCGGGTCGATCTGCAAACGCTCTGCCATCGCCACGATGCCTTGCACGATCTCGTCCGTCAGACGGTTGTCCTCCACGATGACTTTGTGTTCCGTCTGCACGATCAGGCCCGCGCGGTTCAGAAGCTCGACTGCCGCCTTGAAGCGATCCTTGTGCATTCGGTCGCTGGCGATTTCGATCAATACGCTCGACGCAAGTATTGATCCCGCCTTCAAACGCTTCTCCGCCTCTTCCTTCATCGCTGCCTGCACGCGCAGATTGTGCGTCAAGCGATGCGCAGCCTGGGCCAAACTGCCGGCTGTCCCACCGTACCCGGCTGCTGCGGCGGCGCGCTCTGCATTGGCGCCACCCTGCTCCAAGTACACAGACACAAACGTGCGCTGTGGCTTCGATAGCGCCTTCATCGCAGGCCCAAGCGAGAACTCGGGCGGCGGTGGCACCATCGGAGTGCGGGCGGTATTACCGGGAGCGGGCATTTTCCTTGCTCACAAATGCGAACACCTGACCACCTTACATCTAACTGACACCTAAGTCAATCCCAAAATCCGGCGCGAAAAAGCGTGCTGGGCCGCTTTTTAGCAGGCGAGCCGCGGTCAGGACCCGCGCCCCCCCCCCCCCCCCCGGGGTTGAAAGGAAAAAAAAAAAAAACCCCCCACA
>Ga0335084_10004997_pt1 | contig 13089 bp, 15 predicted proteins | sample Lox_Sample_44_FD_206721 | JGI IMG/M metagenome (GOLD analysis project Ga0335084, IMG submission 206721) | Soil microbial communities from Loxahatchee National Wildlife Refuge, Florida, United States - Lox_Sample_4.4 | ecosystem: Environmental > Terrestrial > Soil > Wetlands | place: USA... | reverse complement strand
TTCTTCTTCCCCCGGCACTACCAGCCGGACTCGAATTTGTTTCCCAGGAAATACGTCAATTTCGCTCTCAATCCTGGCACCACCAATGGACAGATCGAGAGTGATACCTTCAACCTCATGGGAATTTCCTAGTAGCAGGCTCTTGAGGTGGGCTGGAACTCGACGGTGTTGTCGTCTCTCCATCAAGCCTACGGCCTCCCAACCTGGCCGAAGAAGGCTCTACTCTTCATCCTCTTCAATGTCTTCTATCCCTTCATAGCTGATTTCTGAAAAGGCCGCAGCAGCTTTCTCGCACGCGGCTTCAACCAACTCTTCAGCCTCTTCTGCCGAATCGGCATTGACGATGAACTTCACCGTGATTGCATATCGTGAATCCACTGCTCCTCCTTTGTGCTCGTTGCTTCAAGACAAGTCCGTGACTAGTAGACGTGCTACGGTTTCGCTCCTCATGGCGCGAAGCCTATCTCCGATCCGGCTGACAGAATAGCTCCTTCCAGGCAGGGTGAGGAATACGCCTCTCACCACGAGAAATCAACCTGTGACTTTTGTCCAACCAATGTGTCCAGTGGTGACATCGCAAGGGGCGTGGGGAAGATCTGCAGGATTATGCTCTGGAGCCCTGTGGAAGGAATCTATCGAACGATCTGATCGTTCACTTGGGTGCGACTGTGTTGAATTCAGCTTCGAGTGCTTTCACCAAGCGATTCAGTTTGACTCGTTCCTCTTCCCTTAATTTCGCAAATGCGACACCAAAGGTGTTGCCTCGTACCCATCGTACCTGAGCTTCATCGATTCGGAGTGGCCAATCAAGATTCGGAGCAAAGATGCGACACTCAAACGCCGCACCAATGACGACCGGCATATCGGTTTCGATCCTGCATCCTCCAGCAGATAGGTCCAACGTCCGGCCATGTCCTTCCCGTTGTCCTCCGGAGAAGGTGCTCCGAAATTGTGCGGTAAACCGTGGCTGCGCACGCTTTTCCATCCTGACGCTCCTCCGTCCACATCACGGAATGACGCGAAACAAAGAACCCCGGTGCCTCTTGTGGTTAGGTGGACCGGGGGTTCGTAATGCCTGCGGTTACGATCTTATTTCTTCTTTACAGACAATAACATGTGCCCACGGCGGTTCTGCTGATAGCAGGCTTCGTCGTGTTCGGCACAGAAGGGCCGCTCTTTCCCATACGAGACGATGGCAATTTGCTTTGGGCTTACTCCCATCTCGACCAAATAGCTCCTTGCAGATTTGGCCCGCTTCTCACCGAGCACAAAGTTGTATTCGCCCGTGCCCCGCTCATCACAATGCCCTTCAACCTTCATCACCGCACCTGGATGGGTCTTCAACCATTCCGCATCTCGATTCAAGGCGTTCATGCCAGAATCTGAAATCATCCATTGATCATATGCAAAAAAGACATCTTGAAGCCCCGCTTCAATCGCAGCCTTTTCTTCTTTAGTCAGTTCCGCGCGTTGCCGTTCAGTTAATCCTGAGGAAGACACCGAGGCGATGCCACCGCCAGGTTGCAACCGCTCTTCAGAGGGATTTTGTGAGAAGCCGCTCAACTCTCCGCTGGATGCTCCCCCAGATATTGTGGGGAGTTGTGAAGTGCCGCTTTGGCCATTCTCGGTGTTCCCATCCGATTGCCACCACTTGGAACTGCATCCCTGCCCAGCAATGAGAAGCAAACCCATAACCGCAATGGCACCTGATTTGAATGTTTTTCCGTACATGGTTCCTCTCCAATTCCTTTCAGTGGATAATCTTATGCAACAAATATAGCACCAGAAGCGAAAACTCGCGGCGGGAAGAGCTTCGGAGGTTTATCGATAAATATTAAATAGTTAGAATGATCTGCAGCCTGGGGAAGGGTATACCAAGATGTAAAATCAAGTGTGAACTGACGAACCTGCTAGAAATGGGCGGATCGGCGATCAGCCCATCGAATAGGGCGCATGACAGTCCCTAGAGCCGCCAAGGCACAAATGAACGCGAGCATGGCAAAACCTACTAGCAGGAAAAAACCACCCCTGACTTCGTGGAGGATAACCGGGTTCATGGGATATCCCTCCTCTTGGTGACTTTGTCGACTACCCGCTCTGCCACCCGCAGGAACAAACCCACCGAGCTACAGGATCGTGCTTCGTGAGCCAACGTCCGCAGCAGGGGCAGTGCCGTGTCCAGGCCAGTCGTTCTCCGTGGCCATTGGACGTTCCGCCAAGAGAGCTCACCCTCTCTGACTTAAATGATAGCACCATCGTAAGCTCCGTCATCTTCCGCACGGTTGTACGTTATTAAGTTATCGCTGGAAGATTGAGGAGTCTATGCAGCTTTGGTGGGGGAGCTGACCCATCGAAGAAAGTACGACACTATTCGCAACATATTGATATTACAAGACTCGTGAAGATTCCCTCACAAAATAGCAAGAGATGGCAAGAGAATGGTGCGCCCGGCAGGAATTGAACCTGCGACCTGCGGGTTCGAAGCCCGACGCTCTATCCAACTGAGCTACGGGCGCACAGGGTTATTTCAAGCACTCTCGGTGAGATCCTGTCAAGGAGATATCGGGGTCGATACTACCACCGACCTCGATCGCCGCCGCCTCCACCACTAAACGATCGCTTCTCCCGAGGACGGGCTTCATTGACCACAAGCGTCGCCCACCTAATTCAGTTCCGTGGAGTTCCGCAATCGCCTTCTGTGCCTCCTCGGACGTGGCCACTTCGACAAATGCAAACCCTCGCGACTGACCGCTAAATCGATCGGTAATCACTTTTGCGGACTGGACAGTTCCATATTGGGAGAATAAATCTGTTAATCGCTGCTCTGTTGTGGAATAAGGAAGACTTCCTATATACAACTTGTTTCCCATCGGCCACCTCCATCACGGCTGCGACATTGACTTGAGAAGAGAGCAGCGAGGGAGGACAACCGATTAAGCGGACCACCGTCCGTCGGTCACACGTTCCGGTCCGCTTTCCTTCACCAAGGCAAAATCGGTCAGGACTTCTTTCCGTCAGCGAGCTCACTCGGCCCCTGAGTGAGAATCAGCATGAAAACCATACCCCTCGAATCCAGAGAGTTCAATTCCCCGTCCTTCACAGCAAAGCGAGAACGGCTTCCACAAGTTGCTGAATCGATCGGCCGTCAGTCTTGATTACGTGGTCCGCCGCCGCTTGATACTTCGGCGTACGGTCTTGCAACACCTCAGTGATTTCCTCAAGGAACGATTTGGTTCCTGTAAGCGATGGACGTTGAGTATCGCCGCCGATCCGTGCCGTGATCGTATCCGGCGTCGCAGTCAACCAGATGAGCTTGCCATTTTGCTTCAACACTTCGACGTTTTGAGGTCGCAGAACTGCGCCACCCCCAGTATCGATCACCACTTGGTCACGGTCTGCAAGATCCCGACAGACAGTGGACTCCAAATCACGAAAATACTCCCATCCATATTTGGCTACAATTTCAGGGATTGACTGCTTGGCTCGCTTGACAATCTCTGCATCGGTCGAGATCAGCTCGCGCCCCAATCGTGCGGCAAGCTCCCTGCCGACCGCGCTCTTGCCGGCTCCCCGATAGCCGATGAGCACAATATTCATGAGAATCGGGATTCCAGCACCGCGCGCATAACATCGATAGGAGCCGGTTTGTTGGTCCAGAGTTCAAACTGTGCGGCAGCTTGATGCAGAAACATCTCCAACCCGCGGATCGTACGACAGCCTGCGGCGTGCGCGTCCTTCAAAAGCTGCGTGTCCCTCGGATTGTACACAATATCCATGACCGTCAGGCCTCGATGCAGGAGCATGGCCGGGACACAACTCTTCCCCACTTTTGGGGCCATCCCGATCGGCGTGCAATGGATCAAGACTCGCGCATGAGGCAACAGAGCCTTCAATGTGGCCTCGTCAAGATACGCGTCCACAACCTTCATGGTCGTCTTCGTTCGGAGGTCTTCGGCGAGAGCCATGCGTTCTTTTTCTTCGATCCCCAGCAGGTTCAAGCTGCTGATGCCGGATTCCGCCGCGAGGGCAAAGGCGATCGCGCGAGCAGCCCCCCCTGACCCTAACATCACGACGTTTTCGTTCTTCAACGGCGCGCCGCCTTCACGAAGAGCACGGAAGGCGCCGGTCGCATCGGTGTTGTACCCCGTGAGCTTGCCATCAACCGCTAGAATCGTATTGACTGCACCAATCTGCTTGGCCGTCGATTCGATGTCGTCGAGGAAGGGCACGATCGAAACTTTGTGAGGAATCGTGACGCTGGCCCCGCGAAAACCACCGAGGGCTTTCAAACCTTTGACCGCATCCCCGATTACGTCGACTCGAAACGCAAGATAGACGAAGTTTAGCTCCAATTTCTGAAAGGCCGCATTGTGAATGGCCGGAGAGAGGGAATGTTCGACCGGGTTACCGATGACACCACAGAACTGTGTGTGTGCGTTGATCTCCATGAATCCAGTCGCTCCTACCGCTTGGTTACGCTGATCGCGAGATAGACTGAACCTTGCATCTGGTACAACACCACAATCTTGTCGTCCTTGTGCAGATCCTTCAGCGAAGCAAGGCCGGATCCCTGAAATTTCGTCTTGTCGTTTGCGACAAACGTAAACCTGGTTCCACCACTGTCTTTCTTCACCGCGAACTTGCCGGCAGTGAGATCGACCGTAAGCACTGTGCCTGGAAACTCTATTCCACTGTCGGCTTGGGCTGAAACAACACTCAGTATACAGGCGCATGCCACGACTAATAGTATTACCCCACTCTGCTTGAACAGGGTCACGATCTTGTTCATAGCCCTCACCTTTCTTGTCTGCCAGAGGCGTTTTCTGGACGCCTCACCCAAATGTTCCTGCTGCGATGACATAGAACAACGCGTTCGTGTACGCGGTGGTGGGCACAACAGACGGCCGGACCGCTCTTCACATCTGGCCTTACCAAGCCGTCATACCGCCATCGATCGGGAAGGTGGCCCCCGTCACCCACGCTGCGTCGTCAGACGCCAAATATAGAACCATCTTTGCCACTTCCTCAGGCTTTCCCGGTCGACGGATGGGATAATGCGCCAGGATCGGTTCGAGCTGTTCGGGATTACTCATGAGCGGAGCCGCCATCGGCGTATCGATCAAGCCGGGGTTCACGACATTGCAGCGAATCCCATCCGGAGCATAATCGATCGCGAGCGCACGGGTGAGGGCATCCAACGCTCCTTTGGAAGCGGCATAGGCAGGAAGCGTCGGAATTCCCACTAGGCTGGCAATGGACGAAATGTTGACGATCGCGCCACGCTTCCGCTTGAGCATCTCTGGCACGACCGCCCGTGTCATGCGAAATACCCCGGTGAGATTCACGTCGAGAACTTGCGTCCACGTGACATCATCAATCTCATGAATTCGCTTGCCGAAATCCCCCATACCAGCGTTGTTCACCAACACATCAATCTGTCCATATTGTTGAACCGTTCGACGGACCACGTCACGGGCGTGTCTCTCATCCGTGACCGATCCAGCGATTGGGAGCGCCTTGCCGTTATCTTTCGTAATATCGGTCGCAACCCGATCGAGTTCCGACATTCGTCTTCCGGTGATGGTGACCACAGCTCCTTCCTGCGCGAACAGCTTGGCAATCGCTTCCCCTATGCCGGCATTGCCTCCTGTCACAATCGCCACTTTTCCAGCTAAACGACTCATTTATCCTGATCCTCTTCAGAATGTTCTTCGAGCCCCGTTTCCGGAGTGAGCTCATGTGGGTGTGTTGACGTCCACAAACCAGGCTCCACTTTCCTCGCCACAGTGATGAAACCTGAGTGAGCCACCATACGATGATCTGGACGAACACTCCGTCCCTGAATGGACCAAGTCCGGAGTAAGGTTTCAAACGTATGGACCAGGCCGAACACAGCTGCCCGTGCGAGCGCGTCGACCGTTTGTACAACTTGAGGAATGGTGGGGACGAAGCTGAGATAGATCCCGCCGGATCGCAGCACCTCCGCTGCATGTGGTACAACCTGCCAGGGTTCGGGAAGGTCGAGCACCAGTCGGTCAAACGGCACACCATCATCGAGTAGATCAATTCCTTCGTAAGCATTGCGCCGAAGCGGCACGAGATTCGAAGCTGGTCCTATATATCGCTCTATATTGGTCATGGCCGTCCTGAAAAAATCCTCACGGGCTTCGTACGTGACGACCATCCCTCGTGGACCAACCGCACGAAGGAGCGCCATGGTGAGGGCGCCGGATCCCGTCCCTGCTTCAAACACACGAGCACCAGGATACACATCGGCCCACATTGGAATGAGCGCGAGATCTTTTGGATAGAGCACTTGCGCGCCACGTGGCATCTTGAGGACGTAGTCTCCGAATGTCGGACGGAGGGCCAGCATCTGCTTCCCACCAGACAGGGTCACCAGCGAGCCATCCGGTTTGCCGATAAGGTCGTCATGAGCGATCTTGTGCCCACTGAACTGATAGAGATCCCCGGCCTTCAATGTGAGCGCATATTGGCGCCCCTTCTTGTCGACCAAATGAATCCGCTCACCATTGCGAAGGTCTAACATAGCAGTCTCATTCTAGAAGCGCATGGCTTGCTTTTCAACACGACAAGTTCGGGAAATACCTACCCCATCTGGCCTTCCTCGCGTTCCCATTCCTTGACTCAACTCTGACATGAGCCGTATGATCCCGTGAGAATTTGGCACTACGCCGAACAATTTGCGCCCCGCGCATGGGGTTCTCGATGCGTGGAAGAAGTTACTACATCGTCTCACTGATCGCCGTCGCCTTTGCGACGGTCTTCGGGACTCTGCTCCCTTCATTGCACGATAGCCTCCAAGCATCCTCCGCGGGAGAGGTCGTTGTCGCCACATACGAAGGAGTGATCAATCCTGTCTCAGCCGAGTATGTGCATGATGCCTTGGCAACAGCCGAGATGGCAGGCGCCAAGTGTCTCATCATCAGATTGGATACGCCCGGCGGGCTCGATACCTCAATGCGGTTGATCGTCAAAGACATTACCGCTGCCACCATTCCAGTGGTCGTCTTCGTCGCGCCATCAGGTGGCCGTGCAGCCTCAGCGGGCGTGTTCATCACCCTGTCTGCTCATGTCGCTGCGATGGCGCCGGGCACCAACATCGGAGCAGCCCATCCGGTCGCGATGGGGGGCGGCGAGATGGACAAAACGATGAAGGAGAAAGTCGAGAACGATGCGGTGGCCTACATCAAGACGATCGCGGAGCAACACGGGCGCAACGTGACGTGGGCGGAGGACGCTGTTCGGAAGAGCGTTTCAGTGACAGAAACCGAAGCGTTGAAGCTGAAGATCATCGATCTGGTCGCAGACGACGTGCCCGCCTTGTTAAAGCGGATCCACGGTCGTACCATCGCGTCAGCCAACGGCCCTGTGACACTCGCGACAGATGAAGCCACGATCCGAGAATATCCGATGGGTCTTCGACTCGAGATGCTCAAGGCGCTCAGTGACCCCAATATCGCCTACTTGCTCATGACGCTCGGCACGATCGGCCTGCTGGCGGAACTCTATAATCCCGGCGCGATTCTGCCTGGCATCGTCGGCGCCATCAGTTTGATTCTGGCTTTTTACTCGCTGCAATCACTGCCGGTGAATTATGCCGGTGTACTTCTTCTCATATGCGGCATTGTCTTCCTCGTCCTCGAAATCTCTGTCACCAGCTACGGGCTGCTGGCGCTCGGCGGAATCACCGCGATGACGCTGGGCGGCTTGCTCCTCATCAAAAGCGACGCGCCTTACTTACAAGTCTCTTTGTCGTTTCTGCTTCCGACCGTTCTCACCGTTGCAGTCATGGTCGGTTTTGTCGTCTGGCTCGCCGTCACAAATAGCCGACGCCGCCCGGTGACGGGCATGGAGGGGATGATCGGCGCAATTGGGATCGCAACAACCGACCTGACGCCGCATGGCCAGGTGACACTGCACGGAGAAATCTGGGACGCGGTCAGCCGAGAACCGATCAAACGAGGAGAAGAAGCGGAGGTCAGGTCCGTTCAAGGACTGACCCTCACTGTTGCACCACCACAGAGATCATCGCCGTGAGGAGATCACAATGCCACTGTTGATTCCGGTGTTTCTGATTCTTCTTCTGATCTACATCAGCTTTAAACGCGTGATGGAATACGAGCGCCTGGTTGTGTTCGTCCTCGGGAAATTTCACACAGTGAAAGGACCCGGGATCCGAATCGTCGTCCCGATCCTGCAGCAAATGGTTCGTGTGAATCTCCAAATCGTTACCATGGAAGTCCCCTCCCAGGACATCATCACGCGCGACAACATTTCCGTCAAAGTGAGCGCGGTGATTTTTCTTCGCGTCGTAGATCCGCAACGCGCCGTCTTGGCCGTCCAAGACTATCTCTACTCCACTTCGCAAATCGCCCAGACAACGCTGCGGAGCATCCTCGGTCAGAGCCAGCTGGATGATTTGCTCGCGAAGCGCGAAGAGATCAACGCCGAGTTGCAACGCATCATCGACCAGCAAACCGAGCCCTGGGGCGTCAAAGTCAGCGCGGTGGAAGTCAAGAACGTCGACCTTCCGCAGGAGATGCAACGCGCCATTGCGCGGCAGGCTGAAGCGGAACGGGAGCGTCGTGCCAAGATCATCCATGCCGAGGGCGAGTTTCAGGCCGCTCAAAAACTGGCTGATGCAGCCGACGTGATCGGCCGGAATCCAGCGGCGCTGCAACTGCGCTACCTGCAAACGCTCGTGGAAATTGCCGCAGAAAAGAACTCCACAACGATCTTCCCCATTCCGATCGATACCATCGCTCCCTTCTTCAAATGGCTGGGGCAAAAGTAGTGTGCTGAGTGGGCCGTTCGCCCCATAGCGAGATTTCCACATCTGTAGCAAGGCCGCCCCATGAGTATCTCCGCGTTCCTCATTAAGCTGTTCTAATAATCCTGCCTTTTCCACCTGATTGAAAGCTCCGCTTCTCATCATCCATCCAGCATAGGAATTGCTGCGTAGAACAATAAGAAAAATGGCGAGGCGACTTTGAATCTAATCAACCGTGAAGTGGCTCTTACGTTATAGCAGTCATGGATTGCTCCCTGGGTCACCGGGAAACTGGATAGAGGTCCCAGGGTTGCCATAGGAGGATCGACAACATGGATGATGAGTTGCTCTCCAACGGCGACGCCGAAAATCAACATGAGGTTCAGAAAGATGTCGATGCGGATAATGCGGAGGCGAGTGACCTCCTCGATGTAATCGGGCGCGATTCAGCCGAGGAGAAGAACGAGCGAGATCATCCGTCCGCCAAGATGAGCGACAGACCGTCGAATAGTCCGTTTCTCTTGGAATCAATGTACTTCCGATCATTCGGCGAGCGCGCACTTCTTACGCGAGAGGAAGAAGTTGCTTTGGCTAAACAAATTGATTACGGCACGAGAACCATTCGTGCCACCTTACACCAGGCTCTGCGACTGCTTTCGAGGGTCAAACGATCGGACGCGCTACTCGACGCTCAGCGGACGTTGCAGACAGTCCGTCGATTGAGCGGGCTCTCCGCCACCGCACTCGACCAGGCAGAACGAAGTCTGAAGCACATTATTGCACCAGAATTTCAGTCCCCGAAATTACCACAGGGACACACCAGACAATTGAAGATTTGCCTGGCTGCCCTGCGGTCATCGCGTGCAGTGCTCGAGAAAGGTAAAGACGAATTGGTTCGATGCAACCTCCGTCTTGTGGTTGATGTGGCGAAGCGTTATACCGGCCGGGGATTGACATTGTTGGATCTCGTGCAAGAAGGAAATATCGGATTGATGAAAGCAGCCGAACGATATCAGTATCGAAAAGGATTCAAGTTCAGCACCTATGCGACTTGGTGGATCCGCCAAGGCATCACGCGTGCATTGGCCGACCAGTCTCGAACGATCCGGATTCCGGTTCACCAAACAGAAGCATCGCACCGGATCCTCCGTGTCACCAGACGGCTGGGACAACAGCTCGGTCGTCCGGCACGACTAGAAGAAATCGCCCAAGTCCTGCGAATGCGACCGGACCGGCTTCACGAGACGGTGCAGGCGTTTCAGGAGCCAGTCGCGCTCGAGCACTTGGTCGGCGGCGGCGACACGGAATTCGGTGAACTGCTGCCTGACCTCCAGGCTGTGTCGCCAGATGAATACGTTCATCGGACGGAACGGACTCATCAGCTCGACCGGATTCTCGAAACGCTCACCCCGCGCGAGCAAACGGTGATCCGTCTCCGTTTCGGAATTGGGCAGGATCAACCCAAGACACTGGAACAGGTAGGACAGAGTCTTTCAGTGACGCGCGAACGGATTCGGCAGATCGAGGCGAAAGCGCTGAAGAAACTCAAGACGCCAGAAGTCAAAGAGATGTTTGCTGCAATCAGATAAGTCTCGTCGTACCCAATCGTCGAGGGGGCGAGGACATGAGTCCTCGCCTTTTCGATATTCCCGTCTTTCCCCTCGCTAACACTTATGAGAGAATGGGCCCGACTCAACCGCATAAGGCCCGATGAAGAACGCAAACGCGAGGCAGACATACCGGTCGAATCCTTTCCTTCCCCTCCTTTGCCTTCTACTTCTTTCCCTTGCATCACTCGATAGCTCTATTGCTTGTGCCAATCCGGGCGTTCCGCTCACCCCGCAAGAGGGGAAATCCCTCTCTGTCCCCGCAGTTGTGGCAAAAGTTCGTCCCTCTGTTGTGACAATCCTCACTCGTGGAGTGCCTGCGACTCCGTCGCAAGGTCAATCCGGATCGGGATCGGGTTTAATTATCGATGAGAACGGATACATTCTGACCAATAACCATCTTGTGGCGGGCGTCAAAAGTCTTGTGGTCGGTCTCTCGACGGGCCGTCTCACACCGGGGCGTGTCGTTGCCCGTGACTTTCTACTCGACCTTGCTCTTGTCAAGATCACTGCACCAGACTTAGTCCCGGCCACATTGAGCCCAGTTCCCTCACTCGATATTGGCGAAGCTGTCGTGGCCATCGGCAACCCCCTTGCCATTAAAGGGGGCCCCACCGTCACCGTTGGCGTCGTCAGCGCTCTTGATCGGTCTGTCCTCACTCCAGATGGCGAATCACTCTATGATCTGATTCAAACCGATGCAGCCATCAATCCGGGGAACAGTGGCGGCCCGCTGGTTGATCTCTCAGGACGAGTGATCGGAATCAATGTCATCATTGCCCCGTCTGCTCAGGCGATCAGCTATGCGATTTCGATGGAAGCCATCTACCCACACATTCAGTCAATGATTGTGCGCGGCTCCGTGCTTCGCCCAGAATTGGGCTTCACACCCGTCACGCTCACCCCCAGCATCATGGCCAGTTTTGGTCTCGAAGGCGACCGTGGCGTCCTGGTCCTGAATGTCGATGCGACCAAATCTCCTGCCCTCGCCGGAGTGCAGCAGGGCGACATCATTACCGCGCTTGATCACCATCAACTCTATAACGTGGGCGACTTCTGGAATGCACTCCGGCGATCTGGAGACCAGCCTACCATCCAGCTGACGATTCAAGGGAGGGCCGGCCAATCCACCGTTACGATCCCGAAACCGACTTTGCCGAAGGCGACTCAATGAAGCAGACCGATCTGTCCGTCTCCATCGACGACCAGCCACGGCGGGTTATCATGCGCTCGCCTCATGATTCATCTCGGTCAGCAGCCGTATTCGAATTCGCCGAGCCAGTTCCTTATGCTGATGCCTGGAACCTTCAAAAGCGGCTGCACGAAGAGCGGGTAGTTGATCATCGGCCGGATACGCTGCTCCTACTCGAGCACGTACCCGTGTATACCGCAGGTCGTACAACACAGGCGTCGCATTGGAGTGGTGGAGAGAACAATCTCCACCCCGCTGGTCTAGAGATCCACACTGTCGACCGCGGAGGCTCTCTTACATACCATGGCCCAGGGCAACTGGTTGGGTACCCGATCCTCCGGCTTGCTCACTATGCCTCGGGACCAAGACAATACGTACGATTGCTCGAAGATGTGCTCATCGATACGCTCCGATTATGGAGAATTGAGGGCTATCGCGTCGACAAGAAGCCAGGAGTGTGGGTACAGCTCGATCAACAAGAGGCGAAGATCGCGGCCATCGGAGTTCGGATTGAACGAGGCGTGACCCTCCACGGGTTCGCCCTCAATGTCGAGATGGACCTGTCTCCCTATTCTCGAATCGTGCCCTGCGGCCTCGCAGGTTGTCGCGTAACCTCGATGGCGGAAGCCAGCGGTTCGACGGTGTCGCTCCCCGCTGTGCGGTCGGCGATGCAACGAACCTTCTCGCACACGTTCGCTCTTGAATGGACCTCCGTAAAGAGTGGGCTGCACACAGAGACGATAGAAACGAGGTAAAGCATGCATGAACTCGACACCCCGACGTTCCGACTCGCTGTGGCGCAATTCGACCGCGCGGCAGAAGCGATGAACCTCGATCAGAATCTGCGCGAGCGTCTGAAACTTCCTCAGCGATCGTTGGTCGTCAGCCTACCTGTACGTATGGATGACGGACGCGTTGAAGTCTTCACCGGTTATCGCGTCCAACACGACTCGTCGCGCGGCCCTTCAAAGGGCGGCATCCGCTATCACCCCAACGTGAACCTCGGGGAAGTTGCCGCTCTTGCCATGTGGATGACGTGGAAATGCGCGCTGGCCGATCTGCCGTATGGAGGGGCCAAGGGTGGGGTGAAGGTTTCGCCGAAACGGTTGTCTCGAGCAGAACTGCAGCGATTGACACGTCGCTATGCGGCAGAGATTTTCCCTCTGATTGGCCCAGAAAAGGATGTGCCGGCCCCTGATGTCGGCACTGATGCGCAGGTGATGGCATGGATCATGGATACTTATAGCCAGCAAGTCGGTTATGCAGTTCCCGGTGTCGTCACAGGCAAGCCGCTGTCGATTGGGGGAAGCCTGGGAAGAGAAGAGGCGACCGGTCGCGGAGTGGTCTACATTACACTCGAAGCCCTGCGCCACTTGAAGATCGATGTCCGAAATACCACGGTCGCGATTCAGGGTTTTGGTAATGTCGGTTCGCACACGGCCCTCATCATGCAGGAGTGCGGCGCCCGTGTTATAGCAGTCAGTGACGTGACCGGG
>Ga0335084_10004996_pt1 | contig 13090 bp, 15 predicted proteins | sample Lox_Sample_44_FD_206721 | JGI IMG/M metagenome (GOLD analysis project Ga0335084, IMG submission 206721) | Soil microbial communities from Loxahatchee National Wildlife Refuge, Florida, United States - Lox_Sample_4.4 | ecosystem: Environmental > Terrestrial > Soil > Wetlands | place: USA... | reverse complement strand
TGTCGCCGGGACCTCCGCTTCCTCGGCCGTTTTCCAGGCTCTCTCCGCAGCGGTGCCGACCCCACTGATGTCGATCTCCGCTGGACCGCGAGATCGGCCGAACGCAGGCGATGACGCACGCATGATCAGCGAGTCGCCGGCATCCTCCCTCGGTGCAGGCGCCACGTCCGGCTCCGCTGCACGTGGCTGCTGCAGATCGCGCGTGGCCGCCGGTCCCCTGTAAACGCCGTGCCACGCAACACCCGCATCACGCTCGTGCTCGGGAACGCCGGCGCTGTCCTCGCCAGCGCCGATCTCGCCGCGCCGCTCGTGCCGCACCTGCCTTGCCAGGAGATTGACGGTCCTGGCTGCTGCCGTGGGAGCGGGATGCCGCGTCTCAACGTCCTCAGCGGCCGGATCGTGCGCGCTCGCGTTCGCCGCCGGAACCGAGGGTGCTGCAATCGGGGCGCGTGCTTCGAGACGGGGTAGCGGCGCGAGACCAGGCTCCGTGCTCGGTTCGGAGCCGCTCTCCAGCAACTCGAGGAGCACGCCCTCCATCGCGCGCGACGGGTCCACGAACTCGAGCGCGCGCGCGGCGTCGAGCCAGCCGAGGTCGGACAGCTCGAACAGCGCCTGCGCCACCCGCAGCGCCCTGTCGGCTTCCTGCTCCCATGACGGCTTCATCGCGGCGGCCTCCGCTCTGCGTCCAGCGCCAGGAGGCGCTCGATGCCGGCCAGATACACGGCCACCTGGCCTGGAGTCAGCTCCGCCACTTGCGCGGGCGTCCATCCGAAATGCCGCGCGAGCTGCACATGCGCCTCTCCGATCGCCGAGCTCGATGCGCCGCGTGCCGCGCTTTCACCCGAGTCGAGCCCCGAGATGCGGTTGATGGCCGCGACGAGGAAGTGCACGAGCCCGGCGTGCATCTGCCGGATCTGGTCCAGCGCGAGCGTCGGCTCGGCGACCGACTCCTTGATCATCAGAAGAGGTACGAGAGAGGGATCCTCCCGCGATGCCTTGGAGATGAGCGCGAGCGTGGCCACTTTCAGCGGGCGCAGGCGCACCCGGCCCGGGCTCGCATCCCCGGCATCCGCCCCGGGGCGCAGCACCGAGGCCGGCACCGCGACCTCGTGCACGAGGAGGCTTCCCGCGAGAAGCTCCTGCGCCGTCAGGATGGTGCTGTCTTTGCGTGCAGTAGGCGCGGCGCCGCGGTCCACGCCTTGGTCTCCGACTGCCTGCATGGGTCCCCCAGCTTGTTATTGGTGGGGACCTACGCGGAGATCAGGTCTCCTCGTAGGCCAGACGCATCGCCTTGAACGTGACCGCCTCCATCACGAACGTGTCGCTCGGAATGGTGTAGGTCCAGCTGTCGAACTTCACGCCGAACACCGTCACCTTGGTCGACGCGGTCGGCTGGGCCGGATCCTTGAGCGTGGAGATCAGGTTGAAGGAAGGCTGCACGAACGTCGGGCCCGAAGGCGGGCTCACGGCCCCGTCGCCCAGCAACAACCGCAGCAGCGCGCCGTTCACATGTGCCCGCTCCGCCGACCCCGACACTTTCAGGATGCCGGGGCGCAGGAAGGTGGGATAGCGCTGGCCGATCTCGTAGAACGGCTGCACGTCGCTCGAGACGCTGATCGAGACGTTGGTCAGCTTGCCGACCACATTGGAGAGGTCGTATTGGGAAACCAGCGCGTCGGCGGCTTTGCCTTCGGGGCTGGAGGTGTCTTCGACGCCGAGCACCAGGACCGCGTCGATGGCGCGCAAGACATCGTTAGGCATGGTTGGGTCTCCTGTCTCACTGCAGCGTCATGACGACGCGGATGAAGTCGATGCTGAAGGTCGGCTGGAGCGTCATCACGACACTCACCTGGCCGGCGATCTCCTGGGCGCGCGTCGCGGTCACGTCGAGCATGTAGCCCGTGAGCGCCTCGTCCTGGACCATTCCCGTCAAGAACGCATCCAGCGTCGCCTTGAGCGCCGAACGCACCCGCGAGTTGTTGAGCCGGCCGATGTAGGGATTCGCCGCCGAGCGCACGCCGTACTTGGCGTAGTCGACGATCCGCCGCGTCGGGATGGCCGAGAAGGGCTCGCCCACGCCTTCGGTGGTGACCCCCTTCAACACCCGCAGCCCCTCCTTGGAGATGATCGTCAGCACGTTGCGCTCGATCAACTGCTCCTGCTCGCCGCGATTGGCTGTCACGGTGATGCCGGGGATGTTGATCGCCTTGTTGGTGAGGCTCGTCTGCACCGACACCGAGGCGATGTATCCCGCGACCGCCGCGGCCGTGTAGGCGGGCGGAAGGGTGGTGCCGTCGGCATTCTGGATTCCGGGCGCCACCAGCACGACGCGGTCTTCGGCCACGTTGTGCCCGAGGAAGTCCGCGATCTTGGATCCCGGCGCGCCGATCACCCCGATGCGCTCGAGGTCGGTTTCGGCGGTCGCGTTGAGGTGTCCGACCAGCACCGAGCCCATGCTCTTGGAATCTTGGCCCGCCAGCACCACGATGTTCACGACCATGTTCGAGATGGCATCGAGGCCGGCGGAATATTCGTCCTCGCCGGCATCCGCGCCGTCGGCGCCTCCCACGTTGCTGCCGGTTCCGAAGTAGCCGGTGACGCCGGTGGCGGGCTTGTCGCCTCCGTGAGTCGCATCGGCGGCGACGGTGACGAGGCTCGAACCCGCGGCCATGTTGGCCAGCGTGTTCCCGTCGGGGACGACGTAGGATTCCTTCACCGTGCCCCAGGTCAGCGTCACCTGGACGCTGTCGGCGGCTTCCACGAGATAGCTCGCAGTGAGGACATCGCCGGCCACCGCGCGCGGAGCCTCGCCGGTGTGGAAATCGATGTGCCCCGTCCACACCGTGATCAGGACCTGGCCCGGTCCGGGATCGGCGTGATCCACGGCGTAGGTCGCAACCACGCTCTGGCCAGCGGTCGGGACCTGCGTGGCCTCGAACGCCAACTCGCTCGTCGTGGGATTGACGCGGACCTCGTTCAGCGCCGGCGTGGTGCCGGCGTCGTAGATGATCGTGCCAATGGTCACGCCCGCGGGCGGATTGGCGCCGTAAGCGCGGACCGGATTGCCCGCGCTGTCCAGCACGACGATGGAATTGATCGAGGCCACTTGGGCCACCGTGGGGTTGGCGAGCTGGAAGCTGCCACCGGAGTTCTTCGCCACGGTCTCGCCGGTGACGACGAACTTGTAGACGAGGTCGAACGTGTCGACCCGGCGCGTGTCGCCGCGCACCACCTGGATGCGGTTCTGCGGATTGGGCAGCACCCGGTGATAGGCAAGCGCGGAGAAACCGGAGGTCTGCTTCTCTCCCACGATGCGCGCGGGCGTTTTCGCGTCATCCACCGAGATCTGGATGTCATTGCCCCAGGTGCCGGGCGTGGCCGCCGTCAGGGTCGCTACCGTGTTGCCGTCGGAATCCTTGATGGCGTACGTGGCCGAAGCAGCACGGGGGCTCGCCACGCGCACCGCAACCACGGTCGTGGCCCCGTTGGCGTAGGCGAACTGCAATGCCCGTGTGAGGGTTAGGGGATTTGCCCCGTCGGCGGGCACCGAAAAGTCGTCCGGAAGACCGAAGGTCTGCCGCGCATCGGAATAGCCGGAGAGGGTAGCCGGGACCCCCACCGGCCCCGAGCTCGCGGTGCCGATCACCCCGACGATGCCTGTTGCGACGCCACCGGCGGAGATCAGGCCCTCCGCGCGCACGTCGATGTATGTCCCTGGAATGATCATTTCTCCCATCGCGGTCTCCTTGGGCTGGTCACCTGAGTGCGGAGTAGCGGCCGGCTAGCCGGGAACAAACTGGCTAGCGCAACCCCTTGTTATCGTTAAACGATTGTTAACGTACCTTTCTTCTTTCTCAAATAATGTTAACTCACCTTTCGATCGCGTGCGCAAGTGGTCGGTTCCGGTGGGGTGCTCCCCTGCTTACGCCCGATTGCGCATCCACCATCGGCCCAACCGCCGCCGTCACGATCGAGCAGTCGATCGTCGGATCGGAACTGCGGTGTTGGGCACTGGTGTGAACGTTCGCTCCACGGCCCGTCGCGTAGACCATCGGCATAGAACCGGCGGAGCCGTGTCGAAGCCGGCGGGGCCCGGGTGGTAGAGGTGTGTCGTGCCGGGTACCGAACGCGCTGGACGCTCGCCCGAGCGTCGGGGGCTATCCCGCCAAACGAACGACGGTGAGCTTCTTCTGTGTTCCGCTGATGTTCAACTGCAGCTGGATCACACGGTTCAGAAAACGAACCGTGCAAGTATGCACGCCCGGTTGTTGCGTCGATATTTCAATCCTGCCGTACAGGTCGGTGAACCCGACGAACTGGCCGTCGACGTTGACCGGAACGTAGGCCGCGACCGCACCGGTCTTGTCGTCGACGAACTGGAACGGATCGGCGTGGGAAGCACCCGAATACAACAGCGCTGCGAGAAAGGCGAGAACGAGGCGTCGAGACATCGGCATCTACTCGTACACGGTGAGCGCCACCGGAGCGTATTCCCGAAGCCTCGCCCCGGCGCTCTTGACCAGAGAGGGCTGATGCGCCTGAAACTTCTTGAACTCCTCCGCCACGTTGATCTGGCCGCTCACCTTCCCGTTGGTGTACAGGATCGACGTAATGACGTCCTCGAACTTCTCTCCCTTCGGGATCGAGCCCGCGATCTGGAACGTGCCATTGGTGGCCAAAGCGACATCGAAGGCTTTGGGAAGCAGAACCAGGGCGCCCTCTTCCCATTTGATCGTTGCGCCCGGCGGCTGGCGGAGCGACCCGGTGATGGTCCATTGCTCCTCGCCGAGGTCTCTTGGCTTGGACCACGTGAAGGCCGCCAGGAAGGCCCCGACGGCGACGAAGACCAGAGCAGGATAGTTGGTCTTGAGCTTGCCCACCAGAGGCAACTCCACCTCCGTCGGCTGATTGGTCTTGGTGTCGACATAGGTCTTCTGCGCGAGCAACGCGACGAATCCCAGAACGAGGCAGAGCGCCGCCAAGGCATACATGATCCAACCGTTCGTCATCGATCAGTCCCAGCCTGTCGTTTTCGTCACTCGACGCGTGCATCAGCGCCGGTATTTCGCGCTTTCCGAGAGCAGATCATCGCCCTAGCTTCGGCATGGTAATACCACACCGGCTGGCACGATCCGCGGGATGGAGCCCGGTCATACCGTGCGTCCCCTGCATGGCTTCGTCGGACACCAGCGCGGGGCTACGCCTTGAGAAGCTTGGCCGACACGATTGCGGCAGCCGATTCGAACGCTCGCTTCAGCACCTGCGGATTCGCCTTGATCTCCTCCATCGTGAACTTCGGCACGTCGCTGAACCATGTGGTAGCGAAGTCGTCCGCCAACACCTTGCCGTCGGGGGACACCAGCTTGTAATAGACACCGAGGTTCGGTCCCCATTCCGACGAGAACGTAGTGGTCGTGTTGATTCCATACGAGCGCACCTCCAGCACGAAGCGGTAGCTGCCGTCAGCGGAAAGCCGCGGCCCATAGATCGGATCGCTTCGAAGCCTGTCCGTGAACTGCTGGCGCACGATGTCTCCGATATCAATGCCCGAAGCCGTCAGGAAGCCGGCGAAGTCCTTCCCCACGCTCTTTTGTGATTCCGCAGCGACTGCTGCTCCAGCCGCTCCAAACAGCACCGACAAGCCGGCCTCGGAGCCGACCACCGTCGGCTGATCCGTCACTTTCACTGAGGACGCAACGGAGACCGAGTCGATCGCGGCTTGATCCGCGGGTTTCAACGTGTGACCGCCGCCGCAAGCGGAGAGTGTGAGAGCGGTAGCGGCGATCGTTATCGACTGAGAAGCGGTTCGCATGAATACCCCCTTTCGTAGCCCAAAGTCCTGCTGCGCTTCGTCGATCACTCACTCGCCCACGCGCTCGAGCGGTCAGCTCCCGAGTCGGTCCGAGTCATTGCGCGGTCTGACGAAGGCTACGTTCGCGCTGCACGTGTTGGCGCCCAACGCCGTCTCCCACGGAGTCGAATGCGACACCTACTATACCGCACCGCGACAGTCGCAGCGCCGAGCGCACGCCCCATGATCGCTGGCAGGAGTGTGAAGCTAACGGATACGGACTTACAGATCGCATACCAATCCGCTACGCGCCTCTCCAGCGCTCAGCCACGGCCGACGTGGCGAGCTGCTACGCGCCTGGCGCCTTCGGCTCCGCAACCGCAACCACGTCGCCACCCGTGGCCTGAATCAGCGACGGAGGATCGATCGAGAACACCGAGTTGGGGGTGCCAGCCGCAGCCCAGATGATGTCGAACTTGAGAAGGTCCACGTCGATCAGCGTGCGCAACGGCGAGAGATGTCCAAGCGGCGGCACGCCGCCGATCGCGAATCCAGTGGCCACACGAACGAAGTCGGCGTCCGCTTTGGAGATGTCGCTGTTCAGATGCGCCGCCACCAGGCGTTCGTCTACCCTGTTGGTACCGCTGGCGATCACCAGGACCGGCTCGCTCGAAGCGATGCAGCGGAAGACCAGCGACTTGGCGATCTGTTCCACGCGGCATCCAATGGCAGCCGCCGCATCGACCGCGGTGCGCGTAGAGTCGGGCAGCTCGAGGATCCGAGATGTGATGCCGGCAGCCGCAAGCCCCTGCTGCACACGACGCGCGGCTCTCGAAAGTTCTTCGCTCACACTCACAGCTCCCGGGCTGGCCTCCGGTCGCTCAACGCCCCGAAGTCAGCAGCCAGGCGACGGCGATGCGAAGCAACGGTGTTGGTGCGTTCGGTGCGACTGAGCATCGCCATCTTCGCTGCCGACCGGACTACGGACGCTTGCGCAGAAACACATGAGTTGCACGCTCGCCCGGGACAGACTTCGCGCATTCATACCCCAAGGCGGGCAGATCGAGGTCCTGGAAGAGATTTTCCCCGGAACCGAGCAGTACAGGCCGGATGGCGAGGTGCAGCTCGTCGATCAGCGCGGCGCGTAGATACTGGCGAATCGTGGATACGCCGCCGCCGAGGCGAATGTCGCGCCCGCCCGCCGCAGCGGTCGCCTGCTCCAAAGCGGCGTGAATGCCATCGGTGACGAACCGGAACTCCGTACCCCCCGCCATCCTGAGCGGGTCCCGCCGGTGATGGGTCAGGACGAAGACCGGCGTGTGATACGGCGGCTCGTCGCCCCACCAGCCCTTCCAGCTCTCGTCCGGCCACGGGCCCCGGACCGGTCCGAACATGTTGCGCCCGAGGATCCAGGCACCGATGCCTGCGAAGCCTCGCTCGGCGATCTCATTGTCGACCCCGGTCTCTCCATCGTCATGACCGTGCATCTTCCGCCACACGCGTGTGTGGAAGAACCACTCCATCAACTCGGGGCCCCGAACGCCGAGCGGGTTCTGCAGATCTTGGTTCGGGCCGGCACCGTATCCGTCGATGGAAACCGAGAAGCTTTGGACCCGCAGTTTCGACACTCGCATTCCTTGGCTTTCTAGCCCCCGAGGAGCGACTTCCATCGGCGCCGCCCGACGAACCTTTGTAGCGGAACAAGCCGACTGGTCCCGGAGCATCCCAAAGCTGGCCACGACATGACTCCCTCCTCCCGGTTGTATGGTTGTCGTTTCGGGGCGAGGTACGCTGAGCCACGGCGCACCGAGCTCTTCCCGAAATGGTGAACGTCCTTCCCATGCTATCAATTCCCCGGGACCGGGGCAGGAGACCGTGCTCGGTGACGACAGCGGCTGCTCGTCCGACGCCCAAGCCGGCGCTCGGCCGTGCACGAGGGCGAAGCGGTGAGGACACCGCCAGGGGAAGCGGGCTAGCGGCGGTCAGCTCGCCCGGTCAGGCATCTTCCTGCCTGTCGGGCTGAATGACGTACAGGAGGACGACGCCGAGGATCACAACCAACCGGAAAGCGGCCTGTTGCCCGTTCCACACCTTCGATTGCCACATCAGGAACCATTCCCCGCCTATGGTGATAAACCCGGTAAACCACAGGACGATCCCCAAAGTAAGGCCGGCAATCGCGACACCCTTGGCTGCGTTGAAGCGGTTGGCGTCCTGTCTCGAACTGAATAGACGGAATCCGCCTACCCAACACAACACCGCGACGCCTGCCTCTACAGCGATGATGAGCCAATAAAGCGCGTGATGAAGCGACGGGGAGTCGATGGCCCGCCACATTGCTCGATTCTCGGGAAACGTGCTATCCATCCCGAGCACGTGGCTCACGAACAGGTAGTTCGACTCGTAGTCGGTGAGATTGTTGAACACCACCACAGAAGCAAAGAGAGCGACCGCCCAAGTGAGTAGAACCTTCGAAGCCCTTGTGTACATCGCCTCTCCCAGCATCGCATCGAGCGACGCGCAACGTTTGAGTGCACCCGGTCGCTACAGCGGGCGAATCCCCCTGTAGCGAGTCGGATGCGACGAAGGGTCAGGCAGCACGGCGCGTGGGTTTGCTGAGCAATGTTGCCAAAGCAAGCCCCAAAGGGCCAGTTGCGGCGCCCAACCGGAGTTCGGGCATTCGTGGCGCCACACCGAGCGGATTGACAGGCCAGCTCCGCGAGATGCTCTGATCCACCCCGAATAGAACGGGCGGCGTCGCTGCGACAACCAGGACCGGCAGATGGAGCATGAGCGCGGGTGACACCGTCGAGAGCGGGGGTCGTCGCACACGAGCGAACCGGATGGCGCACCCCCGCGAGGAAGGCCAGCGACAGACGACGAATCGTCTCCAAAAACGACCTTAGCGATGGTCAATGCTTTCCGGAGTGAGCGCTCTCAACAGGGTAGGGGTCCTGCAGAACGGTGGAGCCGGTCTCCAACAGGGACTTCAGGTTGGAGATGACCTTCGGCCAGCCACCGGACACCGCCTCGATGAGTTTCGAGGGTTCGCGCTCGATGGTGTGGATGATGGAGAGCTTGACCGCCGTTCCACTGGGTTCCAGCTCCATCGTGCATCGCGACGCCCCTTCGGCCTTGAGCTCGGGCTTGTTCTGGTGCTGCCAGCGGATGACTAAGCGCCGTGGCGGCTCGGCCTCGACGATCTCGCCGGCGTCGAAGATCTGACCGTCGCCGGACACCAATTTCCACGACGATCCCGCCGTCCACTGGCTTTCGCAGTGCATGCCGAACCAGTACTGCTTCGTGAACTGCGCGTCGGTCAGCGCTGACCACAGCTTCTCCGGCGTGGTGCGGATGTAGGTCACGTAGACAAAGGTCGATCTAGCCATTGGTTCTCTCCAGTCGTCGTTTCAGGTCACGCAGGGCCTTGAGGCGTGGCTTTTCGAACTTGGCGATCCAGCGCTCGTAGATCTCCTGCAGCGGCACCGGGTTGACGAAGTGCAACTTCTCCCGGCCGCGCCACACGATGACCACCAGATTCGCCGCCTCCAGCACGCCCAGGTGCTGCGTCACGCCCTGCCGCGTCATGTCCAGGTGCTCGCACAAGTCGTTGAGGGTGCGGCCGTCGTGTGCGTGCAGCAAGTCAAGGAGCTTGCGCCGGCTGGGATCGGCGAGGGCTTTGAACAGCAGGTCGGTGTCATCGAGGCGCTCGGCCATGGACGCCTACATGCAAGCAATCTATTGCATGAATGATAGGCAAGAACTTTCTTGCATGTCAAGCGCCGGGCAACGATCGCCCAACGCGCATCGGATTCAGTGCCTCGCGCATGGGCAGCAGCAGCGCTTGTTCCGAGCCGCTCCCGTGAGCTTGAGGCTACACCGTGATCTGGTGCTTATGGTCGACTGCGGCGACGGCGCTATAGCCTTGGGTGGCACCTTTGTCGGTGGCCATCATGGCCGACGCATTATCGGTACGGTTGAGCGGGGGGTTCGGCGTCATGGGTCCCGAATCGTGGGGTCCGCAATCATGACTATGCTGCCGACTATGCATAGATTGAGCTCCGCTCGTTCTCCGACACGGTCCCTCAGTTCCCGTGACTTGAAGAGATATCAGCCAGACGGCTGCATCCTCGATTCGCGATCAAAGCCAGGCAAGTTCTTGAACTCCGCCTCGAGATATTCAACGAAAGCGCGAACTTTCGTGGGCACGTGCCTGGCGGACGAGTAGACCGCGTGCACTTCGATGGGAGACATGCTGTGGCTCGGAAAGAGCACCTTAAGTTTGTGCCGCTTCAAGTGTTCAAGAATCAACGCCTCGGGTAGCCAACCAACGCCTATTCCAGCCAGAATGGCTTCCCGGATGGCATGGCCGTTGTTCGAGCGGAAGGCCGCGGTCACTTTGACCCTCACTTCCCCCTGCGCGCCGCGGAAAGTCCATTCCGTCGCTGGAGCATAGTTGAAGGTAACGCAGCTATGTGCCGCCAGATCCTGGGGCTGGCGAGGGACACCGTGCTTGCGCAGGTAGGCGGGAGCGGCAACGGCTACGCGGCGCGTGCTACCCAGCCGACGCGCGATCAGACTCTCGTCCCGGATAGGACCAAAGCGAATCGCGACATCGATGCCTTCCTCGACCAAGTCCACGACCCGCTCGTTCAGAGTCAAGTCCAGCGCCAGCTCCGGGTGGCGCCGCTGGAAGCCGCAGGTCAGCGGTGCAACATAGTCTACCCCCAGCGCCACGGAGGTGTTCACCCTGAGCGTCCCCCGCAGGCTCGCGTGAAGTGCAGCGACGTCACCCTCGCTCTCATCAACGTCGGCGAGGATGCGCTTGCAGGTCTCGAAATAGGCGCGTCCGACCTCCGTGAGCGAGAGGTGTCGCGTACTCCGCTGAAGGAGCTGGATCTTCAACCGCCGTTCCAGCGCGCGCAGCTGGCGGCTGACTGAAGGCTGCGTGGTACCGAGCGAGCGCGCAGCCGCCGACAGGCTACCGCTCTCTACTATCCTGACGAAAACCTCCATAGCCGATAAGCGGTCCATCGCGTCCCTTCGCCTATCCATACGCTCAGCGTATGGACGATATGCGACTCACGAGCCTTCCGCCCGCTGTGTCATCTGGGTAACCTCTCATCGGAGTCCATTACCAGATAGGGAGACAATCATGCTACAGGTGCTTCTAGCAGTTGCCCGCGGCTGCGCCGCGGCGGTTTTCGCACTCGCGTCGGTTCAATCCACTTGGGCAGGCCCACGAGAGAACATTGCCGTGGTCCAGGAGTACTTTGCCGCGATCTCCGGAAAAGACAAGCCCGCCGCCACAGTCAACGCGTATGTGGCAGACGAAGACCTGAAGAAACACGTGTACGTCCTCGAGGCCGCATTCCCACGCTATGTGCTCGTCTCGGAAGACCTCATTGCACAGGACGACAGAGTCGCTGTGCGCGCTCGCTTCCAGGGCACCCACGCGGGCGACCTAATGGGTCTCGCGCCAACCGGCAAGGCGGTGGACGTGCCATTCATCATCGTGTATCGCATCTCCGACGGCAAGATCGCCGAGCATTGGCTGAGCTTTGATCAACTGGAATTGCTCAAGCAACTCGGCGCAGCGAAGTAGCGCTGGGCCATGTGCTCGACCGCTTCAACAATGCGCCAATGCCGAGTTGGTCGACGGCGTGATCTGGAACACAGCAGGTCCGTGCCGAAGGCCTGTTCAGCGTACCTGTCGATGACGCCGAACGCGTCGGCTCAGAGGCGCGCGGCGTCCACGCCAGCAAAGCAACACGACGGTCCTCCGCGCGTCCGCTGCAGCCGAAAGTTAGAAGCCGCTTTCGATACCGAGCCATAAACACACGCCACGGACTAGCGAGTGGAGTTGCTCGGGGGATAGCGTGCCCAGGTGCTTCATGAGGCGCACGGTCGGCAGCGTCACGATACCTTGCGCGTCGAACGCGCCTGGGCGAAGGAAACGAACGGGAACGGGGACCTCGTATCGGATGCCTCGAAGACTTGTCGTGTGCGGAACCAGGGTAAGCAGCGATCGATCATCATCGGCGCTTGGGGCACCGAGAACCAGACAAGGACGAATCTTCGCGGCCAAGCCGAGGTCCACCAGCCAGACCTCGCCTCGGCGCGCGGGTTTCACCCTTGATTCTCGCGGCGATCGTAGTCTTGAAACACCAAGTCGGCGGCCTGGAGGAGATCCTCGTCCGATGGCGAGGAATATGGCGTGCTCATCAGTCGGCGCAACAATTGAGCAAGGACTTCGTGTTTCTCGTCCTCAGGAAGCGCGTCGAATGAATCAATCAGTTGTTTGGCGGCATTCGTCATCGGCGAGATTATACGCTGAGACAGGGTGGGTTCTCCGCGGCAGGGACTGCCCTCACGGGCAGCCTCCCGCACAGACCCGGACGTGCAGTATTGCCGCATCCGGTTCCTCGGTTGTACTCGCTGCCGCGATGCAAGACAAGAGAGTCAGGCGATCACCCTTCTACGGCGGATCTCAGTGATGCAAGGCTTCGCTATCTGGACAAACTCGAGCAGCTGGGCGAAACGAGCCCAGGTGAAACTGCGTCGCTTGCCGCCGCGCCGATTCAGCCACTTGAAGGTACACTGCTTGGCCCAATCGAAGAAACGGTAGAGCGAGCGTGAGTTCCCGTGAACGCCATAATAGTTGTAGTGACCCCGTAGCCGTCGATTCAACCCGTCGAAGAAATCGCGCACGAGCAGATGCCGGCTCGACTTGATCCATTCCTTGATCCGTCGACACGCCCCTTGCAACCGCTTGCGGGCCGTGCGGCGCATGACGCGGGGGTGCCCTTGCGGTCCTCTTTCCAGAAGAATTCGAACCCCAAAAAGGTAAACCGCCGTCTCATGCTCGGATGAAAACGACTGAACCGCAGCAGGCGAGTCTTGTCCGGAGCCAGCGTCAGGTTGAATTTCTCCAACCGCTTCGGTAGCACCCGGTAGAACCGCTCTGCGTCCTCGCGCAAGCGAAACGCGCACACCCAGTCATCCGCATACCGACACAGCAGCGCTTCCCCCGTACAGCGCGGTTTGACCACTTTCGCAAACCACAGGTCGAGCACGTAGTGTAGGTAGGCGCTGGCGACAACGGGTGAGACGATCCCGCCTTGCGGGGAGCCGGTGTCCGGATGAACAACGTGTCCCTCCGGCTCCAAGATACCAGCCTTCAGCCATTTGCGGATCAGGCCCACAAAGGCCCGGTCATCGATGCGCAGACTCAACATCGCAAGCAGCTTGTCGTCGTCAAGATGGTCGAAAAAGCCCTGAACGTCGGCCTCGACCAGA
>Ga0335084_10004994_pt1 | contig 13091 bp, 9 predicted proteins | sample Lox_Sample_44_FD_206721 | JGI IMG/M metagenome (GOLD analysis project Ga0335084, IMG submission 206721) | Soil microbial communities from Loxahatchee National Wildlife Refuge, Florida, United States - Lox_Sample_4.4 | ecosystem: Environmental > Terrestrial > Soil > Wetlands | place: USA: Florida... | reverse complement strand
AACGCGTTGTCCGCGAGCGCGGACAGGAACTGGGAGCCGATCAGCAGGTAGAAGCCCTTCGGCATGACCCGTGGCCGCGGTTCCATGGATTGGAGAGCCGCATTACGACGCATGACCGTGCCAGCCCGATTACAGGCGCTTGAACGTTGTATGACCGGTCGCGGTCATGAAAGCGCAACCGGCGCGACATATCTTCCGGTGGGCTCGGCGGGAGCGTTGCGCCGTGGCGCCCATTTCATCTCGTGCCGAGCCGTGAACAACCGCGCGCCAGCGACCCTGCTTGCCCCTGCGCAGCTCCGCTCCGAAGGCGGGGATCGCCAGGGCCTGATCTGCGCATACCTGTTCCGGCCCGGTGCGGCGCCGCTCTCGATCGATTCGGCGGCGGAGGCCGAAGCGCTGATCGGCCGGATCGGCGACGGCTTCCTGTGGCTGCACATGAACGCGAGCCGCGCCGGCGCAGAAGCGTGGATGCACGCGCACGCGAACCTGAGCGACAACTTCTTCGAGGCACTGCACGAGGGATCGCGCTCGACGCGGATCGAGCGCGACGGCGATGCACTGTTCGCCGTGATCAACGACGTCACCTTCGACTTCGCGTTCGACGCCAGCGATGTCGCGACACTGTGGGTCAGCGTGCGCAGCGATCTCGTGGTGAGCGCGCGACGGCAGCCGCTGCGCTCGGTGGACCGCCTGCGCATGGCGGCCAAACGCGGAACGAGCATCGATTCCAGCGTGGAACTGCTCGACGAGCTGCTGCGCGACCAGGCCGACGAGCTGCAAACGATCGCGCGCAAGGCGACCGAACGCGTCGACGTCATCGAGGACGCCGTACTCACGGGCGATCACGAAACGCACACGGCCGAGCTGGCGCGTTTGCGGCGGCTGATGGTGCGCCTGCAGCGCATGCTCGCGCCCGAGCCGAGCGCGCTCGCGCGCACGCTGGCGTATCCACCGGCCTGGGTCGCGGCGCGCGACACGCAGCGCCTGCAACAGGCGAGCGAGGAATTCGCGGTCGTGCTGCGCGACATCGGGTCGCTGCAGGAGCGGATCAAGCTGATGCAGGAGGAAGCCGCCGCGCGCACGTCGGATGCCAATGCGCGCACGCTGTTCACGCTGACGATGGTGACGGTGCTCGCGCTGCCGATCAACCTGATTTCCGGGCTGTTCGGCATGAACGTGGGCGGCATTCCGCTCGCGGAACACCACATGGGGTTCTGGTTGATGGTCGCGCTGATCGCTGCGCTCACCGGTGCGATCGCGTGGATCGCATTGAGAAGGATCGGGCGGAAGGGGTGACGGCATGCTCATGTGTCATTCCGAGCGCAGCGAAGAATCCCGGCGCTTCGAAGTCCGAGATCCCTCGCGTTCGCTCAGGATGACGAGCGCAACGCGGATCTGTGTTGCCTGATCCGCGTCCACGCGCGAAATCGCGTCGAGACGTTCATCCGTTCACCGTCGCCATGCCTGCCTCGGGATAGCGTGTCCCCGCCGCGGGGCGCGCTGTCAGCACGCTCGCAATCTTCTTGCGCTCGTCGTGGGTGAGCGTGATGGCGGTTGCCGCGGCGTTTTCCTGGAGCCGCTCGAGGCGGCGCGTGCCCGGAATCGGCACGATGTTCGGATCGCGGTCGAGCAACCACGCGAGCGCAAGCTGCGCCGGCGTGCAGCCGCGCGCCGTGGCGATCTCGTTGACCGAGTCGACGAGCGCGAGATTCGCGGAAAGATTTTCCGGTTTGAAGCGCGGGTTCTGGCGGCGCCAGTCGCTCGGATCGAGCTGATCCGGGTTCCTGATCGCGCCTGTGAGAAAACCGCGCCCGAGCGGGCTGTACGCGACGAATCCGATGCCGAGTTCCTTGCAGGCCGGCAACACCTCGGTCTCGGCATCGCGCGACCACAACGAGTATTCGGTCTGCAGCGCTGCGATCGGATGCACGCCCGCCGCGCGCCGGATGGTCGGCACCGATGCCTCGGACAGGCCGAGGTGGCGCACCTTGCCTTGCTTCACGAGATCTGCCATCGCGCCCACGGTGTCCTCGATCGGCACGTTGCGGTCGACGCGATGCTGGTAGTAGAGATCGATCTGCTCGATCCCGAGCCGTTGCAGGCTGGCGTCGCACGCGCTGCGCACGTATTCGGGACGGCCATCGATGCCCAGCGGCGTGCCGTCGGGAGCGCGCACGTTGCCGAACTTGGTGGCGATGACGACGTCCTTGCGGCGCGTCTGCAATACCTGCGCGATCAGGCGCTCGTTGCGGCCGACGCCGTACATGTCGGCCGTATCGAGGAAGTCGACGCCCATGTCGATCGCGGCGTGCATGAGCTCGATCGAGGCCTTGTCGTCTGAAGGGCCGTAAAAATCGGACATGCCCATGCAACCGAGGCCGATGGCGGATACCTCGAGATTGCCGAGCTTGCGGCGCGGGATCTTGACGCTCATGGTGTTGTCGCTCCGGAAAGGTGTGTGGAAGGGCGGATCGCGAGTCAATGTATCGTCCGTTCGGACCTGCTTCCGGGAGAAGAGTTCGTGAGCGCGTTGTTTTCCCCGTTCAGCCTGCGGGAACTGACCATCCCGAACCGCATCGTCGTGGCCCCCATGTGCCAGTACTCGGCCGAGAACGGCTGCGCCACGGCATGGCACATGATGCATCTCGGCAACCTTGCATCGTCCGGAGCGGGCGCACTGTGCATCGAGGCGACCGCGGTCGAGCGCGATGGACGGATCACGCCGGGTTGTCTCGGATTGTGGGACGACGCGAGCGAGGCGGCGCTCGCGCCGGTGGTCGCAGCGATCCGCCGCTACTCGCGCATCGCTCTCCTGATCCAGCTCGCTCACGCCGGTCGCAAGGCGTCGAGCGAGGTTCCATGGCGCGGCGGCCAGCTGATCGCTCGCGACGCGGGCGGCTGGACACCCGAGGCGCCGTCGGCGCTAGAGCACAAGCAGGGCGAGCCCGCGCCACGCGCGCTCGACAGGCAGGGCTTGCAGCGCGTGCGCGATGCGTTCGTAGCCGCCACGCAGCGCGCGGCGAAACTCGGGCTCGATGGCATCGAGGTGCACAGCGCGCACGGCTATCTGTTGCACGAGTTCCTGTCGCCGATCTCGAACCGGCGCACCGACGAGTACGGCGGATCGCTCGAAAGCCGCATGCGTTTTCCGCTCGAAGTGTTCGACGCCGTGCGCGCTGCGTTTCCCGCCGGCAAGCCGGTCGGCGTGAAAGTCTCGGCGACCGACTGGATCGAGGGCGGCTGGGACCTTGAGCAGACCATCGCGTACGCGCACCAGCTCAAGCGGCGCGGTGTGGACTGGATCGATTGCTCCTCGGGCGGGATTTCGCCTCTGCAGAAGATCCCGCTCGGTCCCGGCTACCAGGTGCCTTTCGCGCATGCGATCAAGGAAGCGACCGGGGTGAACACGATGGCGGTCGGTCTCATCACCGGTGCGCAACAGGCCGAAGAGATCGTCGCGAGCGGCAAGGCCGATCTCGTCGCGCTCGCGCGCGGCATGCTGTACGACCCGCGCTGGGCGTGGCATGCGGCCGCGGAACTCGGCGCGAGCGTCGATGCGCCGCCCGCCTACGGGCGGGCGACGCCGCAAGGGCAGAAGAATCTGTTTCGCAATTCGACGTTCGGCATGCGGTGAAGTGGCGCGCACGCGCCGGAACATGACATGAAGCGCGGATCGCATGCGGCGCCGCCTGCGACTGCGGTCGCGGTCTCGGCTCGCATCGGTGCGTTCATCGCCGGCGTTGCACGCAAGAAGGGTGCGGATCCTGCGCGCCTCGCGGCGCTGACCGGCTTCGATCCCGATCGGCTCGCCGACCCCGATGCGCGGATCCCGCTCGCGCAGGAAGAGGCGTTGTGGAACGCTGCGGCCGAGTTGACCGCGGACGAAGACTTCGGCTTGCACGCGGCGCAGGAAATACGGCCCGGTGCCTTCGATGTGCTCGACTATGCCGTGCGCACCGCGGCCACGTTGCGCGATGCGCTCGAGAACCTCGTGCGCTACAACCGGCTCGTGCACGACATCGCGGTGTTCACGCTGACCGATCGGCGCAGCGACTGCGTGATCGAGCATCGTTTCGCCGCGCCCGGACTCACGCCGTGCCGTCATGCGGCCGAGTTCACGCTGGCGGCGATCGTGCAGATCGGTACTCAGATCACCGCGCTGCCGTTGCGCCCTTCCGCCGTTTCGTTCATGCATCCGCTGCCGCCCTTGCTGCTCGTTCACGAGCAGGTGTTCGGCGTGAAGCCGCGTTTCAACGCGCCGGCTTCATCGCTCGTGTTTGCGCGGGCTGCGCTCGCGCAGAAGGTCGTTGGCGGCGACCCGGGCCTTGCTCGCATCGTGACCGCACACGCCGACGCTCTCCTGCGTTCGAGCGCGCCTGCACCGACGTGGACCGACCGGGTGCGGCAGCGGCTGGCCGAGGATTTCGCGCGCGGCACGACATCGCTGGGCGTGATCGCGCGGCAGCTCGCAATGAGCGAGCGCAGCTTGCAGCGGCGCCTTGCCGACGAAGGCGTCCGCTTTGCCGATCTCGTCGACGCCGTGCGCAGGGACCTGGCGATGCGCTACATCGCCGATCCCGGACTCGCGCTCGGCGAAGTCGCCTACCTGCTCGGTTTTGCGGAGCCGAGTCCCTTTCATCGCGCGTTTCGGCGCTGGACGGGATCGACGCCGGCGGCGGCGCGGCGCGCAGCCGCGATCACCGCGCGCGCTGCATGAAAGCGGCGATCGCGGCGCCGACCGCTTGCGGTTGCTCGACGTGCGGGTAGTGACCGACGCGCTCTACGACCATCGATTCGGCGCGCAACTGCGCCGCGAGCCAGCCGGCTTCGCGTGCGGGATCGGGGAAATCGGGATCCTTCGCGCCCATCACGATGAGGGAAGAAACGCGGCTTTGCGACAGCATCGCTTCGGTCGGACCTTTCGACAGCCAGGCCATCGTGCGCAGCGCGGCCATGCGTCCCGGCTCGCCCAGGTTCGCAGCGAGCGCCGCACGATACGCGGCGTGATCGTCGGGCTTCCGCTCCTTGAACAGGCCGTTCCAGTAGCTCATCCAGAACGCCCGACGCCACGGACCGGCGAAGCCGACCCGCGCGGCTACGCTGATGTACCACGGCAACGGATGATCGCGCACGACCGGTCCGAGCAGGACGACGCCGCGTACCTTCGCCGGAGCATCATGCGCAGCCCACAGCGCGGCGCCGGCTGCGAACGAAGTGCCGAGAACGACCGCCGGTCCCGCCTGCAGTGCGTCGAGCAGCGCGATCGCATCGGTCCCGACTGCGCGCGCCGAGTAGTCGTGCCACCCCGCGGATGTCTCGCCCATGCCGCGCACGTCCATCGTGATCACGCGGCAGCCCGCCTGCTGCAGCAGCGGACGCAGAAAGCGGTACTCGGCCCGCACATCGCCCATGCCGGGAAGCGCGAGCACGAGCGGACCGGATCCGCCCGTATCGTCGTAGGCGATGCGGCCGCCATCGACTTGCAGGAAACGCGTGGCCAGGGCCGCTGTGGTCGGGCTCGCGATAGTGGTCGTGCGGGCGGGCACGGCGAGAGTGAACGTCTGCATTGCCAATCCTCGGAAGCGGTCATCGATGGCGCCACTTTGCCGAAGCCGCGCGGCGCCGACCATGACCGGCCACGCCAGAGGATTGACCGCGGGCGCCGCGATGAGGGCGCGCGTTGCTAGTGGCTAGTCGGAGATCGCTCTTTCGACGCGAAGCAGTCGCGGATCGATCGGGCTGCGGCGCTCGCGGAAAGCGAGTTTGCGCGCGAGCCCGAGAATCGCGTGATTGTCGGGGAGCACATCGCCGTACACGCACGCGATGTCGTTTTCCGCGGCGTGGCGGAGCAGGGCACGCAGGAGCCGTTCGCCCAGCCCGCGACGCTGCTCGGGATCGGTCACCGCGATCGCGAACTCGGCGCAGCCGCCGCATTTTGCGTCGAACGCAAAGCGCGCTTCGCCCACGACCGGTTGCGTGCGGCCGTCGGTCGCGATCGCGACCAGCGCCACCTCTTCGCGGCCATCGGGGCGCGCAAATCGCGCAAGCAGGCTCGGCGGCAACTCGTTCACCACGGCCAGAAAGCGGCGATGGCGCGACGAAGGCGAGAGCGTGCGAAAGAACGCGCCGAGATCGCCCTCGTCATCCGGCCGGATCGGCCGGACCACGATCGACGTCGACACTTCCTGCGCTTCGAAATCGAGCGAAGGTTCCGCTGTGTCCTGCAAATCCAGCATGGGACCTCCTACGCAGACCCGCGCTGCCCGATCAGGCGGCCTCGGGCAGCGGCGCCATGCGAGTCACGCCGTAGCGCACCTTGGACACGACGTCTGCCTGCGCGCGTTCGGCCTGCGGCCAGGCCGCCTCGTAGCCGATCGACTCGTGCGATGCGACCGCATCGACCAGCATCACCAGGCGCGCCGGCTCGAGAGCCTCGATCAACGCGAGACCAGGCCGGTCGAACGTAAACGACTCGCCGCCCGACACGATGTGGTCCTTGGGGTCGCCTTGCTGGGTGATCCAGACCTTGCCGTCGAATACGACGACGCCGCGGCCACGGGCGCCTTCGACGGTGTAAAGCTGTTCCGCGTCGAGCCGGACGAGAGAGTGGGCGAAGCTGGGGTCCATGGCGTCTCCGGGGGGATACCGATGTTCAGTGTCGGCATCATGAGACGCACCAGTTGCGACGCCGTGTCGATGCGTCGCCGGGAGATTTCAATTGCAATCGAAGTTGGCTGTCATCCTGAGCGGAACGCGAAGGATCCCGGACTGCGAAGGCTGAGATTCCTCGCTGCCTCGGAATGACAAGAATGCGAAGAATCCGGCTAGATCCGGGAAATCCGCGTCAAATTCTTTCCAGCTTTACGCCGCAGACAACTCTTGGACGCGCGCGCCGACGAGCGCGGGCAATGCGCACGCGCGGCGCGTCGCCGTATCGAGGTGCACGCCGACCAGCGTCGTCGTGGCGGCGATCTCGTCTGCGCCTTCCTTGCGCATCTCGTGCAGGAAGCGAATCGATTTTTCCTTCACCTCGAGCACGCTCGAGCGAATCGTCACCAGGTCGCCCGCCACGAGTTCGCGCTTGTACTGGATCGTCTGCTCGACGGCCACCATGCCGCGGCCGCTCTCGCGCAGCAACCCGGGCGTGAGTCCGACCTGGGCAGGTCGCCTCGTCGAACTTGCCCACGTACCACATCACGTTCATGTGACCCATGTGGTCGCAGTGCCACGGGTACACGGCGCCGCGGTAGGTGAGAATCGAACCGGTCATGGGCGAAGCGTCAGCGCACCGGCGTGACGTCGGAGGCGAAGACATAGCCGGCGCCGCGCTCGGTGACGATGAACTGCGGATGCGCCGGATCGATCTCGATCTTGCGCCGCAGGCGCAGGATCTGGACATCGATGGAGCGGTCGTAGACCTCTGCGTTGTGCAGGCGGGAGAGATCGAGCAGCTGATCGCGCGTCAGCACGCGCTGCGGCGACGAAAGAAACGCCGTGAGCAGGCTGAATTCGCCGTTGGTGAGCTCCACGGATTTGCCTTCCGGGCTCTTCAGCTTGCGCAACCCGACGTTCAGCTCCCAGTTGCCGAAGCGGAACGCGCGCACCTTGGCGATCTCGTCGGCCACGGTCGCCTGCGCGCGCGCGCGCCGGAGCAGGGCGCGGATGCGCGCGAGCAGCTCGCGCGGGCTGAACGGCTTGGTGAGGTAGTCGTCGGCGCCGAGTTCGAGTCCCATCACCCGGTCGGCCTCGTCGGCGCGGCCGGTGAGCATGAGGATCGGAATCGACGATTGTTCGCGCAGCTTGCGCGCGATCTGCATGCCGTCTTCGCCTTGCAGGCGCAGGTCGAGCACGACCAGGTCGATCGTCTCCTTCGCCATCACCGCGGCCAGTTCCTTGCTGTTTGCCACCGCGGTGACGCGCAGCTCGTTCTCGCTCAGGTACTCGGTGACGATCTGGCGAATCGACGGATCATCGTCCAGGGCAAGCACGTGGGGCTGAATCGACGCGTTCTCCATGAGGGCTCCCCTATCCAGTTTTCCGACTATATGTCATCGGATGTCGTCCCGAGCGAAGCTGGAAATCTTGACGCGGATTTCGCCGATCAACACGGATTCGTTTCTTGCCTTATCCGCGCCTATCCGCGAAATCCGCGTCCAGGCCGTTGGACTTGCTCACGGCCGCAACGCGCCGGCGAGACTGCGCGCGATGTCGCGCCTCACCAGCGGCTTGTTCAGCACCTCCACGACGCCGGCATCGCGCGCGCGCGACGACAGCGCCGTCGTCACGTAGCCGGTCATCAGCACGATCGGGATGTCGGGACGAATCTTGCGGATCTCGAGCGCCAGCTCGGAGCCGGTCATGTCCGGCATCGCCTCATCCGACAGCACCGCGTTGAAGCGCTCGGGCGCCGCGCGGAACGTGGCGAGCGCCGCCACGCTCGATGTGAATCCGACCGGTTCGTAGCCGAGTTCGGCGATCATCTCCTCGCCGAGCCGCACCAGCGTTTCCTCGTCGTCGACCAGCAGGATCGTTTCGCCGGTGCCCGGCTGCACGCCTTCGGCGACCGCTTGCGGCGCGGCGACGTTGCGCTGCCACGGCATGTAGACGGTGAAGGTCGAACCTTCACCGACGCGACTCTCGATGTCGATGCCGCCGCCGAGGTCGGCGACGATGCCATGGACCAGCGACAGGCCGAGCCCGGTGCCGACACCGACTTCCTTGGTGGTGAAAAAGGGATCGAAGATGCGCTCGAGCACGTGCGGCGGAATGCCGCTGCCGGAATCGCGCACCTGCAGTCGAACGTAGCGGCCCGCGGCCAGCACACTGGTCGTGACGATCTTCTCCTGCAGGTCCTGCACGTCGAGCGCGACCGTGATCGCGCCCCTGGACTTCATCGCCTGGATCGCGTTGGCGCACAGGTTCATCACGACCTGATGCACCTGGATCGGATCGCCGAGCACGGCCGCGTCGCCCGCGTTGAGCTCGCGCCGGAGTTGAACCCCGGTCGGCAGCGACGCCGCGACCAGGTCGAGCGCTTCGGACACGACCGACTGCACGTGCACCGGCACGCGGTCGCCGATGCCGCTGCGGCTGAAAGCGAGGATCCGCTCGACCAGCGACTTCGCACGCATGCCGGCGCTCAGCGCCGCATCGATGTGCCGTCGCAGTGCGGTGCCGTCGGGCGCGTCTTTCTGCGCCATCTCGCCGTAGCCGAGGATCGCCGCGAGGATGTTGTTGAAGTCGTGCGCGATCCCGCCCGCCAGCGTGCCGATCGCTTCCAGCTTCTGCGCCTGCCGCAACTGCACCTCGAGCCGGTCGCGCTGCGCTTCGGCGTTCTTGCGCGCCGTGATGTTCTCCATCGAGCCCGCCATCCGGAATGGAATGCCGTTCTCGTCGCGCAACGCGATGCCACGCTGGCGGTACCAGTTCCATGCGCCGCTGTGATGGCGCAAGCGATATTCGATCGTGAAGTGCGGCGTGCGGCCCTTCAGATGATCGGAGATGGCCTTGCGAACGAGCGCGACGTCGTCCGGGTGGTACGGCGTGCGGTCGACCCACTCGCGGCGCGAGCGCAACGGCTCGCCCGGCTCGAGCCAGAGGATCTCCTGTGCTCGCGGCGAAAGAAACAGCGTGTCGTTGGTGAGATCCCAATCCCACAGGCCTTCGTTCGAGCCGTCGACCGCGAGCTGGTAGCGCTCCTCCGAGCGCCGCAGCGCCTCCTCGGTGCGCTTCTGTGCATCGATGTCGCTTATCGAGCCGACCCAGCGTGTCGCGCGGCCGTTGACGTCGCGCACGTGCTTGCCGCGGATGCGCACCCAGCGGTACTCGCCGTCGGCGCGGCGCACGCGGCAGTCGCCTTCGCGCACCTCGGAGACGCCGGACTGGTTGCGGCGGAACGTCAGCTCCACGTTCTCGACGTCGTCCGGGTGCATATGCACCAGTTCGATCGTCTCGTCGCGCGTGCGCACCGTCTGGTCGGATTCGATGCCGAGGACGCGCATCGCGCGCTCCGACAGGAACATGCGATCGTTGACGATGTCCCAGTCGATGATCCCGTCGTTGGTGTGCGCGATCGCGAGCGCGTAACGCTCTTCGCTCTCGCGCAGCGCGGCTTCGGCGCGCCGGCGTTCCGTGACGTCCACCGTCGCGCCGCCCATGCGTTCCGGCTTGCCGTCGGCATCGCGAAAGACCTGGGCGCGCGAATGCACCCAGCGCACCTGCCCGGTCCTCTTGTTCACGACACGATATTCGACGTCCAGCCGTGGTGTCCTGCCCGCGATGTGATCGGCGACCATATGGTCCAGGCGCTCGCGGTCGTCGTGATGCACCGGCGAGTTCTGGAAGAACTCCGCAATGTGCGGGACGACCTGCGTTTCGGGCGGCAGGTCGAACAACTCGTTGAGCAGCGGCGAAACGAAAACCTGGTCCGTGGTGAGATCCCAGACCCAGTGCCCCTCGTGCGTGCCGGTCACCGCGATCGCGTACCGCTGCTCCGACAGCCGCAGTGCCTCTTCTGCGCGCTTGCGCGCATCGATGTCGGTGAACGAGCCGGCCATCCGATGCGGCCGCGCGTCGCCGCGGCGTACGCACAGGCCGCGCACGCTGATCCAGCGGTAGCTGCCGTCGGGATTGCGGACGCGGTATTCGCCCTCGTACGAATCCGTCTTGCCGGCGAGATGGGCCTCGATCGTCGCGCGGCGCTTGTCGATGTCTTCCGGATGCAATTGCGCCTCGAAGGCGTCGAACCAGTCGGGCAGCGGCATGATCTCGGGACCCGGAGGCAACCCGAGGATTTCGCGCGCGCGCTGCGAGCCGAAGCCGCGGCCGGCTTCGTAGTCCCAGTCCCAGATGCCGTCGTCGGAGCCCGCCACCGCCAGCGCGAAGCGCTCTTCGCTCTCGCGCAGCGCCTGCTCGGCGCGCTTCTGGGCATCGATGTCGCCGACGGAGCCCGACAGGCGGATCGGCTTGCCGCTCGCGTCGCGCACGCACTTGTTGCGATGACGGATCCATCGGTACGAGCCGTCGCGCAGGCGCACGCGGTATTCGCCGTCGCGCATGTCGGCGTCGCCCTCGAGGCACCTGCGCAGATCGTCGCGAACGCGCTGGGCGTCATCCGGGTGGTAAACCAGCATCGCGCGCCACTCGGCACGCGGGCGCACCGCATCGGTCGTATCGAGGTCGAGGATCTGCATCGCTCGCGCCGAGGCGTACATGCGGTCGTTGAGGATGTCCCAGTCGACGATGCCGTCGTTGGAGCCCGCCACCGAAACCGCGAACCGCTCCTCGCTCTCGCGCAGCGCTTCTTCGGTGCGCTTGCGATCGGTGACGTCCATCGTCGAGCCGGCCAGCCGCACTGCCTTGCCGGCGGCGTCGCGGAAACACTGGCCGCGGGTGTGGATCCACCGTATCGCGCCCGAGGCGGGATCGACGATCCGGTACTCCACGTTCAGGCGCTCGGTGAGTCCGGCGACGTGATCGTCGCGCGTCTTGCGCACGCGCGCCGCATCGTCGGGATGAGTGGGGATGCGCGCGAAGTACTCGCTGTACTTCATGATGCCGGCGGCCGGCTGCAGGCCGAACAGCTCGTTGAGCTTGGCCGAGGCGAACAACTCGTCCTTGTCGATGTCCCAGACGAAATGCCCTTCGTTGGAGCCGGTCATCGCCAGCGCGTAGCGTTCCTCGGATTGGCGCAACGCCTCTTCGGCCTGCTTGCGATCGGAGATGTCGATGGTCGCGCCGGCCATACGCACCGGCTTGCCGCGTGTGTCGCGAAAGCACTGGCCGCGCGAGTGCAACCAGCGCACCGCACCGCCCTGCAGGATGATGCGATGCTCGATATCGAGCCGCTCGGATGCGCCCGTGAAGTGTTCGCGGAAGGATTTCTGCACTTCTACGAAGTCTTCGGGCGGGATCGGCACGCGGTCGAAGTAGTCGGACCAGCGGGTGATCTTCTCGTCGCCCGGCAGCCCGAAGATATGGTTCATCGTCGGCGAGACGAACAGCTCGTCCTTTTCGAGCTCCCACACCCAGTGACCTTCGTTCGATCCGGTCATCGCGAGCGCGTAGCGCTCTTCGGATAGCCGCAGAGCGCCCTCGGTGCTCTTGCGCTCGGAGATGTCGACGCTCACGCCCGCGACCCGCACCGCCTTGCCGGCCGCGTCGCGAAATGCCTGCGCGCGCGTGAGGATCCAGCGCACGTCGCGCCCGCCGTCGAGCAGGATGCGGTATTCGAAATCCGCCCGCGACGACTTGCCGCAGAGGATGTCGGCTTCGATGTGCTTCGCCTGGGCGACGTCGTCGGGATGCATCCTGACTTGCGAGAAGTACGCCGTGCGCGTGGTCGCCTGCGTGTCCTCGGGAAGCCCGAGCATCTGGTTCATGGTTCCCGAGACGAACAGCGCGTCGGTCGCGACATCCCACACCCAATGGCCGTTGCGCGATCCAGTCATTGCGAGCGCATAGCGCTCTTCGGACTGGCGCAGCGAAGCCTCGGCGCGCTTGCGCGCATCGATGTCGCTCACCGAGCCCGCCATGCGGTGCGGCTTTTCCGCTTCGCGCCGCACACACAAGCCGCGAATGCGCACCCAGCGATAGCTGCCATCCGGCTTGCGCACGCGGTACTCGCCTTCGTAGGTCGGCCGCCTGCCGCTCAGGTGCGCCTCGATCGCGGCGATACGGAGCGGACGATCGTCGGGGTGCAGTTGTTGTTCGAGGCTGGCGAACCACTCGTCGAGCGATTGGGTCTCGGGACCGGGAGGCAGCCCCATGATTTCGCGTGCGCGCTTCGACCCGAAGGCGATGCCGGCGCGATAGTCCCAGTCCCAGATGCCGTCGTCGGAGCCTGCGACCGCGAGCGCGAAGCGCTCCTGCGAGGTTTCGAGCGATTTGCGCGCGCCGACCAGGTTCGAGAACTGGCGCTTGAGAAGCGCCAGCAGTGCCACGGCGAGGCCGGCCAGCGCCAGCGTGCGCGCGGCCGTGCCGATCGCCTGCGCGCGCCACGGCGCGAGTGCGACCGCCACATCGCGGGTCACGAAGACGACGAGCGGATAGTTGGGGACCGGCCGCACGGCGCCGAAGCGATCGACGCCGTC
>Ga0335084_10004991_pt1 | contig 13093 bp, 13 predicted proteins | sample Lox_Sample_44_FD_206721 | JGI IMG/M metagenome (GOLD analysis project Ga0335084, IMG submission 206721) | Soil microbial communities from Loxahatchee National Wildlife Refuge, Florida, United States - Lox_Sample_4.4 | ecosystem: Environmental > Terrestrial > Soil > Wetlands | place: USA... | reverse complement strand
CCGTCGGAAATGACCGGTCGAAACAACGTGATGAATGAGAAACGGAAGGAGGTGACCATGCACCGTCACAGACACTTCCGCGGACGCCCAGGCTTCCGTGGGCACCGACGCTTCCCGAGCCGCGAAGAATGGCTTCGCAAGCTGGAGGAGTACCAACGCGATCTCGAGCAGGAGATCGCCGACGTCGCCGACGTGATCAAGCACCTGAAGGGCGACGAGCCCTCGGACACCGGCACCGTCTAGAAGGGGTTGAAGCGGCCCCGCGGAGCGCGGGGCCACTGACCCCGATGCGCTATCCTTTTGGAACCACATTTCACCTGCTTGGCGAAATGGGCGCGAGGCGCCCATTTTTTGTGAGGAGCGCGAGTTGCCGAACGTCTACGAGAAGGAACGAACACTGGAGAGCGACATCACCGGGCGCATCGAGAGCGAGCTGCCCGGCGTCGAGGTGCTCGCCGTCGAGCTGACCGGGCCCGAGCGGTTCACGGTCTACATCGATCGCGCCGAGGGCGTCGACCATGCGCTCTGCAAGGAGGTCACGCGCGTCCTCTGGGACTACCTGCGCGACTACTCCGTGGACGTCTCCTCACCCGGGATCGAACGCCCGCTGCGCAAGCCGGAGCACTTCCGCGGCGTCGTCGGCCGAACCGTCAGGCTGAAGACGGCCGAGCGCGCGAAGGTCCGCGGCGAGGTCACGCGCGCGGACGAGGATTCTGTGAGCGTGGCCGTGAACGGCCACGAGCTGGACATCCCGTACGACCAGATCGTACGGGGCAACCTGATCGACGAGAGGGACACGACATGAGCCGAGAGATCATCGAGCTCGTCCACGAGCTCGAGCGCGACAGAGGTATCGAGGGGGACACCCTGATCGCCGCGCTGGAGGACGCGCTCCTGGCCGCGTACAAGAAGACGCCGGGCTCGTCTCGGCATGCCGTGGTCGAGCTCGACCGCCAGGAAGGCGACTTCCGCGTCTACTCGATCGAGCTCCCGGCCGACATCGAGGAGCGGCTGCTAGAGGAGGCGCGCGAGCGTGTGATCACGGAGCTCGAGCAAGCCGAGCTTGAGAACGGCGAGCGCTCGCACGTGCTCGTCACCGACGAGGACCTCGACATCGACTGGTCGGACGTCCCCGACGAACAGGTCAAGCGCGCGGACGTGACGCCCGACGACTTCGGCCGCATCGCCGCGCAGACCGCAAAGCAGGTCATCACGCAGCGCATCCGCGAGGCCGAGCGCCAGATCATGTACGACGAGTACGTCGATCGCGTGACCGAGGTCGTGACCGGGATCGTCCAGCAGGCGGGCGACCGCAACAACGTGCTCGTCGACCTGGGCAAGGTCGAGGCGCTGCTGCCGCGCTCGGAGCAGGTCGACGGCGAGCGCTATGAGCAGGGCTCGCGCATCAAGGCGGTCATCACCGAGGTCCGCAGCGGGACGAAAGGCCCGCAGGTCATCCTCTCGCGCCGCGACCCGGAGCTGATCCGGACGCTGTTCGAGCTCGAGGTGCCCGAGATCGCGGACGGGCTCGTCGAGATCCGCGCGGTCGCGAGAGAGCCCGGATACCGATCGAAGATCGCCGTCGAGTCGCACGCCCAGGGCGTCGACCCGGTCGGCGCGTGCGTCGGGCCGCGAGGCTCGCGCGTGCGCATGGTCGTCTCCGAGCTCCGCGGCGAGAAGATCGACATCATCCCGTGGAACCCCGAGCCCGCGCGGTTCGTGGCCAAGGCGCTCTCGCCGGCGCGTGTTCGCGAGGTCTACCTCGACGACGAGGCGAAGGAGGCGACGGTCGTCACTCCCGACGACCAGCTCGCGCTCGCGATCGGCAAGGAGGGCATGAACGCCCGCCTCGCCGCGCGGCTGACGGGCTGGAAGGTCGACATCAAGTCCGACACGGAATTCGCCACCGAGGAGGCCGAGGCTGCGTTCGCAGGCGACGGCGACCAGGAGGAGTTCACCGGCCGCTGCGCTGCGATCCTCTCGACCGGCAAGCGCTGCCCAAACACGGCACTGCCCGGCTCGAAGTACTGTGGCGTCCCGGCGCACCAGGAGCTGGCGCGCAAGGAGGCTGCCGGCGAGCTGCCGCCCGAGGCGGAGCCTGAGCCGGAGCCCGAGCCCGAAGAGACGCCTGCGGAGGAGCCCGTCTCCGAGGAGCAGCTCGAACCGGTGGCCGAAGCAGAACCCGAGCCCGAGCCGGAGGCGGAGGAGTCCGCCGCCGAGCCCGAGGACCAGGAGGGCCCGGCCGCTGCGTGACTGGCCCGATCAGGACGTGCGCCGGCTGCGGCAAGCGGGCGCCGAAGGCCGAGCTGCTGCGGTTCGCGGCGCCGGACGGCGTCCTTACGCCGTCTCCCAAAGGCCTGGGACGCGGGGCCTACACGTGCCCTCGGCTCGTGTGCTTCGAGCGCGCGGTCGAGAGCCGGGCCTTCGACCGAATCCTGAAAACGTCCGTCCGGGTCGATCCCGGGCTGGCACGGCTCTACACTGACGCCCATGGCTGACCGTCCGAACAGGCCCAACCGCCCGATCCGTCCCCGCCAGGGAGCGCCGTCGGGTGGCCGCAAGCGCCGTGTCGTGATCGACACCGGCGCGGCACGGCCGCGCGAGAACGCCCGCCAGGCGCGTGAACGAGCCGAGGCCCGGCCGAAGACACCGCGCGAGGTCGTCCAGCCGACCGGTCCCGTCACGGTCGAGTCGGGCGTGACCGTCAAGGACCTCTCGCAGGCCCTCGGCAAGCCGATGCCCGAGATCATCAAGATGCTCATGGTGCTCGGCGCGCCCAAGACGGCGACGCAGTCGCTCTCGGACGAGGAGGTCGAGCTGATCGCGGCGGAGATCGACCGCGAGATCACGATCAAGCACGCCGCCGAGGAGGAGCTCGAGCCGGAGGTCTACGAGGACGACGAGGCCGATCTCGAGGCGCGGCCGCCGGTGGTCACGATCATGGGCCACGTCGACCACGGCAAGACGACGCTGCTGGACGCGATCCGCAAGTCGGCCGTCGTCGAGACCGAGGCCGGCGGGATCACGCAGCACATCGGCGCCTACCAGGTGCAGCACAACAACCGGAAGCTGACGTTTCTCGACACACCTGGGCACGAGGCGTTCACGGCCATGCGCGCCCGCGGCGCGAAGGTGACCGACATCGCCGTGCTCGTGGTCGCCGCCGACGACGGCGTGATGCCGCAGACGCGCGAGTCGATCTCGCACGCGCGCGCGGCCGAGGTGCCGATCGTCGTCGCGGTCAACAAGGTCGACCTTCCCGACGCGAACGCCGACCGCGTGCGGAACGAGCTCGCGACCGAGGGCCTCCAGCCGGAGGAGTGGGGCGGCACGACGCAGTTCTCGGAGGTCTCGGCCAAGCAGTCCCAGGGCCTCGACGACCTCCTGGAGCGCGTCCTGCTCGTCGCGGATGCCGAGCTCGAGCTGACCGCGAACCCGCACGCCGAGGCGTCGGGCCCGATCATCGAGTCGCGCCTGGACGTGGGACGCGGGCCCGCGGCAACGATGCTCGTCCACCGCGGCACGCTCCGCGTCGGCGACGCGATCGTGGCCGGCGATGCGTGGGGCAAGGTGCGCGCGCTCTACGACTTCCACGGAGACAAGGTCAAGGAGGCGGGGCCGGGCGACCCGGTGGAGATTCTCGGCTTCGACCAGCCGCCGCCCGCAGGGGAGCAGGCGCGCGTCGTCGAGAACGAGCGCCAGGCGCGCTCCTACGCCCAGGCACGTGGCGAGCGCCTGCGCCGCGAGCAGCTCGCGCAGCGCCACACGGGTGTCTCGCTCGAATCGCTGTTCGAGCAGATCCAGGAGGGCGCGGTTCAGGACCTCAACCTCGTGCTCAAGGGCGATGTGGTCGGGTCGGTAGAGGCCGCGATCTCCGAGCTCAAGAAGATCCAGCACCCCGAGGTGCGCGTGAACGTGATCCACGAGGGCGTCGGCGGGATCACGGAGAACGACATCATGCTCGCCTCTGCCTCAAATGCCATGGTCGTGGGCTTCAACGTGCGCCCGAACGCCGACGCGCGCGTCCTGGCCGAGCGCGAGGGCGTCGAGATCCGGACTTACCGCGTCATCTACCAGCTGACCGAGGACATCGAACAGGCGCTCGTCGGGATGCTGAAGCCGGTGCGCACCGAGGAGACGATCGGCGAGGTCGAGGTGCGGGCGCTCTTCCGCGTCTCTCGCCTGGGCACGATCGCCGGCTCCTACGTCACGAACGGCACGGTCCGCCGCAACGCGAGCGTCCGCGTCGTGCGTGACGGAACCGTGATCTACGAGACGAAGATCGCCCAGCTGAAGCGGTTCAAGGACGACGTCCGCGAGGTCGACGAGGGGTTCGAGTGCGGAATCCTTCTCGACGGCTTCAACGACGTGAAGGAAGGCGACGTGCTCGAGGTCTACGAGACGCGTGAAGTCGAGCGCACCGACCTCGAGACGCCCGCTCCCGCGGCTACGTAGCTGCGTCCATCGCCGGCGCGTCCGCGGGCTTCCAGGCCAGCAGGATGCTCACGAGCAGCACCCACCCGAGCCAGATCACGATCGGGATGAAGAAGAACGCCACGAGCATCGTCGCGGCGACGACGAAGCTCAGCCACGCGAACCACTTCGGCAGCAGCCCTGCGCGAAGGCTCAGGAGCGCGGTCGCCACGACGGTCACGAGGGCAATCGTCGTCCCGCCGACCCAAAAGTCGAAGCCGACGTCGTTCAGCATCCGGAACGTGTTCGGGTCGAGGTGAAACTGGTTCGTGTCATCCCGGGTCACGCTGGAGGCCGTGAACATGGCGGCGGCCGTGAACCAGAGGGTCGTCATCACGAGCCCGGCTCCGAACGCGGCGGCCGTCAGCCCTCCGGCCTTGCCCTCGGCGCGCGCGAGCCGTGTGCGCAGCGCGGAGAGGAACCAGATGAAGAACAGCAGGCCGATCAGGACGCAGAACAGCGCGATGATGTCCTTGCTCCGGTGGCTGCTCGAGTTGTAGTAGTTGACGATCGAGGTGTCCGAGTCGTCGCTGCTGGGGCTGCCGCTCGTGATCGCGATCGCGATGACCCAGGCAGCGACGAACACCACGCCGCTGAGCGGGGACCAGCGGGCCATGCCTGTCATGTGTCTCCTTTGCTCGGAGGTTGACGCCGCCGCGAGCCTATGAGCACGATCGGACGGCCTCCGCCGGTCAGAATGACGGCATGGGGAGCGGGTACGTGGGCATCCTCTCGGTCGAGCTCCACTTCCCCGAGAACGCGTCGCTCAAGGGGAAGCGCAAGGAGCTGCTGTCTGTGAAGGCGCAGCTCCAACGCCGCTTCGGCGCTTCAGTGGCCGAGGTCGACCACCACGAGCTCTGGCAGCGGTCTCGGCTCACGCTCTCGTGTGTCGCAAGGGAGCACCGTGAGCTCCAGGAGCTCCTCGACGGAGCCGAGCGCTATCTCGCGGGGCAGGCCTTCGAGCTCGGTCGCGCCGAGCGCGAGGTCGTCACCTTGGACGACTGAGCACCCAGAGCCCGGTGTTCAGGTCCGATGCGAGCACGTAGCGCGGCATCACGAAGACGCCCCAGACGGCGGTGCAGGTCCCGCCGGGGCAGAGCAGCCCGTGGCGGTCGCGGCCGGCCGGCGGCCGGAAGCGCGTCAGATAGCGAGGCTTGCGCGGGTTCTTCAGGTCGAAGAGCGTCACACCCTGGCCGTACCACGAGAAGTAGGCGTAGCGGCCGACCGCCTTCGGGTCGTGGACGCTGTCGGCGAGCGGGAGCCCGGTGAAGCTCCCGCCCGGCCCCAGCCGGTACGGAAGCCGAACGGTCGCGAGGTGGACGGGGTGCGCGGGGTCGGCGATGTTCCAGACCACCGGCCGTCCGCTGATGGTCTCGTGCGTCTCGAGCATGATCTTCCCGCCCGACATCAGCCACGCCGAGTGCGCGTTCCCCTGGCCTCGTGCAGTCCGGCCGAGGTAGCGCGGCTTCGCCGGGTCGGAGATGTCGAGGATCACCGTGCCGAGGTTCCAGTAGGAGAGGTAGGCGCGGGTCGCGGCCGCGTTCGTGATCACGGAGTGGACGAGCACGCGCTCGTCCTTGCCGGGCGGCGGCGAGAGCGGGCTGCACTCCTTCAGCTCCTTGCAGGCACTCCAGCCGCCGACCTCGACGGGAGCTCGCGGGCGGGAGACGTCGTAGATGTGGAACCCGAACGACTTCGGCTCGATCGAGAACTCGGCCGCCGCCAACGCGGTGTACACCCACGCATGGCCGCGCACGGTGGCGAGCCAGATCTCGTGAGAGCCGCGCGGCTCGGTCGGCACGAGCGTGAGCAGCTTCGGCTTCGCCGGCTTCGTCACGTCGTAGAGGCCGAAGCCGCCGAACCCGTTCTCGCAGGCCTGGATGCTCGTCACCGCGAGGACACCGTTGAAGCCGGCGGTGTGCACTCGCCTGACGATCGTCTTCTCGGTCCACGTGCCGTTCACGCGGCCGAACGTCGAGATGTGGCGGGGCTTGCGCGGGTTGGAGATGTCGTACACGCGCACGCCCTGGGCCGGGCAGTCGCTCTGGCCGCGGTGGCTGGAGAGGTATGCGTAGTGCCGCTCGCCGAAGACGTCCCCGCTGTAGCCGCCGGGCGGGTTCGCGTGTCCGAGCACCGTGAAGCGCGCGGGCTTGACCTTGCCTGCCGCCGCGTGCGCCACGGTTGCGGTCAGCAGAGCCAGCCCGACAGCGAGGATGAGTCGCCGCGCCACTGCCCGATAGGACGCCGCGAAACCGCCGGAGTTGGCGCAACGCTGTTCAATACGCGCATGAGCGAACGCATGCGCCGGGTCAACGAGGCCGTCCGCGAGGTGATCTCGGAAGGCGTCGGGGAGCTGAAGGACCCGCGCGTGGGCTTCGTGACCGTGACCGGCGTCGAGACGTCGCCCGACCTGCGTCAGGCAACGGTCTTTGTGAGCGTGCTCGGCTCGGAGCGGAAGCGGGAGGAGACGCTCGAAGGCCTCACCGCCGCGCACGGCGTCCTCCAGGCACGCGTCGCCCAGCAGCTTCGGATGAAGCGGACCCCTCAGCTGACCTTCCAGTACGATCCGACGGTCGAGCGAGGCGTCCGCATGACTCAACTGATCGATGAGCTCGCGCCAAACGACGAGTGACGATCTGAGGGCGGTCGCCGACGCGCTCCGCTCTCACGACCGCTTTCTCCTCGTCAGCCACGAGAATCCCGACGGCGACGCCATCGGCTCGCTGATCGCGGCGAAGCTCGCGCTGGAGTCGCTGGACAAGGACGTCGAGATGTACCTCTACGGCGACGCGCCGTTGCCCAGGGAGTACGACTACCTGGGGCTCGACGACATCAAGCGCGAACTGCCCGCCGACGCGCCGGAACGGGTGCTGGTCGCGCTGGACTGCGCCAACGTCGACCGGATCGGCCCGGGCCTGACGATCGTCGAGGAGGCGCCGCTCACGGTGAACATCGATCACCACCAGGACAACAGCCGCTTCGGGGACGTGAACCTGGTCGTGGCCGACGCGTCGTCGTCGAGCGAGGTGCTTCGCGACCTCTTCGCGGAGCTGGACGTGAGGCTCACCCGACATATCGCCGACGCGCTGTACGTCGCGCTCGCGACCGACACCGGACGCTTCGCGCACTCGAACACGACCTCTAAGACGTTCCAGCTCGCGGCCGAGCTCGTCGACGCCGGCGTCGACCCCCACCGCGTGTTCCAGCTCGTCTACGAGTCGATCGAGTTCGCGAAGCTGAAGCTGCTGGCGCGCGTGCTCGAGCGGGCCGAGGTCTACGAGGGCGGGCGGCTCGTGGTGTCCTACCTGTTGCACAGTGACTTCACCGAGCTCAACGCCCCCGAGGCCTACTCGGAGGGCCTGATCGACTCCCTGCGCGCGACGGAGGGGGCGGACATGGTGGCGCTCATCCGCGAGCCGCCGCGGTCCGATGGCCCCGCGCGGCGCGTCAGCCTCCGGTCGAGCATGGACGAGCTCGACGTCTCCGCGATTGCGCGCAAGTCGAACGGCGGTGGCCACCGTCAGGCGGCCGGCTTCTCGAGCGACGCGTCGATCGACGAGATCACGAGCTTCATCCACGACGAGTTCGTTCGTGCCACCGCGGGCGCTTAGTCCGAGCGGGCTGTTCCTGATCGACAAGCCGGAGGGGCCCTCGTCGTTCGCGATCGTCGCCGAGGTCCGGCGGCGCACCGGGGCTCGGACCGGTCACGCGGGCACGCTCGACCCGTTCGCGACGGGTCTCCTGCTCGTCCTGTCCGGAGCGGCGACGAAGCTCGCGTCCAGCTTCGTCGGCCTGGACAAGCGCTACGTGACCGACGTCGACCTCACCGCCCGCACCGACACCTGCGATCGCGAGGGGAAGGTCGTGGAGCGGCAGGAGGCCCCGAGCCGGGAGGAGCTCGAGCGGCGGGTCGCGGCTCTGCGCGGTGAGGTCGAGCTGCGGGTCCCGGCCGCCTCGGCCGTGAAGATCGGCGGCGAGCGCGCGTACCGGCTGCACCGCCGCGGCGAGGAGGTCGAGATGCCTGTTCGGCGGTCGCAGGTGGAAGAGCTCGAGATCGTCTCGTACGAGGACGGCGTGGCCCGGCTCGACCTGCGCGTCAGCTCCGGGACCTACGTGCGGGCGATCGCCGACGAGCTCGGGGGTCACTGCACGACTCTCCGCCGCACCGAGGTCGGCCCGTTCGACGTCGAGGAGGCGGACCCGGACCGGCTGATCGCGCCGGAGGATGCCCTGGCCCGGATCGGCGTCTCGTGAAGATCGCGCACTCGCCCGGGGAGCTCGATCAGCGGCCGCGCGCCGTCGCGATCGGGACGTTCGACGGCGTCCACCTCGGCCACCGAGCCGTGCTGTCCGCCGCGATGGCCGCCGGGCCGAGCGCGACCGCGGTGACCTTCGAGCCGCACCCGCGCATCGCCTTCGGCTACGAGGTCGAGCTGCTGACCACCCTGGAGAGGCGGCTCGAGCTGATCGGCGAGGCAGGGATTGCGGAGGCGCTCGTCGTCCAGTTCGACCACGAGTTCTCGCAGCAGTCGCCCGAGGGGTTCGTGGAGCGGGTGTTGCGGCCGATCGGAGCCGAGGTCGTGGTCGCCGGCGGCAACTTTCGCTTCGGCCGTGGCCGGGAAGGGGATCTCGAGACGCTGCGGGAGCTCGGGATCGACGCGCGTGCGGTTCCGCTCGTCGAAGGAGTCTCCTCGAGCCGGATCCGCGACCTCCTGCGTGCGGGTGAGATCGAGCGAGCCGCGAAGCTGCTGGGTCGCCCGCCTGAGCTGGACGGCCCGGTGGTCTCCGGCGACGCGCGCGGGGACACGCTCGGGTTCCCGACCGCGAACCTCCGTCTCGACCCGCAGCTCCTGGTCCCCGCGTACGGGATCTACGCAGGCTCCGCGCTCGACCACCGCGCCGCGATCTCGATCGGGACGAACCCGCACTACGGGGGCACCGAACGTCGAGTCGAGGCTCACTTGCTCGACTACGAGGGCGACCTCTACGGCGAGCGGCTCGTCGTCCAGCTCTGGCGCCGACTGCGGGACGAGGCGCAGTTCGGCAGCGAGGCGGAGCTGGTCGCGCAGATCGCGCGAGACGTGGAGGAGACCCGGGCGGCCGAGCCCCCGGCCTAGAGCGCCTGCGCCGCGCCGCTTCTGCGCGGATCGCCTGCGCAGCCGGTTCTCGTCACCGCGCTGACGCCGCCGAAGTAGTGGTGACGGGTGTCCCACACGCGCACCTCGTAGCCCGCGTCCACGAGCGTGGCCGCGACCTCCGGCTCGAAACCGTCCTCGAGGTTCACCAGGCCGTCCGCGGGGTGGAGCCGCTGGCGGATGACGGCCTCTTCCACCGGCAGGCCCTCGTCCAATACCCCCGAGACGACCTGCAGCATCGCGCTGCGCAGCCGCGTCCCTCCAGCCGCACCCGCTGCGAGCGCGACTCCCTCGCCGTCGAGGGCGATCGTCGGCGCCATCATGCTGCCCATTCGCGCGCCCGGCTCGAGCGGGCCGCGGATCAGGTCGGTCTCCCCGAGCATGCTGTTCAGGTGCAGGTCGTAGCCGTGCACGAAGTCGCCGGACCCGAGACCCAGGCTCGTCGTCAGGACGCACGCGCTTCCGTCGGAGTCGACGACTGCCAGGTTGGTCGTGTGGCCCTCGCCGTCTCTCCCGTCGAGTGAGCGGGTGAGCGTGAGAGCGCGCTCCGCCGGCTCGATGCCGCGTAGCCGTGGCAGGCCCGCGAGCAGCTGGACGAGGTCGGAGAGTCCGGTGCGCGTCTGGACGCGGGTTCCCGCGAACGTGACCTCGACCGGATCCGACCAGCGAGCCTCGTAGCCCTCGAGATCCGCACGCGTTACGAGCCCCTCTCGCTCCTCCATCAGCTCAAGGAGCGCGGCGGCAAGCGTGCCCGTATAGGCGCTCTCCGGCCCTTCGCCCGCCACGAGCTCCAACGCGGCGACAAGGCCGGGCTGTTCGAGGCGGGCGCCTGCGGGCAGGAGCGTGCCTGCGGGTGCGTAGATCCTCGCGCCCTCGTTCATGGTCATGACCGGCTCGAGCATCGCCAGGCAGGCGGCGTGCGCGGGCGGGAAGTCGACGCCGGTCTTCGCGAGTCGCAGCGCGGGCTCGACCAGCCGCGGCCACCGAAGCCGGCCGTGCTCCGCGTGGAGAGCCGCCAGCCCGGCCGGGAGCCCGGGGACGCCGCACGAGGCGATCCCGACGGAGTAGTGGACGCTCGCGTTGCCGAACACGATGTCGAGCTCGAGGAGCTCCGTGCTCTTCGGCTCGTCGCCGACCCCGGGGACCGCGACGAAGCAGTCGAGGTTCCGCGCACGACCCGTCCCCGCGTCGAAGTAGATCCCGTGCCCGCCTCCGAGGAGCCCGGTCATGACCGTCTCGGCGACGCACGACGCGAGCGACGCGGCAACGGCGGCGTCGGCGGCAGTGCCGCCGTCTCCGAGGATCTCGACGCCCGCCTCGACCGTGGCCGGGTGGCCCGCTGCTACCGCCGCCTGCACGGGATGAATCGTGACGATTTCGGCACACTCCCGTCACCCACCCGTGCGTGTCTGCTCGTTACGCTCGCAGTGGGGAGGAGGTTGGTGGCCACCGGCCTTCCGAGCGCCGGGCCGATGCGGGAAGCGGGTGGAGCCGTATCGGCTGCTACGCTTTTCCGAGACCGCAGTCTCAGCCGTTCGCAGGTGCTTCCCCGCGGCGCGCTTGGACTGCGGAGTCATGTAGAAGGAGGCACATTGACCCTCACCAAGGAAGCGAAGCAGGAGATCGTCGGCAAGCATGGCCACGACAAGAGCGACACCGGCTCTACGCAGGTGCAGGTTGCGCTTCTGACGGCGCGCATCAACGAGCTCACCGAGCACCTGCGCAGCCACCCGAAAGACCACCATTCGCGCCGCGGGCTGCTCAAGCTCGTCGGCCGCCGGCGCCGGTTCCTGCAGTACATGCAGAAGCGGGACCTCGAGGGGTACCGCAAGCTGATCGAAGAGCTCGGCCTCAGGAGGTAGGACAGGCCGACAGAAACCAGACCCGCGGGGGGTGGAAGTTTGAGCGAGGTTTCGGCGTCGAGGCCTGGCTCAAACCTCCACTCTCCTCAGGAAGTGGAGGAACACAATGGCAGTAACGACTGAGCCCCGGACCGCAACGGTCTCCGTGACCGTAGGCGGCCAGGAGCTGACCTTCGAGACGGGCAAGCTGGCCAAGCAGGCCGACGGCGCCGTTCTTGTTCGCGCCGGCGACACGATGGTGCTCGCCACGGCGCAGGGGAAGATGGAGGCGCGCGAAGGCGCCGACTTCTTCCCGCTCACCGTCGACGTCGAAGAGCGGATGTACGCGGCGGGCAAGATTCCCGGCGGCTTCTTCAAGCGAGAAGGCCGTCCGACCGAGCGCGCGATCCTCACCGCTCGGATGATCGACCGCCCGATCAGGCCGCTCTGGCCCAAGGGCTACAAGAACGAGGTGCACGTGGTCTGCACCACGCTGTCGGCCGACCTCGTCACCGCGCACGACATCCTGTGCATCAACGGCGCCTCGGCAGCCCTGATGGTCTCGCCGCTGCCGTTCTTCGGCCCGGTCGGCGCCGTCCGCATCGGTCGGATCGACGGGGAGCTCGTCGTCAATCCAAGCCTGCCGGACGTCGAGAGCGAGGAGAATACGCTCGACCTGATCGTCGTCGGCTCGAAGGACGCCCTGACGATGATCGAGGCCGGCGCCAACGAGATTCCCGAGGACACGATGCTTCAGGCGTTCGAGCTCGCGCACAGCGAGATCCTCAAGATCTGCGAGGCGCAGGAGGATCTGCGCCGCCAGGCGGGCAAGGAGAAGTGGCTCGACGTCGAGCTGACCGAAGAGCTCGACCGCGAGCACGGCGGCCGGTTCGACCAGCGGATCGCCACCGAGGGCCTACGTGAGGCCGGAGTGCTCGTCGAGGAGCTCGTCGCCGAGCTCGCTCCACCGCTGTCGATGACTTCAGGTGAGGAGGACATCCGCCGCCAGATCCAGGTGCGGTCGAGCCTCGCGATGATCCTGGAGCGCCACCGCCTCGACGCCGTCGTCGGGCCGGTGCGAGATCAGTTCGAGGACGACCTCCGGGTTCTGACGGATGCAGAGCAGGACTCGAAGGAGCTGAAGTCGGCGAAGCGGAACCTGCTCTACGGGCAGATCGAGGAGGAGCTGACGCTCCCGTTCCCGGTCGGGCCCGCGCCCACCGACGAGGAGGCTGCACCCGTCAAGGACTCGATGACGCGCCAGTTCGTCAAGCGCGCCGCCGAGACGATCTACAAGGAGCTCGTCCGGCGGAAGATCGCGGTCGAGAAGCGGCGGCCCGACGGTCGTGAGCCGGAGGAGATCCGGCACATCTCGACCGAGGTCGGGGTTTCACCCCGGACACACGGCTCCGCGCTCTTCACTCGTGGTCAGACGCAGATCATGACGCTGCTGACCCTCGGGACGGCCAAGGAGGGGCAGCGCATCGACGACCTCTCGCTGGAGTCGGAGCGCCGCTACATGCACCACTACAACTTCCCGCCCTACTCGGTGGGGGAGACGGGCTTCATGCGAGGCCCGAAGCGGCGTGACATCGGCCACGGCGCGCTTGCTCAGCGGGCGCTCGAGCCGATGATCCCCGGGCT
>Ga0335084_10004990_pt1 | contig 13094 bp, 9 predicted proteins | sample Lox_Sample_44_FD_206721 | JGI IMG/M metagenome (GOLD analysis project Ga0335084, IMG submission 206721) | Soil microbial communities from Loxahatchee National Wildlife Refuge, Florida, United States - Lox_Sample_4.4 | ecosystem: Environmental > Terrestrial > Soil > Wetlands | place: USA: Florida... | reverse complement strand
AGGCGCACCCGCTCGACGAGGACTACCTCGCCGCGCTCGAGGTCGGGCTCCCGCCGACGGGCGGGCTCGGCGTCGGCGTCGACCGTCTCGTGATGGTGCTCTCCGACGCGCCGAGCCTGCGCGAGGTGATCGCCTTCCCGCACATGCGGCCTTCCGCCGGCGACGAGGACTGACTTGCTGCTCTCCGCGTCCCTGCTCTGGAACGCGCTGACCGCCGCGGGCGGCGGCATCGCGCTCGGACTGATCGTGGCGATCGCGCTCGGCATCAACGCGATGACGTTGCTCTTCGCGGGCTCGGCCGTCGTCGCGCTCGAGCGCTTCGCGCGCGCCGCGAAGCGCAAGCGCAGCCTGCTCGGCTTCGGCGCGCTCTGGTCGCTCGGCCTCGCGGGCCTCGTCTTCTCGCTGCGCGCCGAGGAACTCGCGGGCGCGACGCCGACGGAGCGGCTGATCGCCTTCGCGGGCGGCGCCGCCTTCTGCGCGGCGCTGGTCGCGCTCGGCATCGGGGCCACGCGGCTCGCGCTCGCGCGCGTGCACGGCGCGCGCCTCGCGGTCGCGACCGCCGTCGCGCTCGGGCTCGGCGCGGCGCTCGTGCTCGGCGGCACGGGCCGCGTGGTCTACGCCGCGGCGCCGACCGCCGTATCGGCGCTCGGCGCGCTGTGGCTCGCCTTCCGGCGCCGGCGCGCCGACGAGCCCCGCCGCGCGGGCGACACCGAGCGCATGCTGTGGTCGCTCTTCGGCGCGCTCGTCGTCGGCGTGGCGCTCGCGGCGGTGCTACCCGCGCCCCAGGAGAAGGTCGCGTCGGCGGGCGGCGCGCTGCTCGGGATGCTCGGCGCCGGCGTCGTCTTCGGGCTGCTGCCTTCGGCCGCGGCCGGCATCTTCGACTCGCGCCTCTCGGCGGAGTGGTTCATCGCGCTTCGCTACCTGGTCGCGAAGCGCCGGCAGACCTTCATCTCGATCATCACGGGCATCTGCGTCGTCAGCATCGCGGCGGGCGTGTGGCTGATCATCACCGTGCTCTCGGTGATGAACGGCTTCGAGCGGGTCTGGCGCGACGAGATCATCGGCAACCGCGCGCACTTCACCGTGCAGAGCGGCCTCGGCCCGATCGACCACTACGGCGACGTGCTCGACCGTGTGACCGCCACGGAGGGCGTGGTCGCGGCCTCGCCCTATATCGACGCCGAGGGCATGGTGCGCGGCGACCGGGGCGAGATCATGGCGGTGCGCGTGCGCGGCGTGGACCCGGACCGCGTGGGTCTCGTCACCGATCTGCGCGAGGACCTGAAGGAGGGAACGCTCGAGTCGCTGCGCCCCGACGCGCAGGAGGGCGACGAGCCGGCGATCCTGATCGGCAGCCAGCTCGCGGCTTCGCTCGGCGTCTCGATCGGCGACTCGCTGGTGCTGATCTCGCCCTTCGGCGGCGCGCAGACTCCCCTCGGCCCGGCTCCGCGGCTCGCGCGCTTCAAGCTGACGGGGATCTTCCAGACGAGCTTCTTCCAGTACGACGAGGTCTACACCTACGTGAACCTGAAGGCGGCGCAGGACTTCCGCCGCACGGGCGATGTGGTGGACGGCATCGAGGCGCGCACGACAGACTTCTACCGCTCGCGCCGCGTCGCGGACGCCGTGCAGCAGGCGCTCGGCTTCCCGTACTACACGCGCGACTGGAAGGAGTTCTTCCCGGCCTTCTTCCAGGCGCTGAAGACCGAGCGTGTCATGATGTTCATGCTGCTCAGCATGATCATGGTCGTCGCGGCCTTCTCGATCGTCTCGACACTCGTGATGATGACCATGGAGAAGTCGAGCGACATCGCGATCCTGAAGACGATGGGGGCGGAGGACGACGCGATCGAACGCATCTTCGCGCTCGAGGGCACGCTGATCGGGCTCGTCGGCACGGCGCTCGGCGTGATCGCGGGCATCTCGGTCACGGCGCAGATTGCCTGGATCCAGCACCGCATCGAGGACGTGTTCCGTATCGACACGCTGCCAGCCTCCATCTACCAGTTCTCGACGCTGCCGGCCGAGTTCGACCCGGGCCAGATCGTCTTCGCCGTCAGCGTCGCGCTCGTGCTCGCGCTCGGCGCGACCTTGCTCCCGTCGCGGCAGGCCGCGCGCCTCGACCCGGTGGAGGCGCTGCGCGATGAGTGACGTGCGCGTGGGCGCGGCAAGTGACGTCCTCGTGCGCGCGGAGTCGGTCGGCCGCTCGTTCGCGATAGGCGAGGATACGATCGAAGTGCTCCGCAGCGTGAACCTCGAGATCGTGCGGCGCGAGCGCCTCGCGATCCTCGGCAACTCGGGCGTCGGGAAGTCGACGCTCCTCCACATCCTCGGGACTCTCGATCACCCGACGACCGGGCGCGTGCTCTTCGAGGGCGAGGACCTCTTCGCCCGGCCGCCGGCCGACCTCGCGCGCTTCCGCAACCAGAGCCTCGGCTTCATCTTCCAGTTCCACCACCTGCTGCCCGAGTTCGACGCGCAGGAGAACGTGATGATGCCGGGCTTGATCGGCGGGCGGAGCTTCGCCGAAATGCGTGAGCGCGCGACGCGGCTGCTCATGGAGGTCGGGCTCGAGCACCGCATCCACCATCCGGTCGGCAAGCTCTCGGGCGGCGAGCGACAGCGGGTGGCGGTCGCGCGCGCGCTCGTGCTCGAGCCGGCGCTGCTGCTCGCGGACGAGCCGACGGGCAACCTCGATCCGAAGACCGCCGATCAGGTGCTCGATCTGCTGCTCGAGATGAATCGCGTGCACGGCACCGCGCTCGTCGTGGTGACGCACAGCCCCGAGATCGCCGACCGGCTCGGCCGCCGCTGCGTGCTCGTCGACGGTTATCTCACCGAGCCCGTTTGAGAGGGCCTCCGCTCGCCTGCGGCTCGCTGCGCGCGGCTTCGGCGCTTCGGCGCGCTTCGCGCGCCATGGGATTCGGGCTTGCTGCGACCCTTCGCTCCCTCGCCAGTTCGTTCGAATCCATCTCACGCGAAGCATCGGGTGACCGTTTCGTAAGTACTCGCCGGTACGCGTGAAACCGACGCGTGAACCGGGTTGTTTCCCGACTGCCACGCGTCTAGAGTCCTCGCCCGACCCGTTCCCCCCTTCGCCGATCCCGGAGGACTTCTTGGGCGCACTCTCCCGCGCGGGTCGGGGCGCGCGGCACACGCGCCGGGTCTTCGCCGGGATCGGAGCCACGCTCGCTCTGTGCGCGCCCGCGCTCGCGCAGGAAGCGAAGGCGCCCGAGCCCGCGTCCGAGCCGCACGCGCGCATCGCCGTGCTGCCCTTCACGGTCTACAGCGCACACGACCAGGCGTCGCTCGGCGAGGAGCTCGCGAGCGACCTGCGCGCGCGCCTCGAGACCTTCGGCACCCTGCGCGTGCTCGACGCGACCTCGTCGGCCGCGGCCGCGGCACGCGTCGTGCCGGGCGACGAGTCGGCGCTGCGCCAGATCGCGCGCTCGCTCGGCGTCGACTTCGTCGTCTCGGGCACGCTGACGGAGCTCGCCGGCCGCTACAACCTCGACGTGCGCGTGACCGCGGCCGAGCCGGGCCAGCCGGGGCTCACGCAAGTGCGTACCGCGGCGAGCCCCGAGGAGCTGTCCACGCGCATCCCGCGCATCGCCGAGGCCGTGGTCGAGCACGCGGTCGGATCGGCTCCGGCGATGGTGACGAAGGTCTCGATCGTCGGTGCCGCGGGCTTCGAGTCGGAGCTGCAGAAGCGCCTCGCGACCCAGCCCGGGCTTCCGTACGACATGGCCCGCGTGCGCTCCGATCTCGCGATGCTGCGCGCGAACCCGGCGGTGGTCTCGGCCGAGGTCGCCACGCAGCGCGTCGAGTCCGGCGTCGAGGTGCGCTTCGACATCGTGCTCGCCGACCCCAATCTCCGCGCGCCGTCGGTCGGCGAGGGCGAGCGCATCGCGGACGTCGTGGTGCGCGGCAACCGGCGCATCGAGGCCGACGCGATCAAGGCGCGCATCGCCTCGCACCCCGGCGAGCGCTTCGACCCGGCGCAGGTGTCGCGCGACATCGCGGAGGTGCAGGCGCTCGGCTTCTTCCGCAGCGTGCGCGTCTTCTCGGACCTCACGCCGCAGGGCCGCATCCTGATCTTCGAGGTCGAGGAGAACCCGGTCGTCCGCCAGATCTCGATCACCGGCAACGACCACATCGACAGCGACAAGATCCGCGACGCGCTGACGCTGACCACCGGCTCGACGCTCGACTACCCGCTGCTGTACGAGAACCGGGAGCGCGTAGTCGGGCTCTACCGCGGCGAGGGCTACTACCTCGCCGAGGTGAACTTCGAGATCGAGCCGATCGGCGAGGCGTCGGTCGGAATCAACTTCGACGTGCACGAGGGCAAGAAGCTCAAGCTCCGCGAGATCGATTTCGAGGGCAACGAGCACTTCACGTCGACCGAGCTGCGCGAGGGCTTCCAGACCAAGGTCTGGCACTTCTGGTCCTACGCGACCTCGTGGTTCGACCACTCGGGAACCTACTCCGAGCCGCTCTTCCTCCAGGACCTGCGCGGCGTCGAGCGCAAGTACACCGACGCCGGCTACCTCCAGGTGAACCTGCACGAGCCCGAGGTGGTGCCGTCCGCGGACGGGCTCCGCGTCACCGTCGCGGTCGACGAGGGGCGTCGCTTCCGCGTCGGCAACATCGACATCTCCGGCGACCCGACCGCCGACCGCGAGGAGCTGCGCAAGCAGTTGAAGCTCGAGACCGGCGAGATCTTCAACCGCAGCCATCTCACCGAGGACATCGCGACCTTGACGCAGACCTATCAGAACCGCGGCTTCTACTTCGCGCAGGTGACGCCGCTCTCGAACCTCTCCGAGACGTCCGAGGTGGTGGACGTGCGCTTCGACGTGAAGAAGGGGCCGCTCTACTTCGTGCGGCGCGTCGACATCCAGGGCAACACGACGACAGTCGATCCGGTGATCCGGCGCGAGATCCCGATCGTCGAGGGCGAGCTCTACTCGCAGCGCAAGGTCATGCTCGCGCGCTCGCGCGTCGAGCGCCTCGGCTTCTTCGAGTCGGTCGACTTCAAGATGCAGCCGACCGACCAGGACGATCAGCTCGACATGCAGGTCAACATCGTCGAGCGCCCGACCGGCTCGTTCTCCTTCGGCGCGGGCTACTCCTCGCAGGACGGGCTCGTGCTCCAGGGCTCGCTCTCGCAGACCAACCTTTTTGGCCGCGGCTACGCCGCCAACATCTCGGCGGACCTCGGCGGCCGCACGCAGCGCTACTTCATCAACCTGAACGATCCGGCCTTCCTCGGCTCGACCTTCAGCCTCGGCACCACGATCTCGCGCACCACGCTGAACTACCAGGATTTCCAGCAGGAGCAGACCGGCGCGGACGTGGTCCTCGGCCACGCGATCACCGAGGACAACCGCGCGCGCGGCTTCCTGCGCTACAGCCTCTCGCAGCGAAAGCTCGACGAGAACTCGGACGTCAACGCCGCGGCGGTGATCTTCCGCGAGATCCTCCAGAACGAGGTCACCAGCAGCCTGGTCGGACTCTCGATCGTGTCGGACACGCGCGACGACCGCTTTGCCCCGATCCACGGCGAGCGCATCGGCCTCTCGCTCGAGGGCTCGGGCATCGGCGGCTTCTCGAAGTTCGTGCGCGCGGAGGCGCGCGCCTCGTTCTTCCTCGGCGCGCCGCGCTGGCTGCTGCCGCGCTCGACCTTCGTCGCGAACTTCCGCACCGGCTGGGCGGTGCCCTTCAACGTGATCGGCGACTACGACAGCCCGTCGGTGACGTCCGCCTTCCAGGAGCGCTCCGACGTGAAGCCGCTCGACCAGATCGACAAGGACGTCACGCTGCCGCTGACCGAGCGCTACTTCCTCGGCGGACTCGGCAACTTCGGCCTGCGCGGCTTCGAGGCGCGCTCGGTCGGACCGCGGCGCGCGATCCTCGCCAACTACAACGGTCTGTTCGCCCCGGTCGGGGTGAACCCGCAGAGCGGCAATTGCGAGAACGGACCCAACAATCCCTGGGGCGGCGACGGCAGCGGCAAGTGCAACAGCCTGAAGGACCGACACACCAGCGAGTTCAACGACCTGAAGCAGACAGACGTGATCGGCGGCAACAAGTTCATCACCACGAGCTTCGAGTACCGCTTCCCGATCTCCGAGACGATCGGCCTCCAAGGCGTCGCGTTCATCGACATGGGCAACGCCTACGACGAGACGGACTACAACATGCTCGACGCGACCACCTGGCGGTACGGCACGGGCGGGGGCGTCCAGTGGTTCTCGCCCTTCGGGCCGCTCGCCGTGGTGCTCGGCTTCCCGATCGATCCGCTCTCGGTGGAGAAGTCGCCGGTGTTCGAGTTCTCGGTGGGAGGAGTAGGATTCTAGCTCTTGCGAAGCGCCGGCAGGCCGCGGGGTCGCGCAGACCGGGTCTGATCTTTCTGGACTTCGCTCGCGATCCCGCGCGGTCTCCGCTCGGCTTCGCCCGTCTTTGCGGGGGCCCACCTTCGCTCGGCTTCGCCTCGCTGCGCGCGCCTGCGGCGCTTGCGCGCGCCGGACGGCTTGCTGCTCGCTGCGCGCGACCGCAAGGCGGTCGCTTACATGGCGGCTATGATCCCCCCCGTTTTTGCCGGGGGGAAAGGAAGAGGGGGAGGTATTTCCGTGCAGTTACACAAGGCTCTGGTGCTCCTCGGTCTCGCAGCGCTGCTCGTCTGGGGCACCGCGGCGGAAGACCAGGCGATCAAGATCGGCATCGTAGACATCGATCAGGCGATCTCGTCGACGGAAGAGGGCAAGTCGGCACGCGAGGAGTTCGCGCGCAAGCAGCGCGAGGCCGAGGCCGCGCTCCAGCCGATGCTCGACCGCCACAAGGAGCTCGAGGACGACCTCAAGGCCAAGAAGTTCGTGCTCTCGGACGATGCGCTGTTCCAGAAGCAGCTCGACCTCGCCGAGATGCGCAACCAGATCCAGAACAAGATGAAGGAGCTCGAGGGCCAGCTGCAGGTCGACCAGAAGCGCCTCGAGGGCCCGCTCACCAAGAAGCTCGTCGACATCATCGAGGCGACGGGCAAGGACCGCGGCTTCACCTTGATCTTCCGCCGCGGCACGCCGGGTCTGCTCTACTCGCGCGAGGCGCTCGACATCACCGACATCGTGATCGAGAAGTACAACCAGAAGAAGGGCTGAGCGGCGTGGCCCGGATCCACCCCACCGCCGTCGTCGACCCGGGGGCGAAGCTCGCCGACGACGTGATCGTCGGCGCGCTGACGGTGGTCGACGGCGACGTCGAGCTCGGGCCCGGGGTGGAGCTCGGCTCGCACGTGCTCGTGACCGGACGCACGCGCGTCGGCGCGCGCACCCGCATCTTCCCCTTCTCGGCGGTCGGCGTGCCCCCGCAGACGCTCGGCTTCGACGGCAACGCCGGCGAGCTCGAGATCGGCGCGGACAACGTGATCCGCGAGCACGCGTCGCTGCACGTGGGGCTTCCCGAGTGGGGCGCGCTGACGTCGATCGGCGACCACAACCTGATCATGAACGGCGTGCACGTGGCGCACGACTGCCGCATCGGCAGTTACTGCGTGCTGTCGGCGCAGACGGTGCTCGGCGGCCACGTGACCGTCGAGGACTACGCGGTCCTCGGCGGCATGACGGCCGTGCACCAGTTCGTGCGCGTCGGCGAGTCGGGCTTCACCGCGGGCGGCGCGATGGTCGCGCAGGACGTGCCGCCCTACGCGCGCGTAGCCGGCGACCGCGCGCGCTTCGTCGGCGTGAACCGCATCAACCTCGAGCGGCGCGGCTTCGAGGCCTCCCGCATCGCCGCGATCAAGCACGCCTTCCATCTGCTCCTGCACTCGAAGCTCCGCTTCGAGGAGGCGTGCCAGAGGATCGACGCGGAGTGCGACGGCTCCCGCGACGTCGCGCACCTGCTCGCGTTCCTCCGCTCCGCGGAGCGCGGCTTCATCCGGTAGCCGTGTGGCGCACTCCGTCCTCGGCCTGATCGCGGGGCAGGGGGCGTTTCCGCTCGCGGTAGCGCGCTCGGCGAAGCGCGCGGGCCGGCGCGTGACCTGCGTTGCCTTCCGCGACCTGACCGATCCGGGCATCGCGCGCGAGGTGGAGGACGTCACCTGGATCCATCCGGGCGAGGTCGCGACGGGGATCGCCGCCTTCCGCGCCGCGCACGTTCGCGACGCGGTGATGGCGGGCCGCGTGCCGAAGGCCGCGCTGTTCCGCAACCCCGACGCGCTGCACCTCGACGGCGAGGCGCGCGCGCTGATCGCGCGCCTCGGCGACCGGCGCGACGACACCATCCTCGGGATGGTCGCCGCGCACCTCGAGTCGCTCGGCATCCACCTGCTGCCGCAGTGGGCGCCCGCGCCCGAGCTGCTCGCGCCCGTGGGCGCGCTCGGCTCGCGCGACCTCACCCCCGCAGAGCGCGCCGACGTCGAGTTCGCCTTGCCGATCGCGCGGCGCATGGGCGCCCTCGACATCGGGCAGACGATCGCCGTGAAGGACGGCGTCGTGCTCGCGGTCGAGGCGGTCGAGGGCACCAACGCGGCGATCCGGCGCGCGGGCGAGTTCGCGGCGGGCGCCTGCGTGGTGAAGGTCGCGAAGCCGCAGCAGGACCCGCGCTTCGACGTGCCGGCCGTCGGCGCAGGTACACTCGCCGCGCTCGTCGATGCGAAGGCGCGCGTGCTCGCGATCGAGGCGGGCGCGACCGTCGTGCTCGAGCGCGAGGAGCTGCTGCGCGGGGCCGACGCGCACGGCATCGCGGTGGTCGGCGTCTCTCCGGAGAAGCCCGCGTGAGCGCGCTCCGCATCGCGATCGTCGGCGCGGGGCACATGGGCCGCGCGCACGCGCGCAAGGTCGTGGAGCTCGCGCGCGCGGGCGGCGGCGTCGAGCTCGCCGGCGTCGCGGATCTCGACGCGGCGCGCGCGGGGTCGCTCGGCGCCGAGCTCGGCGTGCGGTCGGCGCGCGAGGCGCGCGAGCTCTACCCGCGCTCGGACGCCGCGATCGTGGCGGTCCCCACGCTCGCGCACTTCGAGGCCGCGCGCGGCGCGCTCGACGCGGGGCTCCACCTGCTGCTTGAGAAGCCGATCGCCGCGACGCTCGACGAGGCCACGGCGCTCGTCGCGCAGGCGCGTCGCGCCGGACGCGTCCTCCAGGTGGGCCACCAGGAGTGGTTCAACGCCGCCATGCGCGTCGTACGCGAGCGGATCGACCGCCCGCGCTTCGCCGAGATCCACCGGCTCGGTCCCTTCCCGGAGCGCGGCATCGACGTCGACGTCGTGCGCGACCTGATGATCCACGACATCGAGATCCTGCAGCAGCTCCTCGGTGCCGAGCCCGAGCGCGTGGACGCGGTGGGCGTGCCCGTGCTGACCGATCACGTCGACATCGCGAACGCGCGCCTCGGCTTCGCGGGGCAGTGCGTGGCGAACCTGACCGCGAGCCGCGTCTCGGCGACGCCGATGCGGAAGCTCCGCCTCTTCCAGCGCGACGCCTACTTCTCGATCGACTTCCTCGAGCGCCGCGCGACGCTCTACCGGCGCCTGCCCTCGCAGGGCGCGGCCCCGCGCATCGAGGTCGAGGAGCTGAAGACCGACGCCGAGGACGCGCTGCTCGCGCAGCTCGAGGTCTTCGTCGCGGCCGCGCGCGGCGAGGCCACCGCGCCGGGCGCGCAGCGAGGCGTCAGCGGTGAGGCCGCCGTCGCGGCCCTGCGGACGGCGCTCCGGGTGATCGACGCGATGCCCGCGGTCGACGAGCTCGCATGAGCACGGTGCTGCTCTCGGTCGGCGACGCGTCGGGCGACGTCTACGCCGGCGACTTCGTGCGCGAGCTCGCGCGGATGCGGCCGGGCACGCAGTTCCTCGGCATGGGAGGCGTCGAGCTCGCGAAGGCGGGCATGGAGATCATCGTCGACCAGCGCGAGGTGGCGGTCGGGGGCCTCGTCGAGCTGATCCCGGACCTGCCCCGCGTGGTGCGCGCCTGGCGGCGCATGGTCGGCGCGCTGCGGCGCGCGCGGCCCGACCTGGTGGTGCTCGTCGACTCGTCGGGCTTCAACCTGCCGTTCGCGCGGCGCGCGCGGCGACAGGGGGTCCCGACGCTCTACTACGTCTCGCCGCAGGTCTGGGGATGGCGTCGCGGCCGCATCCGCACGATCGCGCGCTGCGTCGGCCGGCTGGCCGTGATCTTCCCGTTCGAGCCGGCGGTCTACGCGGGCACCGGCGTGCCGGTCGAGTTCGTCGGCCACCCGCTGGTCGAGCGCCTCGCCGAGACGGCGCGCCTCGACCGCGCATCCGCGCGCCGCGCGCTGCGCCTGCCCGCCGAGGCTCGGATCGTGGCGCTGCTGCCCGGCAGCCGTCGCGCCGAGATCCGCCACGTGCTGCCGCTCCAGCTCGAGACGGCGCGCGCGCTCCACGCGCGAGACCCGCGAATCCACTTCGCCTTGCCCTGCGCGCCCTCGGTTGCGCGCGAGGCGCTCGAGCGGGCCGTCGCGCGCGCGCGCCTGCCGGCCCTGCTCGGCCTCCAGATCCTCGATGGCGACGCGCAGCGCGTGCTGCGCGCGGCGGACGTCGCGCTCTGCAAGCCTGGCACCTCGACGCTCGAGGCGGCGCTGCTCGGCTGCCCGCTGGTGGTGGCCGCGCGCACCAATCGCGTCACCGCCTTCCTGTTGCGGCGACTGCTGCGGGTCGAGTATCTCGCCATGCCGAACCTGATCGCGGGGGAGCCGATCGTGCCCGAGCTCTTGCAGGAGGCGGCCGAGCCCGAGCGCGTCGCCGACGCGGTGCAGGCGCTGCTCGAGGGGCCCGCGCGCGCGAAGCAGGAGTCGCAGCTCGCCAGGCTGCGCGCGCTGCTCTCGCGCGGAGGCGCCGCGCGCCGCGCGGCGGAGATCGCCGAGGAGATGATCGTTGGACGTCTTCCGGCTTAGCGCCGCCGTCGTCTCCGCGCTGCTCGCGACGCCGCTCGCGGCCGCCGTGCTGGCCGCGCGCCCGGACTGGCGGCGCGGGGTGCGCGAGCGGCTCGGCGCGGGACCGCCGCAGGCGCCGGGCGCCGTGTGGATCCACGGGGCGAGCGTCGGCGAGATCCTGTCGGCGCTGCGGCTGGTGGACCGTCTGCTCGAGGAAGGCCACCGCGTGATCGCCTCCACCTGGACCTTGACCGGCCGCGAAGTGCTCCGGCGCGTGCGGCCCGACATCCCGTGCCAGCTCGCGCCGCTCGACCATCCCTGGTGCGTCGAGCGCGCGCTGCGGAGCGCGCGGCCCGCCGCGCTCGTGCTGATCGAGACCGAGCTCTGGCCGTGCTGGATCGACGCAGCGGCTCGCCTGGGCATACCCGTGGCGCTGGTCTCGGGGCGCGTGTCGGACCGCTCCTATCCCCGCTACCGGCTGCTCGGCCCGCTGGCGAAGCGCACCTTGCGGCAACTCGCCGCGATCGGCGCGCGCACCGAGGTCGACGCCGAGCGCTTCGTCGCGCTCGGCGCGGCGCCGACTCGACTCAGTGTCATCGGAGACCTGAAGCTCGACGTCTCGACCACGCGTGCGCCGCTGGCGGCCGATCTCGCGGCCGCCCTGCACGGCCCGCTGATCGTCGCTGGCAGCACGCATCCGGGCGAGGAGCGCGCGATGCTCGACGCGCTCGCGCACCTCGAGTCGATCGGGCTGCCGGCTGCGCTGGTGCTCGCGCCGCGCCACCCCGAGCGCGCGCATGCGGCGCTGCGGATCGCGCGCGACGCCGGTCGGCGCGCGCGGCTGCGTTCGGGGCCGGCCGGCGCACCGCTCGCGCCGGGCGAGGTGCTGGTGCTCGACACGCTCGGTGAGCTGCCGGGACTCTACGCGCGCGCCGCGGCGGCCTTCGTCGGCGGGACCTTGGCGCCGGTCGGCGGGCACAACGTGCTCGAGCCCGTGCAGGCCGGCTGCGTCGCGATCTACGGCCCGCATACCGCGAACGTCCGGCACAGCGTGTCGATCCTCGAGTACAGCGGCGCGGGGCTCCGCATCGCGGACACGGCCGCGCTGGCCCGGACGCTCGAGTCGCTGCTGCGCGATCCGGTGGCCGCGCGCGCTCGCGGCGAGGCCGGCATGCTCGCGCTGGCGTCGCATCGCGGCAGCGCGGCGCGCGGCGCGGCACTGGTCGCGCAGGTGATCGCGCGCGCCCGCGTCGCGGGATCCGTGGCGTGCGCCTAGTCGCGGGTTCCGTGGCGTGCGCCTAGGCTGGCTCGAGCGGCGCGACGACACTTCCGCACAGGCCCTTGCCCTCGCGCCGCTCGTGCCGTGCGCCTGGCTCTACGGCGCGGGCGCCTGGCTCGCGCGCGCGCTGCGCGAGGGCGGCGTCCGCGCGCCGCGCCGGCTGCCGATGCGGGTCGTCTCCGTCGGGAATCTCGTCGTCGGAGGCACCGGCAAGACCCCTTTCGCGGCCTGGCTCGCCGCGGGACTCGCGCGCCGCGGGCGAAAGGTCGCGCTCGCGAGCCGGGGTCACGGGCGCCGCGGGCGCGAGCCGGTCGTCGTGGTGTCGGACGGCCGCTTCGTGCGCGGCAGCGCCGAGCGCGCGGGCGACGAGCCGATGTGGCTGGCCGCTCACGCGCCAGGGGTGCCGGTGCTCGTCGGCCATGACCGCGGCGTCGTCGGGCTGCGCGCGCTCTCGGGCTTCGGCTCCGAGGTGCTCGTCCTCGACGACGGCTTCCAGCACCACCGCCTCGCGCGCGACGTCGACTTCGTCTGCTTCGACGGCGAGTTCGGACTCGGCAACGGCTGCGTGCTGCCGCGCGGCCCGCTGCGCGAGCCTATCGTCGCGCTGCGGCGCGCCGACGCGATCGCCGTGGTCGACGGCCCGCTGCCCGAGCCGGACGCCTCGCGCGTCCGCGCGCTCGCGCCGTCGGCGCGCGAGGTCTCGCTGCAACGCCGCCCCGTGTCGCTGCGCTCGCTGGAGAGCGGCGCGGCGGTCGCGCCCACGTGGCTCGAGGGCCGCTCCGTCGGGCTGCTGGCGGGCGTGGCGCGGCCCGGGTCCGTGCGGCGCACGCTCGGCGCGCTCGGCGCGCGCGTCGTGGCGGAGCGCCTCTTCCCGGATCACCACCGCTACCGCGCGAGCGATCTGGCGGGGCTCGGCGCAGAGGCCTCGCTCTGG
>Ga0335084_10004987_pt1 | contig 13098 bp, 11 predicted proteins | sample Lox_Sample_44_FD_206721 | JGI IMG/M metagenome (GOLD analysis project Ga0335084, IMG submission 206721) | Soil microbial communities from Loxahatchee National Wildlife Refuge, Florida, United States - Lox_Sample_4.4 | ecosystem: Environmental > Terrestrial > Soil > Wetlands | place: USA... | reverse complement strand
GGCGAGGACGCGATCGCTTATTGCCCGCAGTCCGACTACGCGGCCAACGTCGAACTCGCGGAGGCGATCGCACCACGGACGCCCCGCGCGACGCCGGCGGCAGCGATGCAGAAGGTGCCGACCCCGGGGAAGACACGCTGCGAGGACGTCGCCGCGCTCCTCGGCCTCCCCCTCGCGCGGACGGTGAAGGCGATCGCCCTCATGCACGACGAGGCGTTCAACCTGCTGCTCGTGCGCGGCGATCACGATCTGAACGAGATCAAGGCGCAGAAGCTTCCCGACCTCGACCCCTTCCGGTTCGCCACCGACGCCGAGATCGAGCGCCACCTGGGCTGCAAGGCCGGCTACATCGGCCCGGTCGGCATCGATCCGGCGATCCGCGTCGTTGCCGACCGATCGGTCGCGGCGATGGCGGATTTCGTCTGCGGCGCGAACGACGAAGGCTTTCACCTCACCGGCGTGAACTTCGGCCGTGACCTGCCCGAACCCGCGCTCGTCGCGGACATCCGCAAGGTCGTACCGGGCGACCCGAGCCCGGACGGCAAGGGCACGCTCGAAATCGTCCGCGGGATCGAGGTGGGGCACATCTTCCAGCTGCGAACGAAGTACTCGACTGCGATGGAGGCGACCTTCCTCGACGAGCAGGGCAAGCGCCGCCCGTTCGAGATGGGCTGCTACGGGATCGGGGTGACCCGCATCGTCGGCGCGGCGATCGAGCAGGGCAACGACGAGCGCGGCATCGTATGGCCCGACCCGATTGCGCCCTTCCGCCTCGCGATCGTGCCGCTCGGCTACCGCCGCAGCGACGCCGTCCGGCAGGCCGCCGATGCCCTGTACGCGACGCTCGCCGCTGCGGGCATCGACGTGCTGCTCGACGATCGCGACGAGCGCCCCGGCGTCCTCCTCGCCGACTCGGAACTAGTTGGCATCCCGCACCGCGTCGTAATTGGAGATCGCGGGCTCAAGGATGGCAAACTTGAATATCAGGGTCGCAGGGATGCGTCCCCGACCGTCGTGCCGGTCGCCGAGGCAGCCGACTTTCTGACAGCGAGACTGTGCGCCACCTCCTGACTGCGGGGATATTTCTCGCGCTAGCCGCGGCACCGGGCGCGGTGAGCGCGGGCGCACAGGAGTACGAACCGCTCTCCGCGAGCGTGCAGGCGGCGCTCTCGCGCGCGATCAGCGACAAAGGCGTCCCGCAGCTCAAGTTCGCCCACCCCGAGGACGGGTACAAGTGGCTGCTCGCGATGTCGGACCGGCTCGCGAAGCGCATCCCGGACACGCAGTACCGGGTCGAGCTACTGAAGACCGTACACTATGAAGCGACCCGCGCCGGCCTCGATCCGCAGCTCGTCCTCGGCATCATCCACGTCGAAAGCGGCTTCAAGAAGTACGCGGTATCGAAGGCGGGCGCGCGCGGGCTGATGCAGGTCATGCCCTTCTGGGTCGGCCTCATCGGCGCGAAGGACCACAACCTCTTCCACCTGCGGATGAACATCCGCTACGGCTGCGTGATCATGCGCCACTATCTCGACATCGAGAAGGGCGACCTCTATCGAGCCCTTGGCCGCTATAACGGCAGCCTCGGGCGTCCGGATTATCCCAACCTAGTCCTGGCCGCCTGGAAGGGCACCTTCAAGTACGAAGGGCGATTGGCCTGACCGCGGCCGCTTCAGTCGGCGAAGATGCCGGCGATGGTCGCCTGGATGGCGGCGGCAGCGGCCGCCGGATCCGCCGCCTGGCGGATCGGCCGCCCGACGACGATGTAATCCGCGCCGTTCGCGAACGCCTGTGCGACATCGACCGTGCGCTTCTGATCGTCCGCCGGCCGGTTCTCGACCGGGCGAATGCCCGGGGTCACGACCAGGATCCGGTCGCCGAGCTCGCGCTTGAGCATCGGCGCCTCGAGACCCGACGAGATCACCCCGTCGCAGCCCGCCTCGAGCGCGCGGCGCGCGCGCGAGAGGACCAGCCGCTCGACGTCGCAGGCGAAGCCGAGGTCGTCGAGATCGCCGCGATCGAGACTGGTGAGCACCGTGACCGCGAGGATCTTCACGTCGCCCTTCTCCGCGGCGGCCGCTTCCATCATCTTCTGATTGCCGTGGACGGTCGCGAGCGCGATCCCGCGTCCGCGCAGCGCCCGCACCGCGCTGCGAACGGTCTCCGGGACGTCGAAGAACTTGAGGTCGACGAACACGCGCCTGCCGCGCGCGACCAGCCAGTCGACGAGCTCGAAGTAACCGCCCGCCATGAAGAGCTCGAGGCCGAGCTTGTAGAACGCCGCTTCGTCGCCGAGCGTCGCGACGAGCGCGCGTGCATCCCTCACGGATGGCACGTCCAGCGCGACGATCAGCCGCTCGCGGCGCGGAATCCTGCGGGAATTTGCCACAGTTTCTCCGGCATGTTCTTTGCGTTAATCGGGTTCGCAGGCACCTGACACCCCGATGATCCTGAATTTTATCTCGGCGACCGGCGGTACCGACGAAGACGGCGAGTTCTCTCCGGAGAACCTCCGCGGATGGCTGTCGTCGCTCTCGGCCGCCGACGCGACCGGCACCGCGCGCGCGCTCATCGATCGCCTGGTGAAGGTCAACAAGGCGGAGCTGCAGAGCCGCCTGCGACTGCGGCTGCTCGACATGTTCCGCGACCACATTGACTGGCTGCTGCCCCAGCTCGAGAGCCGGATCGCGCGCGCGCAGCCGCCGCTCTCCGGGAATCTGCGGCAGGTCGCCTACTTCATCGAGAAGCTCCTGAAGGAGCTCGCGCTCGGCTACTCCCGCGTCGTCCTGCGCGTGCCGCGGGCGTGGCTGTCGCTCGGCTTCAAGGGCCAGCTCCACGTCCCGCTCACCCGCGCGATGGACTTCCACGCGCGCCGTCTGCAGCTCAGCCAGCGCCTCTATGCGCGCAACCCGGGCGGCGTCTGGAGCGAGCTGCACCAGCTCTACCAGGTCGCGCGCGACTGGGGCTTCGCCGACCGCGAGATCGAGTCGCCGCAGACCTCGCCGCTGCGCGTCTACCGGGACGCTCTGCTCCTTGCGTTCGCACAGCCGACCAAGCTGATGCACGGGGACTTCCTCCGCGTGCAGGCTTATCTCGCCGCCAACGCCGACCTCGCCGAGCTCGCCGCAGGCGGCAAGGTGGAGGACCCGCTCTGCGTCTTCGCGGTCGATCCGCGCCGCGACCGGCCCGGCATCGCCTACGCCAAGCGCGCCGACGCCGGATACGACAACGGCGCGATCCTGCTGTTCACGCATCGTCTCGTCGAGCGGCTCCAGACCCAGCTCAAGAAGCTCCACGACGGCGTCGCGCCCGCCACGCTCGGGCTGCCCGAGGAGTCCGCGAGGCTCGCGTACCAGGAGCTGATGCAGCGTCTGATCACCCACTGGCGCGGCGAGCGCAAGGTGCGCGCCACGCGCATGCGGTTCCATCCGCGGGTCGAGCTCTGGGTGGGCCTGCGCGAGATCTGGCGCGTGCTGCGCGCCGAATCGCCCCAGGACACGCCCGCCGCAGACATCACCCAGCGCGAAGCTCCGGCCCGTGCGAGCGAGTGGATCATCGCCAACGAGAGCTCGCGCGGCTTTGCGCTCAGGTACATGTCCGGCACGCTGCCGCCGATCAACGTCGGCGAGATCGTGGCGATCAAGGGCAAGGACCGCGGGTCGGTCTTTGTATGCCTCGTCCGGTGGATCCTGTCCAACACGCCGGAGCACTTCGAGCTCGGGCTGCAGCAGCTTGCGCCGGTCGTAGTGCCCGCGGTCTACAAGCCGGCCCAGCCGGAACGCGTGGCGCCCGAACCGATCCTGTTCTTCCCCGAGATGCCGGCGCAGAAGCGCGCGCCGGCGGTGGTCGCACCTCCCAACCGCCTCCGCTCGAACGAGTCGTTCAGCCTGCGCCATCGTCGCGGGCGCCTCGATCTCCGGGCGAGCCGGGTGATCGAGAAGACGCCGAGCATCGAACTGATCGAGGTCCTCGCCGCGCAAACGGTCTGAACGCGAGCGCCCTCGCGCCGGCGTGAACTGGTTCACGCCGCCACCCTGACGCGGGTGTCGCGAACGTGTCGGGCCCTCGACAATAGCCCGCAGGCTCGATTAGCGAGTGTGCAAGGCCGCGGCGGGCTGCTTGCGTCGTGTGGGGCCCGGATGCGATCCTGTGACCGAATGCACGTCCGGACGCTCGCGAGCTTCCGGGCGGCGTTCGAGTCGACGTGAACGAGCGCAGTTTCGAAGCTTGGCAGGCGGGAGCCCATTCCGGGAAACGGCAGGGTGTCACGGCCGGAGCCGTATCAGGCTGGCCTCCGGCAACTCAATGGCATGGTCCTTGCGACCGAGGGGGCAGGTCCGCACGACGGACGCCGCTCGATAACATCGACTACAGGAGCCGGAGATGCCACTGCACTTGACGCTGCCGCAGACCGCCGAGGGCGAGTCGAGGCGATTCGAGCTCGCACCCGAAGAGGTGCCGGGCTGGCTCGCCACGCTGCCCAAGGACGACCCTCACACCGCGGGGCGCATGATCCTCGAGAAGCTCGCCCCGCTCAATCGCGGGCGGGTCCGGATCACGCTTCGCCAGGACGTCACCGAGGGAATCCTCGGCTTCGTCGAGCACCTCCTGCCCCGCCTCGACGCCGCGCTCGCCTCCGGCACGCTGCCGCTCTCGCTGCAGACGCGGAGCTCCGCGGGGCTGGCGGAAGATCTCCTCACCGAGCTCGCCTACTCCTACAAGCTGCTGCTCGTCGAGCAGTCGCGGCGGCTCTTCGGCTTCGCCTCGAGCGGCCGGGCGCTGCTTCCGGTGCTGCGGGCCATGCAGATGCTCGCGCAGCGGCTCAAGCTCGGCTACCGGATGTACGCGACCAACCCGAAATCGGTCTGGTCGGAGCTCCACGAGCTCTATCAGTTCGGGCTCCGGCGCGGGCTCGCCAACCGGGCGCTGGTCGAAGGCGGCGAGACGCCGCTCTCGGTCTACCGCGGCGCGCTGCTGCTGGCGTTCGCCGAGCCGCTCAAGCTGATGCAGGGCGACCTCGATCGCGTCGCCGCCTGGCTCGAGCGCTTCGGTCACCAGTCGGCGCTCGGTCCAGCCGGCCAGCAGAAGAGCGGCCAGGGCCTGTTCCTGATCAAGGCGCAGCGCGATGTCCCGGGTTACGCCCTCTCGAAGCGCCACCACCCGGTGCCGCAACCGCACGACCTGCTGCTGAACACGCTGCCGCTCGCCGAGCACCTGCTCGACCAGCTCGCGCGACTGTCGGCAGGGGAAACGGCGGCCGCCGTAGGGTTGCCCGAGGATGCGGCAGACCCCGCGTTCCGGGACCTGATGGGCCGGCTCGTCAAGCACTGGGGCGCCGTGCCGAACCGCCGCTTCACGCGACTGCGTACGCACGCGCGCGTGGAAGTCTGCGTCGGCATCCGCGGCATCTGGGAGTTCCTCAACTCGCGTGGCACGACCAAGCCGAGCGCGGGTGAATGGATGGTGACGAACGAGAGTCCGCGCGGCTTCGCGCTGATGCACGTCAAGGGACCGATCGAGCCGATTCGCGTCGGCGAGGTGCTCGGCCTGCGGACGCGGGACAGCCACACCTGCCACATCTGCGTCGTGCGGTGGGTGCTCTCGGACAACCCCGAACACCTGGAGCTCGGCCTCGAGGAACTCGCGCCGACCGCACGGCCGGTCTCGATCCGCAAGACCCGCGGCGCGGCGCAGGAGCCAGAGCACGTCCTCTTGCTGCCCGAGGTACCGTCGCTCAACCAGGCACCGGCAATCCTTGCGCCGCTCTTCCCGCTCGACTCGACCTGCGAGCTGTCGCTCGGCGACCTGCAGTCGAAGCTGCGGGTGCGGGCGACACGGCTACTCGAGCGGACCGTGAGCGTCCAGCTCGTCCAGTTCAGCGCCGTCAGCTAACCGTCTACAGCACTTCCGACCGTGCGGGGCGCCGGATCCTCCTGGCGCCCCGTACGTTTTGGAGGCGGCGCTTCCTCGTCTTCCACGAGCGCCCGTAGCGGCGCGTTGATCGCCCGGCCGGCCCCCGACGCTGCCCGTGCCATTAGCCCGTCGACCACTGCGTCGCCACCCTGCCAGCTGCCGGAACCGGCGAACACGAGCCGCTCGTAGATCTGTGCGATCGTGACCTCGTCGGGATCGCACGCGAGCGTCCACCGGTCGCCCACCACCCGGGCGAGCCACCCGCCCGCCGCGAGCTCCTCGAGCAGCCGCTCGCCCACCTCCCGCGGGACGCGCGCTGCGGCGATCGCTTCCCGGGTCCGCAGGGTGCGCGTCTCGCCCTGGGCGCGTACCAGCACCCTCAGGAGCTCGAGCGTGTCCCGGAATTCTGTACCCGGCCGCGTCGCCGCCCCGTCACGCAGCACATGCAAGTCGGGAAGCGCGGCGGCGATCTCCGCACCGAGCAGCGTCACGACCCAAGACAGGTAGATCCAGAGCAGGAAGATCGGCACGGTCGCGAAAGCGCCGTAGACGAGCGTATAGCTCGGCACCTTCGAGATGTAGACGCCGAAGCCGTGCTGCACCAGCGCGAACGCGACTGCAGCCACACAGCCGCCGATCGCCGCGTGCTTGACCTCGATCCGCCGGTTCGGCACCACGAGGTACACGAGCATGAACGCGATAGCGGTGAGCGCGAGCGGCACCAGGGCGAGCAGCAGCGCCGCAGCGCCCGGGATCTGTCTCGCGTAGCCGAGCGAGGCGCCGACGACGTACGAAGTGGCGGTCAGGCTCGCCCCGATCAGCAGCGGGCCGAGGGTCAGCACCCCCCAGTACACGAGCACGCGGACGACGACCCGGCGCGGGCGCCGCACGCGCCAGATCGCGTTGAAGGCGGTCTCGATGGTCGTCATCAGCATGATCGCGGTCACGCCAAGGAACAGCACGCCCACTGCAGTGAGACGCCCGGCGTTGTCGGTGAACTCGTTGAGGTAGCCGCTGATCGTCTTTGCGAGGGCTGGCGGCAGCATGTGCTCGGCGAAGAACGAATCGATGTGCTGCGTAAGCTGCTCGAAGACGGGGAACGCGGCGATGACGGTCAGCGCAATCGTGATCAGCGGGACGAGCGCCAACAGCGACGTGTACGCGAGACCGCCGGCGAGACTGAAGCACCGGTCGCCGGCGAATCGCCGGCCGACGTGGCGGGCGAAGCGGTCGAGGAGCTGGAGACGAGTGCGCACCGGCCTAGCGGTAGGGGTCCTGACGGGGCGCTTCGTATAATAGCAGCCGCTTTCGCCGCTTCCCGTGCACGATGCCCGATGTCCTCGTTCTCTACTACAGCCGCTACGGCGCGGTGCGCGACATGGCGCGCTGGGTGGCGCACGGCGTCGAGCGGGTGGAAGGGGTGCGGGCGCGGCTGCGCACGGTGCCGAAGGTGTCCGCCGTGTCCGAAGCGGTCGCGCCCGAAGTGCCCGACTCGGGTGCCCCTTATTGCGAGCTCGCCGACCTCGAGGCGTGCGCCGGGCTCGCGCTCGGCAGCCCGACGCGCTTCGGCAACATGGCAGCGCCGATGAAGTACTTCTGGGACGGCACGGCCGAGCTCTGGCTGCGCGGGACGCTGTCCGGCAAGCCGGCCGCCGTCTTCTCGTCGAGCTCGAGCCTGCACGGCGGCCAGGAGACGACGCTGGTGTCGATGATGCTGCCGCTGCTCCACCACGGCATGCTGATCGTCGGCCTGCCCTACGTCGAGCCGGGACTGATGGCTACGGCGAGCGGCGGCACGCCCTACGGTGCGAGCCACGTCGCCGGCGCTGCCTCCGACCGTGCGATCGACGAGACGGAGAAGGTGCTCTGCATCGCGCTTGGGCGCCGGCTCGCCGACATCGTCCGGCGGATGGCGAAATGACGATCGGCCAGGACGCGCGCCGGTACCTGCGCGGACATCGCTCGGGCGTGCTCTCCACGGTGTCGGCGAAGCTCGGCGGCTACCCTTTTGGCTCGATCGTGCCGTTCGTGCTCGACCGCGCCTGCCGTCCGGTGATCCTCGTCAGCGCCCTCGCGGAGCACACGAAGAACCTCGTCGCCGATCCGCGAGCGAGCCTGATCGTGCACGACTACGCCGACGACGTGCAGTCGGGGGCACGCCTCACGCTGGCTGGCGACGCGGCCCGGCTCGTGGACGATGCCGAAGCACGCTCGAGGTATCTGCGTCAGTTTCCGGCCGCACGGGAACTGCTCGCGCTCGGGGATTTCTCGTTCCGGGCGATCGCGCCGAAGCGGCTGCTCTTCATCCGCGGATTCGGGCGCATCGACTGGATCGACGCCGCTGAGTTCGCGCCCCCGGCCAACTCCCTCGCCGAGGCCGAAGCGGAGATCGTGGCGCACATGAACGCCGACCACACGGTCGCGCTTGCCGACTACTGCCGGCACTACCGCGGTGTGACGCCGGTCGCGGTCGAGATGACCGGGATCGACTGCGACGGCTTCGACGTGCGCGCCGACGGGCGCCTGTTTCGCTTCGAGTTCCCGGACGTGGTCACCAACGCCGGGAAGGCCCGGGAAGCGCTCGTGGCGATGGCACGCGCGGCGCGGACGCCCTGACGCCGCGGGGCCGAGCGCGGCGGGGCGCCGCGCTTACCCCTACCCCGCCAGGCTGACGCCGATCAGGGCGTGCCGCCGTGCTGCGGGTTCAGGCGCTCGCCGCTCGCGAGCTTGTTGAGCGCGCTCACATAGGCCTTGGCCGACGCAACGATGATGTCCGTGTCGGCGCCGACGCCGTTCACGATCCGCCCGCCCTTCGCGAGCCGCACCGTCACCTCGCCCTGCGACTCGGTGCCCTGCGTCACCGCGTTCACCGAGTAGAGCAGCAGGTCGGACCCGCTCTTCGCGAGGCTCTCGATCGCCTTGAACGTGGCGTCCACCGGGCCGTCGCCGCTCGATTCGGCCCGGCGCTCGGCGCCGCCCTCGTTCAGCACGATCGTCGCGTGCGGCCGCTCGCCGGTCCCGCTCCCCTGCTGCATCCAGACGAGGCGCCAGTGCTCGCGCTCCGCGGTTGCCGCCTCGTCGGAAACGAGCGCATGGATGTCCTCGTCGAAGATGTCGGCCTTCTTGTCGGCGAGATCCTTGAACCGCTGGAACGCGATGTTCACCGCATCCTCGCTCTCGAGGTCGATCCCGAGTTCCTTCAGGCGCTGCTTGAAGGCGTTGCGGCCGGACAGCTTGCCGAGCACGATCTTGTTCGTCGTCCAGCCGACGTCTTCCGCCTGCATGATCTCGTAGGTCTGGCGCGCCTTGAGGACGCCGTCCTGATGGATGCCGGAGGCGTGCGCGAAGGCATTCGCGCCCACCACCGCCTTGTTCGGCTGCACGACGAACCCGGTGATCTGCGACACGAGCCGCGAGGCCGGCACGATCTGGGTGGTGTCGATTCGCGTCTCCAGCCCGAACACGTCGCGACGGGTCTTGACCGCCATCACCACCTCCTCGAGCGAGGTGTTGCCGGCGCGCTCGCCGAGGCCGTTGATGGTGCACTCGATCTGCCGCGCGCCGCCGACCATTACGCCGGCGAGCGAGTTCGCCACCGCCATGCCGAGATCGTTGTGGCAATGCACCGACCACGTCGCCTTGTCCGAGTTCGGGATCTTCGCGCGCAGGTTGCGGATGAACTCGCCGAAGAGCTGCGGCACGGCGTAGCCGACGGTATCGGCGATATTGATCGTCGTCGCCCCCTCCTTGATCACCGCCTCGAGCACGCGGCAGAGGAAGTCGACGTCCGACCGGCTGCCGTCCTCCGGGCTGAACTCCACGTCCGGACAGTGGTTGCGCGCAAACTTCACCGCCAGGCGCGACGCCTCGAGCACCTGCTCCGGAGTCATCCGAAGCTTCTTCTCCATGTGCAGGGCGCTCGTCGCGATGAACGTGTGGACGCGCCAGGCTCTCGCGCCCTTGAGCGCCTCGATGCCGCGCGAGATGTCGCGGTCGTTGGCGCGGCAGAGGCCGGCGACGACCGAGTCCTTGATCGTGTTCGCGATCGCGCGCACCGCGTCGAAGTCGCCGTTCGACGCCGCGGGAAAGCCGGCCTCGATCACATCGACGCGCAGTCGCTCGAGCTGCTTGGCGATGCGCAGTTTCTCCTCGCGGGTCATGGATGCGCCGGGGCTCTGCTCGCCGTCGCGGAGCGTCGTGTCGAAGATGATCAGCCGGTTGTTGCTCATGGTCGCCTCCCGTGAAAGGCCTGAAAGAATCGGGTCCCGCAGGGCGGGATCAACCCGCGCCGCGACGAAACAAACCGAATTGGGGGTAAGAGGTGTGCTAGCGCGCGAGGCGCAGCAGCAGCCCGAGCAGCAGGCTGCGGAGAAGCAGAAGCGTCAGCGGAAGCGCTTGACGTGGCATGCCCGGAACTATAGCTGCAAACCGGCCAGGCCCGCAAGGCCCCCGCCGCAGTGGTGCCCTCGGCGCTAGAACGCCGACCGGGATTTGCGGAACTTCCAGACCCAGATCACGTACCCGGAGAGGGCGTACGCGACGAAGAGGCCGAACAGCACCATTGGCGGGTTCGCCGAGACGAGGATCAGCCCGAGCACGATCACGAGCACCGCCCAGAACGGGACGCTGCGGCGGAAGTTGATGTCCTTGAAGCTGTAGAACGGGACGCTGGTCACCATGGTGACCGCGGCAAACAGCGTGACGACGCAGGCGAGGCCGAACAGCCACTCGGTGCGCTGCAGATCGAGGTCGTCGATGATCCACACGAATCCCGCGACCAGCGCCGCTGCGGCAGGCGACGGCAAGCCCTGGAAGTAGCGCTTGTCGACGACCTCGGTGTTCACGTTGAAGCGCGCGAGCCGGAGCGCGGTGGCGGCGCAGTACGCGAACGCCGCGATCCAGCCGAGGCGCCCGAGCGGCCGCAGCGCCCACTCGTACATCACGAGCGCCGGCGCCGCGCCGAAGGCCACGACGTCGGCGAGGCTGTCGTACTCGGCGCCGAACTCGCTCTGGGTACGCGTGAGCCGGGCGACGCGGCCGTCGAGGCCGTCGAGCACCATCGCGACGAAGATCGCGATCGCCGCGTGCTCGTAGCGCGTGTTCATCGCCTGGACGATGGCGTAGAACCCGCCGAAGAGCACCCCGGTGGTGAAGAGGTTGGGCAGGATGTAGATCCCGCGCCGCCGCAGCGTGCCCCGCAGCAGGCCCTTGCGCGGCGGGTGCATCTCCGCCACGGTCAGTCACGACACGAGGGGCCACACCCTCTCGTGCTCCCCAAACTCACCGCTGCCTGCGGCATCGGCCCTTCCATTAGAGCTCCGCGAGAACCGTACTTGCCGCTCGAACCTTCTCGCCGAGCGCGACCCGGACGCGTGCCTCCGGCGGCAGATAGACGTCGACGCGGGAGCCGAACCGGATGAAGCCGAAGCGATCGCCGCGTCGGAAACGGTCGCCCGCTTTCGCGTAGCAGAGGATGCGCCGCGCGATCAGCCCGGCGATCTGGACGCAGGTGACGTCCGCGCCGGCGTCGGCCCTGAACCACAGCGCGCTCCGCTCGTTCTGCACCGAGGCCTTGTCGAGCGCGGCGTTCACGAACGCGCCCGCGTTGTACCAGGACTCGCGCACCTCGCCGTCCACCGGCGAGCGGTTCGAATGAACGTTGAAGACGTTCATGAACACGCTCACCTTGGTTGCCGCGCGCTTGAGGTATGGATCCTCGACGCTCTCGACCGCGACGATCCGGCCGTCGGCCGGCGAGACGACCGTGCGAACGTCACCCGGGATCGCCCGCGCCGGGTCGCGGAAGAACTGGACGACGAACGCAACCGCGAGCCAGACCGGCACCGACCACCACCCGCCGAGTAACCCGGTCGCCGCGACCGCGAGCGTCACGCCCGCGGCGACGAACGGCCAGCCTTCGCGGGCGATGATCGGATGCGGATAGGCGCCCAACGGCGCTAGTTCTTCGACGTGTCGACGAGCCGGTTCTGCTTGATCCACGGCATCATCTCGCGCAGCTTGCCGCCGATCTTCTCGATCTCGTGCTCCGCCGTCAGCCGCCGCCGCGCGAGCAGCACCGGCGCACCGGCACGGTTCTCGAGCACGAACTCGCGCGCGTACTCGCCGGTGCGGATGCGCCCGAGCGCTTCGCGCATCGCGTTCTTGACCTCGGGCGTGATGATCTTCGGCCCGGTCAGGTATTCGCCGTACTCGGCGTTGTTCGAGATCGAGTAGTTCATGGTGCCGATTCCGCCCTCGTACATCAGGTCGACGATCAGCTTCAGCTCGTGCAGGCACTCGAAGTACGCCATCTCGGGCGCGTAGCCCGCCTCCACCAGCACCTCGAACCCGGCCTTCACCAGCTCGACGCAGCCGCCGCAGAGCACCGTTTGCTCGCCGAAGAGGTCGGTCTCGGTCTCCTCCTTGAAGCTCGTCTCGATGATGCCGGCGCGGCCGCCGCCGATCGCCGCGGCGTACGACAGCGCGACGTCGCGAGCCCGCCCCGACGGATTCTGGTGCAGCGCGATCAGCATCGGCGTGCCGCCGCCCTGCGCGTACGTGGAGCGCACGGTGTGCCCGGGCGCCTTCGGCGCGACCATCCACACGTCGAGGTCGGCGCGCGGCTGGATCTGGGCGAAGTGGATGTTGAAGCCGTGGGCGAACGCGAGCGAGCCGCCCTTCTTGATGTTCGGCTCGATGTGCTCCTTGTAGATCGCCGGATGGTGCTCGTCGGGGAGCAGGATCATCACGATGTCGGCGCCCTTCACCGCCTCGCCGATCTCCTTCACCGCGAGCCCGGCGTTCTTCGCCTTGTCCCAGGACGGGCCGCCCTTGCGCAGCGCGACCGTCACCGCGATGCCCGAATCCCTGAGATTGAGCGAGTGTGCGTGGCCCTGCGAGCCGTAGCCGACGATCGCGACCTTCTTGTCCTTGATCAGCGAAAGATCGGCATCTTTGTCGTAGTAGACCTTCATGGTGTCCTCGTATGTGCTGGAGCGTGCTGGATGGACAAATGGCCGCGGCGCGCGGACAGCGCGCGCCGCCCCGTTAGACCCTAAGGACCCGCTCGCCGCGGGCGATGCCGGATGCGCCGGTGCGGACGGTCTCGAGGATCGCGGTCTTGTCGAGCGCCTCGATGAACGCGTCGAGCTTCGAGCCGGTGCCGGTGAGCTCGATCGTGTAGGT
>Ga0335084_10004986_pt1 | contig 13100 bp, 9 predicted proteins | sample Lox_Sample_44_FD_206721 | JGI IMG/M metagenome (GOLD analysis project Ga0335084, IMG submission 206721) | Soil microbial communities from Loxahatchee National Wildlife Refuge, Florida, United States - Lox_Sample_4.4 | ecosystem: Environmental > Terrestrial > Soil > Wetlands | place: USA: Florida... | reverse complement strand
TAGTGAAGCGGTGGTCATGGCGAAAAGAAAGATGTATCGAATTATACCGCCACAGGCACGAGCACTCTCGAAGTGCTGATGACGCGACGCTAGAATCACGTCACCCGGGAGGCCCGTCATCCATGACCACTTTCATCGTCGTCGTCTTTCTCGTCGTCTACCTTGGCATGATCCTCGGCGGACTGCCTTTCCTGCAGCTCGACCGGACCGGGGTAGCTTTGCTGGGTGCGATCGCGCTGCTTAGCGTGGATGCACTGACGCTCGATCAGGCAGCCAACGCGGTAGACCTGCCGACCTTGATCCTGTTCTTCTCGTTCATGGTGCTCTCTGCGCAGATGCGGCTTGGCGGCTTCTACGACTGGGCGACCGCCCGACTCGCGGCGCTGCCGCTGGCGCCGCCGCTGCTGCTCGCCACGCTGATCGGTCTGGTTGCTCTGCTTTCCGCCGTGTTCAGCAACGACATCGTCTGCCTTGCCGTTGCGCCCGTGCTGATCACGGCTTGCGCGCGGCGCCGTCTCGACCCGGTGCCGTATCTGCTGGCGCTCGCTTGCGCCGCGAACATCGGATCCGCAGCGACGCTGATCGGCAATCCGCAGAACATGCTGATCGGACAGACGCTGCACCTGTCCTTCAGCGGTTATCTCGCCGAGGCTGCGCCGCCTGTCGTGCTGAGTCTTGCCGCCACCTGGGCGCTGATCTCATTGCAGAGTCGCGGCCGGTGGGTTGCTGTCGCCGCCGCCAGCGAGGCCACCCCTCCGCAGCCCGGTGCGGAGGTGCCGTTCGACGACTGGCAGACGACCAAGGGACTGCTGATCGCCGGAGTGCTGCTCGTCGCCTTTCTCTTCACGCCCTGGCCGCGCGAGCACGTGGCGCTGACGGCGGCCGGCGTCCTGCTCATGAGCCGGAAGCTTCACTCCAACCAGATGCTCGGCCTGGTCGACTGGCAGCTGTTGATCCTCTTCATCGGCTTGTTCGTGGTCAATCACGCACTCCAGCAGACAGGCGTCGTCCCGCGGGTCGCTGCCGACCTCGCTGCAGCGGGTATCGATCTCACCCGTCTCGGACCCCTCTTCCTTGCGACTTTCGCGCTGTCGAACATCGTGTCAAACGTGCCCGCAGTCATGCTGCTCCTGCCGTTCGCGAACTCTCCGCTGTCCGGCCCGTTGCTCGCGCTCGTAAGCACGCTGGCGGGCAACCTGCTCATCGTGGGAAGTGTGGCGAACATCATCGTCGTGGGCACCGCCGCGCGACGGGGGGTGACCATCGACTGGCATCGCCACGCACGCGTCGGTGTGCCGGTGACGCTGATCACGCTGGCGATCTGTGCGGCGTACCTCTGGTTGCGCGGCCAGTTGGCTGGCTGAGCGACCGTTGCTCAACTCCCTGGGCGAAGGCGGTCGGAAAGCGCCAGGGCGTAGTTCGCCTGCACCAGCGCAATGAAGGCAATGCTCCAGTAGGTGTTGATCGCGCAAAGCGCCGCCCCGAACGCGTACAGCGATTGCGCGATCAGGATACGCCGGCAGATGGCGGCGCTCACCTCGGGCGGCGTATCTTCTTTCAGAAGCCGCGACTTGACGGCGTAGCTCCAGGTCCAGTACAGCAGCGCGCCGAGAAGCAGGATATTCCCCCAGTAGACGAGCAGAGCGACGCGATAGGTCATGTGCTCGGCGAGCAAGGCCGTCGAGAACGGCACCAGCGTCACCGCAAACAGGAACCCGAGATGGATCCACCCGAGGTCGCGGTCGCTGCGCACCAGGCGGTCGAGCTGAGCCTGCTGGCCGACCCAGAAGATGCCGAGCGTCAGGAAGCTCATGAGATAGGTCGCGAACCGCGGTGCAAGCGCGGCGAGCGCCACCGCGAGCTCGCGCTCGGAGTGAACGGCATCGTAGGTCGGGGCCCGCAGATCCAGCACGAGCAGCGTCATCGCTACGGCAAAGACGCCGTCGCTCAGCGCAGCGAGACGCTCGCGATTCTGGCCGGCAATGCGGTTGTAGAGGGAAGGCACGGGAAGGCGGTGGCTCGGCGGCGGCTCGAGGTGAATTATGTCGGGCCCACCCGCGACCTGTCCATCGACCTGGCGGGTCGCAGCGCGTCAGTGAAAATCCCTGGAGCGTGCTACCAGACTGCCGAGCAGCGCCGTCTGGTCGCGCAGGCGCTCCGCGATCACGTGCACGACTTCACCTTCGCGCTCCAGCGTGCCGTACACCGTCAACAGACTTGAGCGAAGCAGCTCCTTGCGCTGCCGCTCGGCGAGATCGCGCCAGACGATGACGTTGATCATGCCGGTCTCGTCCTCGAGCGTGACGAAGGTGACGCCGCTCGCGGTGCCGGGACGCTGGCGTCCGGTCACCAGTCCAGTGACACGCGCGATGCGGCCGTGTGGCAGCGTTTTCAGCTCCGCCGCCGAGAACATGCGCTGTCGCCGCAGACGCTCGCGCAGCAGCGCCACCGGATGCCGACCCAGCGTCAGGCCGAGGCTCGCATAATCGGCGACGATGTCCTCGCCTTCGCTGGGCGGGTTGAGCACCGGCTTCCGCTCGTCGATGCTCGCGGGAGCGAGCAATTCCGAGAGGCGTTCGACGCCACAGACGTCCCACAGCGCATGCCGGCGATGGCCGCTCAAGCATGCAAGCGCGCCTGCCGCGGCCAATGCCTGCATGTCGTGCGCATTGAGCTGCGCGCGACGGGCAAGGTCGTCGACATCGACAAACGCCAGCGACCGCCGTGCCGCTACGAGGCGCTCGCCGCCGGCCTGCGACAGTCCCTTCACCAGGCACAGCCCGAGGCGAAGTGCGGGAGAGGCTTCCTGCGGCGTTACCTGTTCGAGCGTGCACTCCCACTCGCTCACGGCTGCGTCGGCGGGAAGGACGGGTACGTCGTGTCGGCGCAGGTCCTGGATGAGCTGTGACGGTGAATAGAAGCCCATCGGCTGCGAGTTCAGCAGCGCGCAGGTGAACGCCGCCGGCTCGTAACGCTTGAGCCATGCCGAGACGTAGACGAGAAGCGCGAAGCTCGCCGCGTGCGATTCGGGGAATCCGTACTCGCCGAAACCCAGGATCTGCTGGTAGATCTGCCGTGCGAATTGCTCGTCGTAGCCACGTTCGCGCATGCCGTCGACGAGCCTTCGCTCGAATGGCTCGAGACCGCCCTTGCGCTTCCAGGCGGCCATCGAACGGCGCAGTTGATCGGATTCGCCGGGCGTGAAGCCGGCCGCGACCACTGCGAGTTGCATCACCTGCTCCTGGAAGATAGGCACGCCGAGCGTTCGCTCGAGCACGCTTTTCACCGCTTCGCTCGGATAGCTCACCGGCTCGACGCCCTGCCGCCGGCGTAAGTAGGGATGCACCATGCCGCCCTGGATCGGCCCGGGCCGCACGATCGCCACCTCGATCACCAGGTCGTAGTAACTCCGCGGCCTCAACCGCGGCAGCATCGCCATCTGCGCGCGCGATTCGATCTGGAACACGCCCACCGTGTCGCCGTGGCCGATCATCTCGTACACGCCGCGATCTTCCGCCGGTACGTCGGTCAGCCCGAAGGGGCGGCCGTAGCGAGCCGAAAGCAGATCGAGCGCGCGGCGGATCGCGGAGAGCATGCCAAGCGCCAGCACGTCGACCTTGAGCAGCCCCAGCGCGTCGAGATCGTCCTTGTCCCATTCGATCACCGTGCGCTTCGGCATGGCTGCGTTTTCCACCGGCACCAGCTCCGACAGCGGGCCGCGCGAGATGACAAAGCCGCCCGTGTGCTGCGACAGATGTCGCGGAAAGCCGAGCAGCTCGCTCACCAGCCGGAAGAGCCGCTGCATCACCGGACTGTCTGCGTCGAAGCCTTCCTCCCGCACTCGCTGCGAAAGCACCCGGCTGCCATCCCACCAGGTCATCGACTTCGCCAGCCGATCGACCTGCGACAGGTCGAGCCCCAGCGCCTTGCCCACGTCGCGGAGCGCCGAGCGCGGGCGATAGCAGATCACCGTCGCGGTGAGCCCCGCGCGCTCGCGCGTGTACTTTCCGTACAGGTACTGGATCACCTCCTCACGTCGCTGGTGCTCGAAATCGACGTCGATGTCAGGCGGCTCGTTGCGCTCGCGCGAGATGAAGCGCTCGAAGAGCATCTCCATGCGCGAAGGATCGACTGCGGTGATGCCGATGCAGTAGCACACCGCCGAGTTCGCCGCCGAGCCGCGGCCCTGACAGAGAATCTTCCTCGACCGGGCGAACTCGACCGCGTCGTAGACGGTGAGGAAGAAGGGTTCATACCGGGCTTCGGCGATCAGGGCCAGCTCGTGCTCGATCAGCCTGCGCACCTTGTCGCGCGCCGCCGTGCTCGTGGCTGCAGCGGGAAAGCGACGAGCGAAGCCTTCCTCGGTGAGCCGCCGCAGATACGAAGTCGGCGTCTCTCCTGCCGGCACGATCTCTTCGGGGTATTCGTAACGAAGCTCGTCGAGAGAGAACCGGCAGCGCTGCGCGACGGCGAGCGTTTCGGCGATCCAGGCCTCGGGATAGAGACGCCGCAGGGTTTCGAGCGGCCGCAGGTGCCGCTCCCCGTTTGGATGCAGCGCGTAACCCGCCTGCGCGACCGTCGTCTTCAGCCGGATCGCGGTCAGCGTGTCCTGCAGCGCGCGCCGCTCGCGCACGTGCATGTGCACATCGCCGGTGGCGACGATGGGCAATCCGGTAGCGTCCGCGATGGCGATCAGCTTTTCGCAGCGCCGCGCATCGTCGGCTTCGAGCACGCGCTCGGCGGCGATCCACAGCGCACCCCGAAAGCGCGTGGAGAGCCAGCGCGCTTCGTCGATGTCGGACCTCCGCCTGGGTAGCCACAGCGCAAGGCAACCGGCGATGCCGTCGCCCAGATCGGCGCGGGTCAGGCGATAGCTGCCTTTGACGGCGCTGCGCCGGCCACGCGTGATCAGTGCTGCGAGGCGCCCATAGCTCGTGCGATCGGTGGCGAGGAGCACGAAGCGCAGCCCGTCGTCGAGCTTGAATTCGCTGCCGATGAGGAGCGGCAGGCCACACTTCTTCGCCTCGACGTGCGCGCGCACGACGCCGGCGAACGAGCACTCGTCGGTGATCGCCAGCGCCGCGTAACCGAGCTCGTGCGCCCGCGCGACGAGCTCCTCCGGGTGCGAAGCGCCACGCAGGAAGGTGAAGTTGGAGATGCAGTGCAGCTCGGCATAAGGCATGGCATCACGCGAATACTCCGTGGACGAACCATTCACCTTGCCGCTCGCGAAAGAGCCATAGCGTCTCGCCGCGCGTGTTGCAGCCGACGAAATAATCGCGGCCGATGTCGTTGCCGTCCCACCATCCGCTCTCGATGCGCTCGGGACCGGACAAAAGCTTCAGCTGCGCCGCGGCGGGATCGGTACCGAGCGCACGCGGCGAACGAAGCAGCCATAGCGGTCGCAGAGCGTGCGCACCACCATTTCCGACCTGCGTAGCAAGGCCGACCGCCATGGTCTCGCCCCCGGACAGTTCCGGCCGGTGGTCGGCGCGGAGCTCGAGCGTGCGCACCGCATACTCGCCGAGGCGCGCGCGCAGGCGCTCGATCAGCTGCGCCCCCGCTTCGCCGCTGCGGCCTTCGACAGGAAAGAAGTCGCTTTCCTTTGCGCTCAGGGGGGCCGTCTCCTCCGAAGCGAGCCGGATTGCTTCGACCCGGTCGGGCAGCGGCTCGCGCACGAGCCGCTCGCGCAGCACGTTCATGATGTGCTCGACCTGGCGCGTCGCGGTGAGACCCAGCAGGATCGAGGTCGGCGGCGCATCCTCGTGCACGAGATCGCAGCGCAGGCGCGTAACGCCCGAGCCGCGCCCATGCAGGAATCCGGCCAGCTCGGCGACGAGGCGCTTGACACCGAACAGCAGCGCCGCGACCTCGTCGACCGGCGCCGGCAGCTCGATCTGTCCGTGATAGCGCTCGGGCGGAATGAATGGCGGGCGAGGATCGGTCAGCGCGCCTCGGGCGCGATCGATTTCGTCGAGCAGTGCCTGGCCGAAACGGCGCGCGGCGCCGTCTCGAGGCAAGTCGAGAAACTGTCCGATCGTGCGCACGCCGATTCCCGACAGCGTGTCCAGCGCGGCGTGTGCCTCGGGGACGAGCGCAATAGGCAACGCAGCCAGCCGGCGCTCGCCTTCAGCGAGATCCTCGACGACGATCGCTCGCCCCGCCCGAGCGAAGAGGCTCGCCGCGCCTGCGGTAGGCGCAGTGGCGACGATGCCCGGATAGCCGATCGACGCGAGGCCGATGTCGATGCGGCCGAGAAGCTTTTCCAGGCCGCCGAAATAATTCACGCCTCCGGCGATTTCCAGCAGCACGCAGGCCGGCGGCTCGAGTGCGATCGCCGAAGTCCACTGCCCCGCCCAGAGCGCGATGCTTCTAAGCGCATGGCTCTCCGCGCGCTCGTCGCGCAGATGGATCGCGAGGTCAGGATCGAGCGCGAGCGCCGCAGCGAGCGAAAGTCCGGGAACGATGCCGCGCTTCCTGGCTGCGTCGCTGGCGGCGACGACGTCGGGACGATGGCTTGCGCTGGCCACTACGGCGGATGCCGCGTGAGTTTCGCTGCGCCTGAAGACGGCGAGCGGCAGATCGGGAAAATGCAGGCAGCTCCAGAGCATGGCGGAAGCTCATGATCCGCAGCAGCTGCCGCGCGGGTCCGGCCCGGGCACGCGCCGCACCTCGTCGGCACGCACCAGCGCACGGCCCCAGATTCGCGCTTCGCGGCCGCCGATCGGATAGCGGCGATTGAAGCTCACCGGGCGCCGAAGCGGCGGCGGAGTGCGTCGGCTCGCGGTCGCCGGCCACGACGGGCTATCGTCGCCGGCTTCCCTGCCCGACACATCGAGCAGCAGCGGCGTCCTCATCACGCCACCACGACGCTTGAAGACGTCAACACACAGACGCGGGCCCGCCGGCGAGAGCCGGATGCGTAGCGGCGCCGGCGAGGGCTGCGCTGCCCGCGCTGTCGTGGCAAAGAGAAACGCCAGCGCGTCGCTCTCCTGCGCCGCGAGCTGAAGCCGCCGCAAGCGCTGTTCGGCGAGCGTGGCAGGCCAGAACAGGACTGCCCCTGCGCTGTTGGCGCGCAGCACTTGCTCCGCTGCCCACCAGCGGTGCCTGTCTTCCGCGGCATCGACGAGTATCACCTGCCCCGGAGCGATGCCTGCCGAAGCGAACGCCGGTGCGTGAGGAACGTGGGGCGGTGCGACCAGGACGATTTCCTCGCCCGCCTGCGCCAGGCGCGCCAGGGCGGGCAGGAGCAGCCGCAGCTCGCCGATGCCCTCCTCGTCCCGCAGAAGCTCCGCCAAGGCCGCTCGAGGCCATCCTCCGCCAGGCAGGGCCCGGTCAAGCTCCTCGAAGCCGCTCGGCACCGTCTGCTCGGCACGCGCCAGGTCACTGCCGCGCCAAAGCAAGGGGTTGTGCAGCAGTTCCGCAAGGGCGGGCTTCATGGGGCAGCAGACCGAACCCGCCGGTGAGAGCCGGGCAGATCCGGTCAGACAGGAAAGACACTCTATCGAACGATCGTTCGATAGTCAACTCAGGTCGACGCCCCGGTCGGCGACGGGGCTAAGGCGAATTGCGCTATTGCGCGGCGCCCACCGCTCGCGCGGCCAGCACTGGAATCAAATGGGCCCGATACTCGGCCGAGCCATGCAAGTCGCTGCTCAGGTTAGCGGCTGGAATCTTCACTGCCTTCGCGGCGTCCGCAGTGAAGCTCTTCGCCAGCGCGTCCTCCAGCGCCTTCGCGCGGTGCACATGGGAAGCAGCTCCGGTCACCGCGACGCGGACCCCGCTTCCGGTTTGCGCGACGAGCACGCCCACCAGCGCAAAGCGCGACGCAGGCTGCGGAAACTTCACGTACGCGGCTTTCTTTGGAACGGGGAAACTCACCGCGGTGATGATCTCGTCGGCAGCGAGTGCCGTTTCGTACATGCCCTTGAAGAAATCGTCGGCGGCGATCTTGCGCTTGTTGGTGTGCACCGTGGCGCCGAGGCCGAGCACGGCCGCCGGATAATCCGCCGCAGGATCGTTGTGAGCGATCGAGCCGCCGATCGTGCCGCGGTTGCGCACCTGCCGGTCGCCGATGCTCTCCGCAAGCGCTGCCAGCGCAGGGATCGCCTGCTTCACGAGCGTCGACGAAGCGACTTCCGCGTGCGTCGTCAATGCGCCGATCACGACAGCGTCGCCCTCCTTCTTGATGCCCTTGAGCTCGGCGATGCCGGAGAGGTCGACCAGCGTCCCCGGATTCGCCAGCCGCAGCTTCATCGCACCGACGAGGCTCTGCCCGCCGGCGAGCGCCTTGCCGCCGCTCTTGGCGAGCGAAGACGCGGCGTCCGCGGTCGTTTTCGCGCGCTGGTAGTGGAATGCGTACATGTCTGCTACCTCCTTGAACGGTCAACCTTGTCCGATTCGATAGAGTATCGGTAGCCTTTCAGTGCTTCGCCGACTGGATCGCCTCCCACACGCGATGCGGCGTCGCCGGCATGTCGAGATACTTCACGCCGGCCGCTGACAGCGCATCGTGGACGGCGTTCATAAGCGCCGCAGGAGCTCCGATGGCGCCCGCCTCTCCGCAGCCCTTGGCACCCAGCGGGTTGTGCGTGCACGGCGTGACCTTGGTCGTCACCTTGAACGACGGCAGATCATCCGCCCGTGGCATGGCGTAGTCCATGTAACTCCCTGTGAGGAGCTGCCCGCTCTCCCTGTCGTAGACGCACTGCTCGAGCAACGCCTGCCCGATGCCCTGCGCGAGCCCGCCGTGAACCTGCCCCTCGACGATCATCGGGTTGATGATATTGCCGAAGTCGTCGCAGGCAGAGAAATTCACGATCTTCACCACGCCGGTTTCCGGATCGACCTCGACCTCGCAGATGTGAGTCCCGGCGGGGAATGTGAAATTGGTGGGATCGTAGAACGCGGTCTCGTCGAGGCCCGGCTCGAGCTTGTCGAGCGGATAGTTGTGAGGCACGTACGCTGCCAGAGCGATTTCTCCGAACGCCTTGCTGCGATCGGTGCCGGCCACGGTGAACTTGCCGTCCTTGAACTCGATGTCGGCTTCCGCCGCTTCGAGCAGGTGCGCGGCGATCTTCTTGCCCTTGGCGACGATCTTGTCGAGCGCCTTCATGATCGCGGTGCCACCCACGGCGAGCGAGCGTGAGCCGTACGTGCCCATGCCGAACGGGATGCGCCCCGTGTCGCCGTGCACGATCTCGACGTTCTCGATCGGGATGCCGAGCCGACTGGCGACGACCTGCGAGAAGGTCGTCTCGTGCCCCTGCCCGTGGCTGTGCGAGCCGGTGAACACGGTCACGCCTCCGGTGGGGTTGACGCGCACCTCGCCCGCCTCGTAGAGGCCGGCGCGCGCGCCGAGCGCCCCGGCGATGTTCGACGGCGCGATGCCGCAGGCCTCGATGTAGGACGAATAGCCGAGCCCGCGCAGCTTGCCGCGCTTCGACGCCTCCGCCTTGCGCGCGGCAAAGCCTTTCACGTCGGCGATCCGCATCGCCTCGTCGAGACAGGCGTCATACCCGCCCGTGTCGTAGAGCAGCGCGACTGGCGTCTGGTACGGGAACGTACGGATGAAGTTCCGGCGCCGGATCTCATCCTGCGCGATGCCCATCTCCGTGCCCGCTGCATGCACGAGGCGCTCGACGACGTACGTTGCCTCGGGGCGACCCGCGCCTCGGTAGGCGTCGACGGGCGCCGTGTTGGTGAACACCGCCGTCACCTCGCAGTAGATCGCCGGCGTCGTGTACTGGCCGGCGAGCAGCGTTGCGTACAGGATCGTCGGGATGCAGGACGCGAACGTCGAGAGGTATGCACCCATCGCGGCGGTCGTATGCACGCGCATGGCGAGAAACTTTCCGTCCTTGTCGAGTGCGAGCTCTGCACGCGTCACATGGTCGCGTCCGTGCGCGTCGGCGAGAAACGACTCGCTGCGCTCCGCGGTCCACTTGATCGGACGGTTGATTCGCTTGGAAGCCCAGACGAGCGCGGTCTCCTCGGGATAGAGGTAGATCTTCGAGCCGAAGCCGCCGCCGACGTCGGGTGCGATCACCCGCACCTTGGTTTCCGGCAGCCCGAGCACGAAGGCGGTCATCAGCAATCGCTCGACGTGAGGGTTCTGGCTCGTCACGTACAGCGTGTAGCTGTCGTCAGCGCGACTGTAGCTCGCGACCGCCGCGCGGGGCTCGATCGCGTTCGGGATCAGCCGATTGTTGACGATGTCGAGCTTGGTCACGTGCGCGGCCTTGGCGAAGGCCGTATCGACGGCAGCCTTGTCGCCGAGCGCCCACGTGTAGCACTTGTTGCCCGGCGCGCCTTCGTGAAGCTGCGGCGCACCGCTCTTGAGCGCGTCGACCGGATTCACAACCGCCGGAAGGACTTCGTAGTCGACCTCGATCAGCTCGGCGGCATCCTTAGCCTGGTCCGGCGTCTCGGCGATCACCACCGCGACGCCGTCACCGACGTAGCGCACCTTGCCCTGCGCGAGCACGGGATGCGGCGGCTCCTTCATCGGCTGCCCGTCCGTTCCCGTGATCAACCATCCGCACGGCAGTCCGTTGACCCCGGTGAGATCGGCGCCGGTGTAGACGGCGAGCACCCCGGGCGCGGTCTTCGCCTTCGCCGTATCGATCTTGCGGATCTTCGCGTGCGCGTGCGGCGAGCGCACGAAGAACGCGTGCGTATGGTGGGGCGGATTGACGTCGTCGGTGAACTGTCCGGCACCCATCAGGAAGCGGGCGTCCTCCTTGCGGCGGACCGATTGGCCGATGGTGTTGAGATCGTTCGCGGCCATGAGCTACCTCCTCATCGCGGCGGCGCCCTGCTTTACCGCCTTGACGATGTTCTGATAACCCGTGCAGCGACACATGTTTCCTTCGAGGCCCTCGCGAATCGCCGCCTCGTCGGCATTCGGGTTGCGCTGAACCAGATCGATCGCGCTCATCACCATACCCGGCGTGCAGAAGCCGCACTGCAGCCCGTGACAGTCCTTGAAGGCGGCCTGCATGGGATGCATCGCCCCATCGGTCGCGAGGCCCTCGATCGTCATGATCTTGGCGCCGTTGGCCTGTGCCGCGAGGATCGTGCAGGCCTTGACCGCATTGCCGTCGATGTGGACGGTGCAGGCGCCGCACTGGCCGGTGTCGCAACCGACGTGCGTGCCGGTAAGCCCCAGATTGTTGCGAATGAAATCGACCAGCAGCGTGCGCGGATCGACGTCGGCGGCGACGGTCTTGCCGTTGACGGTGAGTGAAAGCGAGACGGACACGGGAGAGCCTCCTACAGTGGATGCAATCGCTGGAAGGGATTTCAGACCGGGTGCGACCGCGAACCTAGAATACTCCGCGCAGCAGGCGCCGGCAACGTGAGCGGCGACCTTGGTTGCACGCCCCTCCCCGAGAGTCCCGGCGCGCCCGGAGACGAGGGCGAGGCGCCCGATCGCTCATCAGAAGAGATTCCCGATGTACTGCGCGAGGTTTTCGATGTCCTGATCACTCAGCGTCGCCGCCACGCTGGTCATGTTCCCGCCGTCATTGGTCCGCCGCTTCGCCTTGAAGTCCTCGAGTTGTTTCTTGATGTACTGAGGCCACTGGCCGGCGACGCGGGGGATCTCGTTCTGACCCACGAACCCGCCGAGATGACACATCGGGCAGAGCACCGTATCGGAGGTCTTCCGCCCCGCCTCAACCATCGTGGGATCCACCTTGAACTGAATGGGCAGCTGCTTCTGTGCTGCAAAGAAAAAGCCCAGCGCCATCATGTCGTCGGTCGACAGCTGGGCCGCCATCGGGGACATCTGCGGATCCGCGCGACGCCCCGCCTTGAAGTCCTGCAACTCGATGAAGATATAGCGCCAACTCTGCTGCGCGAGGATCGGGTATTCCGCCACGGTGGAGTTCCCGTTGGGGCCGTGGCAGGTGAAGCACACCTGTGCCTTTTCGCGCGCTGCGGCCATCTGCGCTGCATCGAGCTGCGCATATGCAGGCACCGCGATGGCGATCAGAGTGACGACAAGGGTCCGCGACATTCGTGGACGGCAATAAAAACGGCCACCCCGCGCAGGCGGGGTGACCGCGCATGTTGTCTGGACGGTTTACTTCACCGTTTTTTCTTCGCGCACGTTCTGGCCGCCGCCGACCAGCGTAAAGACGAACACACTGTTGCCGCGCTTGGCGTTGATCTGATTGTTCCCGCCTGCGGCCACCGCGACGTATTGCTTGCCGCCCACCATGTAGGAAACGGCCGGGGCATTCACGCCGGCGCCGCAGTTGTACTTCCAGAGTTCCTTGCCGGTCTTCGAGTCGAAGGCCTTGAACCAGCCGTTGGCTTCGCCGTTGAACACGATGCCGCCCGCCGTGGCGAGCACGCCGCCGATCAGCGGCTGCGGCGTCTTGACGCCCCAGGCGACCTTGCCGGTGTCCAGGTTCACGGCGACCAAGCGGCCCCATTGCTCCTCCGTCGGGATGACCTTGAACGCGCCGCCCAGCCAGAGCTTGCCGCCGGGATACGGAACTTCCTCGACGTGGTAGGTCATCGGTTGGTGCAGATTCGCGGCATAGGCCATATGCAGCGTGGGGTCGATCGCCATGGGCGACCACTCGACGCCGCCGTTCGCTCCCGGCAGCATCCGCGCTCCGGCCTTAGTCGGCAGCACCCACATGTTCTCCTGCGGGATCATCGCCTCGGAGAAGCGGATCAGCTTGCCGGTGTTGCGCTCGTGCACGTAGATGTGACCGGTCTTGCCGCCGTGGATGACGACGTCGACCATGCGCCCGTCCTTGTCCTTCGCGGTCGTCAGTATCGGCGGGCTCACCGCGTCGAGGTCCCAGACGTCGTGCGCGATGTACTGGAAGTGCCACTTGTACGTGCCCTTGTCGAGGTCGATGGCGACGATCGAATCGGTGTACAGGTTGTCGCCGGGGCGGATTGCACCGTAGAGGTCAGGCGAGGGATTGCCGACGACGAAGAACACCGTGCGGGTCTTCTGGTCGATCGCCGGCGTCATCCAGACGCCGCCACCGAGCTTCTGATAGAAGGAGCTGTCCTTCGCAAGGTCAGCCTTCTCCTTGGCGATGTCGCGATGCATGTCGCGGCCAGTCGCGTCC
>Ga0335084_10004985_pt1 | contig 13101 bp, 8 predicted proteins | sample Lox_Sample_44_FD_206721 | JGI IMG/M metagenome (GOLD analysis project Ga0335084, IMG submission 206721) | Soil microbial communities from Loxahatchee National Wildlife Refuge, Florida, United States - Lox_Sample_4.4 | ecosystem: Environmental > Terrestrial > Soil > Wetlands | place: USA: Florida... | reverse complement strand
TTCGTCAACCAGCGCGAGGTCGGCTACGACGCCGTCGACTTCCCCTCGGCGCTGAAGTCGGCTCTGCGCCAAAACCCCGACGTGATCCTGGTCGGCGAAATGCGCGATCTGGAGACGATCGAGACCGCCATCCTCGCCGCCGAGACCGGCCACCTGGTCATGAGCACCCTGCACACCCTCGATGCGCAGGAGACCATCACGCGTATCATCAGCGTGTTCCCGGAGCACCAGCGCGACCAGGCCCGGCTCATCCTGGCCAGCGTCATCCGCGGCGTCATCAGCCAGCGGCTCATCCCGCGCGCCGACGGGCTGGGCATGGTGCCGGCCGTCGAGGTGTTGATCGCCAGCGCTCGCGTGCGCGAATACATCGCCGACAAGGAGAAGACACGCGACCTGCATGACGTCATCGCCCAGGGCAACACGTCGTACGGCATGCAGACGTTCGACCAGTCGCTGATGGCGCTCTTCCGCTCCGGCCTGATCACCTACAACGAGGCGCTGGTCCACTGCAGCAACCCGAGCGACTTCGAGCTCAAGGTCCGCGGCATCGCGTCGACCAGCGACTCGCGCTGGGACAACTTCGAGAAGGGCGACGCCGCCACCGAGGAGCGCGGCAGCCTCGACATCGAACGCTTTTGAAGCGGTCGCCGGTTCCGGGACCAACGACCAACGACTAGCGACCAGCGACCACGAGCGGGTCGTGGATGATCGGCTTCGTCGGGTCGATCGCCAGCCAGCAGGCGGCGGCCAGCACGTAGCAGATGGCCACCGTCACCAGCGACGCGTCCCAGGACCCCCAGCCCTGCAGAAACCAGCCGACGACTATCGGGCTGAGGGTGCCCCCCAGGTTGCCGAAGGTGTTCATCGACCCGCTCACCACGCCGGCGTGACGCCCGCCGATCTCGAGACACACCGCCCACCCTGGGCTCACGCCCAGCGCCGCCAGCCCTGCCGCCGCGGCCAACAGCATCGCGGCCGTCGCCGGTTCCGGGGTGGCGATCGCACCGGTGATCGCCACCGCGGCCAGCGGTAGCCCGATCAACCCCGGGGTACGGCGCGCCAGACGCGACCCCCAGCGGCGCGCCAGCACGTCGCTCGCCCAGCCGCCGACCAGCACGCCAGCGGCAATGCTGAGCAGCGGCAGGGCCGCCAGCCAGCCCACCTGCGCGAGGTCGAATCCGCGCGCCCGTAGCAGATACGACGGCAGCCACGTGATGTAGAAGTACCATCCGTAGATCGCGAAGCCGTACATGAGCCAGAGCGCCACCAGGCTGCGCGACCGCAGTAGCGCCGCCCACGGCACGCGGCCGTGCGGCGGCGGCGGCTCGTGTCCGATGATACGCAGCTCGGCGCGGTTCACGCCTGGGTGCGAGTGGGGATCGTCGCGGAACCACCAGAACCAACCCGCCACCCACGCGACGCCGACCAGCCCGAACACCATGAAGGTGGAGCGCCAGTGAATACGGGTCAGCAGCGCCACCACCAGCGGCTGCGTCGCCGCACCGCCGAGGGCGGCCGTCATCAACGCCAGGCCGAAGGCCCGCCCGCGCTCGCTCGCCGGCAGCCAGCGCGAGTAGGCGCGCGCCATGCTCGGGAACGCGCCGGCTTCACCGACGCCGAACAGGAAGCGGACGGCGAGCAGCGACGCGAACCCCGAGACCAGCCCCGTCGCCGCGGTCATCACCGACCACCACAACACGATGCGGGTCAGCGTCCACCGCGCGCCGAAGCGGTCGGCCAGCCAGCCGCTCGGTACCTCGAACAGCGCGTAGGCGAAGGTGAAGGCGCTGAACACCCAGCCCATCTCGACGTCGGTGATGCCGAGCTCGTCCTTCATCGCCGGCGCGGCGGTCGAGATGCAGACTCGGTCGAGATAGGCGACCGCCGTCAGCACCAAGGTAAAGGCGAGCACCCCGTAGCGTACCCGCGTCGCGCGCAGCGCTGGGACACGCGCGGGCTGGCCGATGCGGCGGTGGGACACCATCGGCAGCAGCCCCTACGCGTCCGCTCGCCCAACGGCAAACGCTGTGACTTTCGGCACGCTCCGTCGCTCGGCGCCGACAGCAACTCGACGGCCTCCGCTCGGCGCTCCGCACGGCTACAACCAGCGTCATGCCCCACACGAAAATTGCCTCATTGACTCAGGCCCTGTTCGGACGGCAGGGTTGCCTATCGACACAACCGGGGAGGCGACCATGTTCCGTCGGTCAGCTCAGGTGCCCGTACTTGCGGCCCTTTCCACTCTCGCCAGCGTGTTCGCGGGAGATGTACGGCGCGGTGTCGATCCAGAGCCCGCCGCGGCGCAATGCGTCGGCGACTGCAACGGGACACAGATGGTGGAGCTCGTCGACCTCGTCATCGGGTTGAACATCATGCTCGGGAGCTACCCGGTAGCCTATTGTCCCACCTGGGACCCGAACGGCGATGGCCGAGTAACGATCGACGAGCTGCTCACGGGGGTTCACCAATCTCTGAACGGCTGCCCGGTCGCTGCGCAGCCGACGCCAACCTGTGGCGATGGGGCCATCTCCGGAGCGGAGCAGTGCGACGATGGGAACACGGTCGGCGGCGATGGCTGCAGCGTCGACTGCACCATCGAAGGGCCGGGAGCCGTGGATCAGATCTGGATCGGATGCGGCGCAACCGGGGGCAACATCAACATCAACTATGCGGAGCCCATCGGCCAGGAGTTCACCCCCGGCCGCCCGGCGCTCACCGGTGTCGCGGTGCGGGTCGACACGCAGGTTGCCGTCGACCCCGCCGACGCGCCGCTCACGGCGCGGATCCGCCAGGGCTCGATTGACGGACCGGTCCTCGGCGAGGCCACCACCGCGGTGCCCCGCGGCGGTGCGCAACTCTTCGTGCTCGACCCGCCGGTGAGCGTCGTTCCCGGCGTGCGGTACGTCCTGCAGCTCACGACCCAGAATCCGGGGCTGAGTTGGGTGCGGGCGTCGCCAGTGGGCGCTTGCGCGTACTCCGCCGGGCGGCCGATCTTCTTCGGCGTGCCGCTCGAATCCGCGGGCGATCCGGAGGACCTGGTCTTTCAAACCTTCGCGAGCCCGTAGGCGATCGTGCGTCCGGCGCCGGCACGCGCCGCACCGCAGTGGCGGCGCGGTTGCTTGAACCGCGGTGCCCCATCTTTTAGGGTCCAACGGTGACCGGCGCCGACGTTCGCAGCAGTTTTCTGGAGTTCTTCCGGGCCCGCGGGCACGAGATCGTGCGCAGCTCGTCGATCGTGCCGCCCGACGACCCGACGCTGCTGTTCACCAACGCCGGCATGGTCCAGTTCAAGAACGTCTTCCTGGGCCAGGAGCAGCGGGCCAACCCCCGCGCGGCCAGCGCGCAAAAGTGCCTGCGCCTGAGCGGCAAGCACAACGACCTGGAAGAGGTCGGCCGCGACACCTACCACCACACGTTCTTCGAGATGCTCGGCAACTGGTCGTTCGGCGAGTACTACAAGCGCGAGGCCATCGGCTGGGCGTGGGAGCTGCTCACCGCGGTGTGGAAGCTGCCCAAGGCGAAGCTCTGGGCCACCGTGTACCGCACCGACGACGAGGCGGACCGGCTGTGGCGCAGCGAGACCGACATCGCTGCGGCGCAGATCCTGCGCTTCGACGAGAAGGACAACTTCTGGGAGATGGGCGAGGTGGGCCCCTGCGGACCGTGCTCGGAGATTCACATCGATCGCGGCCCGGAGGCGTGCGACAAGCAGCACCTCGCCGATCACCAGTGCGCCGTGAACGCGGGCTGCGCGCGGTACATCGAGCTGTGGAACCTGGTGTTCATCCAGTATGACCGCCGGGCCGACGGCACGCTGGTCGAGCTCACCGCCAAGCACGTCGATACGGGGATGGGTCTCGAGCGCGTCGCCGCGGTGCTGCAGGACGTGCCCTCGAACTACGACACCGATCTGTTCCGCCGCCTGATCAGCTTCGTCGAGCAGCACGCGCAGCGCCGCTACGGGGCGCGCGCCGAGGACGATCTCGCCATGCGCGTCATCGCCGATCACAGCCGCGCCCTCAACGTCATGATCGCCGATGGCGTGGTGCCCTCGAACGAAGGCCGCGGCTATGTGTTGCGGCGGATCCTGCGCCGCGCCGCGCGGCACGCTCGCGTGCTCGGCTTCGAGGAGCCGTTCCTCTGCCGCATGAGCGAGCCGGTGTGCGCGGTGATGGGAGCCGCCTATCCCGAGCTGATCGAGCGCCGCGCCTACATCGAGACCACCGTGCGCAGCGAGGAAGAGCGCTTCGCCGAGACGCTCGACAAGGGCCTGGCGCTGCTCGCCCACGAGCGCGCAGCGCTCAAGCAGGCCAACCGAGCCGTGCTGTCCGGCGAGGTCGCCTTCAAGCTCTACGATACGTACGGCTTCCCCGTCGACATGACGGAAGACATCCTGCGCGAGGACGGCCTCGCGGTCGATCAGGCCGGCTTCCAGGCGTGCATGGAGGCGCAGCGCAAGCGCGGCCGCGAGGCGCGCAAGGCCGGCGGCGAAGGCGGTGCAGCCAGCAGCGCAGGGCAGTCGCGCTTCGTGGGGGACGGCATCTACGAGACCGAATCGACGATTGCCGCGCTGACGGTGGGCGGCGAGGAGCGGCGCGAGGTGCGCGCCGGCGATACGGTGCACATCGTCACCCCCGAGACCCCATTTTACGGGGAGTCGGGCGGCCAAGTGGGCGACCGCGGCGTGATCGAGACGACCGATGGGACGCTGGTCGAGATCAGCGACACCCTCAAGCCGCGACCGGACCTGACCGTGCACGTCGGCACCGTCGTGCGCGGCGCGCTCAGCGCCGGGCAGCGCGTGCGGCTCACGGTCGACCGGGCCCGGCGCGAGGCCGCTCGCCTGAACCACTCCGCCACCCACATCCTGCATGGCGTTCTGCGCCGCCACCTCGGCGAGCAGGTCCGTCAGGCCGGCTCGCTGGTGGCGCCCGACCGACTGCGCTTCGATTTCAGCCAGCCGTCGCCCCTCGACGAGGCGACGCTGGCGGGCATCGAAGAAGAGGTCAACGCACGCATCCGCGAGAACGCCGAGGTCTCGACCGAGGAGATGGCGTTCGATGACGCGATCAAGGCCGGCGCGCTGGCGTTCTTCGGCGACAAGTACGGCGATCGGGTCCGCGTCGTACGCATGGGCGACTTCTCGACCGAGCTCTGCGGCGGCACGCATGTCCGCCGCACCGGCGACATCGGCCTGTTCAAGCTGCGCGGCGAGAGCGGCGTGGCGGCAGGTACCCGCCGCATCGAAGCCATCACCGGCGCGGGGGCGCTCGAGTGGGTGCGCGCGTCCGAGCACTCGCTCAAGCAGCTCGGCGAGCTGCTGCGCGGCAACGAGGACGACCTCGCGGCCCGCGTCGAGCGCCTGCTCGCCCAGCACAAGCAGCTCGAGAAGCAGCTCGCGCAGCTGCAGCGCCAGCTCGCCGGCAACCAGAGCGGCGATCTGCTCAGCCAGGCGAAGACCGTGAACGGCAAGACGGTGGTCGCCGGCGAGGTCGAAGCCGCCGATCCCAAGCGCCTACTCGAGCTGGCCGACCAGCTGCGTGAGCGGCTCGGCTCCGGCGTCATCGTCTTGGCGAGTCATCAGGACGGCCAGGTGCGCCTGCTCGCCGCGGTCACCAAGGACCTCGCCGGCCAGGTCCACGCCGGCAAGCTGGTCAGCCAGATCGCCCCGATCGTCGGCGGCAAGGGCGGGGGGCGGCCGGAGCTGGCACAAGCGGGCGGGACCGACCCCTCCAAGATCGGCGCGGCGCTGGCGCGCGCCGTGGAGTTGGTCGCGCAGTGAAGAGCCATCCCGCACCGAATCCGGGCGACACGCTCGAGCTGCCGTTCGACGACCACCACCGCTTCCACGACCTGCTCGGCCACCACGACGAGCACATCAAGACCATCGAGCGCGCGCTCGGGGTGCGCATCGGGCTCGGCGACCGCACCCTGATGATCGCCGGCGATCAGGTCGAGCGCGAGCTCGCCGCCCGCGTGCTGAAGGAGCTCTACGGGCTGCTCGAGCACGACTACCCGATCTACGCCAGCGACGTCGACTACGCGGTGCGCATCCTGAGCCGCGACCGCAATGCCAAGCTGCGCGAGATCTTTCTCGACGCCATCTACATCACCGCACACAAGCGGGTGGTGACGCCGAAGAGCGTGGCGCAAAAGGCGTACATCGATGCCATCCGCAACGACGACATCGTCTTCGGCATCGGCCCCGCCGGCACCGGCAAGACCTACCTGGCCATGGCGATGGCCATCGCCGCGCTGATGCGCGACAGCTTCGCCCGCATGATCCTCACCCGTCCGGCCGTGGAAGCGGGTGAGAAGCTCGGCTTCCTGCCCGGGGATCTGGCGGAGAAGGTGAACCCCTACCTGCGGCCGCTGTACGACGCGCTGCACGACATGGTCGACTTCGACCGCGCCCGCAAGATGCTGGAGAAGGGCGTCATCGAAGTGGCGCCGCTGGCCTTCATGCGCGGCCGCACGCTCAACGACTCCTTCGTCATCCTCGACGAAGCGCAGAACACCACCCCGGAACAGATGAAGATGTTCCTCACCCGCCTCGGCTACGGCTCGAAGGCGGTCATCACCGGCGACGTCACGCAGATCGACCTGCCGTCCGGCAAGCCCTCCGGTCTCAAGCACGCCGCCCAGATCTTGCAGGGCATCGACGGGATCCGCTTCTGCTCCTTCAGCGAGCGCGACGTCGTGCGGCACCGCTTGGTGCGCGACATCATCTCCGCGTACGACCGCGTCGATGCCGCGGCCGGCGCCGACACCGGGAAGCCGGACGGGTCGTCCTAGCGTCGGCGTCCGCGCGGCGTGGCGCGGATCGCAGGAGCGGACCGGCGGTACAGCCAGATGCCCGTCACGGTGATCTCCCACCGCCGCATGGCGGGCGTCCGCATCGAGGCGGTGCGGCGCGACGCGACCTGGCTGCTGCGCCGGGTCGCCCCGAGCACCGAGCTGAGCGTCGTGCTGGTCGACGATGCCGGCATGCGGCGCCTCAACCGGACCTACCGCCGGGTCGATCGGCCCACCGACGTGCTGGCCTTCGCCATGCGCGAGGGCAGCGGCCGCACGCTGCACCCCGAGGTGCTGGGCGACGTCGTGATCTCGGTCGAGACCGCCGCCCGTCAGGCCGCGGCGCGCGGTGACCCAGTGGCGGTGGAGGTGCGGCGGCTGCTGGCGCACGGTCTGCTGCATCTGCTCGGGTACGATCACACCGGTTCGGCGGTCGAAGCGCGGCGGATGTTCCGCACCCAGCGGACGCTGCTGCGCGAGCTGGGCCGCAGCCGCGGAGACCGGTAACCGCCAGCCGGTTTGCGTCGCCGGCGAAAGCCGCTAGAGTCGCCGACGATGACCATCGAGCTCGGACAACTGCGGGACCGGTGCCGCGCCCTCGAAGAGCGCCTCGCGGCGTTCGGGAGGTACCTTTGACCTCCCCAGACGGGAAGCGCGGATTCAGGAGCTCGACGCCACGGCGGCCGAGCCGGAGTTCTGGAACAACAGTGAAGCGGCGCAGGGCGTGCTGCGCGAGCGCGCCCTGCTGAACGCGCCGCTGCTCGCCTGGCGCAAGCAGCAGGAGGCGATCGACGAGGCGAAGCTCTACCTCGAGCTCGCCGGCGAGGGCGACGCGGACGCCGCCGGCGAAGCCGAGAAGACCCTCGTCGCCATCGAAGACGCGCTTCACCACATGGACCTGGAGCGTCTGCTCGGCGGCGAGCACGACGCCGGCAACGCCATCGTCACCCTGCAGGCCGGCGCCGGGGGCACCGAAGCGCAGGACTGGGCCGAAATGCTACTCCGCCAGTACCTGCGCTGGTGCGAGCGGCGCGGGCTCAAGACCGAGATCGTCGACGTGCAACCCGGCGAGGGCGCCGGCATCAAGAACGCCTCGTTCACGGTCGAAGGGCCCTACGCGTACGGCTATCTGCGCTGCGAAGCGGGCGTGCACCGGCTGGTGCGGATCTCGCCCTTCGACGCCAGCGCGCGGCGCCACACCTCGTTCGCCTCGGTGTTCGTCTTCCCGGAAATCGACGACAACGTCGAAGTGCAGATCGACGAAAAGGATCTGCGCATCGATACCTACCGCTCGAGCGGGGCCGGCGGCCAGCACGTGAACAAGACCGACTCCGCGGTGCGCATCACGCACCTGCCCTCCGGCATCGTCGTCGCCTGCCAGAACGAGCGCTCGCAGCACAAAAACAAGGCGATGGCGTTCAAGATCCTGCGCGCCCGTCTCTACGAGCTCGAGCTGCAGAAGCAGCGCGAACGGATCGACGCCCTCCACAAGACCAAGCGCGACATCGCCTTCGGCAGCCAGATCCGCTCCTACGTCCTACACCCCTACCGTATGGTGAAGGATCACCGGACCGGCAAGGAGATCGGCAACGCCGACGCCGTGCTCGACGGCGCGATCGATCCCTTCATCGAGGAATACCTGCAGCAGACCGCCGGCGACGGGCTGAAGGGATCGCGCGCCGGGGTGGCGGAAGCGTAGCCACACCACCGACGCCCCGCGGCGACGCCCTGAACCCCGCCGACGGCGGGATTCGCCCAACTTTCGCCATCGGCCGGACCATGCTATGAGCCCCTCCCGCCGATGCGCGACACGCTCCACGCCTACCTCCTCGAGCGCCCCGCGGGAGCCACGCCGCGCGAGCTGCTCGACCTCGTCTTCACCCGCCCCGGTGTCGACGCGGAGTTCGGCCCACGCTTCATCGCGACCTTACTCGGCGCCGACGCGCGCTTTGCCTTCGACAGCGCCGCCGGGCGCTGGAGCGCGACCGCGCATGCGCGCCTGGCCCGTGGCGTCGATGAGTGTGCGTTCGTCGTCGTCGACCTTGAAACCACCGGCGGGGCCCCCGCGCGCGGCGACACCATCATCGAGATCGGCGCGCTGCGCCTGGTCGGTGGCCGCGTCGTGGACCGCTTCGACGAGCTCGTGCATCCGGGCCGACCCCTGCCGCGCTTCATCTCCCACCTGACCGGGATCACCCCCGCCATGCTCGCCGACCGTCCCGGCATCGGCGCGGTGCTGCCGCGCTTCGTCGACTTCGCCGCCGACAGCGTGCTGGTGGCGCACAACGCCGCGTTCGATCTCGCCTTTCTCAACGCCGCGCGGCTGCAGCTCGACGGCCAGACGTTCGATGCGCATCACCTCTGTACCCTGCACCTCGCGCGCCGCGTGCTGCCGCAACTGCGCCGGCGCTCGCTCGACGCGCTCGCCGCGCACTTCGGCATTCCGCTCGTCGATCGCCATCGCGCCCTCGGCGACGCGCGGATGACCGCCGAGATCTTCTTCCACTTCCTTGAGCGCCTGCGCAGCCAAGGCGTCGTCCGGCTCGACCAGTTGCTCGATCTCCAACACCGCGCCGCCGATGGGCGGCGCTTCGTCTGCGCGCTGTCGCGGGCCCGCGTCGCCACGCTGCCGCCGGCTCCCGGGATCTATCGGTTCACTGGTGCCGACGGTCGATTGCTCTACATCGGCAAGGCCAAGAACCTCCGCCAGCGCGTCGCGAGCTACCTGCACAACACCCGCACGCACGGCCGCAAGGTGCTCGATCTGATCCGCCACATCCACGACGTCGAGATCGAGACCGCAGGCTCCGAGCTCGAAGCCGCGTTGCGAGAGGCCGAGGAGATCCGCCGCTGCCAGCCGCCCTACAACCGGCTGAGCAAGCACCTGCCACAGATCGGCTTTCTCAAGCTGACCACCGGCTCGCCCTTCCCGCGCCTGGCGGTGGTGCACCGACTGAGCGCCAGCGGTGGGCGCTACTTCGGCCCGTTCCGCAGCCGCCCCGCGGCACGGCAGGCGCAGCGTCTGCTGGCGCGCCTGTTCGGCCTGCGCACCTGCAGCGCGCGCCTGCGGCCATCCGACGCGGCGACGCCGTGCCTGCGCGGACAGATCGGTGCCTGCTCGATGCCGTGCATCTGCCGCGTCGACCAGCGCGAGTACGCCGAGCGGGTCGCCGCCGCCGAGCGCTTCTTCGACGGCGAGATCGGCGCCGTGCAGGCCGAGCTGACGCGCCGCCGCGACCAATACAGCACCGCGCAGCGCTTCGAGGCGGCGGCGCGGGCTCAGCGCGACCTCGACCTGGTTCGGCAGATGCGCCACCGGCAACGCACCATGAGCTGGATCGTCGACCGGCAGCATTTCGCCGTCATGCAGCCGGCCGCAGACCGTGCCGGCGCCCTCGTCTACGCGGTCGCGTATGGACGCCTGATCGCGCGCGCGGCCGTGCGGGACACCGCCGAGTTGTCGGCCGTCGCCGCGCGCATCGACGCGTGCCGGCGCGAGGCCCTGCCGCGGACGCTGCAGCCGCAGGACGTCGAGGGAACGATCATCCTCGCCGCCTGGCTGCGGGCGCGCGCTGAGCGGGACGGTTACGTGTTTCCGCTCGAGGAGTCGGCGCGAGAGCAGCTGCCCGAGTGGACGGCTGCCCTCGCGTCGCTGATCTCACCGGTTGCGGGCGCGCGCGCGGCGGAGCTGCCAGCGCCGGCTGATCCAGAGCGCTAGCGGCAGCACCGCCACCACCGCCAGGTTGCCGCGCGCCGGCTGGTCGCCGACGGTCGAGCAGCCGCTGCTGGTGCTGGTGTGGATGCAGAGTGGAGCGCCGTTGACGATCTGGCACGCCGACCCGTCCGGGCATCCACCGCACGGGTTGGGGGTTGGAATCACCGGCGTGACCGTCGGGGTATTGGTCGGCGGCGGATTGTTGACGCACATCCCGGTTCCCAGCTCACAGTGCTGGTCCTGGCCGCACGCGTTCGTCTGGCAGCACACGCCGTCGACGCAGAAGCCATTCGCGCAGTCGCTGGGGAACGCGCAGCGCTCGCCGTTGCCGCCCGGGGTCGAGCGCGGGGTCGCCGTCGGCGTCCCGGTCTGGGTCGCCGTCGGGGTCTCGGTCTGCGAGCCCGGAGTGCCCGGCCCCGGCGTGTAGTCCAGCGGGCGGCACATGCCCTGGACCGGGAAGCACACCTCGCTCGACGTGCACTTGCGGTTGCAGCAGATCCCGTCGATCGCGTCGCACACATTGGACTTGCACTCCGCGTCGACGTTGCAGTCCGTACCGTTTGTTGACAACGCGTGGCAGACGCCGGTGTCGTCGCAGAATCCGCCTGGGCACGCCTCGCGACAGCACACATTGTTGTCGCTGCAGAAGGTCGAAACGCAATCCGTGCCCTTGGTGCACGTTCCACCGTCGGGAATCAGCGGAATGCAGATGCCGATGAACCCGGGCGTGTTGCAGCGGCCGTTCTCGCACGACTGGTCGCAGCAGAATCCGTCGACGCAGAACTCGCCGTTCGTGCACTGCGTGGCATCGGGCAGCGTGCACGGCACCGGCGTGGGCGCCTTCGGCAGGCAGCTTCCCTCGCGTCCGGGCACGTTGCAGACCTCGTCGGCTGCGCATTGCGCGGCGCAGCACACGCCGTCCGTGCAGCGCAGCGAGAGGCACTCGTCGCCCAGCTTGCAGTCGTCGCCGTTGCCCTTCCCGCCGGTGGTCGAGTTGCTGAGGAACGCCTGCAGGTTGAGCGTGCGGTCGTTCGCCACGGCCACGTCGGCCAAGCCGTCGTCGTTGAGGTCCGCTGCCGTCATCGACAGCGGCCCCTTCTTGGTGGCGAAGACCGGGCCCGGGATGAAGGACCCGTCATTGAGACCCCCGAAGGCCTGCATGGCATCCGAGCCGTTGGTCCCCGCGCTCGCCGTGCGCGGATCCACCATCGCCACCATCAGATCGATGGACTGGTTGCCGTCGAAGTCTCCCGCGGCCATCGTCAGCGCCTTGCAGGTCTCCGCGCCGACGAAGAAGGGGCAGCCGATCGGCATGGTCGCAATCGGCGCCAGCGAGCCGTCGTCGCGATCGAGCAGCAGCGCGACCTCGCTGGTACGCAGCGTCGGATTGTTGAGCATCGCGATGTCGGGATTGCCATCGTTGTTGAAGTCGGCCACGACCATGTTGCTCGGGTCTCTCCCGATCGTGTACTTGTGCACCGAGAAGTCGGGGAAGCCCTGCATGATGCGGGTCGTCAGCAGGATGTCGAGCTCTTTCACCTGTGGGCCGCCGACGTTGAGCGTGACCAGGTCGGGCTTGCCGTCGCGATTGAAATCCGCGCTCCGGATGTCGACCGGCTGCGGGCCGACGTCGAACACTTCGCGCCCGCCGTTGAAGCTCGGGGAGGGGCCGCCTTCGTTGAGCAGGATGAAGACGTTGTCGCCTCGGCTGTCGGCGACCGCCAGATCGGCGCCACCCGCGCTGTCGAAGTTGACGATCGCGACGGCGCTCGGCGCCCGGAACTTCTCGACCGCAGACGACAACGCGACCTTGTACGGCGCCTTGAAGGTCCCATCGCCCTGGCCGAGAAGAATCCAGACGGTCGCTTCGGCCTTGTCCGGCACGGCGAGGTCGAGTTGACCGTCGTTGTTGAGATCGCCGATCGCGGGCCGCTGCAGCGAGGAGCCGAACTGCATGGTGCGCGGCGCCGCCAGGAACGACGGCGTATCGGCGGCGAGATAAATCCCGACCTCGTTGCTGTTCGGGCTGACGATGACCAGGTCAGCCCGGTGGTCGCCGTCGAGATCGCCCGACACCATGTAGACCGGCTTCTGCGCGGCGTCGGTAACCTGGCCCGCTTCGAAATTGATGCCAGCCCGCGCCGTATGCGACACGAGGAGGCTTGCAAGCGTGCTGGTGAACAGGACAAACAGTCGTCGACTCATGCGACTCTCCGTGAGCGTCGGGAATGAACAATGTAGGCGGAACACACCTGTTCCGAGAGAACAGGCTGAAATCTAACTTTTCTCGCGGGGTCTCAGTTTGTCAAACGAAAAGCATCGGCGGTTCCGACCGAAACCCCTGACAGACTGCAGGAATTTGGTGCTCGGCGACCGGTTTGAAGTGACCCCGTTTAAGGCCGGCTGCACTCGCGGCTGAAGAACGCCGCGGCACGCCGGCCGGGAGTGTCGTCATGGAAGATCTCGCGGCACGGATCGAGCTGATTCGCGGTGACATCACCCAGCAGGACACCGACGCCATCGTCAACGCGGCGAACTCGTCGCTGCTCGGGGGCGGTGGTGTCGACGGCGCGATCCACCGGGCCGGGGGC
>Ga0335084_10004981_pt1 | contig 13107 bp, 25 predicted proteins | sample Lox_Sample_44_FD_206721 | JGI IMG/M metagenome (GOLD analysis project Ga0335084, IMG submission 206721) | Soil microbial communities from Loxahatchee National Wildlife Refuge, Florida, United States - Lox_Sample_4.4 | ecosystem: Environmental > Terrestrial > Soil > Wetlands | place: USA... | reverse complement strand
TCTATATTTTCTATTAAAACAATTATCATATTCATTAGACATGTATACATATTCAGGATCATTTTTATTTATTTTTTCAGAATATACATTTTCATTAACAATTAATTTATTATAAATATATGTACACTTAACATTAATTTGTTTATTTCTGTAAGGTATAAAAAATTCATCATCTTTTAAAAAATTAAGACCTATATTATACATCACTTTACCATAACCAGGAATTCCTACAACACTTACATCTTCCCAACAATTTTTGGAACATTTATGTAAATAGATATAACCTAAAGATACATTATTTTCTTGAAGTAAAATACGTATATGTAAATTTGTTTGATGATAACAAATCATAAAGTACTTTTCTTTATTATATGAAAAGAAAAGTCCTTAGTTTTAAAAATATTAAAATAAATTTGCAGTAGATCAGCAGGGACTCGAACCCTGATCCAATTAAGGCCTGCTTCTAAGGCAGGTGTGTTTTAATCCAGTTACACCACTGATCCATAATTTTGTGCTACTACTCGAAGTCGAATCGAGACGATCATTCCTGACCGGTAGATTTTAAGTCTGCTGTGGCTGCCATTACACCATAGTAGCATTTATTTAATTGTGACGTATAACGGTTACGCTCCGTTCTTTAAAGGTTGAAAACCTTTTTTCCTGCTACTAGAAGAATACGCCATTTAATTTGAGCCTCTTGTCTTACTCGAAAAGACATCATCTGATTACAAACCAGATATAATTAAACCTTTATACTAAAGAGGCGTTAATTGTGGAGAATACAGGTACCGATCCTGTTTTGGTTTTATCCAAGCCTTGGTTTAGCAAACCAGCCAATTACCTTTCTTGCAATTCTCCAAATTTTGTGGACCGGGGTGGAATTGAACCACAACATGGTTAGCTTTTACAGAGCTTCCAACACCCTGGAACCGATCCTTATTATTTTTTATTTAAATATTCATTTTTTCTTCCTTTTTTCCACCCTAGATTTAAATAATTATCTAAATCATTTTTATTAATACACTTTACTTGTTTTAAATTGTCATTATAAATATAACAATTATTAATCTTTTTATTATATAAATCTAATTTTCCTTTTTTCCATCCTAGATTTAAATAATTATCTAAATTTTCTTTTTTTATTTTTTTATTTTGTTTTAAATTATCATTATAAACCCAACATGTCCCGAATTGTGAATTTTTTTCACCTTGCTGATGTTTTTTTATTAACATTGTATTTTTGATTTTTTCTATTGATTCTTTTTTATGTTTTAAACCTGTCCATAAATGAACTAATTCGCCTGATAAATAACGTTCATCATCTAAATTTACAAAAAAACAATTTCCATTTTTATCTTTACATATTACTTTATCCGTTATATTACTTTTTAAATTTAATTCATATATTAATTTATCATCAGTATTTAAATAATACATTTTCCCATTAGAATCTTTGTATGAACACTTATTTAAACTTATTGATTTTAATTCTTTATTTATAAATCTTTCGTCATTTACATTAATTCTAAATTTATGACCATCATTATCAATTACCACAGTAGATCCTATTGTATGTCTCCAACCTCCATTACCTCCCAAAGATTTATTATAACAACTAGGATCATTTAACATTGATGCGTCAACAATTAATTTTTCATATTCTAAAGCATTTTTAAAATTATTAAAAAAAACTAAATTTTGTTTATTAAAATTGTTTTGGCCAAATAAGGCAATATCTTTATTTACATTTTTGCTAGAACCCATATATTTATCTTCTAAATTATTAGTCCCGTGTACACCATAATAATACATTCCATTTATAGAACAATCAATTTTGTAAAAATAATTGTATATAAATTCTAAAATTTCATTATTCATAAATATTTTTATATTATATATTCACAAGATCGACATTAATATTGATCTCATATGTAAATAAATAGAAGAAGAAGTGGGATTCAAACCCACGGACCGTGTTTAAACGATCAACAGTTTTCAAAACTGTACCAATAAATCACTCTGGCACTCTTCCTTTTTAGTCTGGGTGGAGTGATTCGAACACTCGAGCGCCTGTCTCCAAAACAGGTCCGTATAGCCATCTGCGGAACACCCAGATATATTTTAGTTGATTTGAGAGGGCTCGAACCTCTAAATTCTTAAAAGAATACTTGATCCAAAGTCAAGCGCGTTTAATCCAATTCCGCCACAAATCAATATAATCAAAGAATATTTGAGACGCTTATGGGTATCGATCCCATTTATTTAGTTTTGCAAACTAACACTTAACCATCCAGCCCAAGCGTCATATATAAAATAAAAAAGGCCTCTAATTAAGAGGCCTTACATGTTATTTATTATAGGTTATAATTTTAACATAAAAGTCCTCTTCCGTTTATCGGTGTAGATAAACTAGGTTGCTCACAATAGAGTGATAAACTTTGGGATTGATATGTTAAAGATTGTTTCATTGTTTTTATTTATTATATGTTATATATTCAAAAAAGTTTTAATATTTTTTATAGTTTTTGTAAAAATTTGATGTTACAAATATAATCAAAAAATAAATATAAAAAATAATTTTAAACATAAATATCATGTTTTACTTTACACACTTTCTTCACTTCTTCTTTACTAAATTGCTTTTTATTATTTCTACAATCAAACATACCACCCACTGAACCCGGACACCCTTCTAAACTTACTAACTGATTATTTCTACAAGAAAAATAACCACTTACTGAACTTGGACACCCTTCTAAACTTACTAAATGATTATCACTACAATCAAAACTACCACCTACTGAAACCGGACACCCTTCTAAACTTACTAACTTATTATTATAACAAGAAAAATAACCACCTACTCTACCAAACTTTATATAATCAGGAAACTTATCTAAACCTCTATTATATAAATTAATATTTCCCTTTACATCAATTGTCAAATCATCATTAATAATGTAGTTTTCTACACCCATCTTATCTAACCACTTGATAATTTTTTCTTGATTGTTTTTTTCATTTTTTAAAGATAAAGTAGATGATATATCTTTTGAAAAATAATTATATAATTTTTTATTTATCATTTTCAATTTGATATTAATCGTTTAATGTACTAAAATTTGTTCTTTAGATTTCTTATATTGTCTTTTTTTCTTTTTTTCTGGAACAATTATATTTTTTTGTTCAATTAAATCATTAACTATATCATATTTAACGAATAAATATCTTTCTAGATCGTTGTAATTTATAACTCCTTGGTGTTTCAGTTGATTTATATAATTTTTAATTACTTTTTTACAACTTTTTAGTTGTTTTTTGGTTTGGCATGAATTAATAATATTAATTATTTTTTCAACTGGAACAAAGTTGCAAGTTTTCATAGATACAATATTTAATTTTGTAATGTCTTAAAATATTTTTCTAGAAATGAATCTTTTGTAAAAGACTCTATATCTATTTGATTATTTAAAATAAATAAAATCCAATCATGTTCTACTACATCAACTTGTTGCAAACGACCTTCTTGATGTTTTAACATTAAACATCTAACAAAAGGCCAGTTATTAACAATTTCTAATACTAAAAGATTATTTTGTAGAGAAGGATTAATATGTTGTTCTTGAACATTGTTTTGTTGATTTCCAAAAAATTGTTCAAAAATTACTTGTTGCTGCATTTATCTTATGTATTTTTAATTTATATATTTAATTAAATTTGGTTACAAGTAAAATTTTTGTTAAAATTTAATATTCGTTTTACTCGCAAATCATTAGATAAGTTTTCAAATTTACTATTTCTGATAAAAGAGTACAAAGAATTAGGCTTATCAGGAAATAATGTACAAAAATTACTTTTAGTTTCGGTTAATTGTTTTGTTGTTTTCATAATTAAAGAAGATTTTGTAAGTTATTAATATTTGTTTTATCTTTTAATCTATAGTATATTATTTTTAATTGTTCTTCATAATTTTGTGCTATAGCATATCTATATCCATTTTTGTTTTTGTAATTATTTATAAGAATATCTACACTTTTACCATTATTAAGATATTTTTCTATTAATAAAATTATATAAGGTTCAACAGAAGAATTTGGTGTTTTGTATGTTCTTATAATAATTCCATCACCCATTGCACCCACATTAAAAACTGAATTAGTTAATGTTGCTATTCCTCTAGTACCAAAATGAGATTCTAAATGACCTTGTGCTAATACAAAGCATATATCCATTTTATATTTTAAACACGCAGTTATAATAGTATCTGCACTAACTTTAGAATTTGGAGCAATTTTATTAATATATAATTGTACTTCTCTTTTAAGAGAATCAATTATTTGATTTTTATAATATTCATTACTATTTATAATATTATATTTAGTAGTAGAATAATTAGGAGACATAGAAAAACAAAATATTGATAATGTTAGAGTAATAAAAAAAGAAATACAATATTTCTTTAAAGTTAGCAGGTTATTTCGAGATTTTGATTCTCTAGTAATCGGATTCTTTAAATCATTCATAAATTTAGTTTTGGTTTTACATAAATTATTAGGATGTAAATATAAATAAAATTTCTTTAATTAAAAAATATTTTTGCAGTTTTTTTTTACAATCAATCTTCAAAAAGTGAGATATTTCCTACAATATTTGTTTCTTCAGATTCTACATGATTATTTTCAGACATAACAACTTCTAATTCTTCTTCTAAAATAGGTAATATTTTTTCAAATTTATAAGTTGTTAATTGTTCATTATTAAGATCTTTAAATAACATATAAGGAACATCTTTTAAATAACCATCTACTAATCTTTTAGATTCAAAATTTAAAAATTCAATTTCATTAATCATTCTTAAAACTAATTTAGAAGAAGAATTTTCATAAATTACATAGTTAGATTCATTTTTATTAAATACAAAATTACGTACATCTTTTGAAAATATACCGCCTTTACTTTTTAACCAATTTTTATAACCTAAACCAGACATTTCTGGACTTAAAACAACAGTATGTTTACCTTCATTAATATTAATTAGAACATTGTTAACTACATTAGGTAATAAATCTTTAATAGATATTTCTGTTATTTTACAATCAGATATATCTAATGATTTGAGTTTAAGTAAAGGCTTAAATACTTCATCTACTTCTTCAATCTTCTTGATTGCTTTTCTTCTCATCATAATGTTTATTTTTAAATAATTCTATTTTATATTTTACTAATTCTATTTTTGCTTGTGCAGTTAAATATTCTTTATTATTTAAATTCTTTTTTATTTCATTAACCCATGAAACTTCATCTATATGTATATCTTCTTGATTTAAATATGATTCGAGTAAAGAAATTCCACCTTCTATATATTTACACAAAACATCTTTAACCTTAGGATAAATCATAAATATAATGAATCTATAAAAACTTGTGGAAATATTTCCCTTATTCTTGTCATTGTTAATGAAATTAAATTTGTTTTTAATCCAAATAGACAATACATATAATTAGTATTTAAATCATCACATACATATTTTACAAATCCTAATTTTATTTCAATTGGTGTATTTAAAAAATCTAATTTTTTAAATTGTCTATTTAAAACTAAAATATCATCATCTTGAATATACGCATTTATTAAATTGTCAGTATGATTATCATTAAATTTTTCTAAATATTTATCAACATAAAAATTCCAATCTTTTGGTTCTTTTTTTCTAAGTCTTATAGCAATAGAATCAATGTTATTATTTTGATATTCAGAATCATTTTTATCATAGTGTTGACTAATTATCTCATAATTATCTGGCACTATATCTCCTAATTTAGTTTCTTTTGTAATTAACATTTTATTTTTCTTTAATTGTTTTTTCAAATATTTTTAATTCTTTTATCATTTCTTCATTGAAGAATAATAAAGCATCATCAACTGTTTTTCTATCTATTTTATAAGATTTACAATATTCTTTTATAATATCATTACTTATTGTTTGTTTTTTTTCTTTAACTTCTTGTGTTTTCTTTATACCTTTTATAAACATCCAATATGGTGTTTTATTATATTGTTTACTAAGAAATTGTTGCCAAAAATCAACTACACTAATTGAATTTATTTTTATGTGTTGAAGTATATTGGCTTGTTGAGGATATTTTCTAGCAAACATTCTATTAATCATAAAGAAATTTTTACTTTTTTCGACATTAGTAACTTCTTTATAATTAGTTTCACTTTCAAAAATAGCTTTTGTAATATCAAATATCTCCATTTTTATTTACTATAATTTTGATAAGGACATACTTTAGAATGTGCACTTAATTTATTATCTAAAGAACCTATAGGACAACCATCACAATGAAAATATTCTTCATTTTCATCTAAATCATCTGCAGATATACAACCTTTCAATTTAATATAGTTTTTAACTAACATTTCAACTTTTTCTTTTTCTAACAAATATTTTTCTATATTAATAAGATTCTTAAATTCTTGTTCAGATAATATGTATTGCATAATTTTAAAATAAAGATTTATTATTCATTCTATCTAATTCATTAAAAATTGTAGATTTATTATTTTGTTTAGTAGTTACATATCTTGTATTTGATAAAAGTTGATGCATATTTACAGCAGCATTATTTGTTTTAGGTTTTTTTAATTCAATAGTTTTAATTTTTTCAAATTCATTTACAATATCTGATGGAAAAACATTTGGATCTAAAACAATTAATTTAATTTGTCTGTTTAATCTTTCTTTTATATTAAATACAGGAATTTCTTTTGTTAATAATTTTATATTTTCTAAAACTATATCAGCTTTTTCTAAAACTTTAACATGATCACAATCATTTCCTATAACTTCTAATAATTTTTCAAATTTAGAATTTGTAAATCTAACTTCTTTATCATTTTTAATCCATGTAAATATAGAAGGTATGTTGTCTCCATCATCACCACAGAATATTTTACGCATTTTTATTAAATTACCATCAGTTTCTTCAAATTTAACTTTATCTAATTTTTGTAGTTTTTTAAAATCTTCTTTATCTACGTCTATTGTTAAATTAAAAATATTACAAACATCTTCAGTAGTTAACCATTCATTAAAATATTTAGAATGATATAATTTTTTGGAAGCGCCTTTACCTTGTGTAAATGGATTAAAAACAGTTACAAATGAATATTTATCATCTATTTTATCATAATTTACAAGTTGTCTTATATCTTCATCTCCTGAAACTATAATAACGTGTTGATGTTGATTTTTATGTAATTCATTGGTCCACAGAGTTATAATGTCATCTCCCTCGGCCCCATCTATTTTTGTAACAATATAACCATTTGAATCCATTATTTCCGAAAATTCATCTGAAGCTTTATAGATATTATCCCAGTTAAGATTTTTAGATTTCTCTCTATTACCTTTATATCCTTCATTTTCTTCTATTTTAATTTTTTTACGCCAGGATGAATTATCTAAAGCAAACACAACTCTTGAAGGACTAATAGATCTCATTATATAAGAAATATCCATTGTTACTTTACGTAATAATATATCACATTCTTCTTGTGTATTAAATGTAAACTGTTTACTTCCATATGCTGTGACTGAAAACATCGAGCGGAATAACATGTTACTTAAATCAAAAATACAATTTATCATAATTTTAAATATATGCTTTATATGAATTTAATTAAAATAGTTTTAAAATAAATTATTTATTATACCATACTTTTTCTTCTTTACCTTCTTTGTGTCTAAATTTTTCTTTGTATCTTTTTAAGATAGTATCTAACATATCATCTTTAGCATCTTGAAATGTTTTAAAAATATCAGGTGTAATTATACCGTAATAATAATTTTCTTCATATTTTTTATCATATAAAATATAAAAAGGTAAGCCTAATTCTTTAGCTGCATCTATTTTATAACTAGGTGCATTGCTTACTAATTCATTAACTCTAAATATTTCAAAATCTTTTCTTATTTTCTTTAATAATTTAACTTTCATTTCATTTTTTATTTAAATTAATATAAAATTTACAATAATAAAATAAATATATTTCTAAATAATTATCTGATGTGTCGTAGCATATACTTAGTAATGATTTATTATCATCTATGTTATCAATAGATAAAAATTTTATTCCATAATAAGAATACTGACCATACCATATATCAAACAAACTTAATCTCATATTACTTAATTTTTAAGGTTTCTTTAAATGATTCAACATCTATTAAATGATGAGTAAATTGAAAATTAGTTTCAATAGCATCATTTATTTGTTTTTCTGAAAATTTTGGTTTATTTTCTTTAACGTATTTTTGAGCTAATTCAAATGTACTAAATGTTATATTAGGAACTATTCCGTGTAAAGCATACATACTACCATATGACCAGTCTTTTGCAACAAAATAATACATATCATCTTCATAAATGGTCACACCATCCCGTGTGATAAATTCAGGGATTTTTTTATCTATTTCTTCCCAAAAATAAGGAAAATTTTCTACTTCTCTTTTTGAAATTTTATAATTGCAATATTTAGAAACAATAGGTGAATATTTTACAACACTGTCTACTAAAGCCACAACCATTCCTACTTCCCAATCTCCGGGTAATGATGGATATTTTTGTAAAAGTTTATATTGTTTATTTTTCATAATCCCAATTCTTTTAATAATAAATTTTCATTTATAACAGTACATTGTTTAAATTTTCCCTTATAATTTATGATTGCATCTTTAATTTGTTTTTTAGAAAATATTAAATTATTGTCATTAATCCATTCTAACGCTTTTTCTTTTGTTGAAAACCATAAATGACCTAATCTATAAGCAGTTTCTTTATTACATTGTTTATCTAATAAAAATTCACTTATAGGTTTTGATAAATCATGTATCCACACACTGTACAATTTAATACCATATTGGTATATGTTAATTTTATCTTCTGTTATTAATATAGGCATTTTATTTCTGTTTTTTGCCAATATTCAGGATATTCACTTTCATCATATCCTTGTGAATTAGCATATCCCATGGGTATAACGTCTACCAACGTTTTATTTTTATCATCATAAGTTCTTACACATCCTAATGGAGGTGAACCAGGATATTCTTTAATTAATTTATATTGAATCATTTTCTAACAATTTCGTCATTAAAATTAAATTGTAGAAATTCATTATGAAAAGGTACAAATACATTATTTTCATACATATTATATGGCATATAAATCCATCCTCCTGGGACTCTTAAAATATTTATATTATCGTTTAATTTGTATTGTTCATGTAATTTTAAATTGTAAATAGTTTTGTCTTCCATATGTTTATGTTTTTAATTATATGATCCTGTTGATTTTCTTATTATATTATATTTTTTATGACAAATTTTACATTCGTCCCAAGTTTCATAGTATCCGGTTTCTAAATAACTTCCAGAATTATAATATGATTTAGATTCTTTTTCTTCACATTTACATAATTCATTACGTTTATCAAGCAATAAACTTTGTTCATCTTGTATTTTACTTTTAGCTTTTTTTAAATGTTTAAGTCTTTTTTGAATTTCTTCAATTGTATTGTATTCTTTTTTCATATTTGAATCATTTATAATAACACAATATTTTTTTAATAATCTACCACCTCCAACACAAGATTTACCATCAGAAATAAAATAATGATAAATTTCATATTTTATTTCTCTGACTACATAAATATTACCATTCTCTAAACTATTTTCATTAATATATTTAATTTTAAATGTATTCATGGTTTAAAAAATTAATAGTGTGCATCTAAATAAAGATTATCGTCATCAGGATATTTAACAGGACACCAACAAACATAGTATTTATTTTTAGAATATTCTAAATCTTTATCTGTAAATATTTTAAAATCTTCTTGTTTAAAATTAGGATATTTATTTTTATCAAGATACTTATCTGATTTTATATCTTCATTATGATGTTTACAATAAATATAATTTTCACCTTCTTTGTTTATTGTTTCCCATCCATTTTTTTCAAAATAAACATCTTCTACACGCTGTAAAAGTATTTTTGCGTCATTTGGTATATTATTAGTATGTATAAATTCTAAAAGATCACCAACAGAAGCATAAACATCCCATCTCTTTTTTATTTCTTTACATTGTTCAGATCTATAAATATATTCTCTTTTTTCAGATTTTTGAATTTCCATTTCATTAACTTCTGAAGTTATTTTTTTAACTAATTTTTTTATATTATCTCTTTTATTCATTTATGAATTTATAATTAATTGAATCTTAAAGACTAAACTCAACATTGTAACTAAGCGATCTATAACGAAATTTACTTGATATTGATGTTCTGCAACAGCAATTATAATTAATGGGATTTTATTAATTTTTTCAGGACAATTTTCTTTTATAAAATTAATAAAATCAGAACCTAAAGCAGACATTGCATCATCTATTTTTGATGAATATTCACTACTTATTAATTTATAATTTTCTACAGGATCTGATTTACTTACACAAATATTATATAAATCAACAAAATCATAATTTATATTAAAATTTTTATCATTAAGTTCTTTTACACCTCTTATATATAAACTTTGAACATTATTAAGTAAAGATCTCATATCTGGAAATTTATTTTTAATAAATTTATTGAGAATTTCTGGAGTATATGTGATCTTAGCAGCTGTTAATATAGTACCTAAACGCTTAACATATTCATTAAAAATATAAGTTTCTTCTTCATTATTAATTGGATCAAAAGATATACAATTAAATCTTGAAAGAAGAGGTTCAGGCAATAAATTAATATAATTAATAGATCCTATAAATCTTGTTGTTTTGGAATGTTTTTCTATTAAAGGAAGTAGAGCCATAAAAAATTCCCTGCTTGCGCCTGTAAGTTCTTCTAATACAACGCATTTTACAGAATCTTTACCACCTTCTAAAGAAATTGTTGAACAAAATTTATCAATAGATTCTATTACTCCTACTTTACCATCTGTTGTAGCATCAATATATTTAGTAATATAATTTTTTGATAATATTCTGCTTGAACTAGTTTTACCAGTGCCAGGTGAAACTGAATGTAATAAAATATTTTGAATAAGACCTTTACTTAATTCTTCTCTAACTCGTGGTAAAAGTATTGCTTGTTCAAATGTATTTGGTCTAAACCGTTCTGTAAATAATTGATGTATTATAGATGACATTATTATGTTTAGTGTTTATATGTTATTATTTATATTTTGTTTTAATTTTTTGTTTTTATTTCTTCAACAGTTTCAATAATAAATTGTTTATTACATAAATAAAAATCATAAAAATCTGAATATTTTTCTTTTATGTAAATATCAATATTATTAAAATTATTGTTTACTTCATAATAAGTTTCAACAGTTTCAATTAATAAAATTAATATTTGTTTTATTTTACCCATTTAAGATTCGTTGAATAAATTAACTAAAAATATCATTCCTTCAGCTCCTATTATAAATCTAGAAAATCCATTCCATTCAGGAACTTTAATAGACCAATTACACAAAGATAAAAATAAATAAGTTGTGCCTATAACTAATAGCCAAGCTATTATTAATTTAAAAAATTTTTTCATTTTTTCATTTTTTTTTCATTTTTATAATAATTAATAAGTAAATATATTCTATTTTTAATAAAAATTTACATAACATTTGTTAAAATTAAGTTAAAATTATAAAATAATTTCACATAAATAATAATCTTGACCTGTATTAACTAAATTTTCTAATTTATCTAATTCTACACCACCACATCTTTTAATAATATTAAGCATTGAACCTTCATGTGCATGAATTAAGACATTTTTTATATTTAATTTTTTTAAATAATCTAAAGTAAATTGATTTAATTTTTTACCAATTCCTTTACCTTGATATTCAGGTGAAACTGCTACAATATGTATATAATAAGTATTATTTTTACCATAATCTTTATATACATTAGGATTCCAACAACTTAATAGATATTTATCAAAAAATTCTTTATTTAATTCATCTAATAAAGTTAAATAATATATGCCTACTAATTTAGTTTCATTATACATACCAAAACATAATGCACTTTTCATTTTAAGTGCATCATATAAACCTTGTTCGTTATCTCTTAGAATAGGTTCAAAACATTGTTCTTCTAATTTTAGTATATCTAATTTGAAATCATCAAAATTTTCAAAATTAAGTATTTTAATTTGAAAATTTTCTTCCTTATTAGGTTCTGAATCAGACGTTTCCATTTATAAATAATTCCTAATAACTGTTATTCCATATGATTTATAATATCTCCATCATATAAAGGTTCTCCGTATATGATTACACTTACACTTTTTGAACTAGGTTTACCATTATCATCTACCGCATGCCATCTTTCTTTTAATTCATCAAATGTTAAATAATCTCTTGTAAATGAATAAGGATCTTCAAATATTATTTTATCTTCAGTATATCCAATAGCAACAACATAATGACCATTATCATATGATTTAGACCAATCTTCCTCTTCTTTTAATCTCCATGCTTGAAGAAGTACTATAACAGGAATATCTTTATCAATATATTTACAAAGATCTTGTGGAGTTAAATTATTTTTTATATCACAATTAAATCCATAATATTCAGATGCTTTTTTAATATTAGATAATTTAGTACCATTATTAAATTTTTCTACTGGAACTGTTTTTAAAATTTTTAAAAATTCTTCTTCTCTTTTATAAATACCATAATAAGTCATCACTAATTGAAAAGAAGCAGCACCACAATCATAAGTGTATGATTGACTTATTCTAGGGAAATTTAATATTTTAATTATTTGTTTATTAATAGAATATTTTGAAAGATCACCATCTTTAGATATATTATTTTCAAAAATTATACTTTCTTTTACTAACATAAAATTATATTATTTTTTCTTTATTTTTAAATACACCATAACTACCCAATGCACTTAATAACCACACAGCCATAGAAAATACAATATCTATTGGTTTAGAATTTAAAAAATAAACATAGGTTATTAAATCTTTGTTAATTAAAAATACATAAAAAATTAATTTAAAAATAGAATATAT
>Ga0335084_10004980_pt1 | contig 13108 bp, 13 predicted proteins | sample Lox_Sample_44_FD_206721 | JGI IMG/M metagenome (GOLD analysis project Ga0335084, IMG submission 206721) | Soil microbial communities from Loxahatchee National Wildlife Refuge, Florida, United States - Lox_Sample_4.4 | ecosystem: Environmental > Terrestrial > Soil > Wetlands | place: USA... | reverse complement strand
GCTCGAGTCCGGGCTCGCTATCCCTCGCCTCGAGCACCCGTTCTTGGCGCTCGGACACACGCACCGCGGGTTCGACCCAGGACTGGCCCGGCTCGCTCCCGAGAGCATCAGCATCCGAGCGGGGCAAAGGCGCTCTGGACGGCTCCATTTCCACCTCGCGCTCTGCAAGGGGTTCCACGGGAACCGCCCGTGCGCCCTCCGCCTCGGGACCGCTTAAACCACGCTCGCGGCGTCCGCGCCGGCGGCGGCCGCGCCCTTCACCCTGGTGTTCAGACGTGCCTTCCGATCGCGGCCTGTCGGGGCGCCCAGCCCGTTCCGGACGAGGTGGGCGCTCGGGCCGCTCCTGCGCGCGCCCACGCGCTTCGGGCGCGCCTTCAGGTCTAGAGGCTTCGCCGCCGCGTGCTGGCGTTTGACTGGATGATGGCTTGTTCAGACGGCGCTCGTCGTCAGCCGGGCGCTGGCCGCCGCGACGGTGGTCGCGCCCACCTTCTTGCCCGCGACGCTGACCGACAGCGCTGTCTTCGCGCCTACCATCACGACGGTCACGTTCCCGGTGAGCACTCTCGCGCGGGGGCCGGCGGGGTTCGCGAGGCTTGACCTTCACCGGTTCGGGTGGCGCCTCTGGCTTGGTTTTCAGCCAGCCGAAGATCTTCTGAAGAATCGACGGCTTGGACGGCGCCGGCAACTGGACCGGGATGGGCGCAGGCTGCTCCGGCTTGATGCCCTGAACCGCGGCCTGGGGACGTTGCGGCCGAGGTTCGGAGCTGGGCAGTGCCGGTTTCTCGGCCTCCGCAGGCTGTTCCATCAACTGGTAGCTAGCGGGCAGGGGCTCCATCTGGTTCAGCTCATCGTGCCGCAGGCGGGTCAACGCGTAGTTGGGCGTCTCCAGGTGGATGTTGGGCACCAGAACGACGTTGACCTTCATGCGCGATTCGATCGCGTGGAACTCGGAGCGCTTCTCGTTGAGCAGATACGTGGCGACATCCACTGGCACCTGCGCATGCACGGCGGCAGTGTTCTCCTTCATCGCCTCCTCCTGGAGGATGCGCAGGATGTGCAGGGCCGAGGACTCGATGCTTCGGATATGGCCCGTGCCATGGCAGCGCGGGCACGCGATGTGACTGGTTTCCCCAAGCGACGTCTGGAGCCGCTGGCGCGACAGCTCCATCAGGCCGAAGCGCGAGATCTTCCCCATCTGCACTCGCGCCCGATCATAGCGCAGCGCGTCGCGCAGTCGATTCTCCACTTCGCGCTGGTTGCGCGGATTCTCCATGTCGATGAAATCGATCACCACCAGACCGCCCAAATCGCGCAGGCGCAGTTGGCGAGCGAGCTCGTCCGCCGCTTCTAGATTGGTGCGCAGCGCGGTTTCCTCGATATCGGCGCCACGCGTCGCGCGCGCCGAATTCACGTCGATCGCCACCATCGCCTCAGTGTGATCGATGACGATCGCACCGCCGGAGGGTAGAGGCACTTGGCGGGCATACGCCGTTTCGATCTGGTGCTCGATCTGGAACCGGGAGAACAGCGGAACGTCGTCCCGGTACATCTTGACGCGGTTCACGTTGCCGGGCATCACGTGGCTCATGAACTGCCGGGCCTGCTCGTAGATGCTGTCGGTGTCGATCAGCAGCTCGCCGATCTCCTGATGGAAGTAGTCGCGGATGGCGCGGATGACCAGGCTCGACTCCTGGTAGATCAGGAAAGCCCCGCCCTGCTGTTTGGATGCGGTCTCGATGGCGCGCCACAACTGCAGCAGGTAGTTCAGATCCCACTGCAGCTCCTCCAGTGTGCGGCCCAGGCCAGCCGTCCGGCCAATGATGCTCATACCCTGGGGCACTTCGAGCTGGGCGATGAGGTCGCGCAGCTCGTTGCGCTCCTCGCCCTCGACACGCCGGGACACGCCGCCCCCGCGCGGGTTGTTGGGCATCAGGACAAGGTAGCGGCCGGCAAGACTGATGAACGTGGTGAGCGCGGCGCCCTTGTTGCCGCGCTCGTCCTTATCCACCTGGACGATCAGCTCCTGGCCCTCGCGCATCACGTCCTGGATGCGGGCACGGGAGACGTCGACGTTGTCCCCCTGGAAGAACGCGCGGCTGACTTCTTTGAATGGAAGGAACCCGTGCCGCTCGCTGCCGTAATCGACAAAAGCGGCCTCGAGGCCGGGTTCGATGCGGGTAACTAGTCCCTTGTAGATATTGCCTTTACGTTGTTCTTTTCCAGCGGTCTCGATGTCCAGGTCAATGAGCTTCTGACCATCTACTATGGCGACCCGGAGCTCTTCTGCCTGAGTCGCGTTAAACAGCATGCGTTTCATTCTTGTACCCCCGCGCTCAAAGTCACGGGCAGGGCAACCTTCTGGAGCCCGGCACGGGCTCCCCGCATGGGTACTATTCGGACAGGTCGGTCATAATGTTCAGTTTCGAACAGTCTTCAGGTTTGCCTTAAAGGTCCGGACACGTCAGGTCGCGAACGGAAGAAAGTCTGTGGCGGTCTTGAGCGCGCAATCACCTTGCCATCGCTAGTTGGTCTCGGGTCAGCGAAGTTAACCCGTCATGATTGAGTTCAGGTCACGAGCCTGGCACGACACCCCGCTGTGCCGCGGAGCTGGGATTCGGTGTGCTTCCCGCGCGGCATTTTCGCTCGCGACCGGGACACAGTTAATAGTATAAGCAAAATGAATACCTTAAGGAAAGGCCCTGAGATTTCGCCTGCGGCCGCTTCCTGGGCCGAAGTGGGGGAGGAGGGCGCCGATCAACGCATCGACAACTTCTTGATCCGCGTGCTCAAGGGGGTCCCGAAGAGCCATCTCTACCGTTTGCTGCGCACCGGACAGGTCCGGGTGAACAGCCGGAGGGTGGATGCCACCTACCGCTTGCGATTGGGGGACCGGGTGCGCCTTCCGCCAGTGCGCGCCGGCGTGCGGGACCGATCCCATGCTAAGGCGGCCGGCCCGGGGACAACCCAGCTGTCAATGCGTACGCTGTTGGAGGACGACGCGTTGCTGATCATCGACAAGCCCGCCGGGGTGGCAGCGCACGGCGGCAGCGGGGTAAGCCGAGGAGTGATCGAGCAGCTACGCGTAGAACGGCCCGATCTCCGGTTCCTGGAACTGGTTCACCGACTGGACCGAGATACTTCCGGCGTGCTGCTTCTGGCGAAGAAGCGCAGCGCGCTGACGAACCTGCACGCCCAGATCCGTGCCGGCCAAGTCAAGAAGTCCTACTTGGTACTTGTGAGGGGTGCTTGGAGCAACGACACTCGGCATGTGCGCTTGCCTCTCTCCAAGCACGTCACCCGGTCTGGCGAGCGCCGCGTTAGCGTGACCGACGATGGCCTGCCGTCACACACCGTGTTCACGCGAGTACAGAGATTCCGGGCCTATACATTGCTACAGGCGGAACTGCTCACAGGCCGCACTCACCAGATACGCGTGCACTTGGCCCATCTGGGCTTCCCGATCGCAGGCGACGACAAGTACGGCGACTTTGCTCTGAACAAGACTCTGCCCAGGGAGGGGCTCAAGCGGATGTTCCTGCATGCTGCGCGCGTCGAGTTTCGCCACCCTCTCACCGGCGACATTACGGTCGTGGACGCGCCCCTTGCGAGCGCGCTGACCAGGTTTCTAGGGTCGCTCGAGGAATGTCCTCACGAATAGCAGCTCAGCCGAGGAGGGAGGTGGGAAAGAGCTTCGATCTGCTGGTATTCGACTGGGACGGGACGCTGGTCGACTCGGCAGGCCACATCGTCCATTCCATCCAGGCGGCAGCAGGCGACCTTGGTCTGGACCTCCCTTCGGAGCAGCAAGCGCGCTACATCATCGGGCTGGGGCTGGTGGATGCCCTGACCTGTCTATTCCCGGAGCTGTCACGCACAGACTACCCACGCTTGGTCGAGCGCTATCGGCACCATTACCTCGCTGGCGACCACAAGCTCGCCCTTTTCGCCGGAGCAAGTCGAGGAATCCGGAATCTGCATGCCTCCGGCTTCAGCCTCGCTGTGGCCACCGGCAAGAGTCGCCAGGGTCTGGACCGTGCGTTCGAGAGTTCCGGGCTGGGCGTCTTTTTCCACGCCTCGCGCTGCGGCGACGAGGGGCTGCCTAAGCCTCACCCCGACATGCTCGTGTACCTCATGAAGGCGCTCGACGTCGACCCGCGACGCACGCTCATGATCGGCGACACCACGCATGATCTCGACATGGCCCGCAGCGCCGGCGTGCCCGCCGTTGCGGTCGGATATGGCGCGCATTCGCGCGCCAGCCTTGAGGCGCATCGGCCGCTCGCCTGCGTGATGTCCTTCACCGAGCTGACTCGATGGGTAAGGCAAAACGGCTGATCTGCGACAGTGCACAGGTGCAAGAAGGGAAGGGCGTGCGCTTCAACGCGGAGCGCCACGGTGAGACGCAGCCCGCCTTCCTCATTCGTTACGACGGCGTCGTGTACGCGTATGTCAACCGCTGCGGCCATGTTTCGGTGGAGCTGGACTGGGTCGAGGGTGAGTTCTTCGATCTGACCGGTTTATACTTGATCTGCTCCACCCACGGCGCGACCTATCGACCGGAAACCGGCCGGTGCGTGCGCGGCCCTTGCAACGGGCGCAGCTTGACCCCCTTGTCGGTGGAAGAAGATGGCGGAAAGGTCTACTTGATATCGGAGCAGTGAGGCGTATCCATGGCAGAGCCCGCGGGTGGTGGTATGGAGAGTTGGGAGCGAGGAGTCCTCGAGCGACTCGTCAGGTCAGTTCTGGACGAGCAACGGCGGGCGCGGCGCTGGGGGATCTTGTTCAAGTCGCTGGGCTTTCTCTATTTGTTCGTCGTGCTGTTTCTTGCGCTGGGTTGGCTCGGCGCGAAGGACAAGGCGTTGCCGGGTAAACATACAGCGTTGGTCGAGATCAACGGCGTGATCGCGCCCGACTCCCAGGCCAGCGCCGAACGTGTGAACGCTGGACTGCAGGACGCCTTCAAAGACGCCAAGACCGTGGGGGTTATCGTCCGCCTCAACAGCCCCGGCGGCAGCCCGGTGCAGGCGGCGCAGATCAACGGCGAGATGCGGCGTCTGCGCGCGCTTTACCCGAAGGTCCCGTTGTACGCGGTCGTGGAAGACATCTGCGCGTCCGGCGGTTACTACGTGGCGGTAGCGGCGGACCGGATCTACGTGGATCAGGCCAGCATCGTCGGCTCGATTGGGGTGTTGATGGACGGTTTCGGCTTTACCGGTACCATGCAAAAGCTAGGTGTGGAACGGCGCCTGCTCACCGCTGGCGACAACAAGGGCTTTATGGATCCGTTCTCCCCAGTCAACCCCAGGCAAAAAGACTATGCCGAGAAGCTGCTGGCTGAGGTCCACCGCCAGTTCATCGACGTGGTCAAGCAAGGGCGGGGCAAGCGCTTGAAGGAGACGCCGGAACTGTTCAGCGGCCTGATTTGGACCGGGCAGAAGAGCATCGAACTCGGCCTCGCGGATGCAGTCGGCAGTGTCGATTACGTCGCACGGGAGGTGATCAAGGCTGAGGACATCGTGGATTTCACGGCGCACGAGAACCTGATCGAGCGTTTCGCACGGCGCTTCGGCGCCGCAACCGCCGAGGCGCTGGTGCGCCTGGGCGCTTCTCCGCAGATGCGCTGACTTGCGCCCGGGCGCGGGCCTGTAACACAAACACCGTCGGGCGCCGGTTCAGATCGGGCGCACTGGCCTTCCAGGCGCCGACCGGCAGGGTTCGGACGCTCTCAGTCGGTTGAGTCAGCTCCGTGGCAATGCACAGCTGGGTATCGGCAGCGCATGTCTCGAGCAGTGCAGCCAGCAGCTGATTGTTGCGGTAGGGCGCTTCGATGAAGAGTTGCGCGCTGCCGTCACTGCGCGAACGCGCCTCGAGTTCGCGGATCCGCGTGGCGCGTGCACGAGTTTCCACCGGTAGATATCCGTGAGCGCAGAAACGCTGGCCGTTCAAGCCGGACGCGGCCAGTGCCAGCACCAGTGAGCAAGGCCCGACCAGCGGCATCACCGGTACCCCATGCTGATGCGCGAGAGCGATCAAATCCGAGCCGGGGTCCGCGACGGCCGGATACCCGGCCTCCGACAGCAATCCGACGCGCCGGCCCTCCAGTGCCGGTTCCAGCAGCCTCGGCAGTTCGCGGCGGTCAGTGTGTTCGTTAAGGACATCGATGCGGACTTCGTCCAGCGGCCGATCGAGCCCGACGCGGCGCAAGAAGGCCCGTGCGCTGCGGGCCTCTTCCGCAATGAAGCTATCCAGCGCGCGAATGGTTTCGATGACAGGTTCGGGCAGCACCTTGCCGGGCTCGCCTTCGCCCAGCGTCGATGGGACCAGGTACAAGCTACCCCGTTTGTTCATCGGCCTAGCGTTGAACCTTCAGCCGTTGCGTCTAGAGCGCAGGCAAGCCCGCATCGTTCAGCAGGGACACCAGAGCGATCAGCGGCAAGCCGATCAGGGCGGTGGGGTCGTCGCCTCGGATCTGCTCCAGAAGAGCGATGCCGAGTCCCTCGGATTTCGCGCTGCCCGTGCAGTCGTACGGCTGCTCCCGGTCGAGGTAGGCCGAGATCTGCGATGGCGTCAAGATCCGGAACCGGACTCGGGTGGCCACAACTCGATGCCGCATTCGGCCGGTCTGCGCTTGCAGCAGGGCCACCGCTGTATGGAACACGATGTCGCGGCCGCTGGCTCGCTCTAGCTGCTCCTGTGCACGCTCGCGGCTCCCGGGCTTATCCAGGCGCAAACCGTCGAGCTCGGCGACCTGGTCCGACCCGATGATCACTGCGGTCGGATAGGAGGCGACCGCGGCACGCGCCTTCGCTTGCGCTAAGCGCACCGCGGTTGCCTCCGGGAGCTCGCCAGCCAGCGGCGTCTCATCGATGTGCGGGGCGAACGTTGCGAACTCCAGGCGAAGCCGGGCCAGGAGTTCGCGGCGATAGGTTGACGTAGAGGCGAGAACGAGCATGAGAAGTCGCTTGTCGCGAGCGCAAAGGCAGGGCGGCGCGTGGCCTTAACGTTTTGACAGACCAATGAAAAAATCTTATCATGCCGCGTTTATTTTGGGGCCGGCTGGCCGCGAGGCGGGCCCGAAGCAGCGGCATGGTGTTCACATAGTGACTAGCACCGACGCGCGGGTTATCGATCCGATCCGTTTTGCGCGCGCTGGCGCGCGAGCGACGGGGTCGCTGGCGCTCAGGCAGCTGCGGCGACTCGACGACCTGCTGTTCGACCGCGAGGGGGCGGCGAGCTACGCGGTAGAAGGGTACACGTCGGCCAAGGGGCAACCGGTGTTGCGCATCAGATTGACCGGCGACCTGGCGCTTCGTTGCCAACGCTGCCTGGAACGGCTGCCGCTGCGCCTGGATGTGCAACGCGACGTCGTCTTGGTCACGGAGGCGGCTGAGCTCGATCCGCTAGAGGACGAGGACGACGACACCGATACCATCCTCAGCGCGGGTTCGCTCGACCTGCATGATCTCCTGGAGCAGGAGATCGTGTTGAGCGTGCCTATGGTGCCGCGGCATCCCGAAGATGTGTGCAGCGTGCGGCCCGCGACGGAGAGAATCATTGAGGCCTCCTCACCGCTCTCGGCGCTGGCGGCACTGAAAAGCGATCAGAAGTGACCCCGGGGCTCGTACACGGAATTTGAAGAAGGAGCACTGACATGGCAGTCCAACAGAACAAGAAGTCGGCCTCCCGCCGAAACATGCGCCGCATGCACGACGGTTTGAGCAGTCCGGCTTTGGCGATCGAGCCTGGGTCGGGCGAAGTCCACCTGCGCCACCACATCAGCCCAACCGGATACTATCGCGGTAAAAAGGTCGTCAAGACCCGGGAAGACTGATCCGTAATCTGGCCTCGTGATAGCCAGCCGCTTCCCTCCGACGCGCGCGCCGGCGAGCAACCACGGCGAGGTAAGCAACCTTTGCCGGGAGGGGCGGCGCGCGCACAGGGCGCACAGCTGATGGGCATCGCGATCGCTCTCGATTGCATGGGCGGGGACCACGGCGCGCACGTGACAGTCCCCGCGGCGGCCAGCTTTCTCTCCCACCACCCAGAGGCCGGCGTCATCCTGGTCGGCGAGGAGAAGGTCGTGCGCGCCGAGATGAAGCGGGCGGGCCTGTCATCCGACCCGCGCGCGCGCGTCCAGCACGCCTCCGAGGTTGTGGCCATGGATGAAGCCGTGAAGGTGGCGCTGCGCAGCAAGCGCGATTCGTCGATGCGGGTAGCGGTCGACCTGGTGAAGAGCGGTGTTGCCGATGCCTGCGTCAGCGCAGGCAACACAGGGGCTCTGATGGCGATTTCGCGCTTCGTGCTCAAAATGCTGCCCGGGGTGGAGCGCCCCGCCATCGCATCGATGATGCCCACGCGCCGCGGTCGCACCTGCATCCTAGACCTGGGCGCGAACGTCGACTGCAGCGCCGTGGACCTGCTGCACTTCGCAATCATGGGAGCAGTGCTGTTCGGCGTGGTTACGCAGGTCGAACGCCCCAGCGTCGGATTGCTCAACATCGGCGAAGAGGACATCAAGGGCAATGACGTGGTGAAGCAAGCCGCGGAGCTGCTCAAGACCAGCGGCCTCAACTTCTTCGGTAACGTGGAAGGTAACGACATCTACAAAGGCACCACCGACGTCATCGTCTGCGACGGGTTCGTTGGCAACGTGTTTCTCAAGGCCTCCGAGGAGCTGGCGCGCATGCTCCGCGACTACCTGCGCGAGGAGTTCATGCGCAATTGGTTCACCAAGCTGTGTGGGATCATCGCGCTTCCTGTGATTCATCATTTCCGCCGGCGCGTGGACCCGCGCCAATACAATGGAGCGAGCCTGCTCGGCCTGCGCGGGATCGTGGTCAAAAGTCACGGCTCGGCCGACAGCTTCGCTTTCGAAGTAGCCGTGAACCGCGCCTGGGACGAGGCCCGGAGCGGAATCATCCAGCGCATCAGCGAACGCATGCCGGATCTCGCCGTCAAGGCGGAGAAGGCAATCTAGATGCATGCCCGGATCATCGGAACGGGCGGCTATCTGCCAGAGAAGGTCCTGACCAATCACGATCTGGCATGCATGGTAGACACCAGCGACGAGTGGATCGTCACGCGCACCGGAATCCGCCAGAGGCATGTCGCCGCGGACGGCGAGGTCGCGAGTGATCTCGCTCTGAAGGCTTCGCGGAAAGCGCTCGCTGCGGCCGGGATTCGCGCCGACCAGCTGAATCTGATCATCGTGGCCACCACCACGCCGGACATGATCTTTCCCAGCACCGCCTGCATCCTGCAGGCCAAGCTCGGGGCAGGCGGCTGTCCCGCGTTCGACGTCCAGGCTGTGTGCAGCGGTTTCATCTATGCGCTCGCGACCGCGAACCTGTTTATTCGCGCCGGCCAGTGTCGCTATGCCTTGGTGGTGGGCACGGAAGTCTATTCCCGCATCCTCGACTGGACCGACCGCTCCACCTGTGTGCTGTTCGGAGACGGGGCAGGCGCAGTGGTTGTCGCGGCCAGCGACCAGCCCGGGATCCTGGGCGCACATCTGCATGCCGATGGGAGCTACAGCAAGATACTGTGCGTTCCGGGCCAGGTTTCCGGCGGTTCGGTGCGTGGTAGAGCCTTCGTTACCATGGAAGGCAATGCGGTGTTCAAGTTCGCCGTGCGGGTGCTCGAAGAAGTAGTCGAAGAGACGCTCTCCTCGCACGGGTTGGAGCGCGCAGCGATCGACTGGTTGATTCCACATCAGGCTAATCTGCGCATCATCGAGGCGACAGCCAGGAAGCTTGGGCTGTCGATGGAGAAGGTCATCGTCACGGTGGACCGTCATGCGAACACCTCGGCGGCGTCGATCCCCCTAGCACTGGACGAGGCCGTGCGCGACAAACGCATCCGCAGTGGCCAGCACGTGTTACTGGAGGCGGTCGGCGGGGGATTTACTTGGGGCGCAGTGCTGACGAGGTGGAGTTGAGCGAGGCGCGATGAACCTTGCGTTCGTGTTTCCCGGTCAGGGGTCGCAGTCCGTTGGCATGATGACCGGGTTCGAAGGGCTGCCTGCAGTGCGGCGCACCTTCGAGGAAGCTGGCGCGGCGCTCGGCGCCGACCTTTGGACGCTGGTTGCCAGCGGGCCGGAAGAAGAGCTGAACAAAACCGTTAACACCCAACCAGCGATGCTCACCGCAGGCGTGGCACTGTTCCGCGCTTGGAAGGCGTTCGGGGGAGCTGACCCGAGCCTGTTGGCCGGTCACAGCCTCGGCGAGTACTCGGCCCTGGTTGCCGCCGGCGTTATGGAGCTTGCTGATGCAGTCCCGCTCGTGCGGTTCCGGGCGCAAGCCATGCAGGAAGCAGTGCCTGAGGGCGAGGGCGCGATCGCTGCCATTCTGGGCATGGAAGACGATGCTGTGCGAACCGTGTGCCGCGACGCCGCGAGTGCTGGCGTGGTGGAAGCGGCCAACTTCAACTCACCAGGGCAGGTCGTCATCGCGGGTCATGCCACAGGCGTACAGCGAGCCATTGAATTGGCCAAAGCGCGCGGGGCAAAACGCGCGGTGCTCCTGCCCATGAGCGCCCCCTCGCATTGCAGCCTCATGCGTCCGGCGGCCGAGCGCTTGCGTGAGCGGCTGGCGCAGATGAAGCTGGGTCAGCCCAGCGTGCGAGTCATCAACAACGTCGATGTGGCGGCGGAAGATGCGCCCGAGCGCATCCGTCTCGCGTTGGTGCGGCAGTTGTGCAACCCAGTACGCTGGGTCGAAACCGTGACGGCGCTGGCCAACGCCGGTGTGCAACAAGTGGTCGAGTGCGGCCCCGGCGGCGTGCTGGCCACGCTGTGCAGGCGCACAGCGCCAGATCTCAAGGTCGCTGCGCCAAAGGACGCCGCGGCTTTGGAGGAGCTGGCGATCAGCAGCAACGCCAAATGAGACCCTTGGAAGGAAAACTGGCCCTGGTCACGGGCGCCAGCCGGGGAATCGGAAGTGCGATTGCGCTGGAACTCGCTGCCCAGGGGGCCGTCGTGGCGGGCACGGCCACCTCCAGCTCCGGGGCCGAACAAATTTCCAGGATGTTGACGCAGGGCGGATTGAAGGGGCGGGGCTTTGTTCTCAACGTCACCGACGAGGCACAGATGGAACAGGTGCTCGGCGCGGCGCAGGCTGAGTTTGGACGCCTCTACGCCCTGGTCAACAACGCGGGAATCACGCGCGACAACCTGCTCATGCGCATGAAGGACAGCGAATGGGACGACATCATGGAGACCAACCTCAAGGCAGTCTTCAGACTATGCCGTTTATGCATGCGCGAGCTGATCAGAGCGCGCGAAGGGCGGATCATCAATGTGGTCTCGGTCTCCGGGGAGATGGGCAACCCGGGGCAGACCAACTATGCCGCGGCGAAGGCGGGCGTGATCGGGTTCAGCAAGTCTCTGGCGCGCGAGATCGCCAGCCGCAACGTCACGGTAAATTGCGTAGCGCCGGGCTTCATCGATACGGATATGACGCGTGCGCTTCCCGAGCCTCAGCGTCAGGCGGTGGTGCAGCATATTCCGCTCGGCCGCTTGGGACAGCCAGGCGAGGTGGCGGCGGCCGTAGCGTTTCTGGCCTCGCCGCTCGCGGCTTACATCACCGGCGCTACCATCGACGTCAATGGTGGCATGCTCATGCGCTGAGCCCCGCGACGCAATGCGCCTGCACCGCCACTGGGGGCTAGCATTTTTGGTAAGATGCGCGATTGTCTCAGCGCGCCGATATAACACCAACCAGCGCTCGCAAGCGGCATCTCGGGCGATGTGGTGCGATCGCAACGTACTCTCGTAAACAGGAAGGGAACTTGATGGAAACCGTTGAGCAACGCGTGAAGAAGATCGTGGCCGAGCAACTGGGCGTAAATGATGCCGATATCAAGCCCGAGTCGACTTTCGTCGATGACCTGGGCGCCGACTCGCTGGATACGGTCGAGCTGGTCATGGCGCTGGAAGAGGAATTCGAGTGCGAGATCCCGGACGAGGAGGCAGAGAAGATCACCTCCGTGCAACAGGCCATCGACTATATCAACGCCCACCTGAAGCAGTAAACTGCCCCGTTTCTGGGCCGCGGAGCGCAGTTGTCCAAACGCAAAGTGGTTGTCACCGGGCTTGGCACCGTCTGCCCGGTAGGTAACAGCGTCCGGGAAGCCTGGTCCAATATCCTCGCTGGCAAATCGGGCATCGGGCGCATCACCCACTTCGATCCCTCGCCTTTCGCCTGCCAGATCGCGGGCGAAGTGAAGGGCTTCGATGTCAGTAAAGCACTGTCAGCGAAGGAAGCGCGCCGCTTCGACAGTTTCATCCATTTCGGAATGGCCGCTGCCATCGAGGCCATCAGAGACGCTGGGCTGCAAGCCTCGCCGACCAACGCTGAGCGCATCGGCGTCAACATTGGGTCGGGCATCGGCGGGCTGCCGATGATCGAGGCAACGCACAGGGCGTTGCTCGAAAGCGGGCCGCGCAAGATCTCGCCTTTCTTTATTCCGGGCGCCATCATCAACATGGTGTCGGGCAATCTGTCGATCATGTTCGGGTTCAAGGGCCCGAACCTTGCCATGGTCACCGCATGCACCACCGCCAATCACTGCATCGGCGACTCGATGCGGCTCATCGAGTACGGCGATGCAGATGTGATGATCGCGGGCGGCTCGGAGGCGTGTCTGTGCGCGCTGGGTGTCGGAGGTTTCTCGGCGATGCGCGCGCTCAGCACCCGCAACGACGACCCCGCGACCGCGAGCCGCCCCTGGGATAAGGATCGCGACGGATTCGTCTTGGGCGAGGGCGCCGGGGTCATCGTCCTCGAGGAAGAACAATGCGCTCGGCGGCGATCCGCGAAGATCTACTGCCGCCTCGACGGCTACGGAATGAGTGCCGACGCCCACCACATGACGGCACCGTGTGAGGACGGCGAGGGAGCGGGCCGTGCTATGGTGAACGCGTTGCGCAACGGCGGGATCAACCCCAACGAAGTGGACTACATCAATGCCCATGGCACGTCCACGCTGCTCGGGGATCTTGCCGAGACCGTGGCTGTGAAGCAGTGCTTCGGCGATCACGCGCGGCGGTTGGCGCTGAGCTCGACCAAGTCCATGACGGGTCACCTGCTCGGAGCAGCGGGCGGGGTGG